>Ga0187893_10001730_pt1 | contig 50873 bp, 54 predicted proteins | sample MA1701074metaG_FD_139574 | JGI IMG/M metagenome (GOLD analysis project Ga0187893, IMG submission 139574) | White microbial mat communities from a basaltic lava cave in the Kipuka Kanohina Cave System on the Island of Hawaii, USA - MA170107-4 metaG ... | reverse complement strand
CGTGGAAGTGTTTTATAATCGCCAGAGGAGGCATTCGGCATTAGACTACAGGAGCCCAGAGGAGTATGAAAAGCTCCTTACTGAAACTTAACTATGTGTCCACTTTTTCGGGGGAGGGTCACTCCAAAACGGTTACACCAGACTGAGGAATCCAAGCCTGTCCAAGAATCCACCCCGTGACCTCACACACCTTGCGTAATACCATCTCCAATGCGGAGTGAAGGTCCTTTGATTCACTGATTGCCAACGTTATAGTTTGCAATAAGCGGACCTCTTCCTCGGCCCGTTTGCGTTCCGTGATATCGATGATAAATCCCTCTAGAGCTAATAGCTCTCCTTCAGCGGAAAAGACCCCACGGCCCTGCTTCCAGACCCATTTCTCCTTTTCGCTGGCGGTCTTGATACGATATGTGGTCTGGAACGGCCTGTGTTCTTGTAAAGCGGCTTGAACACTGTTCCACACCGGCACTTGATCATCCGGATGGATCAGTTGTTGTCCGTAGGAGACCTTTTTCTGTATCAGATCAGAGGGCGGGTAGCCAGTGAGCTGGTAACAGCCTTCACTTGCAAACTCGATGGTCCAATCCCTGTCGTTTTTACAACGGTAAGCCATTCCGGGCATATTGCTCATCAACGTTGATAGAACCCGTTGGCTCTCCGACAGGGCTTTCTCTGAAGTCCTTGCGCGCTCCAACTCTCGACTCAGCTCTAGATGGGCGATAACTCGCTCACTGAACAATCCCAGCAGTTCTAACTCCCGATCGGTAAATAACCTGGATTTGTTATCATAAAGACATAGACTGCCCAGGACATGTCCCTTGCTGGTCCGTAGGGGAAACCCGGCATAGAATCCAAACCCATACTTCTTGACTAAGGGATTGTTGGCAAAACGGGGATCTTTGGAAATTTCTCGCACAATCAGGGGTTGTTTGGTTTCCACCACATGAGTACAGAAGGAAATATCCCGAGGGGTTTCACGGACCTGGGCTAAATCCACGGGACAACCAAAGCTTGACTTAAACCATTGGCTATTCTCCAGAACCAAGCTAATGACACAGCTCGGAACATTAAATAATTTGGCTACTTTCTCACAGAAGGAGTCCAGGATCGTATCAGGCTCCTGCCCCAGGATGTTCATCCTGTACAACTCAGAAAGTCTCTCCTTCTCTTCTGTGGGGTTGATCTGTTTCTTCACATTGTTATCCGTGCTACCTTTTTAAAACCGCCGGGCTGGAGGTTTGGCAAAACCTCATACCTCAGAAAGATAACGATAAGGGCAAAAGCACAAATGTCCACTATTGTCTAAGTATAGCAGCTAAGTGCAAACCGTCAAGAAGTCAGGGTTTTCATATCAATAGGGGTTTCAAGGAGCGGGAAGAAGGACGAAATTACTTGGTAAATGGTAGAAGCTTTTCGTAGAGAGCCAGAAGTTTCTCTTTGTAATATTCCACATTCTCATCGGGGTGGAGGGAATCCCACTGCGAGGCCAGCTTGCAGGCTTCAAAGACCCTGATCTTTTTGTCACTGCCGGAGACATAGTAGGAAATTTGATCACCGGCCTGATACCTTCGGTCCGATTTTAGGGCCAGTTCGTAGGCAGCAGAGGCATTTCGCTTTTTGGCCTTGACCTTTTCCGCATAAACGGCAGGGGGCTCTTGCAGGGTCTCTGTCTTAATAAACATCCTTTTATCCCATCGATGATGGGTTAGATCGTCTAAGTACTGATCCAGGAGAGCCTGGATCTTCTCTGGTTGGCTTCTCAGGAGTAAAGAGATCACCTCTTCAATGAACCTTCGCTGAAACAGCTCAAGTCCCCTGGACCGAAGGCCCGATCCCTTGATGATGACACGCCCATCTTCAGTCAGAAGGGCATAGTTCTTGATCTTGTAGCTGAACATGGCCTGATAACGGCCAGCCATTTCCAGATGGATGCCTACGGGTAGTGTATTAGAAAGCTCCTGAATAATCGCCTCCTCCTGATCAGGTGTAATTCCCTCTGGAGGCTTAAAATAGATGCCATCGGTATCGATCTCGATCACCTGGCAGCCCTGCTCACCCAGCCACTGGACCATCCCTGTAATCAATTCTCGGCCCTTATGGGTGACTTTTCCGGCCTGGTCAAAATCTGCAAAATGGCCATAGCCAAATCCCAGATAACCGTAGAAGGAGTTGATTAGAATCTTGAAGGTAGATTGAAGAGCCTGATAGTACTGGGCCTCTGCTGAGGACGCAGCATTCCTGGCACGTTCCTTGGCCTGAATCCGAAAGGCCGTGAGGTCTTTTAAAAGCAAGGGAAAGATCCCCAAAATATCCTTGCCTGGTGAACAATCAAAAATCAACATAATAGAAGGATAGAGAGACTGAATATCACAATAAAGTACATTCTGGACCACCCCTTGTCGGAAGATATCGGTATATCCACCTTCAAAATCACGGGCAATGGGAGGCTTGGGAATGGATTGCCCGGTCGCAAGGTACTCCCGAATAAAGAGAGAATTGATCTTGGTGGCATTGCCTCTCACAATGATGTTCTGAAAGGAAAAAGGGAAGATCTGGGTCTGGTAAAAAAAGCTCTGGCACAAGATTTCGCTGATGGCCCTGGTTTCTCGGACATCGTCCAGAGCATACCGGAGAAGTTTGTCAAGATCATGCTCATAATACCAATTGATCCTCTCGGGTTCAATGTAGGTCCTGTCCGAGGCAGCCACTTGGAAATAACGGGCCACCTCTTTAAGTCCATAGCTCTCCAGGCTACGGGCCGAGACATCGTACATCTGGGCTAACAACCAGGTATCCACCACTTGCCGACCATGTACCTCAAACTTGGTGTAGGTAATGGACCGTTCCGCGATCTGGATCCTGGAAGGATGGGACCGGATCAGGCTGCCGTCCCGGCCTAACTTGAGCGGGATATCGAATCGTTTGGCCCGGGCCAAAAGGTATTCAAGATCAAAGTTAAAGATATTGTGGCCTTCGATGACGTCCGGATTCCGCTGCACAATTTCGTTAACCATCTCCAAGATCATCTCCTGTTCAGGCACCACTCCCGGTCCGGCGCGGCCGGAAATGACTCGTTCCCAACCCCGATTATCTGTCATGGAGATTACAATAATCCGGTCTTCCTCTCTCTGGGGATTTGAAAATTCAAAACCTGGAGCACAGTATGTCTCAATATCTAGTTGCAATCGAACAAGTTGATCAAAGACCATCTCCTTAAACAGTGTCCGGCCGGTGAACAGAAGGTGCTGATGAACGGGATCGTTAAGAAAATAAAAGGGGGCATCTAATGCCCCCGACGTCATTCGCGTCGTTTTTGATAAATGCTTGATGAGACCCTGGAGATCCTTCCAGGCAGGAACGGTTACCAGGTAACGGTAATAGTCATGGCCATTTAAGGATCGGACTTCATGATCCCCTCTCCAGTCCTTGAGAAGGCTAATCTCTGAAAGGAGAAGAAAGGGGGTAAAGGGACAGGCCGTCTTCTCGATATGGTCACCCAACCGACGATAGACCTGGGCCTCCTGGACTTTTATATGCGGGGGCCCGTGCGGAGAAAGAGAATCGTCACTGGCAGAGCCAGATGCCTGGCTATCACTGATCTCAACCGCTACGATAGAGGAAATGGGATCACGTCCATAGAGAATGGGGTTGGGCTGCATCGCTTGGCGTATATTATGATGTGGGGGCCCGTGCGGTCCGCCTGAAGCGGATCCTCCGATGCCCCCAGGCGATTCGAATATGGGGGCCTGCTCACTTCGCAATGCCCCCCTGCCCCGGCCAGTCGCCAGCAGAGCCGGACGCCCGGCCCGGCGCTCGGGCTGGCAAAGCCAGCCCATCGCTTAATCTACAATAAACTCTCCCCCATCCACTCCAATCACATTACCAGTGATCCAACCACATTCCGGATAGGAGAGGTGTACGATCGCATCCGCCACATCTTTAGGAGAGGTCAGACGGCCACCCGGATTTCGTTTTCCTGCTATCTCAATCATCTCCTGATAACCGGGGATCTTGCGCAGAGCCGGGGTGTCGGTTACCCCTGCCCGGATGGCATTGGCCGCAACCCCCATGGAGCCCAGTTCTAGTGCAAGCTGACGGATATGGGACTCCAGGGCCGCCTTGGCCGCCGACACAGCGCCATAGGTTTTCCATACTCTCTGGCCACCAGCGCTGGTCATGGCGAAAATGCGACTACCTCTGGCAAGAAGATTGCGACTCATCAGGCCCTGAACCCAGTAAACGAGGCTGTTGGCCATCACATCCAGGGTCATGTCCATCTGGGCCTTGGTGATCGTGTCGCTGGCTGATCTGCTAATAAATGGCTTGAGGGTGCCAAAAGCTAGGGAATGTAAAAAGACCCGAACGAATTTTGGTTCACGTTCCTCATTGAGTCGTTTTTGAATCGCATCCATCACCTCACTTCGCTTCTCCTCGTCTGCTGCATTCACATTAAAAAAGACGGCCTCCCGGCCCAGATTCTTGATGGACTGGACAATACGCTCCACATTCGACAGGGTAGCACGGCGATCCAGATGCACCCCAAAGATATTCATGCCTGCCTGGGCCAGCCCCTGGGCACAGGCCTCACCAAAACCACTAGAGGCCCCCAGGATTAGGGCCCACTCATTTTCCAAACCTTGAACCTTTTCGCTCAATGTCATTCCCCTCTCTTCCTATTGAAATTCATATCTCAACCTTTAATGGCATCCACAACCTCCAGTTCCACACCCGCCAGTTGTTGGAGAGGACAAGCCATCCGCTTGGCCTCCTTTCGTGGCAAAGGCAGAGAAAAGGCGGTGATTTTTTTGGGTTCCACATTTCGGGCAAGTCGTTTCTCCTGGACGGACATGGACGGTTTGAAGAAGTGTAAATTGATGGTCACATCCCTCACATTGATACTCGTACAACGGCATTCTTGTCATTCTCCTTTCTATCTAAAATCGTCTCAGAAAAATCGAGATCCATCTATGTAATCGCCATCACATAACGAGACAGCCATTCCACTTTCTGTATCTCCCGGAGACGATTATACACAAAAATAAGATTGCGCATCATCCGAACCAAGATCTCGGATGAAGTAGATGTCCGAAAATATTCTTCACGATACTCGTACCCTGCTTCTTTAATGAATTTTGTGCATTCTTCCTTGCTCAGGATCTGGCCCCGATTAAAGGGGTCAATATAAAGATGTTGATCCGTCTTTTGGCCAGCACCTTCATAGCGGATCAGGAAATGACCAGGAAGCCCGACCCCCACAAGGGGAAGGCCAAGCCGCTTAGCCACAAGTAACATCACGACGGAAAGACTAATGGGAATTCCCATTCGCTGGTCGATCACCTGATTGAGGTAGCTGTTATCAGGGTCATAATAATTCACCGTATTTCCATGAAAACCCAGATGATTAAAAAGATGATCATTCAAAATTCTGACAACTTTTATATCTGGCCCATGCGGGCGGCGCTCCTCCGACCTGCCTGCCGGCAGGCAGGTGCCCCCCAGACCCTGCGTTCGCACGGGCAAAGCCAGCCGCGCGCTGGACGATTTTTCAAGAGACTTGATTCCAGGCTTAACCTCTACTGCCATCCGGTCCAGGGCACTCTTATATTTGGCAACATCCAAATCTGGATAGCAAAACCTTGCCAGCAGGAAAGCCCCCTCTTCTAGATCTATCTGTGGGGGCCCGTGCGGCAACACAAGATGCTGGTCCTCCGATGCCCCCACGCCCCGCGCTCGCCCTGGCAAAGCCAGAGGCTCGCTTGGACCGCTCCCCTTACCGGCCCAGGATCGGAACTGCCCCTCCAGGTCCAGCCACCGGATGTCCTGAAGGACAGACTCTATCCGTTCATGCTCCATCATATCTGCCCGCACCAGTGCCTCCTCCAGAAAGGGGATACAGAGCGTACCCAACTCGATGATTTTCTCCCGCACCAGTCGGGTGTTGGTGCGACTCTCCTCCGCGCACAACAGTTGGATAAGGGCTTTTACCTGGTTGATGGTAGCAAGGGTCATGGCAGGTATACTCACAAAATCGTGCTTACTATACCACAACTGGGCTCTAAAAGAAATTCGACTTCTTCTCTTCACCCTGTAAAAGTAACCATCAGAAAAGGACAAAGCCTATTCTCGCTCTCCCACGGCCCTTGAGGAATCCTGAGATCACTGGCAGGATTCTCCGACCTAGGAGATGAAACAGACACTATATTATTATTACTATTCGCTCGCTGATGCTCACTATGCAGGTTCGGGCCAATCCTAGAATGCTCTAGTGAGGTCATGGAGGACTGCGGGGGGATGGGGCGCAGTAGGCTCTTTAAGCCAAGCAACCATAAAATACTACAATTTTGTAGTAAATACTACAATTTAATCTTATAACTACAATATTGTCGGATATAAAAATCTCATTTTTGCGAAGAATAAATTTAGAAATATTTTATTATACGATAGGTTATAACATTTTTGAGCGTCTTAAAAGTGTGTGGCATCATTTTTGTAGTAGACATGAGTAGGTAAATAATGGTATTTTTCACCGCTGCCGGACAGGGCAAAACAACATAAACCACTTAAGCAGAAACAGAAAGGAGAAAGACAATGATGAAATGGATACGGATAATGGTGATGGCAGTGGCGAGTTTGCTGTTTTTGGGGAGTCAGGGAACATTATTGGCGGCAGAAGAAAAAGAAAAGCAATGGTTTGAGAATGTCAACGTTTCAGGTTTTGTGGATCTGTACTATAGTTACAATTTTAACCAACCGGGTGACGGGCCTGGAGTCCCCAGGGAAAACCAGCTCAGGAACTTCGATCTGTATAATGACCAATTTTCCTTCAGCCTATTCGAGTTGGTAATCCAGAGAAATCCTGACCCATTTGGTTTTAGGGTGGATCTGGATTTCGGCCCTACCACAGATCTTGTGCATGCGACTGAGCCCGTACTCGGTGGAGGAGGTGCGGCTCCAGAAGGAACCGAAGTCTACAAGCATATTCAGCAGGCCTACCTGACGTGGAAGCCTTCATCGATGTGGACCATCGATGTGGGTAAAGTCGTAACCCATATGGGCTTTGAGGTTATCGAGAGCAAGGATAACTGGAACTACTCCCGTGGTCTCCTGTTTGCCTGGGCCATTCCATACTACCATTCCGGATTGAGGATCAGCCACACCCACGAGAATTTCTGGATCAATGGCTATGTCTACAACGGATGGAATAATGTGGTGGAGGACAATGCTGGAAAGACCTTTGGGGCCACATTAGGCTTAACTCCCTTGAAAGGTCTTACGATTATCCAGAACTGGATCGGAGGTCCTGAACCAGCAGGTGAGAGCCGCCAGGTTCTCGACACAATCGTGACATTTGCCCCGATGGATATGTTGTCTCTGGCCGTAAACTATGATTATGGGTGGTTCAAGACCAGTACAGCAGGAGATAGAATCTGGAACGGAATAGCAGCATACGCCCGGATCGCTCCTACAGACAAATGGGCTTTCATCCCTCGCTTTGAGTGGTTTGACGACCAGGGAGGTTTCACCACTGGAACTGTGCAGATCGTGAAGGAAGTCACACTCACAGCCGAACACAAATGCTCAGACAATCTCTTGACAAGGCTGGAATACCGCAGCGACTGGTCCACAGCCGATTTCTTTAATTCAGATACGGGGCTGGCAAACACAGATGCTCAGGACACCATTACCCTGGGTCTGGTGTACAGCTTTTAGAAACGAATAGTACAACATCGCACCTTACTGAAAGGAGCTGGTCATGTTCCCAGGATTGAAAGGACTTAAGAACACCCTTTGCGGGCTGTTGGTGATGGGCATGATAGGGCTGGCAATTCTGCCAGCCCTGGCCCAAGATGCGCCGGAAGCACCCACCACAGAACCGGTCTCCGAAGCGCCGCCTGCAGAGGCCACACCCGCAGCGGCACCCCCGAAAATCGATACAGGAGACACCGCCTGGGTTTTAACTTCGTCAGCCTTAGTATTGGCCATGACAGCTCCGGGACTGGTGCTATTCTATGGGGGGATGGTACGTCGTAAACATGCTCTCGGTACCATGATGCACAGTTTTATTATCCTGTGCCTGATCAGTGTCCAGTGGGTCCTCTGGGGTTATACTCTGGCTTTTGGCCCCGACAAGGGCCATATCATCGGAGGATTAGAATGGTTAGGGCTAAACGGTGTAGGATTGGAACCCAATACGGACTACGCGGGTACCATCCCTCACCAGGCATTCATGATCTTCCAGGCCATGTTTGCCGTGATCACCCCAGCCCTCATCGTGGGCGCCTTTGCCGAGCGGATAAAATTTTCTGCCTTTTTAGTTTTCACTCTCCTTTGGGCCACCTTTGTGTATGACCCCTTGGCCCACTGGGTATGGGCGGTCGGAGGATGGCTCCGGAACCTGGGTGCACTGGATTTTGCGGGTGGTACTGTGGTGCACATTAGCTCTGGAGTTTCTGCCCTTGTCTGTGCTATTGTACTCGGTAAACGGTTAGGGCACGGAAACGAGCCGATGCCTCCCCATAATCTACCGTTGACCCTGATCGGGGCATCGATGCTGTGGTTCGGATGGTTCGGTTTTAATGCAGGCAGCGCCGTGGCCTCGGGCGCACTGGCAACTAGTGCATTTGTGGTAACTAATACCGCGGCCGCCGCTGCTGCCTTGGGCTGGATGTTTGTGGAATGGGCCCACAGGGGTAAACCTACCGTCCTGGGGGCAGCTTCAGGCGCGGTGGCTGGCTTGGTCGCCATCACCCCCGCTTCTGGATTTGTAGGGCCGATTTCGTCTATAATAATTGGGATAGGCGCTGGGGTAATCTGTTACTTTGCTGTGGTCATGAAGAATGCTTTTGGTTATGATGATGCGTTGGATGTGTTCGCGGTTCATGGCATTGGCGGAACCTGGGGGGCAATCGCGACAGGTCTATTCGCAAATCCTGCCATAAATTCAGCAGGCACTGGGTTGTTTTTCGGCAATCCTAGTCAGGTGATGACCCAGGTCATGGCGGTGGCAGCTACATGGAGCCTGGCCATCGTGGGGACCTATATTATTTTAAAGATCGTGGACGCCGTCATAGGTCTACGTCTGGCCAAGGAAGAAGAAGTCACCGGGCTGGACTTAAGTCAACACAACGAAAGCGCATACAATCTTTAATGATCCCAGATAGACAAGATAGCCCCACCTCTAGCAGAGCTAGAGCGGGTCAGAAAGGGAGGCATCCCCGATGAAAAAGATCGAAGCAATTATCAAACCCTTCAAGTTAGATGAGGTCAAGGAAGCCCTGGCGGATATTGGAATCCTCGGAATGACCATCTCGGAGGTCAGAGGATTTGGCCGCCAGAAAGGGCACAAAGAACAGTACCGGGGAACAGAATACACCATTGAATTTATCCCCAAGATCAAGATTGAGGTAATTGTTCCCAGCGGAAAAGCCGATAATGCCGTCAAGGCCATCATGAATGCGGCCAGAACCGGCACCATCGGCGATGGCAAAATCTTCATCAGCAATCTTGACGAGTCCATTCGTATCCGGACGGGTGAAACGGGGGAGAGCGCCCTCTAACATCTAACAGCGGTAGAGAAAAAAGAGGCAGCATCGCCCTAAATCGTGTTAAATAAGTAGGCAAGCAGACACATTAACACACTTAAGCTAGACCCTCGGCCTGTGTTGTCGACGACACAGACTGTTGGAGCCAGAAATGAAAGGAGATTTTTTTCATGACACCTCGCGAGGTCATTGAATTTGCAAAAAAGAACAAGGTCGAGATTGTCGATCTTAGATTTGTGGATGTCCCTGGCCTGTGGCAACACTTTTCTGTTCCGATGTCCGAACTGAAGGAGGATATCTTCGAAGCTGGACTGGGTTTTGATGGTTCCAGCATTCGGGGTTTTCAGTCCATTGATGAAAGCGATATGCTGTTGATTCCTGATCCGAATAGCGCCTTTCTGGATCCCTTCACTCAGCATCCCACAGTCAACCTCCTCTGCAATGTCCGAGACCCTATCACGGGTAAGTCCTATTCCAGGGACCCCCGGTACATTGCTCAGAAGGCCGAAAAGTATTTGAAGAGCACGGGTATTGCGGACACCAGCTACTGGGGACCCGAGATCGAGTTTTTCATCCTGGACAATGTCCGCTTTGACCAGAGCTACAATTTTGGTTATTACTATGTGGATTCTGATGCGGGTTTCTGGAATTCAGGAGACGCCACCAAACCCAATCTGGGCTATAAGCCACGATATAAAGAAGGCTATTTCCCTGTGCCTCCCATGGATCACTTTCAGGATCTGCGCTCCGAGATGGTCCGGACGATGGAAAAGATCGGAATGCACATTGAAGTACACCATCACGAGGTGGCCACGGCCGGGCAGACCGAGATCGATATGCGTTACAATACCCTGACCCGGATGGCCGACCAAGTGCTGATGTATAAGTACGTGATTAAGAACGTGGCCAGAAAGAATGGGAAGACCGTCACCGTCATGCCCAAGCCCCTCTTCATGGACAACGGATCAGGCATGCACACCCACCAGAGCCTTTGGAAGGGTGGTAAAAACCTGTTTTACGACAAAAAGGGATATGCCTTAATCAGCCAGATGGCCAAATACTATATTGGCGGATTGCTAAAACATGCCCATGCCTTGTGTGGCTTCATCGCACCTACCACGAATTCCTATCGGCGGCTGGTGCCAGGCTACGAGGCACCGATTAATTTGGTGTACTCTCAGCGGAATCGATCGGCCTGTATTAGAATTCCCATGTACAGCAAGAGCGAAAATGCCAAGCGGCTGGAGTTCAGAAGTCCAGACCCCAGTTGTAATCCCTACCTGGCATTTCCCGCCATGCTCATGGCCGGATTGGATGGGATAGAGAACAAGATTGAACCACCAGAACCTGTGGACAAGGATCTGTATGAGCTGGAGCCAGAGGAATATGCAAAGATCAAATTCCTGCCTGGTTCACTCGAGCAGTCCTTGGATGCCTTGGAGAATGATCATCAGTTCTTGTTAAAGGGGGATGTTTTTACGCCTGACTTAATCGAAACCTGGTTGACCTACAAACGGAAAAAAGAACTGGATGCGATCAGGCTGAGACCCCATCCTTACGAGTTTGCCCTGTACTTTGATATCTGATGAACACATGGGTTCCGGATTCTGGTTTTAAAGGCCTTCCCCATCCCCATGGCAGGCTCTCGTCAGGGTCCGGAACCCACTCCTCCCTCCTCTTTTAAAAAGGCAATGGCTGATACCTAGAACGGATGGTGCCTTTTCCATCAGTGGATGGAAATCCTTATGCAAAACGCCGATCAAAAGATCCTGGAGTTGACTGCCCTGTATGAGATCAGTAAGGCCCTTGCCTCATCTCTGGATTTACAAGTCATCTCCCATAAAATCATGGAAATTCTGGCCACCGTTCTGGGGATGCAAAGAGGGACCCTGACCCTGCTGAACCCCGAAACGGGTGAGCTAGCCATTGAGATGGCCTACGGGCTCTCCAAGGAGCAGCAGGCCCGGGGGCGATTTAAGATCGGGGAGGGAATTACCGGCCGAGTCTTTAAAACTGGAGAGCCCATGATCATCCCGGATATCGGCAAGGAACCCCTCTTCCTAAATCGCACCAAGTCACGGGGAGACATCGGCCGTCAGAACATTGCTTTCCTATGCATTCCGGTCAAGGTTCATGGTGAAACCATTGGTGTATTAAGCGTAGACCGAATCTTTGCCGAGTCAGGCATCTCGTTTGAAGAAGACCTTCGAGTACTGACCATTTTGGCCTCCCTTATTGGCCAAGCGGTCAAGCTGACCCAGATCGTGGAGGATGAGAAAAAGAGCCTCATCCAGGAAAATATCCATCTCCAGCAGGAGCTGAAGGCTAAGTACCGTCTGGCCAACATTGTAGGTATCAGCAAGCGGATGATGGAGGTTTATGAAGCTGTGGAACGGGTCAGCGGTACACGAGCCACGGTTCTGCTCCGGGGTGAGTCCGGCACGGGAAAGGAGCTCATTGCCCGGGCCATTCATTATAACAGTCTCCGGGCCACAGGCTCCTTCATCAAACTCAACTGTGCAGCCCTGCCCGAAACCTTGTTGGAAAGTGAACTCTTCGGCCACGAAAAGGGGGCTTTCACGGGGGCAACCCAGACCCGTCAGGGGCGTTTTGAGCTGGCCCACGGGGGAACACTCTTTCTGGATGAGATCGGGGATATTCCCCTCAGCATCCAGGTCAAACTGCTGAGGGTGCTGCAGGAGACCCGTTTCGAACGGGTGGGGGGGGACAGGACCATTGAGGTGGATGTTCGTTTGATTGCGGCCACTCACCGCGATCTGGAAAAGGCCGTGCGAGAAGGTATCTTTCGGGAAGATTTGTATTATCGGCTCAATGTGGTCCCGATCTTTCTTCCTGCCCTCAGAGAGCGAAAGGAGGACATTGGACTACTGATCCAACACTTTCTGCAAAAATTCAATATCCAGAACCACAAACAGGTAAAGCTGGATCCAACGGTGGTGGAGATGCTGACCCGGTATGAATGGCCCGGCAATGTCCGGGAGCTTGAAAACTGCATCGAACGAATGGTGGTCATGACCGCAAGCGACACGATCCATGTGGAGGATGCCGCACGGATGACCTATTTTCTGTTCCCCGCCATTCAGGAACAGACTAAGGTCTCGGGCAAACCTTCGAGGGATTCGCTCCCGAAGAACTTGGAACATATCGAACGAGAACAGATCATCCATGCCCTTGAGAAGTACGGGTGGGTCCAGGCCCGAGCTGCTCGATTGCTGGGTATGACCCCTCGCCAGATTGCCTACAAGATGAAAAAGTACAAGATTGCCACAACACCGTCAGATGAGTAAATCGTAACCATTCCCAAACTCTTTCCTTCATTCAGGCTGCGTCAATCCCAAACCATTTTGTAAGAATACCTACAAAAAAGAGTGTCGTTTGTAACAGTTTGATTCACCTCTCTAACGATAGGAAGATTTCTTACTTCCTTGATAAATAAGTTCTTTAGTGGATTTTGGCTCATGATCTTTCATCATGGCACGAAGATTGCTCATTATAAAAATAAACTACTAATCATCACTGAGAGGAAAACATGAGGAGGATTTTTTTACGCGCGACATTCACTGTATTGAGCATGATCTGGGTATGGAAGAGCTTTGAAAGAGCCGAAGCGGCACTCGATGCCCAGGTGGTCACCATCGGAGGAGAAGTTCGGGAACGGTATGAATTCCGGGATAATGCGGATTTTAACTCCAATGCCAGCGACACTCTAAGTTTTGTGGGTTCGCGCATCCGGCTTCATCTAGGCTATGAGGTCACACCGGACATAACCTTTTTTTTTCAAATTCAGGATTCCCGTTTGTTTGGTTCTGAGGTTTCTACGATTTCGAATGAGAAAAACCTGGATTTGCATCAGGGCTATCTTAAAATAACTAACCTGGCCGGACCAGTGACGATGATTCTGGGCCGCCAAGAGATCTTTTTTGGAGATCACAGGTTGGTGGGTCACTTAGGATGGAGCAATGTCGGTCGGAGTTTTGACGGTCTGCGGTTGACTTACAATCCCGCTCCGTTACGCTTCGATCTCTGGGCGACCGTTCCCAAGGTGTTCGGAACAAATACCGGTGCAGATCCGGCTTTCACAGGGAGTAACCGAGATGCCCAGCAGTTCTATGGCCTGTACACGACGGTGAAGGCCAGGATTGTATCCTTGGAGCCTTATGTGATGTACCTTCGTGACACCGGGCCTATTGGGATCTCTCAGATAACAGACCCACTTGCTCCAGCGCAGAATCGTGTGACATTAGGCTCTCGAATAGATGGTAAGGTTGTTGGGCAATCCATTGATTTTACAGGTGAGGTAGCCTACCAGACCGGTAGCATGAATGCCCGAGGCACCACGCCTAAAAGCGACATCAGTGCGTATGCCCTCGCCATTAAAACGGGCTACACCTTTCCCGTGATGTTTAAGCCACGCGTGGGCTTTGAGTATGACCGGGCTTCCGGTGATGATAATTCAACGGATGACGAGTTCAAAACCTTTGAGAATCTTTTCCACACCAACCACCTCCATTACGGCTACATGGACTATATGGCATGGAGGAATATGCAGGATTTGAGGGTTTCTTTAGGAATCAAACCCACAAAGGTTTCCAGCATCAGTCTGGACTATCACCTCTTCTCCCTGGCAGAGAAAAGGGATAACTGGTACCGGGCGTCCGGACAAGTCTTTAGGACCACTCCATCTACGAATAACGAAACAGATCTCGGCCAGGAGATTAATCTCGTGGCCTACACGATGTTAAAAGAAAAACTCCGCCTAGAGGCGGGCTATGGCCATTTCTTCCCGGGAGACTATGTCAAGGTGAACTTTCCCACTGCAACCGATGACTCTGACTTTTTATACCTACAGGCCACAGTGAGTTTTTAGGAGGAGCCGATGAACAGCGCAGTCTTTAATTCAATCACGGAGGGAAGGGTCCATCTGGTTTTGAAGGATACGGCTCATCACTTGACAGGCCAGGATCTTTTGAAAATTGCCCAGATTGCTGAACAGGCCCATGCGGCGGTCCATATCAGCTATAAGTCCTGGCAGGTTCTGGTGGGCGTTCCAGAATGTTCATATGAGTTGGTTGCTGAGCACCTCCGGACAATGGGATATGAGTGCGATATCCTCCCTGGAGAAATTGATGAACTCTCCACTTTTGTTCTTAATGGAGGAGTGCCATGAAGCCTCACTTTAAAACGCTTGGGGAAATCATGATCACCAACACCCTAGTGGCTACCGAGAATACCTGGGCTTATACCGCCGCAGTAAGGCTACTGGAAACAAGCTTTCAGGGTCTGCCAGTGTTGGATCGCTCAGGTAAAGTGGTGGGAAAGGTGACCGAAATTGATCTACTGAAAGCCCTTAAAGAGGGCAAGGATCTTAAGGCAATCCGGGTTAAAGATATTATGGCCCCGGCACCACCAGTAGTCAGCACGGAGACTCCACTGGAACGGGCGGTCGAGATCATGGATGCACATCATTTGACCCGCCTGCCCGTCATGAAGGGAAGTCGGTTTTTGGGAAGTGTGACCCGCCATGACCTGTTGCGGGCCTGGCTGGGCTTCTGGGTCGATTATGAAAGGGGGAGATATGCCCAGGTCATGGGATAGCAAATTCCCGCTGGTAGAGCCCGTTGGGATTTGCTCCGCGAGCTCCCACAATAGACACACACGACGGGATTTCATCAAAGGGGCAGGAGCCAGTGCATTGGGACTTTTGCTTTCTGGCCTGCCGCCTCTAAAAGGTGGGCTGTTAGCTGGGACTGGAGATACACCTGAGGTCACAAAACTTAAGATTGGCTTTATCCCTCTCACCGACTGCGGCTCAGTGGTGATGGCCTATGAACTGGGACTGTATAAAAAATATGGCCTGGAAGTGACCGTCTCAAAGGAGGCCTCATGGGCCGCGGTACGAGATAAGCTCACCATAGGGGAAAACCAGGCCTCCCATATTCTGTATGGAATGCCTTATGCCTCTACGTTGGGGATTACAGGCGCAGAAGGGCAGAAGAAGGATATGGTCATTCCTCTAGTCTTAAATCATAATGGTCAGGCCATCACATTAGATAACAAGTTGAAGAAGCGAGGGGTGAAGACGGCCAAAGATGTCAAGAAAGTGATCGAGGAAGATAGAGGCAAGAAGACCTACACCTTTGCCATGACCTTTCCTCCCGGAACCCACGCCATGTGGATCCGCTACTGGCTGGCCTCTGGAGGCGTGGATCCAGACAACGATATCAAGCTCATCACCATCCCCCCGCCCCAGATGGTGGCTAATATGCGCATCGGGAATATGGACGGCTACTGTGTGGGGGAGCCCTGGAACGCCCGGGCCATCTTTGACGGCATTGGCTTTACAGCCATCACTACCCAGCAGATGTGGAAAAATCACCCGGAGAAAGTCTTGGGCATAACGCTGGAGTTTGCCGAGAAGAACCCTAAAACCGTGAAGGCCATTCTGATGGCGGTGATCGAGGCTGGACAGTATATCGACAAAATGGAAAACCGCCCCCATGTGGCTGAGGTGATTGGCAGAAAGGAATATGTCAATGCTCCCGTGGAGGTAATCCTGGGACGCCTTCAGGGCAAGTACAACTATGGCGACGGACGGACGGAGCAGGATTCGGACTACATGAAGTTTTATCGGGATGGTGAAGTTACCTTCCCCTGGAAATCCCACGGGCTGTGGTTTCTCACCCAACACCGGCGGTGGGGATTTATCCAAGAGGCCGTCGACTATAAGAAAGTGGTGGACGCCGTGAATCGCACAGATCTCTATGGCGAAGCCGCCAAGACCTTGGGTATCCCGGTGCCCAAGGAAGAGTATAAAAAAGAGACGCTATTTGATGGAATCGAGTTCGACCCAGCAGACCCAGAAGGATATATCAAAAAATTTACAATCAGGAGGGTATGAGGAATGGAGCGTGTCAGAATGGAGGTCATAATACCTTTGGAGAACAGAAACCAGTCCGTACCGGATGCAGTAAAGCCTGTATCATCTGAAGAAACAATCCAACCGCATCCATGGGCCGAGAAATTAGATACAATTATTTTGCCTCTGGTCGGCCTCATGGTGGTGGTCGGGCTATGGGCCTTCATTAGCCATACCGTAGCCGCTTTTCTTCCCAACCCAATCCAGACACTCACTCGGAGCTGGGACTTGATCCTCCATCCTTTCTTTGACAATGGCCCAAACGACAAAGGGCTTGGCTGGCAGGTTCTGTATAGTTTGGGCCGGGTGGGGCTGGGATTTACCCTAGCGATGTCGATCGGGATTCCCATTGGGATCATGCTGGGCCTCTCAGCAACGCTAAGAAAGATGTGGGACCCACTGGTACAGGTCTTAAGACCCGTCTCCCCTCTCGCCTGGCTTCCGTTGGGTCTTGCCACCTTTCAGGCTGCGACTCCCGCTGCGGTCTTTACCATTTTTATCACGGCCCTCTGGCCCATTCTGCTCAACACCGCGACGGGTGTTCAACAGGTTCCAAAGCAGTACATTCAGGTCGGCCGGATCCTGAGGCTCTCCCGTCACAAGATGGTGATGCGGATACTCATCCCGGCCGCCTTGCCGCATATCCTGTCGGGGTTGCGCGTGGGTCTTGGAGTGGCTTGGTTGGTCATTGTGGCCAGCGAAATGCTCACCGGCGGGATAGGGATCGGTTTCTTCGTCTGGGATGAATGGAACAACCTCTCGCTGGAACATATCATTTTGGCTATCTGGGTGATCGGACTTGTTGGCTTGGTTCTCGACCGGCTGATGCTTGCCGTGGCCCGAAGGATCTCCTACCAGCCCACGGGCGGAGGATAGATCCATGGCAAACTATCTGGAAATCAGTTATGTCACCATGACCTTTGACACCCCCAGGGGGTCTTATGCTGTGCTGAAGGACTGTGCCTTGGACATCCAAGAGGGAGAATTTGTATCTCTGATTGGCCATTCCGGATGCGGGAAAAGCACGCTCCTTTCCATTGTGGCCGGCCTGACCCGCCCCACCGCTGGAGGGATCATCCTGGAGAGTAAAGAGGTGACGGAGCCAGGGCCGGATCGCGGCGTGGTCTTCCAGCAACACGCGCTTCTCCCCTGGTTAACAGCCCATGACAATGTCCTCCTGGCGGTAGAAGAAGTTTTCCCCACGCTGAGCCGTAAAGATCAGAGGGACCGGGTCATGCATTTCCTGGAGATCGTCGGGTTGGAAAAGGCAGCTTATAAGTATCCTGCAGAGCTCTCGGGTGGAATGTGTCAGAGGGTGGGAATTGCCCGAGCCCTGGCCATACGGCCCAAGGTGTTGCTCTTGGATGAACCTTTCGGGGCACTGGATGCCCTGACCCGAGGGCATCTTCAGGATGAAGTCCTTCGAATCTGGCAGAAGTTTGGCCAGACGGTGCTGATGGTCACCCATGATGTGGATGAAGCGATTCTCCTTTCGGACCGCATTGCCCTGATGACGAACGGACCAGGGGCTACAATCAGCGAGGTCATCCCTGTGGATCTGCCCCGTCCAAGGAACCGACGTACGCTGCCCTCTCTGGCACGGTACAATGAACTCAAGGTACGCATTCTGGAATATCTTTACGAACGACACGGAATAACCACATAAGAGGTAATCATTACTGGAATTTCATCCATGCGTGAAGGAATCATCCAACCAAAATTTGCAGACAAATTTTTCCGAATCGACTTTGAGGCAACTCCCATGCCCGTCCTGTGTCTTTATCCCATCCCCACTCCAGTGGCATTACAGGACCTGCGCCTTGAGGTGTGTAGTTTCGAAAAGCATCCGAGAACCATTGTCTGGAAGGCTTTGGATAGTCTTCCAAGGGTAAAATTAAAGGTGCCCCTGATCTGCCAGATTTTTAATTGGTCAGAGATGGTGGAATGGGAAGGGATCAGGCTCGTGGATTTTCTAGATTTTCTCAAGGTGGAAACCCACCCAGAAGGTTACTATGCCATCTATTCCCGAGATGGAATCTATTTTGAGATCCTTTCACGGGATGAAGCCAGGGATGCGCGAGTGCTGCTAGCCTATGGTCTTAACGGGGCATCTCTTCCTGAAGCCCATGGGGCTCCATTGCGTTTGGTTGTCCCTTTCCTTCAGGGTTACAAAAGCGTGAAATGGGTGGGAGCCATCCGGGCGTTTCGCAACAACCCGATCGGAATCAAGCGGCTTCTGGGTCAGAGCCCCACCGCCCAGCTCAATGAGGCTTGGCGTGAACGATTCAAGATCGTTCCCCCATCTGGCAAGGCAGGCGACCCTCCGGCCTTTTCGTCAGCAGGATCTGTAACAACCGCCCCATCCCCACAGATCTCTCCTACAGCACCCATCATCGTTGAGGGAACTGTGGGGCCCCTAGGCTGGGGCTCCGCCCAGTCTCCTCGTACCGACGAAGAGGAACAAGGGGTCCTTCGGGAGATTATGGCCATTGTGCGACCTGAAAGGCGTTTAGCCACACGACAGGCCCTGGAGACTGCCGGGATAGTGAGCTATACAGTATATGGGGTCCTGGGTCGCAGCAGGCAACGCGGTTTAAAATTTAAGTCTTCTCCTGGCGGTGCTGAAAGAGAGGATGTCGCCATCAAGTTTCTCCCCAAGCAGCTCTTTTCGATCATGGTGCAGGAATCCCAGGTCAAGGCTGCCGTAAACGCCATCATCAAGGCCAATAAGACCGGCAAGGGCCAATATGGTGACGGGAAGATTTTTATACTGGAGACAGACCAGGTGATACGTGTCAGCACGGATGAAAGAGGAAGAGGTGCTATATAAAGTGAGCGTCGGGCTTTGCCCGCGCGAATGCGGGGCGTGGGGGCATCGGAGGACCGGCTTCATGTATTGCCGCACGGGCCCCCACATTGAATAGCCATGAAGATGATTCGTGCCATTATCCGGCCTGATCATGAGGCACAGGTTCTCGGCCGACTGGAAACGGAGGGTTTATACGCCATCACCAAGACGCCAGTATTGGGTCGTGGACAGCAGCGGGGAATCCAAGTAGGAGCCGTAAACTACAATGAACTGGCCAAGCTGATGTTGATCCTGGTGGTAGGAGACTCTGACTGCCCGCGGGCAGTACAGGCCATCGAAGAGGCAGCCCATACCGGTTATCCAGGGGACGGCAAGATTTTTATCCAAGAAGTCAGAGAGGTTTACACAATTCGAACAGGTGCACAGGGGCTTTAAATGAGGTGATCTTAAGTGAGTAGACTCGTGGTGATCGGCAATGGAATGGCAGGTGTGTACACCATGGAGGAAGTCCTCAAAATCCAAAAGGACATTTCCATCACAATCTTCGGTGACGAACCACTTGTGAACTATAATCGGATTCTTCTTTCAGAAGTCCTGGCAGGTGAACGCAGGCTAGAGGAAACCTTTCTTAATCCCAGGGAATGGTATGCACAAAACAGAATTGACCTGCGGCTAGGGGTAAGGGTCACGACCATCGATCCATCCGCAAAGAGCGTGACGGATTCTGAGGGCAAAACCACTTCCTATAATCATTTGCTGATCGCGGTGGGGGGAATTCCATTTATCCCTCCAATTCGGGGAGTAGAAAAACAAGGCGTCTTTGTTTTCAGAAATATGGAAGATACCCAAAGAATATTGGCTCAGACGTGTCTAACCAAGCAGGCAGTCGTGATCGGTGGAGGTCTTTTGGGCCTTGAGGCAGCCCGTGGCTTGATCAATCACGGTGTTTCAGTCACGGTGGTGCACTTGATGGATCAACTCATGGAGCAACAACTGGACAGGGCCGGTGCCACCATGCTCAAACGGGAAGTGGAACGGCTGGGCATCGGCGTGATGCTGAACACCTCGGCAACAGAGATTCTGGGAGACAAAAGGGTTACAGGGATTCGGTTGACCACTGGGCAGGAGCTTACTGCTGGCCTGGTCCTGGTCTGTACTGGCATTCGGCCCAATCTGGGTTTGGCCAAGGCTGCAGGATTAGAGACACACCGAGGGATTGTGGTAAATGATTATCTCCAAACCAGTGCACCCGACATTTATGCTGTTGGGGATGTCATCGAACATCGAGGCAAGACCTATGGGCTTGTGGCTCCCTTACGGGATCAGGCCAAGGTGATAGCCGATCAACTTGTAGGACAAAAAAAGATGCGCTATGAAGGGACCGTCTGCGCCACAATCCTGAAGGTGGCCGGGGTGAAGCTCACCTCGGCCGGCGTTTTTCTTGGAGGAGGTAGCGATGAGGAAACGGTGTACATGGATACCCAGGCGGCCATCTACAAAAAACTTGTCTTTCAGAGCAATAGGCTGGTTGGCATGATCCTCATGGGGGATAATAAGGATGGCCCGCATCTATTTAATCTGATTCAGTCCGGTCAAGAGGTTTCATCCATCAAGGGACAACTCATTCAGATGATTTCAACGCAGGCTTCTGCCCAGGCGACATCCGGCATCAGTACTACCGCCACTATAGCCGATACAGAACTGATCTGTAACTGCAACTCAGTGACCAAAGGAACTATCCTTCAAACAATCCGGGAGAAGAACCTCAAGACGCGGGATGAGGTGGCCATTTCCACAAAGGCCACTACAGGCTGCGGGAGTTGTACCCAGTTGGTGGAGGATCTGCTCCATGAAGTGAACGCCAAAAAGTCGACCATGACCCCCATCGTGTCTGCCCAACCTACACCCGTCGAACCTCTGGCAGTCAACAAACCCATCCTCGGTTACCCCATTGCTTATCCTAAGTCCCTAGATGTGGAGAGGATCAAGCAAGAGGGGCTAGGCTTAAATTTTGAAAAGATCCGAGAAATGGGAGTCATGGCTCTTACTGAAGACGATTATTACCGTCTAAAGACTTATGGGGTGTGTAGTCAAAAACATCCTGGCTATTTTATGGTGAGGATTCGCATCCCTGGAGGAAAGGTCACTGCAAGACAGCTCATACACCTTGCAGAGCTTGCGGACATCCATGGCCGAGGCTGGGGTCACCTCACCTCCCGTCAAGACCTGGAACTTCACTGGGTGCGTGTAGAAGAGGTTCTGGACATCTGGGAAAGCCTGAAGGCTATTGGGTTATCTACCCGTTCGGCTTGTGGCCATACTCTGCGCAATGTGATGGCCTGCCCGCATTCGGCAGTTTGTCGGACAGCCTTCATTGACGTACAGCCTTGGGCAAAGGCAATCAGTGACTATTTTTTAATGCGATCCGACCTCATCAATCCGGCCATGCCTAATCGCTTGAATATCTACTTTGCCGGCTGTGTTGAATGCGCTCCCCATGCCCAGATCAATGACATCGGTTTTGTGGCCGTCAAACGGCAAGGCAATAATGGCCAAAGCGAGCGTCAGGCTTTGCCTGAGCACGGCGGGTGTGGGAGCACCAAGGTCAAATGCATATTCTCGCATAGCCGCCCCTTCGGGGCATGCTCGACAGCGCTAGCGAGGTGGCACGGGCCCCCACAGACCAATGACATCGGCTTTGAGGTCTGGGTTGGAGGCAGTCTAGGGGCACACCCTATTCTGGGATTTAAACTCAAAGAATTCATCACACCACAAGACGTCTTACCTGTCTGTCAGGCTATCTTCCAGATCCACACCAAGTACGGTAGTCGATCCAAGGCCAAATCCCGACTCAAATGGCTCGTAGACCAATTGGGACAGGAAAAGTTCTCCGATCTCTTCGAAGAAGTATTTCAAGGTAAAAGAACCCTGCCTGAAAATACAGAATTTAATCAGCCTATCCTGGAACAGGGAGAGAGCAAGCTATCATCTTTGTCAAGACTTCATACGGCACTGGCATTACCTCTCACACCATCTTGGTTCCCTCCAGGCTGCTATCCCCAACGGCAGATCGGATATGTACGGATGGCTATCGAGATTTCCCTGGGCGAAATTCGGGCCGGACAGCTTCGGGTTTTAGCCAAGCTGAGCAGGTGTTATGGAAATGGAGAGGTCCATTTTACACCAGACCAAAATGTGGAGTTGCATTGGATTCGTGCCCATGCAGTCCACCGGGTGGCCCGTGTCTTAGAACGGAACGGCCTGACATTAAAAGGAAAGAACCCAGGCCCACAGGTGGTCGCTTGTCCAGGAACCGAGTTCTGTGTGCTGGCAGTAACCAATGCTCAAGGTGCAGCCAGGGACATCCTTAAAAGGTATAGTCCGGATGTCCCTGCAAAGGCAGAACTTCTCAAGAATGTTTCAATCCACATCTCTGGCTGTCCTAACAGTTGCGCCAAACACCAGGTGGCCGATATCGGGCTTGCCGGGACAGTCACAACCGTAGGAAATGTGACACTGTTCTCCTATTTGCTCTATCTAGGGGGCAGCATCTCCGGCAATATCCGTTTGGGTGAGCTGGTTCGAAAAGGGATCACTGAGGATATGATCATTCCCACCATTGATGCCTTATTGGCTCTGGTGCTGGAACATCGTTACGCCGGGGAGTCCTTTCAGCAGGTGATTGACCGCCTGGGCATTACAAAGGTTGTGGCACAGTTGGACACTCGCCTTTCACCCTTTCTACCCAAAGCGTTGGACCGACTTTCTATGGTACCAGACCAGATCGAGGTATTGGAGTGAAGATCATCCAAGCTATTATCCGGCCAGAAAAGGAAAAGGAGGTGCTGAGCAATCTGGAAAAGGCAGGCATTCATGCCTTCACCCGACTGGATGTTTCAGGGCGTGGCCGTCAGAAAGGCATTCAGGTAGGGCCAGTTCGATATGAAGAAATGGCCAAGACCTGGCTTTTAGTCATCGTGAAGGACGATGTACTGGACCGCGCCCTTGAAACCATCAAGATCGGTGCCCGCACGGGCAATCCAGGAGATGGAAAAATCTTCGTGTCCTCTCTATTGGAATCCCGGACCCTACGAACCCAATCTAAAGATAAAGAATAACCAATAAAAACAGCCACTTATTTTCGCTTTGCCTTCCATGCAGGATCATGTCAGAGGGACAGGTCTATTCTTCGTCAATTTTGTCAAGAATTCATAATTATGATACTATTTTAAAATAGAGAGGAGGCCCTAATCAGCATGATAAAAACTGAGATCCAAACCGTCTCGGATGCCATGGCAGAGGCTGTGTCGAAGGGACTCTTTCCTGGTGCTGTCCTCCTGATTCATCACCGCAAACAGGTCCTTCATGAGGCGTATGGTTACGCATCACTTGTTCCCCAACAGACCAGTATGACCCAGGACACCCTTTTTGATCTAGCCTCCCTCACCAAAGTAGTCGCCACGACCAACGCCGTCATGTGCTTGATCGCTGACCGACAGATCTCGCTCAATGATCCGGTAAGTCGATTTATTCCTGATTTCTTATCCCAGGACAAACAGGGAATCACCCTGTTTCACTTGTTGACCCATTCTTCTGGACTACCTGACTGGCAACCGTTCTACCGTGAGGTGTCCAGATTAACCCAGGAGCAGTCCGGCGTCAGAAACATTGTAGGGAGCAAATCCGTTTTATATGAACTCATTCACCAAGAGCCACTTGTCTATCCCATAGGTTCCAAAAGCCTTTATAGTGACCTGGGTTTTATTCTGTTGGGCGAAATCATTGAGAAAGTCGTACAAAAATCATTGGACGAGTTCTGTAAGGAAAGAATCTTCACTTCCTTAAAGATGAAAGATACCTTCTTCCTTCCCCTTTATACTGAGCACCAGATGCAGATCATAAAAACCCGAAGGATTGCAGCTACAGAAAATTGTCCCTGGAGAGGCCGTGTCTTGTGTGGCGAGGTCCATGATGAAAATGCTCATGCCATGGGTGGAGTCGCAGGCCACGCGGGCCTATTTAGCACAGCCCAGGATCTCTACACTTTCCTGAAAGCCCTACTCAAGAGCTTACAAAGTCAGAATGGGTTCTTTCCACAGAGCATGATTAAAGCATTTGTGACGCGCCAGACCAGAATCCCCGACACCTGTTGGGCTCTGGGGTGGACCACTCCCTCAGAACCCTCCACCTCTGGCCAGTTTTTCTCTGCTCAATCCTTTGGTCATTTAGGCTTTACGGGAACTTCCATCTGGGTAGATCCAGATGTGGACCTCATAGTGATTCTTCTCACCAATCGTGTACATCCTAGTCGAGAAAATGACCAGATTCGATTATTCAGGCCCTTTATCCATGATCTCATCTACCAGGCCACTGTTGAAAAACCCTAAGTTGCTCTCAAAAATGCCGTTATACTTGCAAAAAGTATTCGAAAATTGATAAAATTAAAAGGTTATATTCTGTTGCCGAATGTAGTAATTAATAGGAAGAGGAATGGAACAGACTCTATTGCTCAACTCGACCTATGAACCTCTGCGGGTGATCCACTGGCAGAGGGCTATCTGTCTCCTCTGGCAGGGAAAGGTAGAGGTCCTGGAGGTCTACGACCGTGAGATTCACGGAGTTTCTGTAAAGCTTAGGCTTCCTGCCGTCCTGCGGCTGTTAAAAATGGTCAAGGTAGAAGCCAGTAGGCGGGCCATTAAGTTTTCTCGAGCTAATATCTTCCTTCGAGATAACTACCGCTGCCAATATTGTGGCAAACACTTCCGCACAGAGGATCTCACTTTTGACCATGTGATTCCCATCGCCAAGGGAGGGAAAAAGAACTGGGATAATATCGTAACTGCTTGCTGGCGATGCAACAACAAAAAGAGTGGAAGAACCCCCGACGAAGCCCACCTCAACCTGATTAAGATCCCCCATCGACCCACCTGGAGGCCCTACATGACTTTAGCTGCTGGCATTAAAAACGCCCCTGAAGTCTGGAAGGATTATCTGTACTGGAATGTGGAACTGGATCACGACGATTAATCCTTCCAGCACACATCACCTACATTGACCCCTCCACCTTTAAATTGCTATAATGCCCCTAATAAAGAGACTATTTCAAGGAAGGGAATACGATGCTGCCCCTTGCCATCCTAATGAGCAGAAATTTAAAGACCATTCCTTATAACGCCACCCTTAAAGAGGCTGCCTGCCTGATGCGTGATAAGCATATTGGATCACTTCTGGTTGTACGAAATGATGATCACATCGGTATTCTGAGCGAGACCGACCTGGTACGCCGTGGCATTGCAGAAGGCCTGGATCCAGACAAGGCCATTGTGGAGCGCATTATGAGCAGCCCCATCATCACCATCGATATTGAAAAGACCGCGGAAGAGGCTAATGCTGTCATGAGTGAACGAGGAATTCGCCATCTGGCTATTACTAATGAAGGCAAGATTGTGGGAATCCTCTCGGTGAGAGACCTATTGATCTACTTTAAGAATCAATTCTAGCTGACATCTCAGAGAATCCTTAAAATCACTTTCCTACAACAAACTTTAAGTTATCAAAGATTCTTATTCCTTCTTCCACAAGCCCTCCTTCAACCCAGAGTGGATGATCCAGTGCTACAAAATACTGAATCTTCAGAAACTCCATTCCAGAGAGGATCTCTCGAATTTCCTGGGGGCTTTGTCCAGTCAGCGCTAATGTCTCTGGCCTGGTTTTACGCCACTCCCAGGGGTCGGATGCAATGGAAAGATAAAAACCCTTGCTTGCAAGGCGGTCCAGATGCTTGACCAGATTCTTTTTATATAGATCCAGATAGGGGCCTGAGAGGATGAATGCAAAGACAAAATCCCAGCCCCACCAGAAAAAAGATCGGTAGGCGAACATCGCCTGTCTGGAAAAGAATTTTGGAAAGTCCAGATAGACATAAGGGCGCTGATGAAATCGCTCCCCTCGGACCAATTGGCCATGGACAAAATCGGTATGCTCAGGGGCACACAATTCTTTTGGATGGATATGGATCTTGAGTGACTGTTGAAGGTCCACCAGCAGTGCTTGAACCCTTTTGGTGATCTCTTCCTTCCGATCAAAAATATCCCCATTCCGCATAAAGTCCAGGTCTTCAGGTGAGAAGGTCTTGTTGTTATGGATCTGCACGGGGAGCTCCTACAGATGCCGAAGGCAGAATGATCTTTTTCTGTTGGGTTGAACTTTCTCTAATCTGAGAGGCAAGAGCAGGATAATAGTGATCCATGAAGCCTACTAGGCCCTTCCAGTAACGATTGGATCGAATATCTGACCCGCTAAAGCTTTTAAAAAAAGACAAGAGGTGATCTATCACCTCTGTCACAAAACTTGAAGAGAGCTGTTCGTGCCTATAGAATTCCTGCACAGCCTTGTCTAGAAAATCTCCATAAGCGGTAGCCCCAGGGGTTTGAACCTTGATCGGGCTAAACCCTCTTCTGACATGTTCAAGTCCGGTGATCAGTTCCCAGTCAAATGTCCCCGCCCTGTTATAAAAAAATTGGTAAGCCGTCACGTCACAGAGATATAGTAGTTGGATCGCCTTCTGACCACCACACCGCTCAACCTCATGATAAAGATGTTGTCGTTCTTGAATGAAAATCGCTGCCAGTCGCTCTCTCTGATAGGCCTCATGATCAACAAAATACGGACAATCTGGTGGACAGGCGATGGCCCGTCCTCGGTGCTCCCCACAGCAACCGTTGCAGATCTGTCCATTCAAGGCCGGACAACTCCTTTTACCCTTTTTCTGCTGACAGTAGATGCATTTTGCCATTTTAAATATCCGCCAAAAAAATACACCCGGGAGAGGTATTGATCATGCCTCTCCCGGGTGTAAACTCTTCAATCATAACTGGTGGGTTTAGCTCCTGACCCCACTCCAGCACTTAGATTCTTCTATGGCTTTTTCAGGATTTAATTTTTTGGCTTTCTCTAACAGCACCTCTTTCGATTCAGGATAGGTTGGATCTGGAACACAGCAATCCGGAACTGGACAAACAGCCGCACATTGCGGCTCGTCGAAGTGGCCGACACATTCCGTGCAGCGGTCATAAGAGATCACATAGATGCTGTCAATATTCTGCTGTGCAATCTGAGATCCTTCACCCTCAGTCAAACGGTTACCCGCACTCTCGCTTGCACCCCGGTTCTCAAATATCGCCTCATTGGGACATTCTGGGAGACAAGCCCCGCACGAAATGCATTCACCCGTAATCAGTAATGCCATATCCTACCCCTCCTCTTCCCTCTTTAAGATATGCTTTCTTTTACTTTTGTATTCTAATCTCACACCCCATGGGGGCAACAAAGATATTACGTGATGGTCTTGATTTTAGAAACTGCTTCTGGCGGCTGACCATTAAAATGTAAGAACTTGATCACCGTATCCTCTTCGTGATAAGACCCAGAGAGAACCTCCACCGTTTTCAAGATCGTGCTGGGGATAGGACATCCGACACAAGGAATGAACTGAGAAGCCATCTTATAAGTCTGAGTTTCGGTAATTCGACTGGTCAACTCCTCCGCGATATTGATTTCCTTAAAGTGCTTGTGCATTTCCGTCGTGTAGGGACAGGACGTCTCCAGGCTAAAGACCACGGTATTGGAATCTTTCTTATTGGCATCAATGACCGCTTCGTGGCCACACCAACCAGCCTTCACCCAACAGACCGCCATTCTTAACCTCCCTCCCTAGCCCACCGGAAACACCATCCATGAAGGCTCAGGGCGTTCAATGAACTTCTATTACGCGCTGAATGAGTGCCCGCAACCACATGTGGACTTGGCTTGTGGATTCTTGATGGCAAAGCCAGCCCCCTCCAAACCCTCTACATAATCCACCACAGCCTCGTTTAATAACATGGAGCTCTGCGGATCCAAAAAGAGCTTCACCCCATGGTACTCCAAGACCTGATCATCTTCGGTGGCCTTTTCCTCAAAAGACATCCCATATTGAAAACCGTGACAACCACCGCCAGATACATAGACCCTCAGCCCGAAGTTTTGTTTGTTTTCAGTTTCCAAAAGGCTTTTGACCTTAACTCCAGCAGTTTCGCTCAACGTGATCATCTTTAAATCCTCCTTATTCTTATCTGAATCCCAATCAGCAATTTACTACCCAAAATCAGACCGTCCATCGACATGGTATTGCTTTAAAATCTGATAGTTACATACACTTCACAACTATATAGCCTAGCACAAGCAACGCTTCCTTGTCAATCCTATAAATGTCTATTTATAGGAGTTGCTTCACCCCTCCACAGGCAAAAACCATTACACCCCTCGAACCTCAAGACCTGCTCCCGCATAAGCGGTCCTTCGCGGGCCATACTCGACTCCGCTAGCGTGGTAGCCTCTCACTCGCTTCCGCTTGCTGGGTATTTATTTATTGCTCGCTATTTTACCCTTGCTGAACTCTTTTACCCCCTGGAGAGGATGGTAATGTATAGATTTGTGGATCTCCGCAATGATCGAATAATTCACACCGGTCAAAGCAGATAACCTGAGAAGATCTCTCTCCGTCACTTTTCCCGCTTCCCTATAAATCGCTAACAAACGATTTCTAATCTTTTTCTTTTCGTGAAAACTTAATTGCTTCATGGTCTCTCCGATATAATATAGGGGGACCCGTGCTACCAAACTAGCTAATTCGAAGCGTCGCCGGTGGCGCGAGAATACGCTTTTGACTTTGGTTTGCCGATGTCCCCATAAACCCGACCCGTCACGGGCAAAGCCAGATGACGGGCCATTATTAAAATTAAACAAAAGAGGTATCGTCATATCTGTATAACTCCTATCCCAGAGCTCAAGCCACCACTTGGTGAGGTTCCATTAACGCGAAATGATCCGGTATAGGCTGAGAGCCGCATCTCTTTTCACGGATGTGGCTCTCGTACTCTCCCCTAAAATGCCTCAGGGTACTCTCCACTGACCGCACACTGCTATTAATCAAATCACAATAACCCCTGCCACGAATCAATTTAAAAATCTGCTCAAGGGAAGCCAAATCCACCTGCTCGGCCCTTCCCTGCTCGATCTTCTCAAGCAACTGAGTCATGTGGATCGTGCCCAATTTACAAGGCGGACACTGGCCACAGGACTCCCGCATAAAAAAGCTTGAGCAATACAGGGCCGCACTCACCATGCAGGTGGCCTCGCTCAAGACCATAATTCCTCCGGTTCCAAGTCCAGAACCACGTTCCTTTAACGACTCGAAATCCAGAGAGACCCCCAAATCCTCTTCGACCAAGAGGGCCTGGGAAGGGCCACCGGGAAAGACCGCCTTGAAGTGATTCTGCCCCCGGATGCCCCCTCCATATTCATAGATTAGAGTCTTTAAGGGAGTTCCCAGTGGGACTTCATATATGCCGGGCCGATTCACCTCGCCACCTACAGTAAAGATCATCGTCCCTGGGCTTTTGGGGTGGCCTAACTTTGAAAACCAGTCTGCACCCCGCCGAAGGATATGGGGAACGTTGGAGAGGGTCTCTGCGTTATTGACTAAAGTGGGTTTTCCAAAAAGACCATGCTGAATAGGATAAAATGGAGGTTTCTGCTTTGGTTGAGCTTTTCGGCCCTCAATGGCCTCTAACATGGCTGTTTCTTCACCTGCCACATAGACATTCGGCCCTTGAAATATATGGAGATTCAAATTAAACCGGCTTCCCAGAATTTGATCTCCCAGAAAACCGGCCTGGATTGCTTCGTCCAACCCGTGACAGAGAATGTCATATTCCTGGTGAAAACTTTCTTTTAAAAAGATATATGCCTCATCGGCACCCACCGTATAGGCTGCAATAATTACACCTTCAATTAACTGATGGGGGTTAGTTTTGATCAGGGCGCGGTCCTTGTAAGTGCCAGGTTCACCTTCAGCCGCATTGCAGCAGACATACTTTTTGCTCCCCTTCTTCTGTGCCGCCAGTTCCCATTTTTTACCGGTTGGAAACCCAGCTCCACCTCGACCCCGGAGTCCTGATCGTTTGATCTCCTCAATAACCTTTTCCGGCGTCAGTTCATGGACCACTTTTGTAAGGGCCTCATAACCACCCCCTTGACGATAGGCATGGAGATCCATTGGGCGGGTCCCGGTATACTTCAGGAGGACCTTTTCTACATCTTTCTCTCCCACCCTTAACCTCCTAACCATCGGAAGTTCCACTGGCACTGGCTGTCAGATTTTGACACAAGAAATGGCACACAGCAACTAGGATCCGATAATGCCCCAAAGAGGATTATTCGGAAAATGTATGCGCCGCTAATCTTTTAGAAGAGACGATATATTTTTTGTTCTTGTTAATTAAAGGCGCTGGCCGATTCTTTCGGTTGGATACAATCACGGAATCTAAGATCTCCCCACAGATAATGCATCGCCAACCATAGAAGGAGATATTGCCTGTATCGTCCTGCATATCCTGAAAGACTTCATAGGCCATTTCGCCGCTACATCTGTGACATTCCATCCCTGACCCCTCCTGATAATTAGTATATGCAAAACCTATGCTAACTATCAGTATTTATTGAAAACTATTTATTTTTTAAATAGTTATATAATAAATAGAGGGATCTGTGCAATTATCTTAATATTTCATTTTTGAATCATATGTAACACTCACTCCGTCGCTAAATTTTAATTTTATATTTATATTTCAATATATTATAAAAAATATTGCAAGATATTTCATATATGAAATATATTTCTTATTTAAAGCATTAACATGGCCTGAAGGGAAAAATGTTTTTGTTAGAGCATCGTGTCCACTTTGTGACAGAGTTCTTTGACGGCTGAGACAGATTTCTTTAGCTCAAGCTCCTCCACCGAATCCAGCTTAACCTCAATAATCTTTTCAACACCACCATGACCCACCTTCACAGGAACTCCCACAAAAAAGCGGTCAATCCCATATTCACCCTCGCACAGGGCTGCACAGGGTAGAATGGCTTTTTTGTCTTGAATAATTGCTTCAGCCATTTCCACCACAGCCGCGGAGGGGGCATAGTAGGCACTGCCGGTCTTGAGAAGATTCACGATCTCGGCGCCTCCTTCCCTTGTTCGCTTCACAATCGCCTCCAGACGATCTTTCGGGATCAAGTCAGCCACAGGGATTCCTGATACGGTGGTGTAGCGCAGCATAGGTACCATGGTGTCCCCATGTCCTCCTAAAACCATTGCATGAATATTTTTAACCGAGACACCCAACTCCATGGCAATAAAAGCCCTGAAACGGGCAGAATCCAGGGCTCCGGCCATTCCCATCACCCTTTGTTTTGGAAAACCACTCACCTTATAAGTTACATAGGTCATAGCATCTAAGGGATTTGAGACCACCAGCAGAATAGCTTCGGGAGAGTTTTTGGTGGCTTGTCGAGTAACATTTTTCACAATATCAGTATTCGCCTTCAGAAGATCGTCACGACTCATCCCGGGTTTTCTGGGAATCCCAGAAGTAATAATCACCAGGTCCGAGCCGGTTGTATCTTCATAATGGCTTGTACCCATAACCCGGGAATCATATTCACACAATGGGGCTGCCTCACAAAGATCCAGTGCCTTTCCCTGAGCCATACCTTCATTGATGTCCAGCAGGACAATGTCCGAAAATCCTTTTTCCACAAGCCGTTGAGCCGTAGTTCCACCTACGTTCCCGGCACCGATAACAGTCACTTTACGTCTTTTCATCTCTCCCCCACTACAGAGGGTTACCCCCTTAACTTCTTTCTTCTATCTCTATAATATATAAGCTAATTTTCAATATCTGTCAAGGTAATTAAAAGACCGTCTTGCCTGTAAAACTAAATTCCCGAATCTTCATGGGAGGCATCACCATGCAGCCATAATGCTCCTCCCCAGAAGCGCGGACCGCTTTACCCATCATCTCCACATTTTGAAGCATCTCCACAAGCCCCTGGTTAAACCTCAGATTCTTAACACCATGTTGGATGCGCCCATTGTGGATATAAAATGTCCCATCCCGAGTCATCCCAGTAAGGATCTTTTGTGTAGGGTTCACCTCCCGAATATACCAGAACCGAGTCACCAGGAGCCCCCGCTCCGTAGAGGCAACCATTTCATCCAACGTGGCCTTTCCGCCTTCCATGACCATATTCATGGGGATATCGCCAGGTTCTAAGAACAACCCATGACCTGTAGCCTCTAGTCCTACTTTTTTAGCCGTAGTGAGGGAGTAAACTAAATTTTTGATTACCCCACGATCCACCAGAACCACCCGTTTCCTGGGCAACCCATCCCCATCAAAAGGTAACCCCATCTGAACGGGATGGGCAGCGTCATCCGTGATTGAAACATTCTCACCAAAGAGACGTGTACTCACCTTTCCAGTGAGAAAGCTCCTTTTAAGATAAACCGAAAGTCCTCCAAAATCATAGGCCATAAAACTTAAAAGGTCCGCCACTGCCGCGGGTTCAAGAATCACAGTGTAGGCCCCAGGCTCCAGGTCTTTAGGACCTTGTCCCAGGATAGCCTTTTGGATTCCCCTCTCGGCCATTTCCTCAAAGGAAAGCTCGTCCACGGCAGGGGCCGATCCCTTGGCCCAACCCGAACTATCTTGGGCAAGGACCGTGATAGAAAACTCGGCCTGGGTATGACGATCATAGACAAAAAGTCCATTGGAGTTGGCCATGGCCGTGGTGGTCACCTGATTGGACAGGAAGCCTGCCGAGTTGAGTGACCGGGCTTTCACCAGTTTGACGGCCTTTTCTACACCCTTTGCCCGCTGCAGGGGGGGCAGCTTGGCCGTCCGGGCATCAGACCTCTGGAGTCGGGGGTACCGTTGAGGGCCTGGGAGTTTTGGAAGCTGTTCCTCCGGGGCTAGTCTGGCCAGGCGGCAGGCTACCTCCACAACACGGCGGATGGAAGCCCGGTCTAACCGACTTGTGGTGGCCTTAGCCATCTTCTGACCCAGCACGACACGCACCGTCAACTGAACACCCTCTTCAGCCACGTTTTGGTGGATCCCATTATTGGCAAAGCGGGTCAAGGCACTTGAATAATTGAAAAGGACAACCTGGGTCTCATCCGCCTTACTAGATTTCAAGGCTCGCTCTAGGATCTCTTGGCAATCGGATCGGTTCAATTTCACGGCTTTCACTTATGTGTATGCAATTCCCACATCCACGTTCCTGAATCTGGCAGGAGCCGCCCCATGCCCTGTCCCGATAACCTGACCGGGCTGGCCCTTACCGCAGTTCGGAAGACCCCACAGCTGCCAATCATCCTGGCCGCAGACAGCATCACAGGAATTCCAGAAGTGTGTAGTGATCCCGCCGTAGCTGGGATTCTTCAGTATCCGGCCCTTTTTACCCTTTCTGATCTCCCATGCGATCTCGGTCCCGAACTGAAAATGATAACGCTTATCATCGATGGACCAACTCCGATTGGTTTCCATATAAATACCGTCAGGTGTGTCTGCAATAAGGTCCTCCAGCCGCCAGTTTCGCGGGAGCAGGCTGATGTTGGTCATCCTGATCAAGGGGATATGGTTCCATCCATCTGCCCGCATGGCACCATTGCTGTGGTTCTGCCCCACCCTAGCCGCCGTTTCCCGGGAGGTAAGATAACCCACAAAAATCCCCTCCCGAATGATATCCACCCCCTGGGCTGGCACACCCTCATCGTCATAGCCAAATGTTCCCAAGCCCGGGCCATGGCTGAGCCGGGCATCCGCCACCACATTCACCTCAGGGGAGGCATACTGGAGTCGCCCCAGAGTGTCCAATGTCAGAAAGCTAGTCCCCGCATAATTAGCCTCAAACCCCAGGACCCGATCCAGCTCAATCGGATGCCCAATGGACTCATGGATCTGGAGAGCCAGTTGGGAACTGTCCAAAATTACGGTGGTCTTTTTTAAAGGGCATTGCTCAGCTTTATGGAGGGCAACCGCTTCTTCGGCCACTCTTGTCGCATGGTCCAGGAATCTCATTCCCTCGATCACCTCGTAACCGCCCAGTTGATGCTGTCCCCCGAAGGAATTGGGATAGGAACGTTTCTGAAGCTCCCCGTTCTGGAAAGAATAGGCGGTGAATCCCCCGCCGGTCTGATAAAAAGACTGCTGGATGCAGGACCCCAAGCTGCTCATGTACAGTTTCTGGGTATGGACGAACAGAAGGGAGGCCTTGGCCAGTGTTACCCCTTTCACGGCCCTCAAGGCCTGATCCACCTTCATGAGCAGGCCCAGCTTGGCCTCCAGCGATATTTCAAAAGGATTTTTTTTACAGGGAGAATGCCATGTGTCTACCTTGTGCTCTAGAGGAACAAGCCTCACCTCACCAGCCTTGACTAGAGCACTGGCCTTGGCTACGGCAATGGCTTGCCGCGCCGTTTTTTGTATCGCTCCAGGAGTAATTTCGTGGCATGCCGCAAAGCCCCAGGATCCATTCACGATGACACGAATGCCCATTCCTACAGAGTCTGTGCTTAGAAGGTTCTCCACTTCACCATTTTGAGTGGCAATCAACTGTTCCTGGGCTTCAATCAAGCGGACATCGGCATAAGTGGCCCCTCCGGAGCAGGCTGTATCAATGGCCTGTTTTGCAAATTTTTTCATCTGGCGCCCACCTTTTCCAGGACCTTCTCCACCGAGACCATGTGGCGGGCCAGACCCAGCTCCTTGCTGCTAATTCCCATCGCCAGGCCCACCAATTGAGGAAGGTGCAGGATGGGCAGACCCAGCTTGATGTTCACCCTTTCCTCGGCCCGTTCCTGGTAGATATCCAGGCTCATATGACACAAGGGACAGGGCGTCACCAGACAATCCGCGCCCTTTTCCTTAGCTTCGGCCAAATTGGCCCCTGCCATTCCCATGGCAACCTCTTCTTTTTCAAGGATCACTGGAAAACCACAGCATTTGGTCCGGCCTGAATAATCTACTGGCTCAGCCCCGAGGGCCGAGATCACAGCCTCTAAGGAAGTAGGATTTACTGGATCATCAAAACAAAGATCCCAAGAAGGTCTTAATATATAACAGCCATAGAATGGAGCCACACGTAGGCCATTGAGTGGACGTACGACGTATTCCTTAAGGCGAGTTATTCCTATTTCCTTCACCAGGATCCACAATAGATGCTTGACCTGAGATGTGCCGCCATATTTTCGATGGTCCATGGCCAGAAGGGAATTCACTCGATCCAGCAGCCCTTCTTCCTCCTTGAGCTGCTTGTGGGCACTGGACATCACGCCCTGGCAGGTGCCGCAGATGGTCATGACATTGAGGCCTATGTCCTCTGCCATGGAAAAGGTCCTGGCATTGATGGTCAGGCTGAGTTCCGGATCTCCTTCACGGATCACCCCTGCCCCACAGCAGGTCGCATCCTTTAACTCCACCACCTCCAAGCCAAGTTTCTCAATCACCTTAAGAGAAGATTGATAAAGTTCTGGACAAGCCCCCTTGGCCGCACAACCGGTATACAGCGCATACTTCATGGAATTAACCCCCATCGAGTCATATGTGAGTGCTGCATTGCAAGTGGCGAGCGGTCGAAACCGCAACATCTATATCTTACAGCTCATGACTGTTTATCGGATACCGGCAACTTAGATCCAGCCTTCAGACGTGCCTCAAAGATCTGGCGGACCGCCTTAATTCCCTTGATAGGAGACTTGTAAGGAAATGGGAGTTTACCCCGGATAAACATCTTTAAGGCAAGAGGTGCGATTCTCAGCAACCGGCTCGGATGTCTCCAAAGCATTTTCATGGGGAGAAGCCCTTCATTGAGTTTTCCTTCCCCCTTTACCACCTCTATAAAGGCCGTAATATGCCGGGCGCCGATGGCCTGCGTCAGACCCTGTTGCAGGCTTGTTCTCCTCAATCGGATGATAGCCTCCATGGGTTTCACATCCTTAGGACACACCTCCACACAAAAATTACACCGGGTGCAATCCCATATCCCGTTCTCCCCCCCCAAGCTTCTCAGTCTCTGGTCTTTGGCACCATCCCTGGGATCTGCAACAAAACGATAGGCCTTGGCCAGGGCTGCCGGCCCCAGAAAACCTGGGGAGGCCTCAAGGCTATTACAGGCAGACACGCAGGCCCCGCACATAATACAGGCATCCACATTATGGAATTCATTTAGAGTATCCTTGGTGACCCGAGGTGATCCATCAGAACTCCGTCTGAAAGACTCTGTAGAATTCAGCCAGGGAGTCACCTGGTTGATCTTACGCCAGAAGGGCTCCATCTCCACCGCCAGATCTCGAAGCACAGGCATCTGCCGGAGTGGGCCGATGGCAATCTGGCCATGCTTGCGGATTTCATGGACCACCATGGTCTTGCAGGCCAGCTTCTCCTGACCATTGATTACCATGCAGCAGGAACCGCAAATGGCGCTGCGGCAGGAGTAACGAAAGGTCAGGCTTGCATCCAGCTCATTCCTGATTTGAAAGAGGGTATCCAGAACAGTATTCCCACGCCACCCGACATCCAAGCGGTAATCCTTCTCATAAGGGTGAACATCCCTCTCTGGATCGAATTTCTGGACTCGTACCAGAATGCGCATAAGATGATCTCATTATTATTGGGGAACCCGTGGGCTTCTGTCCTCTGATATCCCCAGACCTGTTGTAATGTGGGGCATGTGAGGACCCTGCTATTTCTTTGCCGGAGCCGCCACCCGGTCAAACTGTTGGCTGCTTACCCGTATCGATAAGTGATTCCGTAGCCACCTTTTGGATATTCCATTTCGATATTATTAAACTCGTGACAGGCAATGGTACAGGCTCCCATCTCCATGCAGTTCTCCCAGCCAACAACAATCCGCTGAAGATGCTCATCCCACCGATAGACAGCGGCGGGACAGACCAGAGTGCACTGTTTTTTTTCGCACTGAAGACATTTGGAGGGATCCTTGATCTTCAGATGGGATTGCTGATCCACTTTATACTTATTGAGAAACAGCTTGTCTTCGATTTGCATGATTTATTTCCCATGTTCTCGAAATCGCTGCTGTCGACGGGCAGCGGCTTCTTGGAATAGGCGGTGGTCCTCCTCAGTAGTCAGTTGCAACTTGGGAACCAACATGGGCTTTCCCTTATCATCCAGGGCCACATAGGTGATCAGGGCATGGCTGGAGAGCTGATAGATACCGAGACGGGGATCCTCAGAGAAGACCTGAACCCCCACCTCCATGGAGGAGTTGCCCACATAATTTAATCGCGCCTTAAGAATCACGATATGGCCCAGCTTGATAGGATGAATAAACTCCAGGCGCTCCATGGCCACAGTCACCACCGGCCTTCTACTGTGACGGTAGGCTACCATGGCCCCCACCAGGTCGATCCAGTGCATCACCCGGCCGCCCAGAGCATTGCCCAAGGCATTGGTGTCATTAGGCAGAATGATCTGGACCATCTCGGTGGCCGATTCTTCCGGACTCCTCTCGCTCTCCCCACCAGACATGTGATAAGCCAGACCCTCGCTTGACCCACTCACAACAAGAGGATTTAGGAGATAAGAATTAAGGCGAGGCTTTAACAAAGCCTGCTGACCTAAATCCACTTTCCTAAATCCCCCTGACTGTCTTAAACCTCAAGCTGCTTAGGATATTTTGTGAGATTGATACACCCCCCATCCGTGACCCATACCATATCCTCGATCCGCACCGCTCCTGACCCAGGATAATAAAGCCCAGGCTCCACGGTCACCACATGTCCACTTTTCAGGACATAATCGGACTTGCTGATGCGAGGAGGCTCATGGATGTCGAGGCCCACCCCATGCCCCGTACCATGAAAGAAGCCCTGCATCCGTCCACCCACCACCCCAGTCTCAAACCCCGCTTGTTTAAACACCTGACAGACTCGTTCATGGATCTCACGACCTGGGGACCCGTCATGAATCATCTTGATGGCAGCCTCTTGTGCCTTGTGAACCGTGTCATAAATACGCCTTAATTTGTCTGTGGGCTTTCCTTTGACCACGGTGCGGGTCATGTCCGCAAAGTAACGGGTGTTGCTGGATCTGGGAAAGATATCCATGATGATCGCATCACCGGCACGGATAGGACCTGAACCCTCATTATGAGGATCACAGGCCTGATCTCCAGAAGCCACAATGGTATGCTGGGCCACACAGCCCTTTTCCATCAGTTTAACATTGATGATCTTCTTGAGTTCCTCTGAAGTTAACACCTGTCCGTTTCGATAGAGCAGTCCTTTTCGGACTTCTGCCTCTCGAATTGCCTGAATGGCCATATCCGTGGCTTCCTCTGTAGCCTGCTGGACCTCACGGATATATCCCACTTCCTCTTCCAACTTGAGGGTTCTTTCCTCAAAAAATGGCTCTCCTCTAAATTCTAAAAGATAGCCTTTCCCTCGCAGTCCGTCTGCATACTCTATTGGGAAGTTGGAGGGGACCAAGACCCATTTGACTTTTCGCTCCTGAAGAAGCAGATCCAACACATTCACCCAGGTGGGTTCCCGACCCTTCTGTTTGACGAGACCTTCGTATTGGGAAAGGGACAAAACGGTGTTTGCCCTGGCCTGGGCCTTGGCCCGATCCAGCTCCAGATCACTCATCACCAGGATCTTCTCCGCCTGAGGGGGATGACCCATCTGTAAAAAGATAAAGGGATCTGGGGCCAGAAAGCGGGTGGCGTAGTAGAGGTTAGAGTCTGCCTCGCTGGAGGCAATAATCAAGATTGCGTCATAGTGCTGCATATTTTAGAGGCTCGCTTTATCCAATATAACACAGTCTTCACAAAAATGACAAGAATTAGCCAAGTGGCTTGCGGTCTGAATAACCTGTATGGGTCTCATGCCACCACCGGATTTCCGGCTCACCCAGCTTCCAGCAGAGATACACCTCACGCCCATCCAGAAGATAGGGAAAGTCACAAAGTCCTCGTTCCAAGTCCTTGACCAAGACTCCCATTTCATGGATTTTTTCGATGTTCCGGGTAATCTGCTCCATTGCCCGGATATAGCGAGGACCGTAGGCCGTTCCGCCATCCTCCTTAGCGTGGTCCCCGGCCTTTTTGATCTCGGCCTCCACCTTCGCCAGGAGCTTTCGCTCCTTGCGTACATCCAGGAGCAACTCCTCAAGCTGCGGAAGAAGACCGTTAGCCTCAGAAATGGTGAAGAGTCGCTTTTCTTCCATTGCTCTCACGTCTTGCCCGGCATCAAATGTGGGGCCGCTCCGGTTTGCCCTCGGCAAATCCTCACATGCCCCACGCCCGCCATGCTCAGGCAGAGCCTAAAGCATGGCCTGGGCAAAGCCAGACGCCGGGCTTTCATCTAACCAACTTAGACTGAAATCATCACGGCTGAACCCTCTGTCTTAACTTCATAGGTCTTCACCTTGGCTGATGGATTGGTTTCGGACACTCCTGTTTTAATATTAAACTGCCATCCATGCCATGGACAGGTCACGACACACTCCTCCAGCTCCCCCTCACCCAATGGACCACCCCGATGCAGACAGGTATTGTCAATGGCATAGAAGGTTCCATCGACATTAAAGAGGGCAATCGCTTTATCTTTGACCGTGATCACCTTCCCTGTCCCTGGTTGCAGGTCACTGACCTGAGCCACATTCACGAATTCAGCCATGGAGATCTCCTTTTCTAATGATAATGCCTTTTCTAATCCTTGATGCTAATTGATACCCCATCCCTGATGGGGATAATAGCGGTGAACAGCCCTTTCGTCTGGGTAATCAGTCGATTGTAGGTTCGAATACCTTCGACATCAGAATCCCTAGAATCTGTCAAGACGCGGCCAAACCACAGAACATTGTCAGAGATCAGCAATCCTCCAGACCGAATGCGTGGCAAGGCCTTTTTGAAGGCTTCAGGATATCGCTCTTTGTCGATATCATTAAAGATGATATCAAAAGGCCCTGGATATTTCTCAATCAGGTCAAGGGCATCACCATACTCCAGGGTAACCCGATCCAGAAGACCAGCCTTCTTCAAATAGTCTCGTGCCTGATCGAGATTCTCCCTGGAATCATCCGTCAAGATTATTCGACTGCTCGCCGGCATTCCTTTTAAGAACCAGTAGGCAGAGTAACCGTAGCCGGAACCCATTTCAAAGATGCGAGCTGCCCTTGTGAGCCTGGCCATCTGGTAGAGAAGCCTGCCCACCTGGGGCCCCACAATGGGGAAGCGCCGTTTTTCTCCTTCCTGTTCCATCTCCTTCAGGATATCATCTTGAGAAGGGAGAAGGTGATCAATGTAAGACTCAATCTCAGGATCAACGATGTTCACGTGTTATAAGATATACCAACTCTCCCCTGAATTCAAGATCTTATGACAGGTGAACAAGTGGTCACTCCGATTGATAGCTCTTTAAAAAAGCCTGTGTATGAGGTGCAAGACCAGGCTTCCGTGCAAGTTGATCCTTTAAACCATTTAAGCCTTTAATGTCATCCACATCAAACCATAAAGGGAGAATTTCACATTCGTAGCCGAGGCTATAAATCTTTTGAAGTGTTAGCTCAAATACCTTCTCGGTACTCCAAGGGATACCTTCAAAAAGTTCCGGAATGCAGCGGGAAAGACCGATCAGATAATAGCCTCCATCCTGACTGGGGCCCAGCACTACAGAACAACGATTCAAGGCTTCGAAGGCCATCTCTACATAGGACATAGGCAGTGTGGGGATATCGGTACCGATCAAGACCACCTGCCGACAGCAACGCTCCATGAGTACCTTGACCACACCACCCATGCGCTCTCCCAGATCCCGGCCTTGTTGATCCAGTAGTTCGATCTGGTAATCTTGGGCCAACCGCTTAAAGAATGGGTCGATTGAGGAAGGATAACAGGCAAGATAGCGTTTAATCTTCCTGATAGGCTCAAGGCGGGTTAAGGTGTCCAAGACGAAGGCCTGATAGAGTTGGACCGCCTGCCGTGGAGTGAAATCTGGAAACAATCGGGTCTTAACCTCCCCAGGTAGCGGGGCCTTGGCAAAGATAGCCAATGCAGCCTCTTCACTTTTCATCGGATATCCACATAATAGCTCCTTAGGCGATCTGGACTCACACCTATAAAGTACAGAAACCGTAAACGCCACATCAGCAAAATTGTTTTGAGCGGACCATGACGTTCCCAACGTCGCGCAGAAGTAACCACCTTTTTACGAAGACAGGCGATCTTGCCTAATCTTTTGAGACTCTTGCTGAACTCTACATCTTCCATCAGAGAGATCTCAGAAAATCCTCCGATCCGTTCAAACACCTCCCGCCTCACAAAGATAGCCTGATCGCCCGTGGCGACCTTCGTCAACCTGGAGCGAAAATTGACCAGGATGGCAACCAACCCATAGAGCCAACCGGCACGATCCAGACGGATGTCAAACCGCCCGCCTACTACCTGCGGATCAAATAATACTTCCTGAATAACCCACTTTGCCTCTAGGTGGAGCAGCGTATCGGCATGGAGGAAAAGGAAAACATCCCCTTGAGCAGCCTTTGCACCGGCATTCATCTGCAGGGCCCTCCCCCGAGGCGACTCCATGACATAACTGGCTAGAGGCTTTGCAATTTCACGCGTGGTGTCCTGACTTCCCCCGTCCACCACGATCACTTCGTCGGCCTGAATCGAAATCGCCCGTTCCAAGGTCTGTCCGATGCTCCTTTCCTCATTGAGAGCAGGAATAATGACTGACAGTTTCATTAACACAAATCATACCACAAGCCCTTATTCCCTCCAAACCTGAGATGACTGCAGAATAAAAACTTATTGGTTCAGAAGCCCTCGTGAGGGTATAATGCAATCACTCTGCGGTTAGAGTCACATCAGTGTGAAAATCGATTTAAGGTCTGTTACTGGAGACACAAAGTGAATCCTGAAAAGAGAAGGACAGAACATCGTCGGAACCGATGGTTGACTGGCCTTCAGGCTAATGTTCTGATCCTGGGAATGGTGAGTCTTCTGAATGATGCTGCTTCCGAGATGATCTATCCATTGCTCCCCATCTTTCTGACCACAGTGCTCAATGCAGGACCGATGGCGCTGGGGGTGATAGAAGGGATCGCCGAGTCCACCGCCGCTTTTTTAAAACTGGCCTCTGGATTCCTATCGGACCGTGTGCACCGGCGAAAGGGATGGGTGGTGGGAGGGTATGTGCTTTCTAATGTGACTCGGCCCCTGATCGGGTTAAGTACCACATGGATTGGAGTCCTGATACTCCGTTTTGTGGACCGGGTGGGCAAAGGAGTTCGTACCTCGCCCCGGGATGCCCTCATTGCCGAAAGTACCCCTGCGGAATACCATGGAAAGGCCTTCGGGTTTCATCGGGCCGCAGATCATGCCGGAGCAGTGGTGGGCCCACTTCTGGCAACCCTCCTTCTAGCCACCTTCGTCACAGATGTGAGATGGGTCTTCCTACTGTCCCTGGTCCCCGGTTTTCTGGCCGTTGCCTTTCTTGTTTTGGGTGTCCAGGAAGCTGCAACGGACAGAACCAGACTCTTTCCCCAAGAGTCTTTAAAAATCCGACAGACATGGCAACAAATGCCCTTGAGACTTCGTCAGTTCGTATTCATTATCTTTCTTTTCACGTTGGGAAATTCCAGCGATGCCTTCCTGCTTCTCAAAGCACAACATTTAGGAGTACCCGTAGCCCTCATCCCAATCCTTTGGGTGGTGCTGCATCTGGTAAAGGTCGCCAGCTCACTCCCCGGCGGGATTGCTTCCGACCGGTGGGGCCGTAAGGGAATCATCATCGCGGGATGGGTGATCTATGCTCTGACCTATGGCGGCTTTATCCTGGCCGATTCCCCTTGGCAAGCATGGTTTCTATTTGCGATCTACGGCCTTTACTTTGGCTTCACAGAAGGAGCCGAAAAGGCATTCATCGCCGATCTGGCCCCGCCTCACCTTCGTGGCTCTTCCTATGGTCTCTATCACCTGATGATTGGTATAGGGGCCCTCCCAGCCTCATTGCTCTTTGGATGGATCTGGCAGGAGTTTGGTGATGCAGCTGCATTTGGAATGGGCGCTTCCCTCGCCCTGACCGCCAGCCTTTTGCTGTGGCGATTGCCCAACTCCTGATCTTTCCTCCTACTAGAGGAGTGTCACCCATGTTATCTGTTTGCAACATTTTTTTGAAGTGCCCTTCCTTTCTTTGTTGAAATTGGTCCAGATTCGTGTTACCTTTGCCACCTGAGTAAAATAAAAAGAGGGAGGAAACCCATGGAGAAAAACTGGAGGCCGGTTATTGCTGAAGGCATCGGGACCTTCATTTTCATTGTTATCGGAGCAGGTGCAATCGTGACAGATGAACTCACAAAAGGTGGATTGGGATTGATTGGCATTGCACTGGCTCATGGTTTAGCACTGTCTGTGGTCGTCTCGGCTATCGGGCATATCTCCGGTGGCCATGTCAATCCAGCCGTGACCATTGGACTGTGGATAGGCCAACAGATTGATACCTATCTAGCGGGTCTGTATATTATGGCACAGCTCATTGGAGCAATCTGCGCTGGCTTTCTATTACGGGCGATCTTCGTTCAAGACATCTGGCAACCGGTTCATCTCGGAACGCCGGGACTTGCGCCTGGAGTGAGCGTTTTTACGGGCATTCTGGTAGAAACGGTCTTGACTTTTTTCCTGGTCATTGCGGTTTACGGAACTGCTGTTGATCCTAAGGCGCCCAAGATCGGCGGGTTTGGGATTGGACTCACGGTTCTTTTTGATATTTTGCTGGGTGGTCCGATCACGGGTGCCTCTATGAATCCGGCCAGGACTTTTGGACCTGCGGTCGCCTCAGGATTTTGGGAAAACCATATCGTGTATTGGATTGGGCCTATCCTTGGGGCAATCATTGCAGGTGTGTTGTACAGTAATTTCTTTCTTGCCAAGACACGGAAGTAGTTTGGGATATGTCCGCCCCACAGATGAAAGTGCTCCTACTCTGCGCTGGTAATTCCTGCCGAAGCCAGATGGCCGAAGGCTTGGTCAACTATGATCTGGGAGATCGTATTAAGGTTTTTTCGGCCGGGCTAATACCCAGCCGAGTTCACCCTAAAGCTATTCAGGTCATGAAGGAGATTGCAATTGATATTTCCCCCCATCGCTCAAAACATTTTAAGGAGTTTGAGGGACAAGACTTTGATTACGTGATCACGCTGTGTGATGAGGTCAAGGAAGTCTGCCCTGTCTTTTCGGGCGCCACTCAGCAGCACCACATTGGTTTTACGGATCCTATCATGGCGGCAGGGTCGGAGGATCAGATTCTTGCAGCTTTCAGGAAGGTGCGCGATGAGATTCGCAAAAAGGTGATCCCGTGGCTAAAAGAGAGACTCCCCGCCTAACGTTACAGGCTTCTCAAGGTTAAGATATTACACTAGTGGACGTACAAACTCGTATAGATGGCCAGATCACTCATTGCCTTTCTGCTATAGGGATTTCACAAAGTGAGCCGCCTTAGCTATTTAAGTGACTCTGCTATTATAAAAGTCAAAGATATCTCTTGTTCATTCGCAGTTGTTTGGATATAATACCACTTAACTTATTAAAAACGTCAGTTGCCATTTAAGAACTCCCCAGCAAACTGGGGAGATTGCGGCGAGCTATGCGTGTTCACTCAAGATGAGGAGGGTGCTATGTCAGATGTTCTGGTTGTGACGTCCAAAGTAAAAAAATTCATCCGTGATAAATCCGGTTTTAATACTTCGGCAGAATTGATTGAGAGTCTTAGCCAAAAAGTAGAGCAGCTTTGTCTCTCGGCCATCGAGCGGGCAAAGTCCGACGGTCGTAAAACCGTGAAAGGACGGGATCTCGAACAGCCTCTATCCCAATCGTAATAGATTCAGGGCAACATCTGTCAACCGATTGATTGGCAGGTCAGGATCATCCACTAGCCGGTTTGAAGATGAGCGCGGCCGAATTGATGCAGTAGCGCAGATAGGTCGGTGCTGGACCATCGTCAAAAACATGCCCCAGGTGGCCGCCGCAACGGGCGCAATGTACCTCGGTGCGGGGATAAAGCACCTTCCAATCGGTCTTTGTGCCGATCGAATCAGAAAACATAGGCTGCCAAAAGCTTGGCCACCCCGTGCCGCTGTCATACTTGTGCCGCCATGAAAAGAGAGGCTGATCGCAACCGGCACAGTGGAAGTTGCCCTTCTCTTTAGAGTCGTGGTATTTGTTTTTGAACGGGGGTTCTGTCCACTCCTGTCGAAGGACACGATACTGCTCCGGGGTGAGAATCTTCCTCCACTCTTCGTCTGTCTTGACCACTTCAAACGTATTATTTGTCTCCTCTGCCCTCACCGGCAACAGGCCAAAGCCCTTAGCGACCACACTGGCTCCTAAGATAGCCAGCCCCTTGAGCAACGTCCGCCGTTTAATCGGTAAATCTCTGAAGAATACTGCTCTTTTGTCCATACCACCCCACATCATTTTTGCCGCCAGCTAAATGGAACGTATATCTTTATGACATCTTATTTAATTTTAAAATGATGCTGGAGATTTTGTCAATTCCAGTTTGCTAACCAGAAGCGAGTGAAGTCCAGGTTTATAGGCTTTTTAGGATTCTACACGGGCTAGATTGAGCCTATCTCCTTTGGCCAAACCCTGTTGCCTGATTTGGCCTGCGGTGATGGCAATGGCATAGGGAGCCCTTCCATCCTCAGGGCTATAAGTGGGACAGGGATCCTTTTCGCAGGGGGATATTTCCTCATGATAACTAACTACCTGAAATTCGCGATCCAGCCACAGTAGGTCAATTGGGAACCGATATCCCCGCGTCCACAGTTTTAGCGGCTCTCCGTCCTCAAAAATGAACACCATTCCCCGGTCCTCTGGAAGAGTTTTCATAAAGAAAAGCCCCAGCAACCGCTCTTCGGGTGAATCCGCCACATCCAGAGCGATCTGTTGGCCCTTTGGAAGGGTGAGGATCACCATTTGCTGTTCCATGGTCCTCACAAAATTGATCACGACCAGCAAGAGGAGGATACTAAAGAAGATATAAATGACCGTGCGGCGTGTGAGTGGCATTTAGGCGTTCACGCAGGCAAAGCTGACGCTTGTTTTATGTTATCGCTTATCTATAGGCAGGTATCTTTTCTGGTGGTCCCCGACGTAGATCTGCTCCGGACGAAAGATCCGGTTGTCCTTGATCTGCTCCAGCCAATGGGCCAGCCATCCTACCACCCGGGCAACGGCAAAGATCGGGGTGAAAAGATCTGTCTCTATCCCAAGGGCATTGTAAAGAATTCCAGAATAAAAGTCCACATTGGCATGGATCTCCTTGTGCCCCAGCAGTTCATTACCTACCCGCTCCACTTCCAGAGCTACCTCATAGAGGGGAGACTTACCTTCCTTTTCAAAAAGCTGGCGGACGAGTTGTTGCATAATGATGGCCCGGGGATCCTTCACCTTGTAAACCCGGTGCCCGAATCCCATGATCCGCTGTTTGGCCGCCAGCCGCTTCTCTATGTAGGGGCGGGCATTCTTGACCGATCCAATCTCCTGGAGCATTATGATGGCTTCCTCGGCCGCACCTCCATGCAGTGGCCCCCGGAGAGTTCCGATGGCTGATGCTACCACGGTGTAGGGGTCAGCCAGGGTAGAGGCCGTCACCATCCCACTAAAGGTGGAGGCATTCACGGTGTGCTCGGCATGAAGGGTCAGGCACGTATCCAGTAGCTTGGCCTTGAAGGAATCAGGAACTTTCTCAGTGAGCATATACAAAAAATTGGCGGCAGGGTCCAGGTCATTGCGAGGCAGGACCGAATCATCCCCATAGCGCATACGGGCATAGGCCGCTACGATCGTGGGAAGTTTTGCAATCAGGCGTACGGCCGAAAGATACTGGGTCTGGGGATCCAGGACAGCCTTGTCCGGATAGAACATGCCCAGGGCTGCTACGGCAGCCTGGACGGCGTCCATGGGGTGACCGTGTTCAGGAAGACACTTCATAAGGTCATTGATGCGGTACTTAATCCGCCGATGAATCGCCAGATCATGATTGAACTTTCCCATCTCCTCCCTTCGGGGGAGCTTTTCGAACAGCAGCAGGTAAGCCGTTTCTGCGAAACTACCCTTCTCAGCCAGCACCTCTATGGGAATTCCACGGTACTCCAGGATGCCCTTTTGGCCATCCACATAACTGATCTTGGACTTGGTAACGGGCACACCCTCCAGACCTGGCGAGTATTCGTACATCATCTAATCCTCCCCCTATATACTATTCATGGAAATTGTTGTCCCTTTTAAAGAAATTGTCAAGGGCCCCTGATCGGCTAGATGATGGGGCTAGAAAACTCGATTGTCCAGTATCACACAGATGGGATATAATATTCACTCAAACCAAATAGAATGAAGAGCATGTCCATTCCCAAAATCGTTGGCATCCTTAATGTCACTGCGGACTCTTTTTCGGATGGGGGGCTCTATCTGGAGCCGGTGGTGGCAGTGGAAAGGGCACGTACCCTGCTTGCCCAGGGGGCTGCCCTCATCGACATCGGGGCGGAATCCAGCCGCCCGGAGGCCCAGAAGATCTCCGCCCAGGAGGAGATAAACAGACTTACACCCATCATTAGAGGCTTAAAGCAGGAAAAGATTACCCTCTCGGTGGATACCTACAAACCCGAAGTGATACGTCACGTGCTGGAGATGGGAGCAGACATGATCAATGACATCACCGCCCTGAAAGATCCTGCCTCGGTCGAAATCGTGAGACAGTTTAGTGTTCCAGTCGTCATCATGTACTCCAGAAGCCCTGGCCCCCATGCGGATAGGGCCGTGCGGGAACACCGGCGTCTAATGGACGAGATTATTCTATTCTTTGTAGACCGTATTGATGTGTTGACAAGCTCGGGCATCAAACTGGAGAATATTATCATTGATCCTGGAATGGGATTTTTCCTAGGTGGAAACCCTGAACCCAGCCTAGTGGTTTTAAAACACCTCAAGGAATTAAAAAAATTAGGAGTCCGATTGTATCTCTCCACCTCCCGAAAATCTTTTATCGGAACCATCCTGCATCGTGAAGTTTCAAAACGATCTGTAGGAACCCTGGCCACCGAGATCTGGGCATATCTCCAGGGAGTAGATTATCTGCGCACCCATGAGGTGGAACCCCTTCGAGATGCAATTCGTATGCTTCAGGCCATCCAGGAGATGGAATAGTCTAGAGAGGTTGATATTTTAAGGTCGCAAATTGCGACCGGTTCCCAGAAGCATCGCGAGCCACACTACTCGGTTGGCACCCTTAGGAGCCTCTGCTGAACACCTCAGAATACTCCAGGCTATTCAAAAGATTGAATAAACTGTAAAAACGTATTTAACCTATCAGACAGTGCCAGTGAAACCGTGAACTTCTTCCTGAAGTCGTGATTTTCGAATGGTACTCATGGACGACGCATTTCATTTGGTAATCGATAACATCAGAATCCATTAACCAAAACCGCCCGCCATGAAAGAGCTTGGCGCTCTATTGACAGCCAAAGAAAATTCCTTTCTAATGACAATGAACCTGAGTGGGATTTTACAGTCTGTATATCCCCGATTTGCTTTACTCTCCAAAATGCTGCAAAATGGCTGTCACGAAAAGCTTTAAACGGATTGACAGGGAAACACGAGAATTTCTTATACAGAAGGAGGCAGTCTGTGTTGGCTGGATTAGAGACAATTATGACGATTACAAAAACTGTCGCATGGATTCTGGTGGTGGTATTCGGCCTCACCGCGTCCAGGGTGTGGGCGCAGCACGGCGAGCATGACGCTCTGCGAGGCGCTATACCCGAACAGCTCGGTGAGGTTACCTTTCCCGTTTCATGCAGCGCCGCTGCGCAAAAGGAGTTCAATCGGGCGATGGCCCTGTTCCATTCCTTCTGGTTTGAACCGGCGAAGAAATCCTTTGCCAAGGTCCTGGAGCACGATCCCAATTGTGGTATGGCGCACTGGGGAATTGCCATTATGTCGATGGGTAATCCGTTCGCCTGGCCACCCAATCCCAACGCGCTGAAGGCAGGCGCGGCAGCAATGGCCGAAGCCCAACGCATGGGTGCCAAGAGTGAGCGCGAACGTGACTACATTGCGGCACTCGCCGTGTTCTTCAAGGATTGGGAAACTTCCGACCACCGACCGCGGGCACTGGCCTTCGAGAATGCCATGAAGGGCGTGACGGCCCGCTACCCGCAGGATATTGAAGCGCAGATCCTCTATGCGCTCGTGCTAAACGCTACGGCGCTGCCCACCGACAAGACCCTCTCCAACCAGCTCAAGGCGGCAAGCATGCTGGAACCGTTGTTCAAGAAATACCCGAATCACCCAGGTATTGCCCATTATCTGATCCATACCTACGACTATACCGAACTGGCCGAGAAGGGCCTACCTGCCGCTCGTGCTTATGCCAAAATCGCGCCCTCGGTGCCACACGCCCTGCACATGCCCTCACACATTTTTAGCCGGGTCGGCCTGTGGCAGGAAATGGTGGAGAGCAACCGCGCCTCCTACCTTCGCGCAAAGAGTGAACTCAAGGAAACCACCCTCGGCGTTGGCACCTACGATGCGCTGCACGCCATGGACTACATGGTGTTTGCCCATCTCCAACAGGCCCAAGATAAGACTGCGAAGCAACTACTGGACGAGGTTGTGGCAATCCGCAAAGTGAATGTCGAAAACTTTGTCGCTGCTTACGCCTTTGCCGCTATCCCCGCGCGTTTTGCGCTGGAACGCGGTGACTGGAAGCAGGTGGCGGCGCTCCAGTTGTTACCCACCGATCTGGCTTGGAGCAAGTTCCCCCAAGCGGAAGCGATCCTCGTCTTCGCCCGCGGCTTGGGTGGCGCGCGCATCGGTGATGTCGCGGCCGCGCAGAAGGACGTGGAGCGTCTTCACGCGCTGAAAGAAGCAATGACCGCAGCCAAGATGGGCTACTGGGCAGGCCAGACAGACTTTCAAATCAAAACGGTCAAAGCCTGGATCGCTTTCGCGCAGAAGCGCCATGACGAGGCAGTGCAGTTAATGCGCGCTGCTGCAGAAGCGGAAGACGCTAGCGACAAGCATCCGGTCACCCCAGGTAACATCGCACCGTCCCGTGAGTTGCTGGGAGAGATGCTCATGGCGCTCAACCAGCCGGGGCAAGCATTTGCCGATTTCGAGCGCTCCTTGAACCGCGATCCAAACCGCTTCCGGGGCATTTACGGTGCTGCTCGAGCCGCGGAAGCCTCTGGGAACCGCCAAGCAGCCCGCGATTACTACACCAATCTGTTGACCTTGACCGAAAATCGCGATACCGAGCGCCAAGAACTTGCCCGAGCCAAGGCGTTTCTGGAGAAGCAATGACCACGGCAGGTCCGGATCGCGTAGCAAGTATAGGCTGGGCCGAGTGAAGTGGAATCCAAGAATCAAGTATTCGGCCTAACCCTGTGCCTCCACCGGATGCGCCAAAAAGCAGAGCGCCGGTGAGCTTTGGCCGTTATCCTCCCTTTTTCTCTGTAATCGTCAATTCCAAATCTTCCGCAATCTGTTGACTCGTAGGTGAAAGTGTTATCTCGTTTTACTCTGGCATTGTCAGGAAGGCCAAATTCTGCTTCTGACAGATTAACTTGCTCTCTTCAGGGTGCAGCTTCTCTCACCTCAAGGGTTCCAACCATTCCCT
>Ga0187893_10001729_pt1 | contig 50889 bp, 46 predicted proteins | sample MA1701074metaG_FD_139574 | JGI IMG/M metagenome (GOLD analysis project Ga0187893, IMG submission 139574) | White microbial mat communities from a basaltic lava cave in the Kipuka Kanohina Cave System on the Island of Hawaii, USA - MA170107-4 metaG ... | reverse complement strand
GAACATCGAGATCGAGATGGTGAAGAGAAGCGACGACATGAAAGGATTCGTGGTGCTGCCCAGACGTTGGGTCGTCGAGCGAACATTTGGCTGGCTGGAACGTTTTCGTCTACTCACCCGCGACCGAGGTTGCCTGATGTTGCCCGATCTGAAGATGGCCGCTCTGATCGCGCTCGAGCCACTTCTCTGTGGGACACCCTCTGAGGGTTAGTTCACCATCTTGGCAAGCCTCAGCAGTCCCGCCCCGAACGACGCACCTTCTTGCTCGGCGGCGGCTCGATTGAGCAAGATCCTGGGCTGGTTCTCGTACACGGTGACCGCGAGACACAGACCGCCCTCGCGCACATAGTCGACCTCGGCGCCAAGCGTACTGAACTTTTGCGCGCGCGCCAACGCAGTGATTGTTGACAACGCTTGGGACATTCCGTCGGCGATATATACGACGTCGATGTCATATTGTGTGACGACATTCTTGAATTGGGTCGGGTTGGAATACTCCACCAGCACCGCGCGAAACGGCAGACCCTGCACGGTATGCTTTTCCAAACCACGAAACGACGCGTGCACACGTTGCGCCTTGGCGAGCGATTGGCTGTCACCCGCGCGAACCAGCACCGCGAGCGTGAGCTCGTCCCCAGCCCGAGCACGCAGGTTTCGGTCATACGCGAGCGCACGCGTCAGAATCAATGCCTCTTCGTCCGGAGGCAGGTCCGATGCAAGAACACTCGGCGCCAGCACCATGACGAGCGCGGCGATTAACCATTGGAACGTCCAACCGTACCGGTCAGCTCTTGCTCGTTCATCCACGGTACCCCATCCCGATGAACACCACGGTACCCAAGCGAGCCGCTCCCGGGAACGGCGAGTCGAAGCGCGCATGCGGAAGCGTCGAAAACGCTTTGGTCCAGATCCACAACGGGCTGTCCTTCAGGATGCGATACTCGATCATTCCTTCCGGACGAACAAGATGACCCACGTGAACGTCGATGATCTGCGGAGGAATGCCCGTACGCACCTGGTATTGGCGTGGGGTGGTCCAACCGATCCCGAGGCCCATCCCGAGGCGGTCGTCCAACCAAGCGCCGTGCACCCCCGACCATAGCGAAAATATCGAGTTTTGTTCCGGTGCTGCGACCGTCGCGGACAGGTCGTCGACCTTTCCGAGCCAAGCGAGTGCCGCGCCCGTCGTTTTCCATTTCATCGAAGGGACGAGTTGCCACTCGATCTCGAATTCTCCGCCGATGAGCGATCGCGGATCGCGATCGTTGCGAAACGTCTTGCGCACGATCGGCTCGAAGTCTGCGACCATCAAGTCCTCCATGCGCGCGTAGTAAATCGTTGGTCGCAAGGTCAACGTATGTCCGATGAGAAACAACCCGCCCAGCTCGACGGAGTGTACGCGCGGCGGCCGCAGGCCTGACGTACCATCGAGCAAGATCAATTTGCTCACGGGGTCGACGAAACGTCCACCGACTTCCACGAACGTCGGCTCGCGAAATGCCGACCCACCCGACAAGCGCAACACCATCTGATCGCGGTAGTAGGTCACGGCGCCGCGATACGACACTTGAGGCTTGTCTAGCATCGCCGAGTTGTCGAGCCGCACCGCAGCGCTCATGTAGACCGCATTTTTGATGTCCATCCCGCCGTCGGCGTAAAAGGCATAACGTGGCCGGATTTTGGCGTTTTCAGCGGGATGCATAAACGGTGCATCCACGTACGAAAGTCCGCCACTACCACCGACGCCGAGGTTGATCTTGTGCGGAAGATCGAACGAGAGATCGCTACCAAACAGACCATCGGCACTTTTCAAACCATCGTACGAAAATCCCTCGTAGCGATCGGAGTCGGCGGTCACGGCTATGCTGCGGCCACGACCCCACACGCCGAAGCGATCCACTACGGATGGTAGGTTCTTGATTGCGTACCCGACGAACCCGTAGGATACGTCGTTGCGTTGTGGATTCGACTCGAGCACGAGATGGTCGAGCGCACTGTGATGGCTGCGCGAGGCGCCACCATGGACTTCGATGGTCTGGTCGCGTGGAAGGAGGAACTCGAATTTTCCTAACAGCGCGTGTTTTTGTAGAGCGGGTTGGGTAACTCCGCCCGACGATTGCGCAAGCAGGCTGTCGCGCATCAAGTCGGTAGAAATATGCCATCTGACCCAGTTGTTGCGCCCGCCGACGGAACCCACTAGCTGTTCAGCCATCTGGCCGCGCCAATCGACCCCGAAATTTCCTCGTACCGATCCCGTTGGTCCGAGCGATATCGGCTCGCTGGTGATGACATGGATTACGCCAGCATACGCGTTGGCACCGTAGACTGGACTCACCGGACCACGCACGATTTCGATACGCTCGACGTCATCGAGCGCCACCGGGATGCCGCCCCAATCGACGCTGCCGTCGACGATGCTGTTTTGCGGAACGCCGTCCAGCAACACGACGACGTTGTTCCCTTGCAGGCCGGCCATGCCGCGCAATGAGACGAGGAAGTTGCCCGGCGCATTCTGAACGACCTGAATTCCGGGCACGGTGCGGAGAAAGTCTGGAATCGTGCGTGCCGCCGACCGCCTTATGTCACTGCGGTCGAGCACAGTTACGCTGGCCGGCGCTTTGGCGAGGCTTTCCTGCCGTCGCGAGACGCTCGAGACCTTACCCATGAGCTGTTCGAGATCGAGCGACGCGATGTCGAGCAGCTCACCTCCCGCGAGATCGCCGCCCAGATCACCTCCCAAATCGCCACCCGAGTCACCACTGGCTGTGGGAGCGACGCGCACATCCTCGGCGCGCCCGGAACCTGCCGAACCGGCGGCGCGTGGCGACTGCTGGGGCGCACTTTCGAGCCCCTCGATTTCAGCGGGACCTTTGTACGCACGCTCGTCGTTGGTCGACCCTGGTTGCGCCACGGCAACACGCGCGCTCGCGAGCGAGGCGAAAACGAGCATGCTGACAGGGACGATCCGCACGCTTACGAACCCTCTCTCGTGAGAAAGCTTTCCAAGGCGAACGTACGGAAGCACCCTTCGACGATGTCGTTTTCATCGCCGAAGCGCCCGGTGAACGTTCCGTGCAGCTCGCTTAGAGTCTGCTTTTCGATCACGAGCTCGCCAAACGCCGTCGCACCAGAAAACCCGATGCTCTGGCCACCCGAAGTGAGCCGGAAGATCATCGCGACGTTGTCGTCCCTGAGATGATCCGGCTTCCGGTTCGCGCTGGAATCGATGGTGAGCATGCGGGGGTCGAGCGCAAAAATTTCCCCCAGGCTCGCTAGCTCCAGTCCCACGACGAAGTAGGGCGATGATCCCGTGGCCTCCACGCGATCGAGCAAATGGATCAAGCTAATGGGCTCTTGGTGGATGAAAAACGCTGCTTTCGAAAGCTCGACCGTCAGCTGGATGGGTTGCGATTCGAGTGTGCCCTGCATGCTCAAGACACCCCCACAACCGTCCTCTCGACACGCTGCAGCCGCTTCGTCCAATTCCTCGACGAGAGCCTCGGAACACAAGAACGGTTCGTCTTGGTACGCCGAACCGCTCGAAAACCCGTCGATGCACGATGTCGACATCGTCATCGCGATCCCGATGGCAATGAAGGGGGATCGGACGAAGCTCGCCAGTTTGGCGAACCTGCGATTTACAGGTAGGTCAGACACGCCAACCGCCGGAGTAGTGGGGTCGTCGTCGCCGACGAGCCTGACGGCATCAGGAGACACCTCCAGTTGTATAGCTTGCAAACGCTGCAAGAGATTGTCCCAAAAGGGTTCGATTGAAGCCGGCTCAAGGTCGCTGCGCGGTCTGTCGATGAAGCGCGACATGGATATGACCGCGTACCGCACGATGGCCTTGGTCGTCGCTTCACTGGCAAGTGTCGCTCCGTCTTGTACGGATGCCGGAGGGGACGAAGCAATGGAGGCCAATGGGGACGAAGCGATGGAGGCTGACGGGGACGCAACGTCCGGCGACGGAAGTGAGTCCGAGGGGGATGGAGACGAAAGCGAAGCCACCTCGAACGCGGAGGGAGAAAGCGCAGGTACGTCTGCGGGTGAGCTTTGCGGTGATCTGATACCAGGTCTCACCCCGGTCGGCGAGCCTTGCGCACAAAACGAAGATTGCGAGTCGTGGGTATGCGAGGAGTACCAAACGTTTCCCACGACGCCGGCTGTATGCGGCGTCGTTCCTGACCGCTGCCGCACCCGTGCCATGGGAACCATACACGACATCTTGACCGACGCGCCGATTGCCGGCGTCGAGATCGACGTGATCGCTTCGGCAGGCGTGCTCGATCCCCAGGCTGCGACACCCATCATGGATGGAATGACCGATGACATGGGTCGATACGACATGTTGAGCGACGACAAGATCACGGACACGCTCGGATTCGTCGGCCGCATGCATGTGGCCGGATATCAGCCCGGCATGACTGGCGTGGCCGGTCCCATCGACGACAATGGAACGTTCCCGCCGCTGACTTCAGTCCATGACTGGTGGATGGTCAAACAAGACGACCTCAGCACGTGGAATGCCGCGCTCGCCGGTGATGCAGCCATCGCGGACTTCCTCCCGCTCGAAGAGAACAACGTGATCTACATCATCGTCCGGACGCATGACATTCCGAGCGAGCGTCTGGTTGGTGCCAAAGTCGTACCGGTGGTTCCCGAGAGCTCCAAACTGATGGCGCGCTATCTCCAGGAGGATGGAAGCTTCAACGACCAAGCGACCGGGCCGGCTGGCATTGCTTTGTTGTTCAGACCGGCAGCCGGTGAATACATCACGGTCGAGACCGAGGGCGGCGAACTCAGCAATGTCACCGCCGCGCGGGCTGGAATGACCATTGGTCGTGTGGTCTGGACCATGCCCTTGGATGTGCGGTTCGAATAGCGAGCAGCCAGCGGCTCGTGGTTGTTACGCTGCCTTCCGGTCATCGGTAGTGTTGGGGAGCGCCAGGTCGATATCGCGGACTCGTTCCAGACGTTTCGCGATGTCATCCCAATTCCACAGCTGCCACAATGCCTCGAAATAGCGCTGCTTGTCGGTTTTATATTGCAAATAGTATGCATGCTCCCAGGCGTCGATGACCATCAAGGGTAACGCCGCTTGCGTGGTCTCGGACTGATGATCGTGGATCTGAACCGTGCCGAGCCGCCGTGACACTGGCTCCCACACGAGCGCCGCCCATCCGGATCCCATGATCGTCGCCGCCGCCTCCACGAGTTGTCGTTTGAACGTATCAAAGCTTCCGAAATCACGCGCGAGCTGCTCTGCCAACTTGCCACTCGGCTCGTCGCCGCCGCCCGGTGAGAGGTTTTGCCACATTAGACTATGAAGCACATGTCCGGAAACGTTGAATGCCAACGCCCGTTCGAGCTCTGCAATGGCGCCGAGCTCACCGGAATGCCGGGCTTCGACCAAGCGTTCGATGGCGACGTTGGCGTGCTCGACATACGTCCGATGGTGCTTGTCGTGATGTAGCTCCACGATGGCTCCAAGGATGTGCGGCTCGAGTGCGCCGTAGTCGTATGGAAGAGCGGGAAGAATGTAGCGCGTCATGACGCTCTTTTGCATCAAAGAGCGTGCCAGATTCCGGAGCGATACGGCGCTATTTACGTCTCCTCCACTATGATGCTCTGCAAGCAGTTGACTGTAAACGATACTGCCACATCCTCGCGCGGGCCCCATTGCGCGTTCGAAAATCCACCCACGAGCCCTTCGCCGGATGGAATCACGAGCCCATTTGCGGGATCGGGCCTGCCGGTCAAGCGCTCCATGATCAAGGAGCCCTGCTGCGCCGATTGCTCGAACAAAACGCTCTCACTATCATCGAACAGGTCGATCTCGAGCCATGCCTCCATACTGGCTGGAGGTTCGAGCTCGTTACGGGGAACGATGGTCGTGGTCGTACCGTCGGCATCGCGCTGGAAGTCATGCTGCCCGAATTGGATGATCACGTGCCCGACATCACCGCTTTCGACCATGGCATGTATGTCGATGCCCATGAGCGCGCCCGCGTCGTAGTCGAGTCCGCCTTTGTCGTTCATGGGAACGGCGTAGACGCGTTCGCACCAGACGCGCCGATCCTGCTCGGACGTGTCCAGCTCTTCGATGGCGACGTCGAGATCATGACCTCCGATGTGCCCTTGCAAAATGAGATGTGCGCGCTCACCTTGCCATTCGGTGATGGTTGGCCCGGACGACGCAGTGCAAGCAGCCGCGACGACGAGCACGCCCACACCATATCTCGTGGCCAGCAACCCGGCCGGTGGACTCGACGATCGGGGTGTCCGATGGGAAAAAACCTTGGATTTCATGGGTGCTTTCATGCCGTGTTAAGGGGGTTGGCGAGCGCCAGAAGCTTCGTTCTCGCACGCCCGAATTCGTCGACCAGTCGTTCGATCATGGGTTCCGCCTGCGCGAAATCGCCATCTTCGGCGAGCTTCTGCAGTTCCGCAGCGGTAGCGCCGACCTTCGCTGCTCCAATCGCGAGACTGCTTCCTTTCATGCTGTGTGCCGCCTCGCGGACATCGGCTGCGTTGCGTTCACTGGCGCGCACGCGCAAACGCGCGATGGTTTCTTCGGTGGTCGTCACGTATTTTCCGACCACGTCTTGGAGAAAGTGTGGACGTTTCGGCGTTTGCAACCTTCGCAAGGATTCGACGATTTTCATGTCGAGGACCTCGTCGTTCTGCTCGACGATAATCGTGGTTTTGCGGAGCCTCGCCATGCGTACGGGCGTGGCCCAGCGTGACAGCACCTCTTTCAACCTGTCTGTGTCGATGGGTTTTGCCACGTAGTCGTCCATGCCCGCAGCCAGGCACTTTTCCGCGTCTCCGGGCATCGAATGCGCGGTCACGGCCACGATCGGCAAATGATTGAGACCGAGATCGCGTTCCAGCTCACGAACCTTGGCAGTGGCGGTATAGCCGTCCATGACGGGCATCGCACAGTCCATCAGCACCGCCAATAGCTCGTCCGACTTGGCAGCAGTGATGACCTCGAGCGCTTCACGACCGTCCCCGACCAGCTGTACCTCATAACCAAGCTCCGCGAGCAGCTCGGCGATCAACATGCGGTTGACCTCGTTGTCTTCCGCCACGAGCACTCTGGCGCCGCGATGCGACGCGCTAGTTAGGTCGGCTCGCGGCTGGCTGCGCTTGGCTTGATATTGGGCGGCGCCACCGTGGTGTAGGCCCGCCAGCGCTTGGTACAATACGCGCGTCTGTACCGGCTTTGTCAGGTGGACTTCGATGTTGTAGGCACTCAACTCCTCGGCGCCGAAATTCGTCACGGACGTCAGCATCATGAGGCGTGTGTTTCGTACGCGCTCGTCATTGTCCCTGCGAACCTCTCGAGCGAGCTCGAGTCCATCCATGCCCGGCATATGCATGTCCATGATCGCCACGTCGTATGGCTTCCCGTGGCCGGACGATTCTCGCAGCAGCTTCAACGCACTTGGTCCGTCGGTTGCCTCGACCGCAGAGATCCCACGAGCAGACAGCTGATCGTGCAAGATCTCACGGTTGGTCTCGTTGTCGTCGACGATGAGGGCTCGCATACCATCGAACGATATGGCGGGTACGGACATATTCGCCTGCGATACTTGGAACTGGGCCGTGAACCGAAAGCGACTGCCGCGACCCAGCGTGCTATTCACCGAAATGGTCCCCCCCATGGCTTCGATGATACGTTTCGAGATCGTCAAGCCGAGGCCGGTTCCTCCGTATTTGCGTGTGACCGAGGCATCTGCCTGCGAAAACGCGTCGAATAGGCGAAGTTGTCCAGTTTGGGAGATTCCGATGCCCGAATCTTCCACCACGAATTCGAGCGTTTGTCGGTCTCCGCGCTGCTCGACGACGGCGATCGCGATCAGCACCTGGCCCTTGTCGGTGAATTTGACTGCGTTGCTGAGTAGGTTGGTGAGCACCTGCCTGAGTCGGTGTCCATCACCGCGGACCTTGCCGGCCACGTTCGGTGACACGCGACACAATAGCTCGACCTGCTTTTCATGGGCTTGGCCCGCGAACGTCTCGGCCAACGCCTCCACTGTATCGCGCACGTCGAACTCCAAAGATTCGAGCACGAGCCTGCCGGCCTCGATCTTCGAAAAATCGAGGATGTCATTGATGACGACCAGCAACGCATCCGCCGAGCGTTGAACGACGCCGGCGAGCTTTTGCTGGCGATCGTCGAGCTGTGTCTGCAACAGCAGACGCGTCATTCCGATCACACCGTTCATCGGCGTGCGGATCTCGTGGCTCATGTTGGCCAAAAATTCACTCTTCGCTCGACTTGCGGCGCGAGCTGCCTCCGTCAACGCGTCGGCTCGAGCCATGGAACGTGCGATCCAAAGCGATGTGAGCAAGCCAACGCCGACGATCAGACCTGCAATCAAGAGCGCCGCGTTGATGTGCTCCAGGTTGCGCGCTTCGACGCGTGCCGTGGAAAATCCGGCCGCGAGCGTGGAACCACCTTGTGCCGTGGGGATCCGGGTCACGACGCGGAGCTCGCCCGGTAGCAGCTCCGTATGGGTGTGTTCGGTGAAGGCGGGCAAATCTTCGAGCTTGGGCTGACCCTCCCCCCAACTGGCGTGAGTTTCTCGTTCGGCCGAAAACGCCACCAAATACAGCAAATCTTCATCTTGGGCGGCACCGGCGAACACCTCCCTTACGAGCTGCATATCGGAGAAGTCGATACCAGGCGCGATGTCGTGGGCGGCAAGATCGATCACGGCGACGGCTTTTTCGCGCAGTGCCTCCACCATGATCTGCTCTTGCCTCTGTGGAAAATACAGATACTCGGCCAGGGCAATGGCTACGAACACCAGCGTCAAGCCTAGGGTCAGTCCAAGTCTGATTCGCAAGCGTTTCATGACCTACTTTGTACCGAGTCGTCGTGTGCGAGACTGCTGCACGATGGCATCGAATTTCTTGGCGAAGGCTTCGGTATCGCCGTCTTTGCGGATCCAACCACCAGCGTTGTGCCGACGCGCCAGCTTCACCAGCTCGGTCTCGGCGCTAGCAGAGTAAAATACGATGCATTCCGGAGCGATCCTGCCGCTTTTGAGGAGGATCTCGGCGATGTGATCACCGGACAGTGCGGGCATGTTGATATCGAGGATCACGAAGTCTGGATGCAAGGTCCCTACTTGTGCGGTCGTACCGAGTGGTTCTCGGCGTACAGTAACGACGTAGTTGCGATCCTCCAGCGTGGCTTTGATGATTTCCAATATGGTCGGGTCGTCATCGATGACGAGGACCTTGAGCGGTTCGGACGGCACCTTCAAGTGGTATAGCTTTCCAACGGGGCAAGAGACTGTCCCAAAAAGGTTCGAACGAGCTGGCCTCAAGCATTGGGCACATTGGTCGATGAAGGTAGGATACGTCGATGATTCGAGGCAGAACGACAACCTCGATGCTCACCTCGGGTGCCGCGGCGGCGTCACGGAAGATCACGGGGCGATCTGGCGAGATCGTTCGACGCGTCGCACGATGTTTCAAATCGGACGGGGAGGTCGAACCGCGCGGAGCACTGTCGGCCGGGCTGTCCGGGATGGCACGGGATCGACCTCCACGGACGATCGACCGATCGACGATACGTCGGACGGCTCACGGCGTCGTCGCTCCGGGCCAACGTCGCCTCGGCCCTCGGTCGGTCGATTCGGCTCGCCCTGGCGCCGCTCGAAATCTCCCCGGTTGGCCAAGCTGGGTGGAGCGGAGCCGCGGTCGAGCAGCTCCCGCAGGCCAGACTGACCCAACGGCAGTGCTCCGCCGCGTGGCTGCGTTTGGAAGGACGAGCTCGTCCGATTCAGGCCGCCGCGACGGTCGCTCGTGACGGGCGTGGGACGCTCGGGCGGCTGCCGTAGGGGCGGCTCAGCCCAGGCCGCAGCGCCGGTCCGTGCCGGTCCACCCCAAGGTGGCACGTCCTGCCACGGAGCGTCGTCTTCCGGGGCGGGGCGATCCACGTTTTTCCCCCATGCTGGCGGTTGCTCCCCCGAGCTTCGGTGAGTGCCTTGCGTTCGAGGGTCGTCGTGTTGCGTGTCGACCCAAGCGCTGGTCCGAACCAAACCGATGCCCGGCGCAGGGATCCCTCGTTCACGCGCATCAGCCAGAAGCGCCCTCAATTCGGCCAGCATCTCGAAATATTCCCTGCGCGAAAATCTTTCGTTCAGCACACAAAACTCGGCGCCCGATAGACCGACGCACGCCAGGCAATGCGTGCACTCTTCACAATCCACGCACCACACGAGATATCGACTGCGATCGCAATCGCGACAATCTTCGATATGACTGCAATCGGCGCAGGCACGGTTGCGCTTGCTTTGCGTGCAGCCGATGCAGTCCTCGCAATCCTCGCAATGTGTGCAGTCCTCGCAGCGTAAGCACCCCACGCAAAATCGACAGCTTTGGCATGTCTGGCAGCCGTTGCAGCGAAAGTTCTCGCCGGAGTCGTCTGCCTCCAACGCTCTGGCCTGATCATCGAGCAGCGCGAGAAACCGCTGCGCCAGCTCCTCGAACGTCATTTCACGCGAGCGTGCCACGAACTGGCGACCCGCGAAAGCCAAAGCCAAGGGTCCCGTCGCGAACGGTCTGATGCCGGGTTTTCAAACCGGCACGTTTCATGCGATGGATCGCAGGTGCGAAGCCGGCCCCGATTGGCATGGTCCCGACTGGCATGGCCCCGATTGTCATGGATAACCGCGTCGGTCATCGCGATGGGGGCGCTCGGCGGTTGCAAGGCGAAAATCGGCGCCGCATGTGATTCGGCCCTCAAATGCAGCGTACGGGGCGAACGAAGCTGCGATCTATCCGCGCCCGGCGGCTATTGCACGATCGAGGGCTGTAGTCACGGATCGTGCCCAAAAGAAGCCGCATGCGTGAAGGTCTACGGCAGCGATTTCTTGACTGTCGCGTGCGATCCGGCGCGTGAGGATATCGGCAACGAGCCCCACGACGACTGTGAACCCGACCAGGTGTGTCTGCCCGAGGGATTGTGTGCGGACGAGGTCTGGGCCAGAACGAGTTGCCGTCGCGAATGCAACGATGATGGTGATTGTCGTGACGGTTACCGATGCGCATCGACGGGCTCGGATGGCATCTACGGAGCCCCCGATCCCGACCATCCGACACGCGTCGTCAACCTGCAGATCTGTGTTCCGGTCGACTTTTGATGGCCAACGGCTGGCCGTTCGTCTCGTGGCTCGGACACACGACGGTATCGTTCGGCGTGCAACGTCTGGAGATCACTCGAAACGTCGCTCGGCGTGACATGTGCTTGGTGATTGTTCGGGGTCGCCACACGGCACACCCGATGCTCGGTAGAACCGAGCGGAAGGAGAAAAACAATGCTTCACAGTCTCGTTCAACCGTTCGTTCGCTTGACCGGCATGCTGGTCACAGCGGGTGTCCTGCTCACTGGAACACCCGCCACGGCGCAACCGCTTCCCATGGTGTTCGCATTTGCCGAAGCCCAACTCGAGGGACAGCTCAACATCAACACGGCGACGCAGCCACAATGGGAGCTGTTGCCGGGCATCGGTCCGTCGACGGCCGCGAAAATCGTCGAGTATCGCAGCAAGCATCCGTTCGCAGACGCGACCCAGCTCATGCGCGTAAAGGGGGTCGGCCGCAAAACGTTCGATCGCGTCAAGCCGTTTCTCTCCACCAAGGGCGAAACCACGCTTCGAGCCGTGGGCAAGGGTGGCCAAGCAGGCTCCAAACCGGGCGGCAAAACCCAACCCCAGAGCAACGCCCGATAGCCATCCAGCTCGGCCACGAACCGACCGTTGGACCGACGGACACGGACGTCGAACAACGCACGTGGCTCTCGCCTGGTCGCGAGAGCCACGTCATGACCAGCGCTGGCCGTCCGACGGATACATCGCTGATGGCGATGCACCCGCTGGCAGGTCCGGCGCGCGTTTTCCACGCTGCCCGTGCGTGTCCACGGGCTGCTAGCCTGGGCCCGCTTGAACCCTTTCCTACACGTCGTTCGAATCACGACGCTTTCGCTGCTCTTGGCAGGCCAATTGGCAGGCCAAATTGCGTGTCGTGTTGCCATCGCGCCACCGTACGCACCTGGACAGGCACCGGCGCTCGAGCATTTGCTCGCTACAACGCAGCCATCCGTCGAATCTATCAGCGCGCCGCATGCGAACCTGCGCCTGGATACGGTGATTCGAGCAAACCTGATGTTCATCGCGCAAGCACCGATGCGCTTCTCGGGTCAGGTTCATGTCGCGGGCAAGGAGATTGCGACGCTCGCCATTCACGAGCATGGTTACGCACTTCGTTACCTGATCGAACGTGGCTTGTCCCCCGGATACTACGCGGGTCCCCCATCGGGATGCGCGGTAGAGCAGCTACTCGGTGTACCACTCGATCCACCTGCCCTCGTTCGACTCATGCTGGGCGGAGCGCCAGTGCTCGCACCACCGTTCGAGCTGCTGTCCCGCGCATGGGACCGCAAAACCGGAGAAGAGGTGGTACGGATCGCCAACGCGAATGCACGACAGGAGCTGCGCTTCGCGTGGATTCGAGATCGGTTCGTGGTGTCCGGCGAAACCCATTGGGCACGAACCACGAACGGGGAGCTTCGTCGACGCTGGAGCTTCTCGCACGAGGGCTTCGTGACCCACGAAGGCGTCTTGCTGGCCCAAAAAACCCGCATCGAGCATCCGGAGGGGCGGCGTATCCGTGTCGTCGTGCTCGACTATGGCAAGCGTGTGATCAACCCGTTTCGAGCCGTGGGAACCGGCGAGCCGGGATCCGCCAACGATGGTTGGAACGACAGTGACGAGGGCTGGGAAGACGACGAACAGCCAGAGGGAGACCCACAAGCAGCGCGCGAAGAACAGCCCGCGCCACACCAGCCTGTGCCAGAGGCGAAAACGGGGGCTCGCTCCGGTCCCGAGCCCGAGCTTCCCACTGCCTTTCGACTGGACGCTGGAGACCTCCCCAAGCGAGGGGACCTGTGCCGCCGCCCATGAACATCCTGAAACAGCACGAAAGATGATGATCCGCCGCCTGCGTGGACATTACCGGGGAAACCACCATCCTCCCTTGTTTCGCAGCTCGAACGCTCCAAGCCTGACCTCGAACACAGCTTCGGCACGAAGGTAGGGTGCACTCGCCTGCAGGAGCAGGCCCAATCGCCGCGTTCCAACACGCATGTGCAGACCGCCAGCAATGCGATCTCGAACTACGAATGCATCTCCGGAAAAAACATCGTGCTCTCGTCCACGTGCCCAACCGAGATCGACCCCCGCGGAAAACCACGCTTGAGTGATGCTTGCACTGGCAAGCAAGTAGCGAGCACGTTGCTGATACGAAACCGTAGTGGGATCTGCATCCATCGCGGGCGCGGGATACAGCGCTTCGAAGTAATGTGCTCCCACCTCGAATTGTCGGGTTCGCCAAAACGCCAGTGCGACGTTCGGGGCCCACCGTGGGAGTGCTTCTCCAGCAAGCCAATGCGCGGCCACACCGACACGGACATGATCGAGCAATCCTAGGGCCAGCTCGACGCGGTAGACGTCGGGATAGCCGCCCACGAGACCCACCGCCAATACACCGTGATCGAGGTATCGAGCACCATGGGCGACGGGCCGCGTGAGGTAGCTCCGGAGCTTACCCATACCGGGTGAACGCGAACGGGTGCTTGCGCGCGCGCTGACATGCACGGGCGCGACCTCGCGCCCGTGCGAGTCCATCTGTGGTACGTCCGTCGGGTGCAAAGGCGTCAGCGCATAAACGCGTGAAACGAGCCAGATGAATGCCGGCGGCATCAGCACGACACCATTTCACCGCACACCGTGAGGAAGCTCAACAGCTGTTCGCGCAAGCCTGCTGCGTGTGACCGAGCGATCGCTGCATACTCACGTTTGGAGACACCATGGCGAAAAAACCTCTCTCGCGTTCGATCTATGTGGTTGCTGCCAAGCGGACAGCGTTCGGTACCTTTGGCGGCAAGCTCAAAGATCATTCGGCAACCGAGCTCGGTGTCGTAGCAGCCAAAGCTGCGTTGGAGGTCGGGAAAGTGTCACCCGAGGTGGTCGATGCGGTCTGCTTCGGCAACGTCTCGCAAACCTCCGCGGACGCGCTTTATCTCACGCGCCACGTGGGTTTGAAAAGCGGTGTGCCTGTCGGTGTACCGGCTTTGACCGTGAACCGATTGTGTGGTTCGGGCTTTCAAGCCATCGTGAGCGCAGCCCAAGACATCCTGCTTGGCGACGCCGAGATCGTCCTTTCGGGTGGCACCGAAAACATGAGCCTAGCGCCGTTTGCAGTGCGAGGGATTCGCTTCGGCACCCGCTTTGGTAGCGATTACAAGCTCGAGGACACGCTGTGGTCGTCGTTGTTCGACACGTATACGGGCTGCACGATGGCCATCACCGCGGAAAACCTGGCCGAAAAATATGGCATCACGCGTGAAGCTTGTGACGAATACGCGTTGCGCAGCCAGCATTCCTGGGCCGCGGCACAACGAGAAGGTCGCTTTGCACACGAGATCGCTCCGGTCGAGTTGACAGGCAAAAAGGGCATCGAGGTGTTTTCGGTCGACGAGCATCCACGCCCGGACAGCACGCCCGAAGGACTCGCCAAGCTGCCCGCCGTGTTCAAGAAAGGTGGCGTAGTCACAGCGGGCAATGCTTCGGGGATCTGTGATGGCGCGGCGGCCGTGGTGATCGCGAGCGAAGAGGCCGTCAAGTCGCATGGCCTTTCCCCGCTCGCGCGCCTCGTGTCATGGCACGTTGCCGGAGTCGATCCCAAGCTCATGGGAATCGGGCCCGTGCCGGCCATTCGCGGTGCGCTGGAGCGAGCTGGCCTCGAGCTGCCTACGATCGATCTCGTGGACATCAACGAAGCATTCGCACCACAGTATCTCGCATGCGAACAAGAGCTCGGGTTGGATCGCTCGCGCTCGAACGTCGACGGCGGAGCGATTGCACTCGGTCACCCTTTGGGGGCTTCGGGTGCCCGCATCACGGCCCATCTGGTGCACGAGTTGCGACGTCGAAAAGGTCGTTATGCGGTCGGCTCGGCCTGCATCGGCGGTGGCCAGGGCATTGCCCTCGTGCTGGAGAACGTCGGGTGACCGGAGCGGGAACGGGTATGTCCAGCGATCACGCCGAGCGCCCGTTCGACGAGCTCATCTACGATTGGAATCGACGCAACCGCCGAGCACCGCTGTCCCCGCTGACGCGGCGATTGACGTTCTTCGACGAAACGCTGCGTGACGGCATCCAGTCGCCGTCGATCCACGATCCCAGCATCGAACTCAAACAAGAGATCCTGCGCCTGACTGCGGCCATCGGCGTCGACGCGGCGGACATCGGTTTGCCGGGCTCTGGAGCGCGGGCCATCGCCGATGTCACACAGCTGATCGAGTTCGCAGAACGCGAGAAGCTCGGTCTCGAATACGCTTGTGCGGCTCGAACACACGCTGCCGACATCAACGCCATCGCAGGCATCGCACAACATACCGGTTGCAAGATCACCGTGTACGCGTTTCTCGGGTCGAGCCCGATTCGGCTCTATGCCGAGAACTGGAACGTGGATGTGCTGCTGCGACGCACCGCCGAAGCCGCGGATCTGTGCCGCCGCCATGGTCTGCCGATGTGTTTCGTTACGGAAGATACCGTCCGCTCGACTCCGGCCATGCTCGATCGACTGTTCCGCTGCGCCGTGGATCACGGGGTCGCCAGGCTGTGTCTGTGCGATACCGTCGGCCACGCCGTCCCCGAGGGTGTAAGCGACCTCGTCGCGTTCACACGGCTCGTGCTCGAGTCGATCGGGGCCACGCATGTGGGCATCGATTGGCACGGGCACAACGATCGAGGCCTCGGTGTCATCAACAACATCGCTGCCATCGCTGCCGGAGCCGACCGAATCCACGGCACGGCTTTGGGCATCGGTGAACGCGTGGGCAACGCTTCGATGGACCAAACGCTCATGAACCTCAAGCTGATGGGGGAGCTCGAAGATCGCGATCTCACACAGCTCGTTGCGTGGTGTCACAAAGTCGCGCAAGCGCTCGACATCGCGATTCCACGGCAGTATCCGCTGGTCGGGGAGGACGCGTTTCGAACGGCCACGGGCGTGCACGCGGCCGCGGTCATCAAAGCCATCCGCAAGGGCAACAGCGAGCTCGCCGACCGGGTTTACTCGGGCGTCCCCGCTGGATGGTTCGGGAAGCACCAGACCATCGAGATCGGGTTCATGTCCGGTGAATCGAATGTGATCTACTGGTTGAGCTCGCACGGTATCGAGCCCGAGCCTGCGCTCGTCGAGCACATTTTCGACGTCGCCAAGGCTACCGATCACATCCTTACGGACGCAGAGATTCATGCTGCGATCGTCGAGTTTCGCCAACGCGGTCCCCAACTCACCGCGTGATCCCCGCGGCTTCCCCGACAACTGATTCCTCGAAGACTCGAGTCAGAGCGCGAGCATGAGCTGAACGCTCAACAGTAACGCGAACGCCAACAAAAACAGCCCAGGCAAACGATTTTCGAGACCAGACACGGGTTGCAATGCCTCCTCGGGAACGCGCTCGATGGTTCGCACCCTCCAAGAGCCAACCGCGCTGGCGATGGAACGCGTACTCATGCGCCGTACGACCTCATGCTCCTTCATGGACCGACATTTGCCCTCACGCAAGAAACCGGCGTATCGAGCCATTAGGGCGACTCTCTGCCCCTACGACACGAACGCACTCGCCCGACGGCCGTTACTGGCTCTAGCTAAGCGTGTTCTGCGGTCTCTACGCGCAACCCTGCGCTGCGAGCGAGGCTAACGCTTGTGCGAACGCACCGCGACCAGGGCAGCCTGGTCGCGAGGAGACGCCATCGCTCCGCTGGCAATCTGGAGATCGACGACGTCACACGGGCGATAAAACACCTTCCCATCACGCACGAACGGGGCGAAACGAGGCGGCAAGCCGAGCTCGAGGCGAACGCCGAGATCATCACCATGATGCGCAAGGACTTCGAGTTGCTCGCGTGCGATGCTGGGTACCAAACGCGCGACATCGTCGAGCGATAGCGGCTCGGCCGCACGACGGATGGCCGCGGCGATCCGCCGTACCTTGGCTTCGATGGCCTCCAGGGTACCTTCGATGAGCGCGCCAATCATCGCAACCGCCGCCGCTCCAGCCCCGATGGCCTGGCAGCTTCGATGTTCGTCGAGCCCTCCAATCGCCACCACGGGCACCGATACGACCCGCGTGGCCTCGAGCAGCCCCGACAATCCAACCACGGCATCGGCGTGTCGCTTCGAGTCGGTCGCGAACACGGGCCCAAAGCCGCAATGATCGGCGCCGTCGTTGGCCGCGCGGCGAATCTGTGCAAGGTCGTGCGTCGAAACACCGATCGCGAGCTCCACACCCGCACGCGCAGCGCGTTCTCGCACTTGGGCGAGCCCACCTTCCGGAATGTCGTCTTGGCCGAGATGAAGTCCACCGAGCCCGGGAACCCCCGCCAAGGCCACATCGATGTCGTCGTTCACCACCAGCAAGACCCCAAATGGAAGACACGCCGAGGCCATGTGCGAAAGCAAAGCAATGCGTCGATCCGTCGTTTCGTGTTTGGCTCGTAGCTGCACGACACTGGCACCGTGTCCACCCGCGACGAGCGCTGTCGTCAATCCGACGAGATCGTTCGTCGTCGAACGAGGGACATCGACGATTGCGTAGAGTCCTTCGACGCGCCTGCGCGGCACTCGCTCGCCATGGGGTTCGGTCACGACGACGTCTCATACCACCGTCCTTCCGGTTGGTTCGCCGTTACCCGCCCGGACACGCGCAAGCTGCTATATCCGCGACCCATGGCCTCGAGACATCGCTCGGTCGAACGCGCCGTTGATCCTGCCGGAGAGGCGTGGGACCCCAGTCAAGTCGTTCGTCCTGCGATCGCTGCCGATCGACCGTTTCGGCTGGTGGCACCGTTTCCGCCTGCCGGTGGCCAGCCGGAAGCGATTCGCAAGCTCATCGAAGGGCTCGAGCGCGGTGAGGCACATCAAGTCCTGCTCGGCATCACCGGAAGCGGCAAGACGTTCACGATGGCCAACGTCATCCAAGCCGTGCAACGCCCCACGCTCGTGCTCGCGCACAACAAAACGCTCGCGGCTCAGCTCTATGGTGAGCTCAAAACGTTGTTTCCCGACAACGCCATCGAATATTTCGTGTCGTATTACGACTACTACCAACCCGAAGCTTACATGCCAGCCACGGATACTTATATCGAAAAGGACTCGAACATCAACGAGCAGATCGATCGCATGCGACATGCAGCAACGTATGCGCTGCTCAGCCGGCGTGACGTGATCATCGTTGCCAGCGTGTCGTGCATCTATGGCATCGGTGCCGCCGAAGCCTACTACGACATGGTCGCTACCGTCACGGTCGGAGAAGCACTCGATCGCGACAAATTACTGCGCCGTCTGGTACAAATGCAATACGAGCGCAACGACACCGATTTTCATCGCGGCTGCTTCCGCGTGCGTGGTGACGTGGTGGAGGTGTTTCCGGCCTACGAGGACGACACCGCGGTGCGCATGGAATTTTTCGGCGACGAGGTCGAAACCATCCGGGAGATCGATCCGCTGCGTGGTGTACCTCGTGGAACCATGCAACGCGTGACGATCTTCCCGGCCAGCCACTATGTGACGCCAGCGAATCAGCTGCGCAAGGCCATCGAGACCATCAAGGTCGAGCTGCAAGCGCGCCTGGCCGATCTGAACGCGAAAATGCGTCTCGTCGAGTCCCAGCGGCTCGAGCAACGCTCCATGTTCGATCTCGAGATGCTCGAGGAGATGGGATTTTGCTCCGGCATCGAGAACTATTCGCGTCATTTGTCGGGACGAAACGCTGGTGAACCGCCACCGACGCTGCTCGATTATTTTCAAGCCGATTTTCTCACCGTCGTGGACGAATCTCACCAGACCATTCCGCAGCTCAAGGCCATGTATTTGGGCGATCGCAGCCGCAAGCAGACCCTGGTCGAGCACGGGTTCCGCTTGCCTTCCGCGCTCGACAATCGCCCGCTCAAGTTCGAAGACTGGGAGGCACGCATAGGCCAGGTGATCTACATGAGCGCGACTCCGGGCGACCACGAAATTGCCCAGACACAAGGTGTGGTGATCGAGCAGGTCATTCGGCCCACCGGACTACTCGATCCAGAAATCGAGGTGCGGCCGGTATCCGGTCAAGTGGACGATTTGCTGGACGAGATCCGCAAACGCGTGCAACAGGGCGAGCGCGTGCTGGTGACGACGTTGACCAAGCGCATGGCCGAGGATCTCACCGAGTACTACGCCGACCTCGGCGTACGCGTTCGCTATCTACATTCGGACGTCGAGACGCTCGAGCGTGTCGAGCTCATCCGTGACTTGCGACGTGGCGATTACGACGTGTTGGTCGGCATTAATCTGCTGCGCGAGGGCCTCGACCTACCCGAGGTCAGCCTCGTCGCGATTTTGGACGCCGACAAAGAAGGTTTTCTGCGGGCCGAGCGGAGCTTGATCCAAACCTGCGGTCGCGCGGCCCGCAACGTGAACGGTAAAGTCATCATGTACGCCGACCGCGTGACCGACAGCATGCGAGTGTGCATCGAAGAGACCACCAGGCGGCGTCACGTCCAGGAACACTACAACGTGCAGCACGGGATCGTGCCGCGCACGACGTCGGCCAAGTTCACACCCTTGGAAGCCGAGGCTCGTGGCGAACGTGCACAACCCGCCCACACGCGAAAACCGACTGGTGTGACGCCACCGGTCGGTTTGACCGAGATCGAGCACGACCAACTGCTTCCCGACGAAATTGCCACCAAGCTCGACGAGCTGCGTCGCGAGATGCACGCGCTGGCCAAGCAACTGCGTTACGAGGAGGCCGCGCGCATTCGGGATGGTGTTCGGATCTTGGAGACGCGCCTTCTGGAGCTCGGCTGATATGCTGGGCCAACGCATGCCTCGCACGCACGACGACAGGCGCGCGCGCAGAGCCGCTTCGGCCTCTAGCGCTTCAGGTCGGACGCAACACGAACGCGCCTACATGATCGAGCTCGGACATCGCTTGCGAACGCTACGTGAGGAACGAGGGCTCACGCAGCACGCAGTGGCGCGCTCTGCAGGCATCGCAACCGACATGATTTCCCGTCTCGAAAACGGCCATTACACGAGTCCTGGCCTACGCACGCTGCTTCGCGTGGCTGACGGCATGGGTGTGAACGTGACGTCGATGTTGCCGGACGTTCCAAACAGTTCGAGCGCCTCCCCCGAGGCGGTGCTCAAGGCCAAGCTCGCGACGTTGCTCCATCGTGCCGATCCCGAGACCCTCGAGCTCATCGTCGACCTTGCGGTCACGATCGTGAACCGTCGCTAGCGCAGCCGGCGGAGCGAGTGCAGTTACTTGGTCGCGGCCGCACGTTCGTCTTCGAGGATCCTGAACTCGATACGACGGTTCTTGGCACGACCATCGGCGGTCGTGTTGCTATCGATGGGCTCGTCTGGACCCGCGCCGCGGGTTTCAATCCGTGATGTATCGACGCCCTGCTCGACTATGTAGCGCTTGACTGCTTCCGCGCGACGCCGCGATAGATCCATGTTGTGGCGGTAGCCACCGTGGCCGTCCGTGTGGCCAATCACCTCTACACGCAAACTCGGGTACTTTTTCATGACCGCGACGGCATTGTCCAGCCGTGACTTGGAACCACTCGTGATCGTGTCTTTGTCGGTATCGAAGTTGATGCCTACCATGATGCCGGCGAGCTGACTCAGCTCGGGCGGTACTTCGTCGGGGCATCCGTCGGTGTCCTCGAATCCGTTTCGGCTTTCGGGATCGTTCGGGCACTTGTCCTCTGGATTGGGAAGTCCATCCGCGTCGTTGTCATCGATGCACACCGTTGGGCAACCCCGGGGCTCGACGCCAAACACGTCCGGACAATAGTCCTCGAGATCGCGAATGCCATCACCGTCGCGGTCACCCGACTTCGGACGTGCGCGCCGTTTTTTTTCGCGGCCGAGCGTCACCGACACGCCCAGCAGAATCTCCGGACTCGAAGCCAACCCCTCACCGACACCACGACGATTGCTCACCACGTCTCGAATATCGAGGCGAAGTTGAATCCATCGATTGAGGAACACCTTCACGCCACCGCCGAAGTGGAGAGCGACGTCCTGCTCACTGCCGAGGGCGCGCGGTGGGGCACTGCTCGCGATTCCCATGACGCCGGTGCCGACCAGCAAAAACGGCGTCACGCTCCACAAGCCGATCTGCCCGACGAGTTGCCCACGGACAGTCCACGCGGTTGCCGGGGCGTCGGTACCCTGGGTCTTCGCAGGCATGACCGCGGTCTCCGCCTCGACACCGAAAAACCTGAACGGATAGTAGCCGCCGCGCACTCCGAGCTCGGGCGTGGCCACCCAAAGCTTCTGATAACCGAGATCCCCCAGCGAGGAGTCCGGCTCGTAGAGCTCGAGTCGACGGCTTGGAAACCACACGCCACCAAAGATCCCCACCTCACCCATGTGGGGCTCGGGTGCCCAGCGATGAATCCAGCGACCACGATTCGGTCGGTTGCCACGCGCGGAGTAGCGACGTCCGATATCGACCTCGGCAGTGCGCGTGCCGGCAGCGCGGTTCGCCGACATCGCCATGTTCGAGTTGGTCGAGTTGGTCGAGTTGGTCGCGTTGGCGGGGCTGGTCGGGCTGGTCGGGCTGGTCGGGCTGGTCGCTTTCGCTGGCTCGTTGGGCGCCGCCGCACCAGCTTGACCCGCGGACGGCTGGGACGCAGGAGGTGACGCTACGGGTTGGCTCACAGACGGCTGCGGTGCTGGAGGCTCCACACCTTTTGCGGGCACGGAAACGAGGACAACAGCCAGTCCGCTCGACAGCGAACCGGATGGCCGAAACATGCTTCGGAGCGTCGAAAAACCGGGGTTTTTCATGGCGGCGTTCTCGAATGCGAAGGTGATGGTCGGTTCAGGAGATCTCGCACGTGCAGGTCATGGAAATGGTGACGGTGCCTTCCTGGATCGCAACACAGGTGGTGCCGAGCAGCTCGACGGTGGTTTCGCCGTCGAGCCGCCAACCGTCGGGGTCATCGTAGGGAACGACCGCGTCATTGATCGCGACATCACACGACGGAGCCAGCTGGTCGGTGAGCGGCTTGTCGAGCTCGACTTTGCAATCTCGAACACCTGCAACGATGTCGTCGAAAGCAGCGATGAGCGAAACCTGATCGAGCGCCTGGTAAAATGGGGCATCAGGCTCACCCGGTTGCTTGCCCACACCTGCGTTCGCCACCTCTTGCAGGTGATCGGTCGCGATTTCGCTTCCGACGCTGATCACGTATGTCGGGATACCGGCCTGGTAGGCCGTCGACACCGCATCGACGGAATGTGCGCGAGCATCTTCAATCTCTTGTGGCGTCATCGGCTCTGGTACGGCGCACGTGTCGGGCTCGCCATCCGTGGCAAGCACGAGGAATTTTTCACCATCGAACGTGTCGTTGAGCAGAGTTTGCATGGCCAGCGACAGCGACTCTCCTGTAGGGGTGCTGCCGCCTGGTTCAGTGGCGTCGATGAGCATTCTGATCTCGTCGGCCGCATCGAGGGCGGGTGGAAGCGCGTCGATGATCGGGCAGCTGTTCATGTCGGCGGTGTACATGGAGATGCCGAAACGAACCTCCGACTCGAGCTGAGTGATCGCTCCGTCTGCAGGATCGACGAGTGTATTTCGAACTGCCAACCAGCGTTCCACGCCATCGAAGTCTCGCCTCATGCTGCCGCTCCGATCGAGCACGATCTGGATGGTCGGGATGTGAGGCTCGAGCGTGAGATCGAGCGCGGGACATTCGTACGAGCCTCCCGATCCGGTACCGGCACTCGGATCCGTCTCGGTTTGCGAACCGTCGCCAGTCCCAGAGCCGCTCGTGTCCTCGGCGCCCACTGTTGCGGTTGCGCTCGCAGACGCACACTCCGCCTTTTGTGCAAGCCCGTCATCGACACACGGATCCGCGCAAGCAACGAATCCCCCATGGCTCGCTACGACGAGCGCGAACGAAGCCGATCGAATCGAGCAAGTCATGAAATGATCTCTACCAAATCGTCGTCGGGCCTCCAAAGTTGTCGGGGCGACGTCGACGTCCCATTGTGGGACTAACGTGGCAGTCTCGCTCTCCACCGCGATGTTGGGCGCTGCGGCTAAAATCGCGCCGCGTAACCGAGACCTACGCCTCCAGGAATCATCGTGGGCACCAGCAACGCCTGCTTTCCTGGTGTCCAACGCTCCCACTTGCGATATCTGGCATAAAAGCCAGCTCCGACGCTGAGGAGCATGAGGCCCGTTACGGCCCCCGCGAGTGACAGCGGCACCAAGAAATTTCGCTGCGCGCCATATTTGCAATCGCTTGGACCTTCGCACTTCGTGACAGCGATCGAGGTTCCGAGGGCTGCAATGCCGAGGCCGAGCACGACTCCACCGGCGATCATCAAGCCTTTACCCGTGGCCGGTTTTCCACCCACTGTGGGTTGTGGTGGACGTTCGGGACCCGCCGGCTTCGCCGGCTGAGCGGGCGCTGCGACTCGTGGCGGCGAAGCGGGTGGCGGGGTGGCAGCGGGTGTTTCGGCTGGTGGCGGGGTCTCTTCCCCGCCTGGCTCTCCAGCTTCGGATGGTGTGCTCCCGGGAGCTGCGGGTGGGAGCGTGCCGTCCGGCGGTGTGACTGTTTCCTCTGGCGTGGTGGCCGGAGCCGACGTCGGGGCTTTGGTAGGACTCGGTGACGTCGGCGACGCGCTCGGTGATGGTGAGCGGGTTGGCGGTGGGGGCTCGCTCGCCGGCCCAACGCCGTGCGCGAAGACAGGAAGCGGGGTCACGAGCAACGTCAGCGCGAGAGAACAGGCCAACGCGCGATGAAACATGATGAGGCGGGTCATGGGGAGGTCTCGAGCGCGGTCGAGGCGCAGTATCGTATGTTCGTGGGTGGATCCACAAGTCCCTGACGTGCCTAGCGAAACGCGAGGCTTCTCGCGGACTTTCACCTCGAAACGTGGGCGAACGTGCTTGCACGGAAGCCAACCATGGAGGTTGCTAGGCTCCATTGGTGCCACCGATGACGCAGGAACGCGGGAGCCGATCGTCGCGCACGCGGGATTTTCTCGTGGCAGCGGTCGTCGCGCTGCCTGTGCTCGCCTTGATCGTTAGCCTGCTGGTCCCATGGCTCGTGTCCAACGTGCTTGGTGGCGCAGGCCAGCTCGATGCCAAGCTTCGCCAGGAGAATGCCTACATGCAAGCGATCTGTGGATCGATGGCGATCGACCGCGATGAAGCTCTGTGTGCCTGCGTGTTGGCAACAGAGGTTCCCTCGCTCGATTGTTCGATCCCGTTCATGACGTGGACATTGGCTCGCCAACACGAGCGCTGTGGCGACGACGCCACGCGGACTCGGTCTGTCAGTTTTTGTGTGTGCGTCGATACGCTGTGGCAGCAGCTCATGCGAGCGCGCGCTGCAAACGACGAACGAGCGTCTCGCCTCGCGGCAATCGGCTACGAACGCTGTGCCGAGCTGCAGGACAAACTCTCGCTACCCACCATCGAATCGCTTTCGGTGCCATAACGCAACCGCCATACACGTTGACCCCGCCGCAGGGTCGCGAGCTCACGACGCGACTGCACAGGATGGGGCGACGTGCTTGCAAATGACCACGGCCCAACGAGATTGCGGACACCTCCTTTGCAAGCGGCGTGTTCGAACAGTGTCATGGCCTCGAGTGCCAGCTCGAATACATCGCTGGCAACATGGATCTCTCCTCCGGGACGAAGTCGTGATAGCAACACATCGACGAGCTTGGTCTCGAGCACGCGCCGTTTTTGGTGCCTCGCTTTGAACCAAGGATCCGGAAACAGCAGGTGAAATCGTTGAACGGTTTGTGGTGCGAATACATGCTCGAGATCGACCGTCAGGTTCGCGTAGGCGAACCGTAGATTGCCGAGGCCGAGCGCGTCCGCCAGACGAATGTTGCGTTCGATACACGCTGCTCGGATATCGAGCCCGACGACTTGCCAGCTCGGTCGTGAACGAGCCAGATCGATGCTGAAATCGCCATCACCGCAGCCCAGTTCGACCTCCACCCACGTTCGCTCTGCAACGTCGATGCGTGCAGCGCTGGGCTGCAAGAATTTCGCACCCAACGGGTTGACATGTTGCCGAATCCTGCGCATGGCTCGTGTGGAATCGATACCTCATCGGCGTTGGAAACGCTCGTCACGGGCGCCAAGCCATCTGCTGGTGTTCCTCCACACGCTCCGGTAGGCTGCGCATATGGTTGCCGAGCGGGGAGGTGTGAGCCACACGGATTTCACCGCTCCGAAGCATGCCAACGAGCACATCGGCGGCGTTCTGGTCGTGGACGATGATCCGCTGGTTGCCGAGGCCCTGCGGTTGTCATTGAGTCGCGAGGGTTATCGTGTGCAAGTCGCAGACAGCGTGGAGCAAGCCAAGCGTGCATTCGAAACTGGAGGTATCGATGTCGTCTTGACGGATCTGATCATGCCTGGAGGATCCGGCATCGAGCTATTGCATCATATCGAGGTACAGGATCCGCTCGTTCCAGTGATCATTATCACGGCGGACGAAAGTGTCCAGGCCGCTGCTCAGGCCGTGCGCGGACGCGCGTTCGACTACATGACCAAGCCCGTCAGCCGCGAGGCAGTTACGGGCGCGGTTCGTCGTGCGATGGACACTCGTCGTCAGCATCAGCTACGTCTCGACGAACAGGAGAAGCTGAGGGAAGATCACCGCCAGCTCGCCATTCGTCACCAACGAACGGCCATGTTGTTGTCGGTTCTGTTCGATCGCGCGGTCGAGGGCATCATCGTGTTCGATGGACAAGGTCGCGTCATGAACGCGAGCGAGAGCTTCGTTGCGCTCGTGGGTGTTCCTCTCTACGAACTATTCGATCTCGACGCGGGTTATCTATTCGAGCCGCATCCGCTCGAGGGGGACATACAAAGCAAGATCGCCGAGCTTGCCACGGTGCCATTGGTCGACGGTAACTGGCGAGGTGACGTGACGATCCGTGCGAGCCGAGCACGCAGTGTACCGGCTCGGCTTAGCCTGTCTGTGTGCGACATGCCTGGCTCGGAAGATACGCAGGTACGTTACGTCGTCGGGCTACTTTATTACGAGACTGCTCACGAGGAGCTCAGCCGGCAACTTCAGCAAGCCGACCGACTGGCCACCATCGGCCTGCTGGCGGGCAGCGCTGCGCACGAAATCAAAAATGACCTCGGACCGTTGCTCGGCTATCTCTCGTTGATCGAAGGGGGTGGTCAGGATCCCGTGGCCTCGGGAATGATCGGCTTGATGCGCGATAGCGTTCGCCGGGTGAACGAGCATGTCGAACAGATTCTCGCCCCGCTGCGACCGCGCGTGCGCACACGCGGAGCCGTGGTGCTGAGCGATTCGATCACGGACATTTTGCAGCTGCTGCGCAAGGCCGGCCGGCTTCGTCGTGTGAAGATCGATATGCACACCGGCAACGACGACGTGATTGTCCACGCGGACAAAGACGAGCTTCACCAGATCGCTGTGAATCTCATCACCAACGCGCTCGATTCCTTGGGTGATGGCGGAGGAGCGGAACGTGGCTGCATCACCATTTCGCTGCACACCGAAGACGAATTCGGCGTGCTGGAAATTGCCGACACAGGCTCTGGAATTCCAGCGCACATCCGCGCTCGCGTGTTTGAGCCGTTCTTCACGACGAAAGGCGCGGCAGGCGGCACTGGCCTTGGCCTGCCGGTGGTGCACGACATCGTTCGTCTGCTTCGCGGCCGGCTGTCCCTCAAGAGCCGGGAGGGCCAAGGCACGGTCGTAACGGCCAGGCTGCCGCTCTATCAGCCCGCGCGGGGATAACGTTCGAGATGCGAATTTCGGACTGGTGTCACACCAGCAACGGGTAGCTCACCGTTTAGCGTGGGATCTTCGCAGCGTCTGCGACGAAGCGTGCGAGGCCAGTGTCGGTGAGGGGATGTTTGATGAGCTGGTGGATCACGGACAAGGGTACGGTCGCCACGTCGGCCCCGAGACGCAACGCTTCCCGCACATGGGTCGGCGTTCGCACTGACGCCACGAGCACCTGAGTGTCGAGATCGTAGTTTTGGTATGCCTCGATGATTTCTGCGACGACGCTCATGCCATCGTGACCCACGTCGTCGAGGCGTCCAACGAACGGGCTGATGTACGTTGCTCCGGCTTTGGCCGCCAAAACGGCCTGCACCGAGCTGAAGCACAATGTCACGTTCGTTTGAATGCCTTCTTCGCTGAGAAGCTTGACCGCCCGCAATCCATCGGCCGTGAGCGGAAGCTTGACGACGATGTTGGGGGCAATGGTGGCCAGCTCGTGTGCTTCGTTCAGCATGCTGTCGAAGGTGGTCGTGAGCACCTCGGCGCTTACCGGCCCACGCACGAGATCGCAGATCTCCACCAGCACCTCCCGCATCCGGCGACCTGTTTTCGCGACGAGCGTGGGATTGGTGGTGACTCCGTCGAGCAGCCCCAGCGTGGCGGCTTCGCGAATCTCCGCCACGTCGGCCGTATCGATGAAGAGCTTCATGGAAGGTTTTTGTTAGCACGACGTGCACCGGACATGTCAACGTGGGCGTCGATGCTTGCGTTGGGCCAGGAATGCCGCGATGGAGCAAACATGGGGCGGGCCTGGTAGGTTGTGACGACCGACATGACGAACGAACCGAGACTGGGCGTGGCGTTAGACCAACATGCCACGACCCGCGGCGCTCGTGTCGATGATTGCGTCAGTTTGGTACTGGCCCGATCTACGATGGTGAATCCGCCGCGTCAGGCGGCTGCCAAACGGTTCGCGGATCGTATCCGCGCAATGCATCGCGACACGGAGATTGTTCCCTATGCCTGGCATCCGGTGACGCACGCCGCGGATGACGTGGCCAACCGTGGGTCACGTGTGCCGCCCGGCTCGCCGCCCCAGCTCGGCCATTTGCGTGACACGCAAGCGGTGTCTGTCGCGTGGGAAGTCACAACCATGTGCGCAAGAGCGATGCAGGCGCGACGTATCGTCATCGAGACGCCCCCCAGTTTTTCTCCAGGAGCCCTTTCGCGGGAGCGCTTGACCCGGTTCGTCGAACACCTCGACAGCAACCTGAAGCTCGTTTGGGCCCCGCAGGGCCTCTGGACGCCCGCGACAGCGCTCGAGTTGGCCCAGAAGCTCGGAATCCTCTTAATGTGGCCTGCCCACGAAGCCGACCGGCCAATCGTGCTTCCACATCATTCAGAACATATCTGGGTGTGCATCGAAGGCGTCGGACGCTCGAAGCTTCTGCGACCCGCTTTGGCCGAGTCCATCGCAGAAACTTGGTTCAATAAACCTCCCTTGGCAGCGGTGTTTGCGGGCCCCCGAGCGTATGGGAACCTGCGAACATTCGCAGCGGCACGAGCTAGCTTGCGTTGAACGAGCCCGATAACCCGCAGGGCTAAAAAAGAACGCCGTCGAAGCCCGTGGCTACGACGGCGGGACGCGCAGTAGGGCGCGATCGCGGACCTAGTCCGCCTCAGCCCTTCTTGCGACGAGCTTTGCGCTTTCCGCCCTTCTTTCCACCCTTCTTTCCGCCCTTCTTTCCGCCCTTGCGCTTTCCGCCCTTCTTGCCGCCTTTCTTTCCACCCTTCTTGCCGCCCTTCTTTCCACCCTTCTTTCCACCCTTCTTTCCGCCCTTCTTTCCGCCCTTGCGGCCACCTTTTTTGCGTTTTCCGCCCTTCTTCGGTGCGGCTGCGTCGTTCGCGTTGTCGTCTTGCATGTGTGAGAGCCCTCCTTCAGGGCAACGGTAAAGCGACGGTAGCTATAGATTTCTCGCATGTCAACGCAAATTAACATCTTTTGTACTTAATTATGTGAACTTACGCGATCGTTCTATCCATGTACGCGATCTTTTCGGGTTGGTGCGGGTCATCGTAGGAGGTTTTTGCCCCGTCATACGGCGCACGCGCAGTTCGCTCGAGCGTGCAATACTCCTGGACCGGCATGAACCCGCTCGCCATATCCTGGACCACGGATGAATCGACTACTGAAACCCTGCCACTGCTCACCGTAGCGATCGCTTGTCCGCTGGATGATGGGTGGCTCCGAAAACGATTCGGAGAGTCGGTCACGCGTGCGGTGCTGCGAACCAAGTTTGCGGGCAAGGTTGGAGACCGATTCAGTTTCACGCGCGAGCTGAATCACGGACTGCAGCAGGTGGTGCTTCTCGGAGCCGGGCCAGATGGAACACACGCTTCAGGGCTGCGGCGCATCGGGCATGAAGCCGTGAGGACCGCCGTCTCGTTGGGGGTCGAGGCGTTCACCCTCGATGTCCGGTCGGCGTTGGACGTACCCACAGGGTCAGCAGCCACCCATATCGCCAATCTGCTCGGGCAGGGGCTCGAGCTGGGAACGTACGCGTACGATCGTTTCCTTTCCACGGAAAAACGCACGCCGATTCGGGTGGCCAGCGTTCGCGTGCTTTCGAATCGCACTGTTTCGGACGAAGCGACAACACGTGGGCAGGTGATTGCGCGGGCGATCAAGAAATGCCGTGATCTGGTCAATGGGCCTGCCCAGCTCGTCACGCCCAGCTTCCTGGCACAAACAGCGACTGAAATGGCCGCGCGGTGGTCCGATCGCGGTGTCACGTGCACGGTGCTCGACCGGGAAGCATGCGAGAAACTCAACATGGGCTGCTTCCTCGGTGTGAGCTTGGGCAGTGATGTGCCTCCGCGATTCATCCATCTCGCCTACGAGCCTTCCGGTCAAACGCGTGGACGTGTGTGCTTGATCGGCAAGGGCGTCACGTTCGATTCGGGCGGTCTTTCCATCAAAAACAACGAAAGCATGCTCGACATGAAGTCGGACATGGCGGGAGCTGCCGCCGTGTTGTGCGCGCTCGAAGCTGCGGTAGAGCTCGGCTTACCTTGGGAGATTCACTCGCTCGTTGCCGCGACCGAAAACATGATCAACGGCAAAGCCTACAAACTGGGCGACGTCCTGGTTGCATCCAATGGCAAGACCGTGGAGATCAACAATACCGACGCGGAGGGGCGTCTGACACTGGCGGATGCGCTGGTCTATGGCTCGAAGCTCGAGCCTGATTTCATGATCGATTTCGCGACGCTCACGGGTGCCTGTATCGTTGCGCTCGGGCCGAGGATCGGTGGTGTCATGACGCCGGACGACGCGCTCGCTTCGGCGTGGATGAACGCGGCCGAAGCTGCAGGCGAAGACATGTGGCGATTGCCTTTGCCAGAGCACCTCAAGGAGATGCTAAAAAGCTCGATTGCGGACATGCGCAATACTGGGGAGCGATGGGGTGGCGCCCTGACTGCGGGTTTGTTCCTGACGGAATTCACGCAAGGTCGTCGCTGGATGCATGTCGACATCGCTGGGCCGGCCCTGGCCGGCAAAGCCTACGAAGCGACCACCGAAGGCGGAACTGGTTTTCCCGTGGCCACGATTGTTCAGCTCTTGTTGGCGTGAGCACAGCCGCGAGTGTCGTGCGGCTCAATCCGGATGACGAATCTCGGTGATGATGCCGTTTTCGACGGCGATCTGGACTTCGCTCGAAGTCCCATCGCAGGTGAGATTGCTGTGCACGTATTTGCCGATCTTGGGACCGCTCGTGCAGCGGATGAACGTATGAAAATTCACTTCGCGTGTGTCCGCGCGAGTGAGCTTGGTGTCTGCCGGCGGTCCCCATGCCATGAACGCCACGAACTCCTTGTAACCGACCTTCACATCACCGGTCGCAACCGCCTTTCGCTCCACCGACGAAAGCGCTGTCCACTTCGACCAGAGGTTTTTCCGCTCCAAAAACGCCTGTCGTTCAGACTCTTCGAGCCGCAAGAACGCGTCTTGATCTTCGGGTGTTGGTAAGTTGTAGTAAAAACGCCGATCGAGCTCCGGCAGCCGCTCGGGCGAGTGCGCGCAAGCGCTGAGCGCGATTGCGTAAACGAGCACCCGCAGGACGGAAGCGCTTGCTCGTACCGTACGGTTGGAGATGCCGATACAGCGTGTCACGCTGCGGTCGGACATTCGCCGGTGCCCTGGTATCGACATGCGTGAATGATAGAGTACCGAGTGTAGCCGCGAAATGATTCGTCGACGGTGATGGCGCCAGATTGGCCCGGCCCGAAGGGGGCCCGTAAACCGCCTGTTTCACGGCCGAAACGGCGTCCCGGGCATCTTGGGCCGTTGACGTGTATGTGTCGCGTGTGGTACATAGCCGGCACCCTAGGGGAGTCTCGTCCGAGTCTTTCAGGGAGCGAATTCATGTCCGAATGCTTCAAGATCAGTGACAACGCCGTTTACCCGGGGCATGGGGTCGCGGAGATCACGGGCGTAGAGACCCGTGAAATCTCCGGAGCGATGATCGACTTCTACGTGCTGCGGGTGCTCGAAAACGGTATGAAGGTCATGGTACCCAAGCGTAACGCCGACACCGTGGGGCTGCGTAAGATCGTCGGCCGCGACGAAATTGCCGCGGTCTACGGTGTACTTGCCCGGCGCGGAGATCGCATCTCCACGGCAACATGGAACCGCCGTTACCGCGAATACATGGAAAAGATCAAAACTGGCTCACTCGTGGAAATCGCTACCGTATTGCGGGACCTGTGCATCTTGCGGTGTGACAAGGATCTTTCGTTCGGCGAGCGCAAGATGCTCGACACGGCGCGAACGTTGTTGGTGCAGGAGCTCGCGTTGGCCAAGGGTCAAGAGGAAGCCACGGTCGCGCGCGAGCTCGATGCAATGTTTACGTAGCGCATGCCTGCGGATCCCTCCTCCACGCGACAGCGTCGCTCACGCGGCCAGCGAAAATGCTTGCCATTGAATCGGGAGCTCGAGGAACACCGCTTTGTGCATCGACCAAGCGTGAGTCATGGGTCCGCGGACGTACAAGCACATGAACCCCGGCACGAGCGTCCATTCTTCGTCCAGCCTACCCATCGCTAGCCACACGAGCTCGTAGTTGCGCTCCCGGTGTTCGAGGATGCCCGACCAATTCTGTTCTGGATCCGGAATGCGCCGCCGAAACGGCCGTTCCGCATCGAGCTCAATCCAGATCAGATCGAAGTCTTCTTCGCTGATCTCTTCGCTGGCGGGATGCGTCATGATGTGACCGACATTCAACGCATGGCTGAGCAACATATCCTCGGGGGCGAAACGCGAGCCATTGGCATGAACTTGAGCTTGACGATACACGTGCCCATCGTCGTCCATCTCGTACAATGAGACACTCGGCTCACCATCCTCGATGTTCGTGAACATCCGCACATACATCATGGCCGGTGGTTGCCCGGATTCGGAAACGGCATTTTGTTGCGGCGTCACGTGCCAGTGTATCGGCCCATGTTTGCGTGGGCTTGAGAGCACAAGCGCCCCCCTTCCAAATTTAGGCGGGAACAGCGCGGTACGTCACCACATTTTGTTCGCTATACGTCCAGATTGCGGGCGTTCAGCGCATTTTGCGTGATGAATTCGCGACGGGGTTCGACTTCATCTCCCATCAACACAGAGAAAATGGAATCGGCCTCGAGCTGATCGCCAACGCGAACTTGCAGTAGCACCCGTGTCTGCCCGTCCATCGTGGTCTCCCACAGCTGATCGGGGTTCATCTCTCCAAGACCTTTGTAGCGCTGGATCTGAAGGCCACTACGGCCTGCTTCACCGACATGCCGAACGAGGTCGATGAGCCGTTCCGGTTGGGCGACGACGTTACCGTTGCGTAGCAGCACGAAGGGCGGCCGCCCCAGACGATCGACGGCCGTGCGTATGGCCGCGAGCTCGACAAGCTCGGGCGATTCGAGCAGCTCACCATCCACGGTCTCATGGTGAGTCACACCATCGGTGATCACGCGGATGCGCACAGCGTAGCGCTGCTGATCCGTGCGATCCTGCACCACTTCGTACGCGTAGCGAGCGTTCGGCTGGGCGCGTTGGGCCAACTCGATGATGGCCTCGCCGAGTTCTCCCGCGCGTTGTGAGGCACGAAAGCTCTCGAGCATGACTTGGGATCCACGCGTGGCTTGTTGCCCGAGTACGGCTTCGAGTATCTCCGCTCGGTGCTCACGAGCCAAAGCTTGCATCATATCGCGGTAGCGAAGTCCCTTGCGTGCCAACTCGGCCAACACTTCACTGCTGACGAGGTGCTCTCCGATGCGTAGCTCGAGCTCCTCGACTGCACTGGAGATGAGATAGCCATCCAAGGCTTGCTCGTTCTTGAGATAGAGCTCACGTTTACCATCTTTGATCTTGTATAGTGGTGGTTGAGCGATGTAGAGATGGCCACGTTCGATGATGTCTGGAAAATGCCGATAGAAAAATGTGAGCAACAGGGTGCGGATGTGCGAGCCATCGACGTCTGCGTCGGTCATGACCACGATCGTGTGATACCGCAGTTTGTTGATGTCGTAGCCCTCTCCCACACCCGTCCCCAGTGCGGTGATGAGCGTGATGATCTCTTGACTCGAGAGCATCTTGTCGATTCTGGCTTTTTCGACGTTCAGGATCTTGCCTCGCAGCGGCAAGATGGCCTGGGTCCGCCGATCACGCCCTTGTTTGGCGCTGCCACCAGCACTATCACCTTCGACGATGAACAACTCGGCTTTGTCCGGCTCGCGTTCTTGGCAGTCGGCTAATTTTCCCGGTAATGACAGACCATCGAGTACGCCTTTGCGCTGGATGGTTTCTCTGGCCTTGCGTGCGGCTGCGCGAGCACGCGCGGCCAAAATGGCCTTTTCGATGATGAGTTTGGCTTCCCGTGGATGCTCTTCCAGATAGCGACCGAGCTCGTCGGTCATGACCAGCGAAATCAAGCCCGTTACTTCGCCAGAAACGAGCTTGTCCTTGATCTGCGAGCTGAATTTCGGATCGGGATGTTTGATGGAGACGATCGCGACAAGCCCTTCTCGCACGTCCTCGCCCGACAACGGCTGCTTGTGTTGCTTCAGCAGTCCATGTTCGTTTGCATAACCGTTGACGATTTTCGTGAGCGCGCTACGAAAGCCCGTGAGGTGGGTCCCACCATCACGATTGGGAATGTTGTTGGTAAAACACAGAATGGTCTCTTGGTAGGCGTCCGTCCATTGCATGGCGATCTGAACACCCAGCACGACCTGTCTGCCCTCGAACTCGAATTCCACGTCTCGATCGAAATGCACCAGCTGTGCGATGTTCGTCTTGTTCTGAGCCAGTAACTCGACGAAGCTCGCGATGCCGCCACGACCGTCGAAGCCTTTCTCCCGACCATCCCGAAGGTCACGCAGCGTGATCATGACTCCTGGATTGAGGTAGCTGAGCTCGCGAAACCGCTGCGCCAGGATCTCGAAATCGATGCGAGTGTCGCTGAAAATCAATGGATCGGGATGAAACGTGACTCGTGTACCACGCTTTTCCGTGGTGCCCACGACTTCCACCCCCCCGAGAGGAACACCACGTTCGAAGCGAAGGCGATGGGCCTTGCCGTCGCGCCAGATCTCCAATTTGAGCCAGTCGCTGAGCGCGTTGACCACGGAAACACCCACGCCATGGAGCCCACCAGATACCTTGTAGCTGCGATTGTCGAATTTTCCGCCGGCGTGCAGCACCGTGAGGATCACGATCGCAGCGTCATCGAGCTTTCCATTGTGCTCCATGGGTCCAACGGGGATCCCGCGCCCGTTGTCCTCCACACTTACGGAATCGTCGAGATGGACGATGACCTCGATGCGATCGCACGAGCCTGCCAGCGCTTCGTCGATCGAGTTGTCCAATACTTCGAACACCATCTTGTGGAGGCCCGAGCCGTCGCTGGTATCGCCGATATACATACCGGGACGTTTGCGAACGGCTTCGAGCCCCTCCAGAACCGAGATCGAATCGACGGTATATTCGTCCTTCGAGGCTGTGATCTGATGCGTTTGTTCCATGCTTACGAGAGGTGCTTCTGACGCGTTTTGCCCATGTGCGACGGGTGTTTCAGACATGAGCGAAGTGACCGGCCCGAATGCCGTCCGCCGCCCACGGGGAGCGCGGAGGGTAGCATGCGAGACGCCCGCGAGCCACCCTCGTAGACCCCGTCCAACAGGCGCAAAAACCCGTTACGGCTGGGCTTGGCTCATGTGGAGACGACACCGTGACTGACCGCGAAATCGCAACGCATGGAGGCCCCTGAAATCGGGATGAAACGCGGCGCAGTCGTCGTCAAAATGCACTGGCCGGTGAGTCGGTCGAGTTCGTCGAATAGGTGTTCGGTGCGTTCGGGATCCAGCTCGCTCGATACGTCATCGAGCAAGAGTACCGGGGGAAAACCAAGCAGGTCTCGTACACAACGCAATTCCGCGAGCTTGAACGCTAGCATGAGCGCTCGTAACTGCCCCTGTGAAGCAAATGTGGACACGTCGGTCCCATCGAGCGTCACCTGGACGTCGTCGGTGTGAGGGCCAATGCTGGTGGTCCCTCGTTGCTCGTCGTGATGGCGGCGCTGCTCGAATCCGGCCAAAAGCGCACGCTCGCGTTCCTGCGCCGCGACGTCACCAAGCCGAGGCAGGTACGCTAAATCAGCCTGGAGACCACACGGCTGGCCAGCCCGATCGATCGCCTGAAACGCCGCTCGAAACGGCTGCTCGATGGTCGCGAGCGCATCGATTCGTCTCGTCCACACCTTGGCACCGACGCGTGATAGTTCGCGTTCGTACGTCTCGAGCAAATTGCGACGCTCGACTGGATGCGAGCGATCGTCTTTCAACAGGTGATTGCGTGAGCGAAGCAACTTTTCATAGATCTGAACGTCCTCGATGTGACTTCGTTCGTGGGCAAACACCATACGATCGATGAGGTTGCGCCGTCCGACCGGGGGGCCACGCAACACCCCGAGATCCTCGGGCGTGAACAGCACGGCACGAACGCGTCCGTAGAAAGCACTTGCTGGTCTCACCAATTTTCCGTCCAACATCGGCAGGCGTCGGGTAGTGTTGCCTTGTCGCTCTAGCTTCACCAACAACCTACACTTCACGTCGACCGTGGGATCGAGGCCATCGATCGCGATGGTTGCCATGTGTGCACCACGTTGGATCAGCGCAGTAATTTCCGATGTACGAAACGAACGCAACGTCGCAATGAGATGGATCGCTTCGAGCAGATTGGTCTTGCCCGCGCCGTTATGCCCAGAAAACACCGAAAAGCGTGGCCCTAGCTCGACATCCACGGCTTCGAGATTGCGGTAACGCTGCAGGACGACGCGATCGATTCTCACGGGGCGGTGCCAACTAGATGCGCATGGGCATCACGACGCCCAGATAATCCGCGCCGTCGTTCGGCCGTAGTACGCAGGGATCGAGCTCACCAAGGAAGTCGAGGTAAATCGACGGGGTGTCGATCGCATCGAGAACCTCGAGCAAATAGCGAGCGTTGAATCCCGCCACGAAGGCCGGCCCCTCGTACTCGACGGCGAGCTCCTGATGTGCGACACCAAGATCGGGATTATCGGCGGTGAGCGCGAGCTTGCCGTCGTCGATCTCGAGCCGAACTGTCGCCGTCTTCTCGGGCGCCATGATCTCGGCCCGACGAAGTGCGTCGGCCAGCTCGCTGCGCAACACCGTACCTCGGCCCTTGCGTTGGCCAGGAATGACTTGACGATAGGGTGGAAACGTCACGTTGCTCAGCTTGATCGACACGACGAGCTGCTCGGCCTGCACGAACAAATGAGAATCCTTGACGAGAAGTCCACAATCGCCGACGACGCGTTCGAGCACTCGTCGAAGCTCGAGCACGCCTTTACGCGGGATGATAATGCCGTGGTCCAGCTTGAAGCTCGCCAAGGGACGGGTGTACTTGGTAAGCCGATGCCCGTCTGTAGAGACCATCGTAGCCGCGATTCCGTCGCTTTCGAACAACACCCCGTTCAAGTTCATCCGCGTCTCGTCATTGGAAATACTGAAATGAGTCTTGGCGATGAGATCGGCAAGCACATGTCCTGGTACCGTGACGAACTTGCCGCCCCTGGGATCGGGCAGCTCGGGAAAGTCGCTCTCGGGTGCACCCATCAACTTGAATTCGCTGCGTCCCGAGACGATCCGAGCCCAATGGTTGTCCAAACTGCTGATGCGCAGCATGCCATCAGGCAGCATTTTCACGATGCCATGGAAATGCCGTACGCCAAGCGAGAGCGTTCCAGGCGCGTGCACATTGGCTGGCATGCGCTCCGTCATGGCGATCAGCATGTCTGTCGCTGCGCACACGACCTGTCCGTCGCTCGTGGCGCGGAGCAGCACGTTGGCCAACACCGGCATCGTGCTGCGCCTGTCGGCTACCGTGTTGGCCAGAGACAACGCGGAAAGCAGCTTGGCCTGCTCGATCTCGAATTCCATCATGGACTCCTCTGGTTGTCTGGGTTGGGTGCTACTGTGAGCGTGCGCGTTTCAGGTGTTTGAGTGATCATGAGAAAAATTAATTCTGTTCGTCGTCTTGATCTGGCTGTGGATGGTGTGGGTGCGAGACGTACAGTAGCAAGATCATTCGCACATCGGGCGGAAAGCCATGCGGATGAATCTGTGAGCACGGTCGAGATTGCCCACAGGGCGAGAAATCAGCGGCGCACCCCCAGCCTATCCCCGGGGAGTTCACAGTAGGTCGTGTGGATTTCCACGACCGCCAGCAACCAAAGCGAGCCGCCGCCCGCGCTGTTGAACGGCACGAGCACGGTCCTCACGCATGACGACGAACGTGATTGGTCAGGCGCTCGCCATATTGGCACTCGGTGCCAGCTGCTGATGCAACGCTTCGAGTGCGGCACGAACACCCGCGTCTTCGCCTTGCAAGCTCTCGATACGACGGCATGCATTGATCACCGTCGAGTGATCTTTGCCACCGAAGCGCTGGCCAATCTCGGGAAAGCTCGCCGAAGTGAGCTGACGGCACAGATACATGGCAATCATCCGCGGGCGAGCGATGCCGCGATGTCGTCGTTGACCCTTGAGATCGGCGATTCGCACCGAGTAGTAGCTGGCCACGACTTTTTGCACGGTTTCGATGGTCATCGGTGCGGCATGCTGTTTGCTCGGTGCACCGAGTAGCTCGCTCACGAATTCGGCGGTCACGGGAACGGCACGCAGGCTCGCAAACGTCGAGACGCGAACGAGCGCACCCTCCAATTCCCGCACATTCGACCGCACGAGATTGGCGATGAGGAGCGTGACATCGTCCGGGATGCTCAGTTTGTCGCGTTCGCTTTTCTGGCGCAAAATTGCCACGCGCGTCTCGAGGTCGGGGGGTTTGATGTCGGCCACGAGACCCCAGTTGAGACGTGATGTGAGTCGTTCTTCCATGCCCTCCATGTTGGAGGGAACCCGATCGGCGCTCACGACAATCTGCTTGCCGGCTTCGTGAAGAGCATTGAACACGTGAAAAAACTCGTCCATCGTTCGGTCCTTACCGGCGATGAACTGGATGTCATCGACGAGCAAGACATCACAGTCGTGGCGATAGCGGGCTCTGAATTCGTCGAACTGGTTGAAACGAACGGCCGTGATGAACTCGTTCATGAACCGTTCGGCCCCGAGATAGACGATGCGGAGCGTCGGACAGCGTTCGAACAAAGCGTGTCCAACGGCATGAAGGAGATGGGTCTTGCCCAGGCCAACGCCCCCGTAGAGGAACAACGGGTTGAAGCAGCTGCCGGGCTCCTGTGCGACCGACCATGCTGCCGAGGCAGCGAGCTCGTTCGACGCCCCCTTGATGAAGGTTGAAAACTGGTAGCGAGCGCTGAGGCCGACAGGAGGCAAACTCGGGAGTGGTTTGTCCGAGGGGGGATCCTGCGTGATGAGCTCGACGACCCGATCGGATGCCTGCTCGGGAATTGCGCAGACGTCCACCCGCACGTCGTAGTGCTCTGCGGTTTGCGCGCGAATTTCGTCTAGAACGGCCTGGAGGTAGTGGGTTTCGAACCACTCTTTCATGAAGCGGCTGGGCGCGGACAGATGAAGCGTGTGTCCGTGAACACTGCGCAAGGTCATTGGCCGTAGCCAGAGATCGTAGGTCTGCGTGCCTAACCGAGGTTGCAGCCCACGAAGTGCCTGGTTCCAAATGTCTCCCATGGACCCTCCATCCACAGATTGCGCACACGCTGTGGAGAATCGCGAACGAGTGGTAAAGACAGGCGTTCCCGGCGACAACCGCCCAGGTCATCCACATCCCCTGTGGATGTCAGAGCATCCGGGGAAAAGCGCATCATGCGAACATGCGGCGCTTGCGACCGTCGTTGGAATCACCGATCGGCATGCGGTGCGGAGCGACGGGGTGCGGGCTTGTACAAAAGGCCAGGGTAGCCCCGCAAGAGCCTACCCACACGTCGTCAGTAAGTCTCCTACATCACACGATTTTTCCAGGTAGCACGAGGTTCGTGAAAAATGCGCGAATGGGTTTGTCACGAAACGCTGGGGCCAATAAACCCGTACAGACAACCTGCAACACGCCGCTTCTCTGCCACCCTCGATGACGCGGGTCACGACAAGCGGGTTTCCGGAGTCCGAGGGGGCGCGACGCGGCTCGAGAAGCCAGTTTGCGACACTCATTGAAAGTTGCATGTCACAGGCGCGCCTCATTCATGCCAACGCGCCCAACACACACTGCGTAAATGGCGTGAACTGGCCTGCTCCGGAACGTTTGCAACCGCGCGTTTCGCTCGGGCATAAACCGGCCCAAACCAGATGGGGTTTCGGAGCGAAGGGTTTGAGAACCCGTGTTTGACACGTACGTACTGCGCTGCTATCGATCCCCGCCCTCGTGAAGCGCACCTATCAGCCCCACAACGTCAGTCGCAAACGTACGCATGGTTTCCGGGCCCGCATGGCCACGCGGCACGGACGAAGCATCCTCTCGGCGCGGCGCAAGCGAGGCCGCAAGCGGTTGACGGTCAGCATCGGGCACAAATGAAGCCCGAGGGGCTGCCACGCCCGTTTCGTTTGGCCAAGCGCAGCGAGTTCTTGCGCGCACAGACCGGAGGGGCGAAGCACCACATGCGGTACTTTCTTGTGTTCGTCGCTGCTACGGCATCTGGGGATGCCCGTAGGCCCACGCGCCTTGGCATCACGGTGACACGTAAGGTGGGTGGCGCGGTGGTGCGCAATCGCATCAAGCGATACGTGCGAGAAGCGTTTCGTCGAATGAGGCGATTGTTTCGACAGGGGCTCGATCTAGTTTGGATCGCCAAGCGAAATGCCGCCGAAGCGGAATACCACCATGTCGTCATGGATATGGTTGCGTTGGCCCGCAGACCGGGCGTGGGAGCCGAAACATGACGCGCATGGCGCTGTGGCTCATTCGAGCGTATCGACGCGTCGTGAGCCCCCTCGTTGGACCCTGCTGCCGTTTCTATCCGAGCTGCTCGGCATATGCCGAAGCATGTCTCCACGAGTTTGGATGGTTGCGCGGGATGACGCTCGCCGCTGGTCGAGTTTTGCGCTGCCATCCGTGGCATCGGGGTGGGATTGACCTCCCGCCCGTGCAGGGAGTCGAGCCGTGAATTCTCAAACGAGGATCCTCATCGCCGTGGTTTTGTGCGTGTTGATCTGGCTAGTTTCAGAGCGTTGGCTGCTGCCTCAACGTCCCGATGGATCGAACGCGCAGGTCGGCCAGACGACGGGACAGGTCCAGCGAGAGCCGTCCGAACTACCCGCTGACGCACCGAAGCTGGAGCCCCTGAACGGCGACGACGCGGTGCCGACAAACGATGTCGCCGAGAGCGGACAAGCCAGCGAACCGACGCGTGTTCGCATTGCGAACGATTGGATTGCGCTGGACGTGAGCAATCGTGGAGGCGTGATTGCGGGCACGGAGTTGCTGGCAGAGCGCTTCGCGCGTGGGGGCATCGCACGAACGTTTCTCCAGCTCGACGATGCCAGCACGCTCGAGGTTGGCTTTTCCGAGGACAGCACGATTGCGTGGCCCCGAACAGTCACGCTCGAGCTCGTGACGGCTGACGAGCATCAAGTGACGTTGTCGAAACGTGTGCGTGATGTCGACGTTACACACACGCTCGCATTGCTGGATGAATACCAAGCGACCCTCACGGTCGAGCTCGTGAACCATGGAAAGCGTCCCCACGAGCATCGCATGTGGGTACGCACACGTTTCGGTGAGGGCAAAGATCGCAGCCAGTACGACGTCCATCGCGGTTTATGCCGCACGAGCGAAGATCTCGAAGCCGCGGACATGTCGGACGTGGAGGATGGTGCGCAGCGTTTCGACGGGCCTGTGCTGTGGGGTGGAGTCGACAGCAAATATTTCCTGCAGGCGGTCGTGCCACAGGTACCTGGAGCAGTGTGTGAGATATCCGCGAGCGACGACCAGCGGTTTCTGGTGACGACCCTGTCGTCACCGCGTGTGACCGTGCAACCCGGTCACACGCATCGTCACGTATTTGGTATTTATCTTGGCCCCAAAGAGCTCGAACGGCTGCAAACGTTCTCGGCCGTGACGGCCGAAGGCGTCGACCTGGAGGACGCCATCGATTGGGGATGGTTCGGAGGATTGTCGCGGGCGCTCGGGCGTTTGATGTTGCACCTCATGCGGTGGTTTCACGAGCTCACCGGAACCTGGGGCGTCGCGATTTTGCTGCTGACCGTGGTCGTCAAGTTGGTGACGCTGCCTCTGACGCTGAAGCAGATGCACTCGATGAAACGGATGCGCGAGATTCAGCCCGAGCTCGATCAAATCAAGAAAAAATACGATCAGGATCGCACGCGACAGGCGCAGGAGGTGCAGGCGCTGTTCGCTCGCTCGGGTGTGAATCCGCTCGCGGGGTGTCTACCCATCTTGATTCAGCTCCCCATCTGGTTCGCGTTGTACTCGATGTTGAATGCTGCGCCGGAGCTGTTGCTCGAGCGGTTTTTGTGGCTTCCCGACCTCACGAAACAAGATCCGTATTTCATTTTGCCACTGGCAATCGGCGGCCTGATGATGCTGCAAAACCGGATGATGCCGAGCGCAATGGACCCGGCGCAGCAAAAGATGATGAACTGGGCCATGCCGATCATGTTTACTCTGTTCATGCTGTTCTTGCCCTCGGGTCTCGGCGTCTATATCTTCGCCAACATGGCGCTGTCGATCATCCAGACCGCCTTGCAGGTCCGGCCTGCGCCGGTCAAGGCCACAACTTAGCACCCGCGAAGGAGCCAAGCATGTCCGAACCGAGTGATGCCAACCGGAGCGAATCCGTAGACGAGGTCGGAGCGACGGCGGGAGGGCAGCTCGGCTACGCCGAGGCGGTGCCGGTCGTGCGATCGTTCTTGGAGACCGTGCTTGGTCTGCTCGGTGTCGAAGTCGAGGTGGACATCGACGTCGAAGAAGACGGTCTACACTGCGATCTCAACACCTCGGAGGATGACGGTGGACTCCTCATCGGTAGACATGGGGCCACGCTGGACGCCCTGCAATACTTGACACTTCGCGTGTTGCAGGCCGAGGGCTTCGATCGCATGCGGCTCATGTTGGACGTAGGCGGCTATCGAACGCGGCGAGAGAAAACACTTCGAGACCTAGCGCAAAACGTTGCGACCAAGGTACTCGATAGCGGCAGGCCCTATCATTTCGAACCAATGAGTGCGATGGAGCGTCGAGTTGTTCACACGACGATTGCGGACATCGCAGGCGTTCGCACGGAATCGGAAGGCGAGGGGCGAAATCGGCATGTCGTCGTGTTTCTCGATCACGGCGACAAGCCACGCGGAAACGATCGTGCGCTCGTGTGAGTCCGTCATCGCGAGGCCTTGAATCGGCGAGAATGACGGGACGGCTCCGCACGATTGTAGGGGTCGCGACGGGGACCCCCGATGGGGGTGTCGCGATCGTGCGGGTGAGCGGGCTCGACGCGCAACGGATCGTTGGCACGTTGGTCGGGACGTTGCCTCGTCCACGCGTGCTCGCGAGACGCCAGCTCGAGCTCGGAGAAACGCGTGAAGGCCCGCGCAGCGAGGACGCGCTCGTGGTCGTCATGCCAGGCCCGGGTTCGTTTACCGGGGAAGACGTGGTGGAGCTGCATGTGCACGCAGGGACGCGCAATGTCGCCGAGATCGTGGCACGGCTGCTCGACGAGGGCGCGACCGCTGCAGGGCCCGGGGAGTTCACGCAGCGTGCGTTCGACCATGGCAAGCTCGGACTGGAGCAAGCCGAGGGCATCGCGGCTTTGGTCGCCGCACGCACGAATGCAGCGGTCGATCAGGCGCGGCGACTCGTGGCTGGAGAGCTCGGCCGCGACGTTGAGCGCCTGCGTGACAGCATCGCCGCGGTTCGCAGCGAAATCGAGGGGAACCTCGACTTTGCCGACGATGGGATCGAGCGTGATCTGAACGGGTGGATGACGCGGCTCACTGGCTTCGCGAACGAGGTGCAAAGTTGGCTGCGGAGATTCGAAGCGGGCCGACGTGCTCGCGAGCGAGCGCGCATCGTATTGGCTGGGCGTCCCAATGCCGGGAAAAGCGCGCTGTTCAACGCCCTGCTTGCACGCCCCCGAGCCATTGTTTCACCGCTCCCTGGAACCACACGCGATTACGTGGAGGCGGAGCTCGAACTGGGACGGCATGTCGGGTTGCTCGTCGACACTGCAGGGGTGCGCGAAGACGCTGCCAATCACGTCGAAGCCGATGGCATCGGGCGGACCTACGAACAAGTGGCGGGTGGGGATATCGTCGTGTGGGTGGAATCCGCGGAAACGATCGTCACGGATCGAGGGCATGGATCGCTGGTGGGCTTGGCGACCACGTGTCACGTCATCGAAGTGGAAAGCAAACGTGACCTGGGGGTTGCGCGACCCGAGTGGCTAGGCGTCAGCGCCGTCACCGGGTACGGCTTGGAAGATCTCAAACAAGCGCTGCTTTCGTGGTTCGAGGCCGGTGAAGAAGCTCCTTGGATCGGCCTGGCACGCCATCGAGATCGCGCGGTGGAAGCGCTAGAGGCGCTGCGAGACGCGGTGCGACTGCTGTATGAAGGTGGCGAACCGGAGCTGGTGGCATTTCAGCTCGGCGTGGTCGAGCGGAGGCTGGCCGAAATCACGGGCACCACCTCGTTGGGTCCCATCGGGGAAGACGTGCTTGCACGCATTTTTGCACAGTTTTGTATCGGCAAGTGATGCTTACGCGAGCGTGGCGTCGCACAGCGAGCGGAGCCACGGGGCCTCGTCGTGAAGACCGTGAGAGAGCACGCCGAAACAGCGAGCATTCGTAGCGCGCTCGAGCACCAAACGATTGTGCTGGCGAGACGCGTCGAACCTTGGCTCACATTGGCAAAGCACGAAGCCGAGCGTGCACACATGATGGGTTTGCAGCGCGGACAGGGTGAGCAAGGTGTGGTTGATGGTGCCGAGGCGATCGGCTGCAACCACGAGCGTACGAGCAGACAAGGCGCGGATCCATTGGGGTTGCCACGTGCCGCCGGGCATCGGCACGTTCAGCCCACCCGCGCCTTCGATGAGCACGAGGTCGGGCCTGTGGCGTGACTCGAGCTGTGCGAGCGCTCGTGTGACGAGCTCGAGCGGGGCGAGGTCGGGCGCGCGGGCAGGTTCGACAAAATGCTCGGATGCGTGGGCCAGGCCGGGCGCGATCGGCTCGCGAAAACGTAAAGGTGAGATCTCCTGGAGCGTGAGCGAAGGGTCCTGCGCGGCACGAAGCAGACGCGTGGCATCGTCGTCGACCCCATCGCAGCAGCCGCTCTCGGCCGGCTTGAACGGGAGAATGCGTGTTCCATGACGCCGCGCGGATCGGATGAGCGCACAGGCCAAAGTTGTCTTGCCGACGTGCGTGTCGGTACCCACCAAGTAGACTCGCGGGTTCATACTGGTTCTTCGCAAACACTCCGTCGTGGCACGAGGCTATGTTCGGCAAACACTTCCCGGACGGCGTGGGCGAAACGTTCGATGTCTTGGCCGGTGTGCAGCGAGGATACGGTAACGCGCAAGCGAGCGGTTGCAGGGGGTACCGTGGGCGGACGGATCGCCTGCACGTGAAAGCCTCGCTCGACCAGGCTGGCGGCAATGCTCATGGCCAGCTCGTTGGCCCCGACGTGAAGGGGAATGATGGGTGAGGAGGGAGGGGAGAGCTCGAGAGCGCGACAGAGTCCATCGGCGTTGTGCCACAGCTGCTCGCGACGTTGCTCACCCAGACTGCCACGCAGCATGGTCAGCGCGGTGCGAATGCGATCGGCAAGAAGAGGACTTACGCCGGTGCTGAATACGAAGCTTCGCACGCGACTCTTGAGCCACGTGACGAGCGTGCTGGTCCCAGCAACGAATGCGCCAGCACAACCGAGGGCTTTACCGAGCGTGCCTACGAACACCGTTGGTTGGAACGACATCGCGTGGGCATAGCCGCGGCCACCAGGAAACAGTCCGAAGCTGTGGGCTTCGTCGAGATAGAGACAGCCGCCCCGTTCCAGATGGCGGCACATGGCGGGCGCGGAAGCACAATCGCCATCCATGGAGAAGATCGCTTCGGTCACCCACCATGACAGCCCGGAGGGAGGAAACGGAACATTTGGTGGCGTCAGGTGTGGGACGATCACACACGAGGTTTTGGCGAGGCGCAGGCCATCAATCAAGCTCGCGTGATTGAGCGCATCGCTGACGACGTGATCCGTCGATTCGAGGAGGGCTGGGAGCACACCGACGTTGAGCTGGAAGCCACTCGGGAACAGCATAGCCGCCTCGACAGCGAGGTGGTCTGCCAGCTCGAGCTCGAGCTCACGATGGATCGTGAGATCGCCACAAACCAGACGGGATGCGCCGGCGCCAACGGGAGCCGCGGACCATGCTCGCAGGGCAGGCTCGTCGGCTAGTCCCAAATAGTCATTGCTGCAAAAACAGACCACGGGATGGCCGTCGAGGCGGTAACGAACCCCATCGCGATCGGTGATGCGTGGTGGTGCGCGAGTGAGGCCGCTCAGCGCGAGATCACGCAGGCGCTCACGGAGCCGACAATCGAGCGGGGACGTCAATCGGGTGGCATCATCCACATGTGAAGTCACCAGGACAACCTGGTCGGTCGCTCGGCCACGGTCAAACGGGCGTGCAGCCCAGGGGTGGACCGTCTGGGCCCGCAGAGCTGTCGGAGCGCACGCGGGCGTGGTTGGAGGCCGAAGCGCGCCGCATGGAGGTTGAGGTCGATCCACTTGCGTGGGAGCGGATTGGTACACTTTGGAAGCTTTGGCAGTCCTATGGACGCTCGCTCAACTTGACGGCCGACCTGAGAGAAGACGTGTTGCGCCACCACGTCGGTGAAGGATTACAGACAGCGCGATGCGCGCAGTTGTTAGGCAACTCTACGCGGTCATGGTTGGACATCGGTGCCGGAGGTGGTTTTCCTGGATTGATTGTATCGACGCTGTGGCGAGGTCCGATGGTGTTCGTCGAACCGGGGCGTCGTCGCAGTGCGTTCCTCGAGTTTGCTGTGAAGAGCATCTCAACGGAGCTTGTTCGCGTGGTTCGAGGCAGGGTTGAGGCTTTGGGATGGGTTTCCGTCGAAGGCACGCGACTCGAGGGACGGTTCGACATCGTGAGTGGAAGGGCGGTGTTTCAGTTTGAGCGCTGGCCCGGAATTGCGCAAACGTGGGCTGACCCGCGAGGTTTCATTCTGATTCACTGCAAGTCGGGAGAAATGCTGCCGTGGCCAGTCCAAGCTCGAGTGGAGGGCGATCGGTATGCGGTGGCAGCGGTGTCCTGCTCCGATGTTTCACGTGAAACCTAGCCAGCCGCAGTTCGAGTCCATTAGCTCCGACAACGGCGTCACCGTCGCACGTTAGCTCTGGCTTTCGGCCATCACCTTGCAAGCATCTCGATGACCCTCGATCTCTGCTGATCTCGTCATCGAAACAGCCAACTCCAACGCTTCCAGGCCTTCCTCCGGGCGTCCACGAAGACATTGGATCCACCCGAGCGTGTCCAGATAATCTGGATTGACTGGAGTTGTCGCCGCCATCGCAGTCTTTGCCAACGCTTCGGCACGCGCGAGGTCGATGCCAGCCAAGGCCATCGCGTAAGCTAGAGCATTCGACGTCGAAGCATCGTTGGGTGAACGGATCCAAGCTCTTTCGAGCCAGGAAACCGCTCTATCGGGCTCGCCTCGATCCAGCCATGCAAGGCCAAACCAGGACGAACATACTGCGGGGGGACTGGTCCGGAGGAGCAACGCGGCCAGGATCGCCAGTGGTATCGAGACACCCACGGAACGTATCCAACCGGCACCGATGCGCTGTTTCCGCTGAGCAAGCCCGAAGAGGAATCCCGACGCTAGCCCACCGATATGACCACCGAGCGCCACGACCGGCACGACGAAGCCAAAGCCAAGGCAAACCACAAGCCAGAGGATGAGCTGACCATGCGCGATTTCCGCAAGTTGGTGTCGTTGCGATGGTGCACCCCAAACGCGAAGGACGATAAGACAACTCGCCAACCCCAATACGCCTGCCGATAACCCCACAACGATGCTCGCCTCGCACGCAACGAGCGACGCGAGGCAACCGGCAGCGCTGCACGCCAGCACGACGAGCAGCAATCCGCCGGAACCGAGCAGCGGCTCTGCCCAGCGTGCGAGCACCCAAAGTGCCGAACCATTCAGGCCCAGATGTAACCACGAGGCGTGCAGCAAACCACCCGTCAAGAGCCGCCACCACTCGCCATCGAGCCATACGGACGTGACATCCAGGGCTCCGAGCTCCGACAACACGCGCGCGCCTTCGTCTAAACTCCATGTGCTGCGCACCAATGCACCGAGACCATCGTCGGAACGCACTACGCTGCGCCAGACCACCCCTATGAAAGCGCACGTACACACGACCAGCAACGCCAACGCGGCAGGGCGTCGGCGCAGGTTGGCCGCCCTGCGCATGGTCGCCGGAATGGGAACGTCGAGATCGTCGTCGAGCATGCGTACTGCGAGCCAACGCAGCAGCCGCAGCTTAGCAAACACCGACGTCGTCGCTCACCGTTCACGCCGCGCTGCTCCCGTGGAATGGCCTGTTCCGAGCACCGGAGCGACACACACTGCTGTGAGCCGAGCATGCTCGCGTTGCGGGCGATCTGGATCGTGAAGACCCGTCGCTTGCGCGCACTGGCACGGCCCGGTTATCGTAGGCCAGGAGCAAAACCCACGCGAACATGCAGTGCGCATCGCGACCGGCTGATGTCGAGACTCGCGAGCCTCCTCGATCATCGATGAGTGTCGAGGCGTTGTCCTCGATGACGATTGGCGTCCATTTCTTTCCGCCCCCCGATCGGGCCAACTTCGTGCGAAGAAAGTAACGCAGCGTGGCACGACAGAATTTGCTCGTCGTCGATGGCGATCCACGGAGCCGCAAGGTCCTGGAGGTGAGCCTGCGCAAAGCGGGCTTCAGCATCACGGCAGCGGAGTCCACGGAGCAAGCGCTGCAGTTTCTAGATCACTCCGATCCCGATCTGATCATTTCAGACACGCGCCTCCCGGGTCAGGACGGATTCGCGTTTTGCACGATAGTCAAGCAAAACGCACGTTGGTCCATGATTCCATTTCTGTTTCTCACCAGCGCTCGCGCGATCGAAGACAAAGTACGTGGGCTCGAGCTCGGTGTCGACGACTACCTCACCAAACCCATTTACATCAAAGAGATCACGACGCGCGTCAAGATGCTGCTGCAACGCAAGCAGCGGGAACGGCTCGAGCGCAAGGACGCGCGCACCAAGTTCACGGGTGTGGTTTCTGACATGGCCGTCGTCGACCTGGTGCAGACCATTGAAATCAGCCGCAAAAGTGGCGTCATCCACTTCGAGACCGAGTTCGGAAACGCCACGGTGTGGTTTCGCGATGGCAAGGTCATCGACGCCGAGCTGGGGCGCTTGCAAGCAGAATCGGCGGTGTATCGCTTGCTCGGACTCAGTGAGGGCACATTCGAAGTCGAATTCAAGACCATCAACCGACGAGAAGTCATTCGTGAAAATACTCAGGGTCTGCTGATGGAAGGGATGCGCCGCGTCGACGAGTGGGGCCGTCTCCTCGAACAACTTCCGCCGCTCGACTGCGTGCTCGCGGTCGATGCCAAACATCTCGCCGTGAGACGCGTCGAGTTGACGTCCGAGCAACTCGCACTCGTGCGTCGTTTCGATGGTCGGAAGACGATTCTCGAAGTGATCGACGACAGTGGGCAGGATGACATCGTCGCGCTCGAAGGCATCAGCACGTTTTATTTCGAAGGCTTGCTGGCACCCGACAGCACGCCTGATGCTCCCAGCGAGGACGAACAGACCTCGGCACCCATTCCGCTCGAGGAGTGGCAGGCTGCCGCCATACCTCGAGCTTCGCTCGCCACCAATGCCGTCACCGACGTGAGCGCCACCGAAACTGTAGACCACGACATGGAAGCGTCGGCTTCGAGCTACCCGGCGCCGTTTCCAAGGTTTGCCTTGGACGAGATTGATGACGAAGAAAGCGTTTCGCCTGCAGTCGCTCCTTCACCGGCACAGCCAGCGTTCGGCGTGAACCTCATATCGCTCGACGAGCCTTCGTTCGAACCCATCGAGCGCGTCCAGGTACAAGACGAACACGACGATGCATTGAGTGGTGTCGGGCCACTGGAGCAGGAGCAGGCTCGCGATCTCGCGTTGGGGGGCGCGCACCCGGCGGGTGTGACCGACGAGACCAGCGCGCACGCAACCGTCGCTTCCACGGACTCGAACGAGAGCGGTCGAGCGCCCGAAGCCGCGCACTTGCACGATGACGTATCCGTACGCCGTGAAGTGGCGAAAGAGCTGCATGGAACATTCGAGCTGGATGTACCGATCGAGCAACCTGCGGACAACGAGGCGGCGGACAACGAGGTGGCGGACAACGAGGCGGACATCGCCAACGTGAACGAGACCGCGAAACCTCCCCATGTCGAGCGCACTCCCACGCTGGAGCTTCGGTGGGGTGTTCCGCCCCCGCGAGTCGTCCGAACCCCCGACGTACAGGACGTCATCGTCGACGTCACCGCGGAAGCGTCCCTCGTGGTCGAAGCCGACACGGGAGCCGCTCCCGCGGTTGTTTCGGGAGAATTCGACTCCACGATCGCACCTCGAGTTTCGCTCGCGGATGAAGATCAGCCACCTGCCGCCGTCGAGAGGAGACCCTCGGTCGTGGTGCTTCAGGAGCGCCAACGTCTAGCGTTGCTTTCGACCAGTCAAGAAGACATGGCGCGTTTGAACGCGTTCATTGCTTCAGGGGATGCGGGACTTGCTTCAGGCGGACGAGACGACAGTCGTGCACCCCTCGAGCTGACCGATGTCGTCACCCGGGGTGTCGCTGCAGTGGCTGCCCGCGACGACGAGTTCGCCTCCGTCGGTGTACGCATTGCGAACCCAGCCGAAGAAGCACCGCTGCGCGTTGCTTCCGGTTCTTCGGCAGAGCTCGAGCGGGGCTTTCTGACCACTGAGGCGTACGCACTTCCGAATCCGGCGCTGCCGCCGTCCGTGACGCCCGTGCCGATGTCGACGCTGACCAGCGAACCGCGCGAGGGCAGCGTGTGGGCATGGGCAGCCGTGTTGGCGCTCGTCGTCATTGGCGGTGCTGCTGCGGTCGAGAGTTTTGCTCCGGAATCACCATTTCGTCGCATGCCCAACACGCCGGTGACCATGGATTACGATGTGCCTTCGACTCCGGCTGCCGCGTCTGTCAGCGTGAGCCGTGAGGGGTCGGACACGTCGAGCCCCGACAAGAGTCGCATGGAAACCAGCGTTTCCGCGGTAGACCCACGCCCCATGCCCGATCCTACGGCCGGAGCACCACCGTCGCCACCGGCCGTAGTCACCGAAACCGCGACGCCTCGTGTCAAGCCATCGTTACCACCGTCCACGAACGATGCATCGAG
>Ga0187893_10001728_pt1 | contig 50912 bp, 41 predicted proteins | sample MA1701074metaG_FD_139574 | JGI IMG/M metagenome (GOLD analysis project Ga0187893, IMG submission 139574) | White microbial mat communities from a basaltic lava cave in the Kipuka Kanohina Cave System on the Island of Hawaii, USA - MA170107-4 metaG ... | reverse complement strand
TTGTGCACTGCGAATGCGAAGCTCGGGATCCCAACGTCGCCTGACCTGCAACCACGCGTCGAGTCGCGGCTCCATGCGACGAAAGTGTTCCGTCTTGGTAAGAGCGTCTTTGGTGAGGTAGATCCTCCCACCCTCGGCGATCACGAGCTCGTTGAGTGCATCGATGAGCGTGGGCGTTTCACGGCGCATCGGAATGTCGAGGGCGATCGAGATACCAGGCTTCGGAAACGACAACATGCCCACGCCTTCGGCTCCGCAGTCCTTGATCACGCACACGAACGAAGCCCCACCGAGGCGGGTGAGCAGCTCGAGAAAGCGCCGCGCCGCACCGGGTGCTGCATGTTCTGGCACCACGCATTGGTATTGCGTGAACCCGCGACGCCCGTACATGCGATTCCAATGCAAAATCGCATCCAGCGGATAAAAAAACGGTTCAGGGTGCACGATACCGCGCCTACGTTTACGAATGTGCTTCCAGTAGTAGCACGCGTTGAACATACGGTTCGTGAATCGGTTGAGCACGAATCCGGGCAGCTCGAACGGCATCGAAATCTTGCGCTTTTGTGGGGGAAAATGCCCCGGTGCTTCTTCGGGAGTGGCCCAACGACCACAGCTCAGGATGCCGCGGCCAAGTTTGCGGCCACGTGACAAGCAGTCGATCCAACCGAACGTGAACGGCCAACGTTCGGCCGCTTCTTTGAGCGCAACGACGAAGTGATCGACGTTGGCGATGCGCTCCGACTCACCCCAGATCCACGCCGACGGGATCCGGCCCAGCACGAACTCGACTTCGAGAATGTGGCCGGTGAGTCCCATGCCTCCGATCGTGGCACGAAACAGCTCGGATTCATGCTGCGGGGAACACTCGACGATGTCTCCGTTGGCGACACGCAACCTGAGCGCTGTAACATGCGCACCAAAACATCCATCACGATGATGATTCTTGCCGTGCACGTCCGAGGCGACCATGCCGCCAAGCGTGACGAATTTGGTTCCGGGGGTCACCGGCGTGAACCAACCACGAGGCATGAACAAGCGGTTGAGCTCGGCCAGCGACAGCCCAGCCTCGGCCCGAAGACGACCGGTTTGTGGGTCGAACGCCAGCACGCGATCGGCGAGGCGGGTTCCAAGCACCACGGGGTGACGCGGTGGGGGCAGCGAGGAATCTCCGTACGAACGCCCGAGGCCCCGACACAGCACCGCGCTTGCGCTGGCCTGCTCGAGGTCTTCGCTTCGTACCTCACGCCCAGGAACTGCAAGCCGTCCCCAACCGGAGATCATATCGTCTCGTCCACGCGCCACGGATGACGAAGTCCACCGGATGTGGGCCGGCAGGCTCCACACAGCCTAACGCACGGACATGACGCGAACAAGCGGCGACAGCCCACCGCGCTCACCAGAGGGTGCAGGGCCACTCGTCGCATGGTCCGACAATGTTGGTAAGCTCGCTGGATGCACGTCGTGCTCGTGACTTGTCCGCCCGATGCTGCCGAGAGCATACTCATGACGCTCTTGCGGGAGCATCTCGCTGCATGTGGCAACATCATCGCGGGCGTGCGTTCGCACTATTGGTGGCAAGGCGAGATCTCGAGCGACGCGGAAAGTTTCATCGTCATGGAAACCACGGAGGATCGGCGCGACCAACTCATGACGCGATTACGAGCGATCCATCCCTACGAGTGCCCCAAGATCATCGCACTGAGACCCGACGCAGTCGATCCTGACTATGCCGCGTGGACACACGCCGTCACGCGACCGGGTTGACGGTTGGCCGTTCGTGGGCATCCCAGGTCTTCTGCGAACCTGTTGGACAGCGTGCTCGTGCATCGCGTTGACAGCGCTGCTCCCAACGCGTGCCGCTGCATGGTTCGCAAATCCTCCCTCTGTGGAACTGACGTGGCGTGCCCCTGCATCATGCGCCTCCGAAGCAACCGTTCGTGCACGAATCGCTGACATGCTCGCAGGTTCCACCGTCGAGCGAGCCGTGACAGCGACGGCGATCGTCCGACAGAATCGTTCGGGAGCACGCTTTGTCGCATCGCTTCGCATCGACATCGGTGCGACGACCATGGAGCGAACGTTCGACGCGTCGACGTGCGAGCCGTTGGCCAACGCGACCGCGCTCGTGGTCGCGATGGCAGCGGATCCGATGCTGTTGTCCGGCGAACCGAAAGACGCTCGCGAAGCTCCCAAAACTTTGCGTCCAGCAAAACGACCACCGCCACCGCCACCGCCGCCACCGCCACCCTCCCGAAGGGTCGTGGCGACACCGGCGGTGTCTCCACGCTCACCCGCGCCACCCAGCCGAGCTCCCGAGCGATCGCCTCGCGTGGTGCCCACACTTCGAACCTATGGAACCGTGGGTACCGGCACCGTACCGACGATCGACGGTAGTCTCGCCATGCTCGCGGGAATCCGCGTGAGCTCGGTCCGGATCGAGGTGGGCGCGGCCCATGTATTTCGGCAAACGGAGCCCCATCCGGACATTTCCAGCGTGGGAGTGTCCGTATGGGTGTGGTCCGGGTTACTTCGGATATGTCCAACCCCCGCGTTTCGCGCATTCGAGTTCCCTCTTTGCCTCGGAAGCGATCTCGGCGCCATGAGCGCAGAAGGCGTGGGAGTCGCCGACCCCTATCGGTTGCATCAGTTCTGGGCAGCACTCAGCGGGGGCCCCAACCTCGCCTGGCGTCCGATACCACGTTTCGCGTTGTGGGCGGGGATCGAAGCGTTCATCGCGCTGACCCGACCTGGGTTCACCCTGGCAAACGAGCCGGAGCTTTACCGAACGCCACCGGGAGGGGTTCGCGCGTTGTTCGGTCTGGAAGTTCGACTCCGTTAACGGTTGTATGGGTAGCTGGCCAATGAACGTAGGTACGGAGTCGGATCCCTTGCACCTCTTACCTTCTCAGACTTATCCGGCAAACGTCGCGCCGTGCACGCCTCTCGTCCGCTCACTCGAGGCGACCGAAGCGCTGTACCGCGATCACTTTGCCTTCGTGTGGACCAACCTGCGACGCCTGGGCGTACCGAGGCCCTATTTGGAGGACGCCGCCCAAGACGTGTTCATCGTCGTGCACCGTCGACGTGCCACGTTCGATGGCAAGTCCACGCGCGGATGGTTGTTCGGGATCGTTCGGCGTATCGCGGCACACTATCGACGCACCGGCAAACGTCAGGCACGCAAAAACGAAGCCTTGAGGCTCGTCGTCGAAGCAGAACCGAAGCCGGACGACGCTACACGTGCCGAGCTACGACAACTCCTCGATCGTTTCCTCGCGTCGCTCGATGACGCCAAACGGACGATCTTCATCCTGGTCGATCTCGAAGACGTTGCCGTCCAGGATGCTGCACATTTGCTTGCGATCAACGTGAACACGGCACACGCGAGAGTTCGATCTGCGCGTATGGCATTGGGCGAATTCTTGCGAACGCACGGCTCGCTGGGTGACATCGTGGAACATGGCCGATCGCACGAGCCCCCAGAACGTGCCGTGGTGAACCGAGCGTGGCTCGCGATTTTGCCTCGTCTGGACGAATCCACGAGCGCCTCGCTGTCGAGCGCGTCCACCACGTCCACGATGGGCATCACTGGGAAGCTCGCCATCGGAATACTGTCGGCGGGCTTGCTGGTGGGCACGGCTACCGTTGTCGCGGCAGACAACGATCCGCGGGAAGCTTCGACGGTGCCGGACTCGGGCGTACTGGCGGCCGGACTGTCGATACAGCCGACAGTGGATCCCGATCACGTCGTACCCGACCAGGCGGTGCGCCCTTCCATGAACCACGTCATCGGCACGACACCACCCGCATCCGGTGTCCCCCACATCGTCAATTTCAACTTCACCCCGGCAGCCGTGATCACATTGGAGCCCATGATGGCTTCGAACGATCGCGTGGAACTTTCGGGTACGGGATCGACAGCAAAACAACCTGCGAAAACCCGCCCGGCCGCTGCCCATCTCGGTACGCACAAAAGCTCCATCGCTCGTGAGGCCACTTTGATGACCGAGGCACGAGCTCGCTTGCGTGGAGGATCCGCCCAAAACGCGCTCGAGCTGGTCGACGGCTACATGCGCTCGTATCCAAACGGATCGTTCTCGAACGAGGCCAAGCTGTTACGCATTGCTGCGCTGTGTGGGGCGGGCCAGCGCTCTCTGGCCAGAGACGAAGCCCAGGCGTTCGCGCGCGCTCACCCAGACTCACCGCTTGCAGACCGAGCACGGGGGGCGTGTCGCCAAGGGGCAAAAGACACCCCATTTCCCATGACTCCGGCGGACCCGTTCGCCGCACCCTGAGCGACGTCCAGCCGATCGACAGCCGATCGACAGCCGATCGACCTGGCGACCCCGAAGTCATCGGCACGGCAGCCGCACCGCTCCCCCGGGCTTCCCAATCGGCGGAGAAACGGTCATCATGACACCGTGACATCGGTCCGAGGGTCGCTCGCGTCATGGCTTCCGGGAGTTCTGGCCGCGATGGTCTGCGGAGGGTGTACACCCGATGTCATATCCGTAGGAGACACGCTTCCAAGTGGAGGATCCGTCAGCGTGAACGACAGCTCGGGGGATACCGATGCCGTGGCGATGGACGACACCGAAACGAACACAACCCCCTCGGACGACAGGCCTCGCTTCGACCTAGCTCCGGCAGTCGACGAAACGCCGTCATCCGTGCTGCATTGCGAGGACCTGCTGAAATCCACGACCGACGTGCGCGGGCATACGCCGAGGGGCGAGTTCGTTGCGACGATGGCGGCATTTGGATGGGACGTATGCGAGCAACGTCCGCGCATTGTGCTGTTCGCCGACGTACCGGCGGCGTTCGAGGATGCCGTCGGTATTCGACCTCCTTCTCATGAACGTGGACCACGAATCTGGACCGGGATGTGGGACGACGCAGCGGTAGTGGTTCATCCAGACGGTGCGATGGACGTGGGCGTCGATTGGGCGCGCGCGTCCCTGAGCATGTGGCAGCAACAAGAAGGAAGCGGGCCGCTCGAAGTATCGGTGTCAATCGAGGATCATGGATGGACCCTGAATGGCAGGTTCGAGGCCTTGTATTGCAAGGCCTTGGACAACAACGATTGCTGGGTGGAGTAGGCGGTCGTGTCTACTTGCATCCCGAGCTCGTGCACCAGAAATGCCCAAGAATCGGTCCACTCGTCGATGAGCTTGGTCGTTGGTTTTCCGGCACCGTGACCCGCCTTGACGTCGATTCGGATGAGCACAGGGGCGCCGCCCGCTTGGGCTGCCTGTAGCGCGGCAGCAAACTTGTAGCTGTGGCCAGGTACCACGCGATCATCATGATCGGCCGTGGTGACGAGCGTGGCGGGATAGCGCGTCCCCGGTTTGATGTTGTGGTACGGCGAATATGCGCGCAGCACGTGGAACATGGCTGGATCGTCCGCTGACCCGTAGTCCGACACCCACGCCCACCCGATCGTGAACTTGTGGAAGCGCAGCATGTCCATCACCCCTACTGCAGGTAGTGCGGCCCGAAACAGCTCGGGCCGCTGCGTGATGACGGCCCCAACCAGCAGGCCGCCGTTGCTACGCCCGCCGATAGCCAGGCGCTGGGGCGACGTCCAACGATTCGCGATCAGCCACTGTGCCGCCGCGATGAAATCATCGAAAACATTTTGCTTGTTTTCCTTGGTACCAGCACGGTGCCACTGTTCACCGTACTCCCCTCCCCCACGCAAATTCGCGAGCGCATACACGCCTCCCATCTCCATCCACACCAGATTCGCAACCGAGAAGCTCGGGGTCATCGCGACATTGAACCCACCGTAGCCGAACAAGTAGGTCGGGAGTTGGCCGTCTGGCTGGAGCCCTCGCTTGTGCGTTATGAACATCGGTACCTTGGTGCCGTCTTTGCTGGCCACGAACACTTGGCGCGTCTCGTAAGCGAGTGGATCGAAGGCGAGCTTGGGAGTGCGAAACACCTCGCTCTTGCCACTGGCAACATCGTAGCGGTAGATCGTGCTTGGTCTGGTGAAACTCTCAAACGCGTAAAATGTCTCACGATCGCTCTGCTTGCCCGGGAATCCCTGCACGGTACCGATACCGGGCAACTCGAGCTCACGCTCGAGCGAGCCATCCAATCGGAACACCTTGACATGGCTATGGGCATGCTCGAGGTACACCGCAACGAAACGATCACCTACCACGCTGACCGTGCGCAACGCTTCGGGCGCCTGTGCAACGACAGTCTTCCAGTGCTCGCGCCCGGGCTTGCGGGTGTCGATAGCGACGATCTTTCCCCGCGGTGCCTCTAGGTCGGTACGAAACCAGAATATCGGCCCAGCGTTGCCCAAGAACACGTATTTGGCATCGAATAGCGGCAGCAGCTCGGTCATTTTGGCCGCCATGCCGTTGTGCTGGCCTTTACGCAGCTTTCGGTAGAACACCATGGTTTTGGGATCGGTTCCGATGCTGACCTCCATCACGAGATATTTGCCGTCTTCTGTGACGATTGGATCGAACTCCCAATCTTTTTGATCGCGACGCTCGTACACCAGCACGTCGCTGCTCTGCGGCGTACCCACGCGGTGGTAGTAGAGCTTTTGGAAATAGTTGAGCTGGGCCAACGCTTGTCCCGGCGATGGCTCGTCATAGCGACAATAGAAAAAACCTTGACTATCTTTGGTCCACTCCGCCCGCGAAAACTTGGACCACAGCAGATGATCGGCACGATCGGTTCCGCTCTTGACGTCGCGTATTTTCCACTCCTGCCAGTCGGACCCCGAGTTCGACAACGCGTACGCAAGCAGCTCACCACTAGGGCTCACCGCCATCCCGTTCAAGGCAATCGTACCATCACTGGAAAACGTGTTTGGATCGAGCACGACGCGTGGGGTGTCGGACGGCGCATCGACCATGTACAAGACGTTGTGGTTCTGCAGGCCGTCGTTTTTCGTGAAAAAGTAACGATGACCTTCGCGAAAGGGCACGCCATAGCGCTCGAAGTTCCACAGCTGCGTGGCACGTCTACGAATGGACTCGCGTATGGGAATGTTCGCGAGGTAATCGAACGTGACACGGTTTTGCGCCGCGATCCATGCGCGTGTGTCCGGCGAATCGAGACCCTCGAGCCATCGATATGGATCGACGATCGTGACGCCGTGGTATTCGTCGACATGATCACTGCGTTTCGTTTCGGGATATCGCAACTGCTGCTGCGAGGCGACCGCTGGTGGTGCGGAACTCGGGAGCTCGACCAGCGGACGCGGTGCGTCGGCTCGCGGTGCACACGCCCCAACGCAACACAGGATCAGGTGCAAAAGTGCACAGACGAGTCCTTGGAATACACGGCACATTTTGAACGTTCGCGGCTCCGATCGCGATCATCGATCGAAACGTCGTTCGTTGCGATGTGAAAATTCGGTACTGTGCACTCCTTTACCCGCGCGTACCGACCGTGCTAGACAGCCGATTCACGACTCGGCGTGCCCTCGAGGCGCGCCCCACAACAACCGCAGGACCAGGAATGAACACCATGAAGACCTTCACGACGACCACGCTGGGTTGGGCCATGCTCGCCTTCGCGATACCTGCGTGCCAAAAGGACGCAGGCGATGCCAAGACAGCAGACGCCAAGAAAATCGACACAAAGAAGCTCGACGCAAAGGCCGATGTCGACAAGGACAAGGGCAAAGACAAGGATGCCGCTGCCAAACCGGTCGACAACGCCACGCTCGTGACCAATGGCATGAAGGCGTTCAACGAGCGCAACTATGACGCCGCGCTTGCTAACTTCACCGACGATTCAGAATGGGTGCTGGTAGGTGGACCCGATCCGGCCGAGCCGCTGAACGGCAAGGCTGCCATCAAGGCGCAATGGGAGAGAGACGTTGCGGCATTCGATGTCAAGTTGTTCCCGACGCGCATCTTCGACGCCGGCAACTTGGTCGTGGCACAGACTGTGTTTCAGGGCAACCACAAGGGCGAATACGGCAGCATGAAACCCACGAACAAGGACGTGGGCGTCGAAGGGCTCTACCTCGCGTGGGTGGACAACGGCAAGATCAAGAAGTCCGAATGGTACGCCAACATTGCGGGCGTGATGGCGCAAACCGGGGCTATTCCTGGCCCTGCGCCAGCCATTCCCGCGGCGCCCACCAGCGCGCCGGAGACCGTCAAAGGTGCTGGCGACGAAAACAACATCGCGACGACCAAGGAAATCTACGCTGCCTTTTCAAAGGCTGACTGGTCGGTGCTCGACAAACATTTCGTGGCCGATGCGAAACACGTGTCGGCTGCCGACGGCAAGACCTCGACGGGTGCCGCCGAGATGAAGAAGGGCCTGCAGGAGTGGGCCAAAGCGGTTCCCGACTGGAAACTCGACGCCATCGAGACGTTCGTCGTGGGTCCCTACGTGCTCGTGCGCAGCACATCCACCGGCACTCACAAGGGCAAGTTCGGTCCCATCAAGGCGACCAACAAGCCCGTCAACCTCCACGAGGCCCAGGTGATCGAGTTTGCCGACGGCAAGGTCAAGACCGTCTACCTGTACGAGAACCACGCGGAATTCTTGGCCCAAATCGGACAACTACCGGGACCGAACACAGCAGACGCGGTCGCGCAAAAGTAGCGTCACAACCGTTTCGAACGCTCTGCACGAGCGGCTGCGAGGCCACGGTGTCGTTGCACCGTGGCCTTGCACCACCGGCGAGTCGTGAGAACACCAGCACGCTCCGACGTCATGGCAGCAGCGCTTGCCAGCGAAGACGTCCTGATAGCGCGCGCACGCGTTTCACCTCGAAGGCCGAAATCAATTCGTGCGGTCGCACGTGCTGCACGTGCTCGTCCACGAGATCCACCGAGCGTGCCAGCACAGCGACAACGCGGCCGGGTTCGACACCGCGCTCGCGCAGCATGCCGAGATCCGGAGCGCCGTCGCGTTTGGCCAAACGTTCGCCCTGGGATCCCAACACGAGTGGCACATGGGTATAGCGCGGCGTGGGCCACCCGAGCGCGCATTGCAAGAGGACTTGTCGCGGTGTGCTCGTGAGGAGATCGGCTCCCCGCAGCACATCGGTGATGTGCATGTCGGCATCGTCGACCACGACCGCGAGCTGATACGCAAACGCACCATCACTTCTTCGTAGCACGAAGTCGCCGACGGTGTCCGCCACGTCCTGACCAACGGCGCCCATGAGCACGTCGTCGAACTCGACCGTGCCGACGGGCGTGCGCCAACGCACCGCCAGCGGTCGCTCGGGCTTTCGTGGTGCGTCCCGACAGGTCCCGGGATAACGCGGCTCGCTGGCGTGCGGTGCAGCCACTACGTCACGCAGCTCCTTACGGGTGCAAGAGCACGTGTATGTGTCCAGCCGTGCCATGGCAGCCTCGTATCGCTCGGATCGCTCGGACTGCCGATAAGGACCGTATGGGCCGCCGACGTCCGGCCCCTCGTCCCAGTCGAGCCCGAGCCAGCGCAGATCGTCCATCAGCGCCTGCTCGAGCGCCGGGCGAGATCGACTCGCATCCAGGTCTTCCACGCGCAACACGAACGCACCGCCGCGAGCGCGAACCTGTAACCACGCCAAGACCGCGGTGCGGGCATTCCCCAAGTGCAGGCGTCCCGTCGGACTGGGCGCGTATCGCCCTCGGATGGCCATGAGCAAGAGTATGCCCGTCGCGTGTAAGCTAGCCGCCGATGGCGGACCGGTTGGACATCTCCCAGCGCAAAAAAGACCACCTCGCCTTGTGTGCGAGCGACAAAGTCTCGTTTCGCCAAAAGACCACCTTGCTCGAACACGTGCGTCTCGTGCACTGCGCGTTGCCAGATATGCACGCGGACGAGGTCGACACGTCCGTGGAATTGCTCGGCAAGCGCTTGCGCGCACCCCTGGTCATCGCGGCCATGACGGGAGGAACGGACCAGGCGGCGACGATCAATCAAGACCTCGCCCGCGCCGCAGAGGCGCTCGGAATCGCTTTCGGCCTCGGTAGCCAGCGTGCCATGTTCGAGCGACCGGACACGGCATGGACCTACCGCGTTCGCGAGCACGCGCCGAAGGTACTTTTGCTAGGCAATCTTGGCGTCGTGCAAGCGCGCAAGATGTCCACCGCGCACATTGTGACGTTGTGCGAACAGGTCGGCGCGGATGCACTGTGTATCCACTTGAACCCTGCCATGGAAATCGTACAGCCAGGAGGCGATCGGGACTTCGCCGGGGGGGTCGATCTGCTGCGGCGCTTGGTCGACGAGCTTCCCATTCCGGTGGTTGCCAAGGAGACGGGTTGCGGGCTCTCGCGCACGGTCGGCTTGCGGATCCGAGACACCGGCGTTCGCCATGTGGACGTGAGTGGGTCTGGCGGCACCAGCTGGGTGGGCGTCGAGGCCCATCGGGCCATCGATCCTGCGGACAAGCAGCTTGCCGAAGAGCTGTGGGATTGGGGGATCCCCACCGGTGCATCGGTGCTGCAACTTCAGGGGCTGGGATTCGAGGTCGTCGCCACCGGCGGCATCAAGACAGGAACGGACGTGGCACGAGCACTCGCCTTGGGCGCGCGGGCGTGCGGCATCGCTGCGGCCGTGCTTCGGGCCCATCGGTCGGGTGGCTACGAAGGAGTCTTGGGGTATTTGGGCCAGATCATCACAACGCTTCGCAGCATCATGCTCCTCACCGGCAGCAAGACAGTCGCGGACCTGCAACGCGCACCGCGGGTACTCATCGGCGAGCTCGCTTTGTGGGCGCCGTAACGCGACTTCACGAGTACCGATGACACTCCAACTGCATCCTCACGCCCACGCGTGCGGCAAGATCATCCTCCTCGGCGAGCACTCGGTCGTGTATGGCTACCCTGCACTGGCGGCGGGCCTTCCAGATTCGCTCACCCTCCATGCCACACCACGCGCTTCACCCACGGAGCCAAGCACCCTGACGATCCCTGCATGGGACCTCGAGCTCGTGTTGCAGGCCAACAACGACCACCCAGTGGCACGGGCTTGCCTCGAGGTGCTGGGTTATTGCGATGGGCCCCTCACCGGCTGGGCGATCTCTGGCGCTTCCACCCTGCCTGCTCGCGCGGGCCTCGGTTCGTCGGCGGCGTTGACAGTGGCTCTGGCGCGTCTGGTGCTCGGGGATTCCGCTGGGCTCGACGACATCGTGGAGGCCTCTCTCGCGGGAGAACGCGTGTTTCACGGCGAACCGTCGGGCATCGACAGCGTGGTGGCTGCGCACGGGGGCGTGGTCCGCTTCGTGCGGGGCGAGCCGTCGGAGACTGTGCCGCTTCCCGCACCGCTTCATCTCCTCGTGATTCCGAGCGAGGTCCAGCGAAATACAGCGGACCAAGTCGCCAAGGTTCGCGCCCGAGTCGACCGATGGCCCAACACCGTTCGGCCGCTTCTCGGGGCTCTCGGGGCCTTGGTTCCCTATGGAATATCTGCCATACAATCCAATAATATCGAAGATTTAGGAGAAATTTTCTCGATTGCACACGAAATTCTCGGTGCGCTCGATGTATCATCGTCGATCCTCGATGACATGTGCTCTACCGCACGAGAGGCGGGTGCGCTGGGAGCGAAGCTTACCGGAGCAGGCGGAGGGGGGTGCATCCTTGCAGTACCCCGCGATCCGACCCCCGTGCTAGCGGCATTTCGCAAGCGGGGTTTTCACGGATTTTCGGCCTGCATCGACGCGTGATGAAGACAGCACGAGCCACCGCGCACGCCAACATCGCCTTGGTCAAGTACTGGGGAAAGCGCTGGCCCGGCCAGGCCGACCTCAACTTACCGGAGGTCGGCTCGCTGTCGCTCACGCTCGATCACTACCGCTCGGAGACCCGAGTCGCGCCCGCAGAAGCCGACACGTTCGTTCTGGACGAAAACCCCGGTTCCGAGCTCGAGCAGCGCCGCGTTTTTCAGCACCTCGACAGGATCTGGGCAGCGACCGGACGAAGCGGGAAGCGGCCCCCCGTCGACGTCCATTCGAACAACCACCTGCCGACTGCGGCGGGTCTCGCCAGCTCGGCTTCTGGATTTGCGGCACTGACCTTGGCGGGCGCGATGGCGTTCGATCTCGGCTGGGATCGCGCTAGGCTGTCTGCGCTCGCGCGCCGTGCCTCGGGCAGCGCTGCACGCTCGTTGTGGGGTGGCTGGGTTCGACTCGATCGCGGCAAAGCCCCCGACGGTAGCGATTGCCAGGCACGTCCGATCTTCCCTCAGGACCATCTCGACGTACTCCTTTTGGTTGTTCGCACTGCTTCGGGCAAAAAGCCACTTGGCTCGACCGAAGCCATGGAGCACACCAGAAAAACCTCGCCGTATTACCCCGCGTGGGTCGAAACGCACGAACGCGATCTGGATGCTGCGTGCCGGGTCCTCGAGCGACGTGACCTCGATGCGTTAGGGCCTGTGGTCGAACACAGCGCATTCAAGATGCACGCTTGCATCATGGCGAGCGATCCCGCGCTTTTATACTGGAACGGTGTGACCCTCGAGGTCATACGTGCCGTCTGGCAAGCACGTGCAGCAGGCCTCGTCGGATTCGTGACGAGCGATGCTGGCCCACATGTCAAAGTGCTGTGTGCCAGCGCGTCCGCGCATGCCCTGGCCACGCGCCTTCGTGATGTGCCCGGCGTGATCGAAACGCTCACGCTAGCACCCGGCCCGGACGCCACTGCGGAGGTCGTCGGATGAGCCGCGTGCCGGTATCAGCGCCAGGCAAGGCGTTTTTGATTGGTGAATACGCGGTGCTCGAGGGCGCGCGAGCGCTCGTCACCGCGATCGACGCGAGAGCCATCGCCCACGATCCCCATGAACCCGGCGCGGGCGATCCCACGGCGGTGGTGCGGTGCGCTCATGCACGGGTGCAAGCCTACTTGGAAGCCCACGGTTTCGACCAGGTCGGCGAACCACCAACGGTCGAGACGGGTGGTTTCACCATCGGTCCACGCAAGCTCGGCCTGGGCTCCAGTGCAGCCGTGGCCACAGCGGTGGTTGGTTTTCATCTCGTGGAAGCGGGGCTCGACCCCACGACTCCAGAAGTGCAGAGCGACGCATTGGGTCTCGCGCTGGCGGCTCACGCAGAAGCCCAGGGCGGAGGCGGGAGCGGAGCGGACGTGGCGGCAGCAGTGCTCGGAGGTATCGTGGGCTTCGAACGCGGCGAAGCCCATGTCGTGACCGCGACCAACTGGTTGGCGATTGGTTTCGTCGACGTCGGGATGCCAGCCATCACGAGCTCGTTCTTGCGGGCCGTGGGCGACGTCAAAGAGCGCAATCCGGTCGGCTACGCCGAAGCGATCTCGTTGCTGCGGCAGGCTGCCGAGCTGTTCCATGATGGCTTCACCAGCGAACCTTCGGGAGCCAAGGTCACCGATGCATTCGCCCACATTTGCGAAGCCACCGAGCTGCACAATCGCGGTCTGCGACTGCTCCAAGCCGTGTCCGGGGCGCCCATCATGACCCCCCAAATCGAGCTGGTAGCGTCGCTTGCTCGTGCGTCGGGTCTTGCCGTGAAGCCGAGCGGGGCGGGCGGAGGTGACCTCGTTGTGTTGTTTTGTCCGAGCCGCGCCGAGCTCGAGCGCTTCGGGGAGCGACTGCGGCGAGAACATGGGATCTCGCCCCTGTCCGAGCTGCGACTTGCTGCCGAGGGTTTGCGTGCCGAGCAACGCGTCCCCACGAATTCGCGGCTCGCGGGGTTCTTCCAGCTCAGTGTATCCGAGCGACGAAAAGCGGTGTCGCAAGCCACCGGGGTGCCACTCGAACGCTTCGACGCGCTCGATCGCGGCGGGCTCGACGTCCATCGGGCCAACCACATGATCGAAAACGTCGTTGGCACCTTCGAGCTGCCGCTCGCGATCGCAACGAACTTTCGCATCAATGGCCGCGATGTGCTCGTACCGATGTGTGTGGAGGAGGCCTCCGTGGTCGCGGCAGCCTCCAATGCCGCAAAAATGATCCGCGCAGGCGGTGGATTCATCGCCCATTCCGATGCGCCCTGGATGATTGCGCAGATACAGCTCCTGCGCGAAAGCTCGACGGGCGACGCGGACACGACACTGCGCAGAATCTCCGACCAGCGCATGGAGTTGCTCGCGTTGGCAGACACCGCCCATCCCAGACTCGTTGCACGTGGCGGCGGAGCACGCGAGCTCGAGCTTCGCAAGCTCGCAAGCGACATGCTGGCCATCCACGTGCTGGTGGATTGCCAAGATGCCATGGGAGCGAATCTGCTCAATACCGTGGCGGAAACACTGGCTCCCGAGCTCGAACGCATCACCGGCTGGACCGCCGGTCTGCGCATCCTCAGCAATTTGTCGGACAAGCGTTGCTCCCATGTGCGAGCCCGCATTCCCCCCGACGCACTTGCCTGCCAGCCATGGAATGGCGACGACGTGATCACGCGCATCGTAGCGGCGTCTCGTTTTGCCGAGCTCGATCCGTATCGCGCGGCCACGCACAACAAAGGCATCATGAACGGCGTGGATGCCGTGGTGCTGGCCACCGGCAACGATTGGCGAGCCATGGAGGCGGGGGCACATGCTTTTGCGTGCCGATCGGGCCGCTATGGGCCACTTGCGGTATGGACCCGCGCGTTGGACGGCTGCCTGGAGGGGCGCATCAGCTTTCCGACTGCGGTCGGGGTGGTCGGAGGGGCAACACGCGTGCACCCGATCGCCAGTCTTGCGCTCGAGTTGCTCGGTTGCGCGTCGGGGACCGAGCTCGGCCAAGTCGTGGCGGCCGCAGGACTTGCCACGAATCTGGCAGCCCTACGCGCGCTCGCGACCGAAGGCATCCAACGGGGGCACATGTCTCTCCACGCCAGGACGGTCGCAATGGCAGCAGGCGCCCAGGGCGACGAGGTCGATCTCGTCGCGCGTCAGCTCGTCGAAGTGAGAGAGATCAAGGCCGAACGGGCCGCCAACATCCTAGAGGACATCCGCACGCGAACTCGATAGCCTTCGGAGGATTCCATGGTCAGCGCAACCGAGCCACGTTTGTTCTGCGTTCCTCTCCCTCCCCCCGACGACGACACCAGCGAACGGTTCAATCCGCCCGATGGAGCACCTCCGGGGCCATGGACAGCCGACAATGGCTACCGCTGGTGCGAGCGCATGGCGGCCACGCACTACGAAAATTTTCCCGTCGCGTCGCGTTTCCTGCCTGCGCATCTGCGTCCGCACGTAGCGGCAATCTATGGCTTTGCTCGCACTGCCGACGACTTCGCCGACGAGCCACGCTACCAAGGCCGCCGCAGGGAAGCGCTCGATCGCTGGGAACAGTTGCTCGAAGGCTGCTATCACCGAGAGGTCCAGCACCCGGTATTCATGGCGTTGCGCGACACCGTGCGCCGCCACAACATTCCCATCGGCCCCCTCAAGGCTTTGCTCACCGCGTTCCGCATGGATCTCACCAAGCACCGCTACGGAACGTTCCAAGAGCTTCGCCAATATTGTGTGCATTCAGCCAATCCTGTCGGTCAGCTCGTGCTCTATATCCACGGACATCGCCAACCCGAGCTCCATCGCTTCAGCGACGAGATCTGCACGGCCTTGCAAATCGCCAATTTCCTGCAAGACCTGAGCGTCGACATACCGCGCGGACGTTGCTACGTGCCCGAAGAAGACCTCGTCCATTTCGGTGTGACCCGCGAAGATCTACTTGCCCAGCGCCACACACCGGATTTCAAAGAGCTGATGCGGTTTTCACTGGAGCGAACGCGCAGCTTGTTCCACCGCGGTCGTCCATTGATTCGGCAGGTTTCTCCCGGATTGTCGATGGAGCTGGAGGCTACCTGGCGGGGAGGCATGGCCATCCTACAGCGCATCCAAGACATGGACTTCGAGGTACTCGACCGGCGCCCCGTGCTCGAGCGTATCGATGTGGCGGGAATCGCTGTGCGTTCGCTATTTTCGTTCGGTCGGAGGTTCTTTCGCGGAGAGGCCTGACGTCCGTGCACCTGGTCACCGATTTTCCTCGCCTGGGACGTAAGCTATGGCAGCGGCTCACCACGCGCAGCTCGTCGAACTTCATGTTCGCGTTCTTGTTCCTGGGGCCCGAACAACGCGCGGCGCTCAAGCAGGTCTACGAGTTTTGTCGCGTCGTCGACGACATCGTGGATGAGCGCAGGCCAGGTCCCAAGGGCGAGGAGGATGCACGCGCCGCCTTGGGCGAGTGGAGCCGCGAAATCGCCCGCATGTACGGCGATGCCTATGTCGATGACGACCCGCCATACACCGAGCTCGGCCGCAGTCTGGCCACCAGTATCCGCACGTTCCACTTCCCCCGCGAGGCCTTCGACGAGATCCTCGCAGGTGTCACGATGGATCTCGAGCGGCTCACCTATCCGGACATGGAAGCCCTCAGGTTGTACTGCCATCGCGTGGCATCGTGCGTTGGTTTGCTGTGCATCGCGATCTTCGGCGATCAATCCGAGGCTGCGCGCCGTTACGCGCAGCATCTCGGCTTGGCGTTGCAATTCACCAACATCCTGCGGGACATCGGAGAAGACGCCGCGCGAGGGCGCGTATATCTCCCCCTCGACCTGTTGGCGCGTCATGGCCTCTCGCTCGAAGACGTGTTGGCCTCGCGCTACGATGGTCGTTTCGTGGCCGTGACCTCGGATCTGGCCGACGCCGCCGAACGCGAATATCGCCACGCATGGGATGCGTTGCGCGCCACCAACAAGCGTGCGCTGTTGCCCGCCGAAATCATGGGCCGCACGTATTATGAGATTTTGCAAGAGATCCGTGCTCGCAACTTCAACGTATTCACGCGGCGAGCGAGTTTGCGCCGCAGGGACAAGCTCCGGGTCGCTGCACTTGCGATTGCGCGCGTGGGGCTGCCAGTTTGAGTACCGCCACGAACGGCATGCGCTCACCCGAACACGACCGTGGCAAGGTCGTGGTGGTGGGAGCGGGCTTTGCAGGGCTCGCAGCCGCTGTTCGTCTGGCCGAACGTGGATGTAAGGTCGTGCTCGTCGAAGCCACGAAATCGGGCGGAGGTCGTGCGCGTTCGTTCTCGGATACCGGTTCCGGTCGGGAGCTCGACAACGGACAGCACCTCATGATGGGCTGCTATCGCGAAACGCTCGATTTTTTGCGCACCATCGGTAGCACGGACGGCATGTACTTCCAACGAAACCTCGAAGTGCACATGCAAAAACCCGGTGGGCGGCGCATATCGCTGTCGTGCCCTGCCCTGCCTGCCCCCTTGCACCTGGCTGCTGGCCTGCTGACCATGCGGGGCCTCGGGATCTGGCCCAAGGCTGCGGCCATGCGACTCGGGTTGCTGCTCAGGCAAGAAATCGAGCGGCCCGACGACAACGAGACCTGCGATGCGTGGCTACGCCGCATGGGTCAGACCAATGGTCTGCGCATGGCGTTTTGGGATCCCCTGATCTGGGCGACGCTCAACGACGACCCATTGGTGGGGTCGGCGGCGATGCTCGTGGCCGTGATCGAGCGCGCGTTCATGGGCACGCGCGATGCATCTCGGCTCGGCGTGCCGCGGTTGCCACTAAGCCGACTTTACGTCGACTACGCACTTTCGTTTCTTCGCGCGCGAGGTGCCGAGATCGTGCTCGGTACGGCCGTGCGCGAGCTGTGTGTCCGCAATGGCGTGGTCGACGGCGTCATGCTGAAGTCCGGAGAAGAGCTCACGACGTCTTGCGTCGTCAGTGCTGTACCGCCGCGTGCATTTTTGGACATGCTTCCGAGCTCGGCCCACGGCCATCCCGTATTTCAGGACGTCGCGCGGCTGAGGATGTCTCCCATCATCAACCTGTGGTTGTTTCTCGATCAGCCGTTGTTCGAAGACGTGCCGTTCCTAGGCCTGGTCGGCAGTCCATTTCATTGGCTGTTCGATCGTAATCGCATCGAGGGTAGCGCCCGCCACGAACAAATACTCGTCAACTGCACGATTTCGGGCGCACGCGCGTTCATCGATGACACTCCGGAGAGCCTCGTGGACTTGTTTCGAGCCGAGGTGCAGCGGTATTTCCCGCACCGCCGTTTCACGGTGCGCAGCCATCGCGTAGTGAAGGAAAAATACGCAACTATTAGTCACGCTGCGGGCACGTATCAGCGCAGGCCCGAAACCGTGAGTCCCATCCGCGGGCTCTACATGGCCGGTGACTGGGTGCGTACCGGCCTACCCGCCACCATCGAATCCGCGGTGCAAAGCGGCCACCAAGCTGCGCAGGCGATCCTCGAGCACGCATGACAGGCCGGGGGTCGCGATCGACGATCCGCTCGACTGCTCACGCGCAAATGGATATCGCCATCCCCATCGACATCGTCATCACGCACGCCAGATCGGGCGGGCAGAAATCAGCGGTCATGGAATCACACAACAACACGCACGACGACACGATGTCCCCGACCATGTCGTAGGTTTCCATGCAGCTCGGCATGGCGTTCGTGGATCCTGGGGGCACGTAGCAATCCACCATCGGATTGACGCAATCGGAGTTGCTGCAAAACTTTTGTGCTTCTGTAACGAAGATACATACGCCACCGTCGATCACAGTCGGACAGATCGCTTCGTCCTGGGTGCAATCGCTGTACATGTCTTGATCGGGATCGGGCGGCTCGCTGAAGGTCTCGCCAAATTCGGCCGTGCTGTCCATGCCTGAGCCAGTCTCGAAGCCGGTTACGGCAGTCGTATCTCCGACGCCGGTTTCTTCGACGGAAGTTGGTCCAGGCCCCACCTCCGAGCTGGGAGGCTCGATACATACCGTGCCGTCACAAACGAGCGCACCCAAACACTCCCCGCGCACGCATTCGCACCCGAGACTTCCAGGTGTACAGTTCGGCGGCAGGCACACGTCGTCGTTCTGACATTCGAGACCCAGGTCGCACGTGCCATTGCCGTAGCAAGGACAACCTACAGAACCATCCGGACACGTGCCGGTTTCATTGGTGACCTGCGTGGTGCTGTCGGTTCCGGATTCCGCACCGGTCGAACCTGACATGGTCGTACCGCTCGTTGCGCTGGTGGTGCTCGTTCCCGTGTCGGATCCCGATCCCGATCCGCCATCGACGGGGTCTTTAAAGCAGCCTGCGACCGTCAGGCACGAGACAGCCACGAACCAGAAAACATGCTTCAGAGGAAAGTCCATTCGACGAAGCCTACCATGCACATGGGCTCGTGCCCTCGTCGGCTGACCCTGCCCCCAACACCGTACGCCGCCCGTGTCGAGCACCGACCGAAGCCACGGGTCCGTAGCCAAGATCCCCCGCAAGGTTCGCGCCCCAGCAACGAGCTTCGCCCGTGTCCAATACGGCGCATGAGTTGTAACGACCTGCAGCCAAATGCACGGCCGTACCCACATCAGCTAGCACGGGGTCCTCACGAAGCCCTTCGGTTCTCCAGAACCCAGAGCGCCCCAGGCCTGCCAGCCCCAACAGTACACCGCTGGAGCTCCTGTCAACGCGCAAGTCTGGCTGCTTCCGGCAGTGAGATCGATCGCCGGCGAACCAAGGTCCACGAGGCGCGAGTCCCTTGGAGGAACAAAGGAGCGGTTCGGCGTCGCCGGACCGCTCCTTTGTGCGCCGCTTCCCCAGCAACTCGATCATCGCGAGACTGTTCTCGGTCGAGCGTGCATCCACGTTGGCTGGCGAGAACGCCGAGACTCGAAGGGCTCGACCGCACAAAGAAAGCAAACCCGTGCTCGATGAATCACGACCAACTGGCGGGCACGGCCGCTCACGACCTATCAAACCATCGTGGATCTCATCGGCTCGACGAGAACGACGACAAGCCTGAAAGTCTTTGCTCATCTGGACAATTGCAAATACGAGAAGGGACGCGAGGTCAGCGATGCCGAGATGGCGACGCTTCGAATCCAGCGAGACCGCTTCCATGGCGAGTGGAACTATCAGCCGTCGACACGAACGCCGGAGCACGATTGTCACCACGAACTTGCCTTTCATCGTCCATCACTCCGAGGTCATCAGCATCGATGGTGAGATGGTGACAGCTATCGCTTGCGTGAGGCCGAGGCTCAGAAAGACGCCAAGCAGCCCCGTACACGCCATGTCACCCGCTGATCACATGCCTCGACAACGAACGCAATCACGCGCTTTTACGCGAACGACAACATCTCGTCGAAGGATTGGGTGGATCTTCGCGGCGCGGGAAGTCGGGCCAGCGTGTGATAAGAGAGCGATGTGCATGCTCGAGCGTAAGCGGGCCGCAAGAAAAACGTCCTTGCACGACGACGAGACCTTTGTCGGCGCTTCGTCCTGTTCACGCCGTCCGGGGTTCCATTCGGTCCGCGTTTCCGGATCGACCCGTTTCGGCGCAGGCGTGCCCACCCGCCGCACATCGTCTGCAAGCGTCGCCATTCGGGCCGCACGGCTCGCCCATCGCGTGCCCGGCCGGATACTTCGTTGCGACGTTACGATTGCTTCTCGAGCGGCGAAACCTGGTGAACATCGCGAGCACGAGTAGGCTCGATTCGTTCGTGCGGCCTGACGTGCATCCGCAGCTCCCTCCTGCGCCCTCAGTCGCACCAGCATCTCCTTCCCCACCGGCTCCTGTCGCATCGACACCGTCGCCGTCCGTTCCTCCGGTGGCTTCGTCGCCCTCGCTGGAGCTCCCAGCCGTACCACCGACACAGTCCTCGTCGGCATCGTCCGGCATGCCATCGCAGTCGTCGTCGCGTCCGTCGTCGCACGTTTCGCTGCCGGGCCGCACTTCGCCAGTGCAAGCGCCCCACACACCGGCTTCGCACAGTTGCATGCCTTCGTGACACTCGCCGACGTCCTCGGTGCCCGAGGGTCCACCGTAGCACGGCTGCGTCGCGCCCTGCGTGCACTCGGGGGGTGGCCCCGACACGTCGATGGTCTTGTTCACGACGTCCACACCGCCATCGTTGTCGCGCACGAGCAGCATCGCGTCGTGGATCCCACCGGCCGCATACGTGTGCTCCACCGTGCGTCCGAGCGCGGTCGTCCCGTCCCCGAAGTACCACTCCCAACGCAGGATCCTTCCGTCGCCATCGCTGCTGGCGGATGCGTCGAACGTCACCTGAAGTGGGGCCGAGCCAATCGCCGGGGTCGCTGTCATGTCCGCTGTCGGAAGCATGGCAGCCGTCACACTCACGAACGTCTGCACCGATTTCGTCGACACGTTCCCGTTCATGTCGGCCAGGTTCACAGTCATCGTCGCGAGGGTTTGCTCCGGCAGTGCGAGCGGCGGAACGAGCGGCACGATCAGCACGCCGTCATCCTTGCGGTACGCGAGATCCGTGACATCGCTCCCGGCGGCGCGGCCACCCGCGTTCGGATCGCCGAGTGCCGCATCGAACGTGACAGTGAGACTCGAAAGATCGACACCGCTCCCACCATCCGCGTAATGCACGACGATGCGTGGGTAGGCCCACCAGGTCTGATCCGTCGGGCTCACGATGTCGATTGTGGGGCCCCCTTGGTCATCGCTATCTCGCGAAGCCACCGCGGCTACGACCTCGTTGCTCGCGCGGCTTTCGGTGTTCTCACCACCAACGTGGCTGATGCTGTAGAAGTACGTGACGCCCGGGTTCACAGAAGCATCCACGAACGTGATCGTGCCACTCGTGGGATCGACGTTGACGTTCGGATCGGCAATCTGCTCCGGCGTGCTGAAACCCATGAGTGGTGCCGAGAAGCCCTCGTCTTGGTGGCGACGACCGATGCGATGGACCAGCCGACGATCTCGAGCATCGAGGCCTGCGGCGGTTGCCCGGTACACGTTGTATGCACGCGCCGTGGCGGCGAACGGCGGCGGTTCCCAGGTCACTGTAACGCTGTCGGGCCCGGCGGCGGCAACCTCGACATTACGTGGCACGTCTGCAGCGATACCGAGCGGATCACTGTACGTGTTCATCAGAATACGGACGCGATCGCCTCCGATGCCGAGCCACAGGTCGTAGCTCCCATCAGCATCCAAGTCGACCACCTCGAGATCCGCACCGAGGGCGTTACCGATCGCCATCACTTCGAGATCGTGTTCCTTGTCGTAGATGAATTTGCCGCTGCCGTCGTTGAGAAACACCTGTAGCCAGTGCGTGTCCTGTCCGAGGTCTAGGTTGCCAACGCGCAGCGCGGCGAAGTCCAAATCGCCATCATGATCCAGATCGGCCAACTTGGCGTTGTCGCCGGAAACGTATTTGACGCCAGCCGAGTCCCAGCGGGTGGCCGATTCGTTCGTGAATCCACCCGCACCGTCATTGATGCCGATCACGTGCCCCACGTCGGGATGGCCACTCGCAATGATGGATCCGCAGCGACCCGCCACGATGTCCAAGTCGCCGTCATCGTCGACGTCGCCGAGATTGAGCGCCTGCCCGAAGCCGGAGCAGGTGGTCGGCAGTGGCACGTCCTGCAGCGAGTAATCGCCGCTGCCGTCGTTCAGCGCTGCCACCATTTGGTCCGAGGCACCGTGTTCGAGCACCAAGTCGAAGTCGCCATCGCCGTCCAGATCTCCGGACGCAACCCCGACGATGTAGTCCATACCGCCGTAGCCGAGGCCGCGGGCCGCAGCCTCATCCGTGAAGTCTCCTGTGCCGTCGTTGATCAGCAGCGCAAACGAGACCGGGCCGCCGCAATCCCGATCGGAACAAAACGCGTGGGCGATGACCAAGTCGACGTCACCGTCGTTCTCCACATCGGTATTCACGATGTTCAAAGCACTGATTGGCAGCTGCCATCTCACCGAGAATCGGCCTGCGCGATTCACCTGCAATGTGAGCGGTTCTCCATTGCCTCCGGAAAGGTTGTCGTAGTCACCATCGTCGTCGATGTCGACCCACTGGAAACCATCTTCGCCCCACCCGCTCGCCCCGGGCATGCCCCGCAGCAAGAAGTTGGTATAGCCGGCGTACGGGCGCATGAGCCCACCGCCAGTGTTCATGAGCAGGCCGTATCGTGCACCGAGGGAGCGGTCGGGAATGCCGTCTCCGTCGAAGTCTGCGAAGTCGCCGTCGTAATAGTTCTCGTTCGAGTTGACCATTTCCGGCAGCGTGCCCGTGAACGCGAACGTGTCCGTCTGCAGCGCGTCACTGCGGTCGACGAATCCCTGCCATGGTGCTGCAGCAGCACCGAAGGGAACCAGCACTGTCCACAACAGGCCGAGCGCTTGCACACGAGTGATCCGTTTCATGACGCTTCTCCTTTGACCAATCCATGCTTCCTTGGCGCTCTCCCGAGCAGCGAACCCACGCCGAGCAGCCACGCTGCGCCCGTGGGGTACTCCGTGAGCCTGCAGGCACATGCAGTGACAGCAGGCATCTGCTCTGCTCCGCTCGCCGAGCTTTCGGCAGTCGTCGTGCCTGTGCCTTCTTCGGTGGTTCCGTTCGTCTCGGATCCCCTGTCGTCGCCCGAGCTCTCGGCATCCATACCAGTCCCGGGCATTTCGTCCGGCAGCTCGTCGGCAGAGCCATCCATCGAATGCACGAATGCGACGAGATCCGAAAGGTCGGCCTCGGACAAATGCGAGGTCACGCCGTGCAAGTCGTTCGGATTCCGCTCGCGCAACACCGAGAGGAGATCCGGCGCGCTACCATCGTGCAGGTACGGCGGGCTCGCCCAAGCACCGAGGAGCGTGGGCGTGTCGATGCCATCCAGCGTGCTCCCGAGCCTGCCACCACTCGCTTCAGTCAGCGTGCCGACGTCGTGCAACACGAAATCTGCTGGATCATTGGTCAGCTCGCTGTCGGTGAACCGCGGTGGAACGTGGCACTCGGCACACCCGACCCCTGAGTCGTAGAACGTCTTTCGTCCCCTCGCCGCAGCGGCTGACAAGCTCCCGTCGGCAAGACGATACCGACTGGAGGGCGGCCGTTTCAGTGAGGCCACGTATGCGGCCAGATCGTCCAGATCGGCGCTACGACCCGCGTTCGGCATAGGTCCGAGGGGCAGATGCGGACCCAACCCGTCTTGCGCTAGACCCGAGCCACCGAATCCATTCACGATGTCGTTTTCGAAGTCCTGGATCTCGTCGAAGTTTGCGCTCCAATGTACAGGGCCATGTGCGGTTCCGCCGCGACCGCGCAGGTCGATGGTATTGCGCAAGCCCTCTCCGAATTGCGTGAAATCCCACGTGCGTCCGTCGTGGCCGCCGTCCGGATGGCAAGAGGCGCAAGCGATGTACCCCTGATCGGAGTGAATCGGGGCACGGCTACGATGAAACAAGCGCTTCCCGTTGGCCACGTCGGACGGCAACGGCTCCGAGGTGACGGCGATCATGGTGAGGATCTGCGGTTCCGCCGGCCGCGTCAGATCGAGGACGATGACGGAGCGTGAGAGCACGCTGGCGACGTAGGCCCGCGTGCCATCGGACGTGACGACGACGCCTTGGGGTGCATGCCCCACGTCCACGCGGTCGGCAAACGGAATCGTCGCACCGTCTCCCGTCTCGACAGCCTGCGCCGTCGGCAGATCGTAGACTGAGAGCATCCCGATTCCGGGATGAACGGCGTACACGTAGCGGCCGCGTGGCGAGAACGCGATGTCAGCGACGCTGTCGGCATCGTTGGTATCGATCCGATCCGCCGGATCTTCGAGCGCGAGCCGGCCATCGATCCGTCCCATGAACCCACGCACGCGGTTGCGGGGAAGTAACGGAAGGCCGTCCACGTATGCGCCACGGCTCGTGTTGGACTTGAGGCCACCGACCCAGACGGACTTTCCCTGCGGATCGACGGTCAACGCGCCGAGCAGGTTGGGAAACCCTCGACCGGAGGTCGAGGTGTCCGGACCCGGATCCTCCACCAACGCAATCACCTCGACGCTCGTGTAGCCGTCGAGATCGACCACTGTGACGGTGCCCTGTTCGCCACGCGTCAGGAAGTGGCTCACGTACGCGCGCGTACCATCACCGGCCACTGCGAGCGCGCGCGCTTGTGGTGCGAGCGACAGTGTGGCCAATGGCTCGTACGACTGAGGATGCAACACGAGCAATGCCGACGGGTCTTCCCTGGTCACGAGGATACGTCCGTCGGTGGGCACGACGGCCACCGCGAACGGAGCGTGCTCGAGCGGAATCCGCTCGAGCACGGACAACGTGACTGCATCGACGACGAACAGCTCTCGGCTGCCTTGACAAGCCACGTACGCGAGTGCGCCGTCCCTGCTCGTCGCGACGGTGATCGGATCGTCGCCGACCTCCAGCTCTTCCACCACGGGCGGGTCGTCCAACGCCACCATGCTCACAGTGTTCGAATCGGGATTCACCACCCAGAGCTGATCCTGTCCCGGAGTCAGCGCGATGATCGAGCTCCGTGTCGGTGCAACCTGCGTCGGAGGATTGGACACGACCACGTCGAAGCTGACGAGACTGGTATCGAGGCCATCGCTCACCGTGAGGGTGACGATCTCGAGGCCCAATGTGTCGTAGGCATGCAAGGGATTCGCGAACGTCGACGTCGTTCCGTCCCCGAAGTCCCATGTGTAGCCGAGCGGATCCGGTCCATCGTCGGGGTCGAACGTGCCCATGCTCGAGAATGCGACCATGTCGCCGATGCCGACCTCGGTCGGACTCGCGGATCCTTTCGCGACGGGTGGGAAATTGGCCAAGGCGAGTGCCGGCGAGCCGAAGACGACGAGCACCACGCAAAGACGCAGCATGGCCTCAGTAGCAGACGACGTCGACGGGACAGCAAGGCTCCGCAATATCGGCGGGAAAACAGAACTCGATGACCGGCCGCGCCTCGAAGTCGGCACAATAGCAGTCGCCACGTTCGCAATAGCGCATCTCGCCGTCGACGATCGGGTGCGATCCAGTGCACGCCGGACCGGGGCCGCCGCTCGAGCTTTCTCCTGACGACGTTTCCGTGTTCGCGGTGCCGGAGCTTTCCTCCGACGCAGGGCCGGTGTCGGACGACGTGTCTCCGTCGGACGGTTGCGTTTCTGTGCCGGTACTCGGGCCTCCCGATCCATCATCCGCCATGGCGGTGGACTCCGAGCTCGTTCCGGTACCGTCGCTGGTTCCCGAGCTCGAAGTGCTCGTTCCAGCCTCGCTGGTCGAGACGTCCCCTCCCGCTTCGTCGGTCGTACTCGTGCTCTCGGACGTCCGAGCCGCATCGTCTCCGCTGTCCACACTCTTTGCCGAGCACGACAGCACCGCGAACGCGAGCACGGAGACTTCGCAAGCCATCCTCGAAAATGAAATCCTGTCGCTGGTTGTCCGCATGCCCGAAAAATCCATGGTGCCTTGTGCAAGCCCCAGACCAGTTGCAACACCGTCGTTTCCCGGGGTTTCGCGGCGACGTGCACGCTCACGAACGTCACTTCGGTTGGCAAACCGCGCCTGCACCATCAACCAAGTTGACGCAAGAAAATGCCTCTGCCCGCGCGCATGGACGTAGGGGGGCAGAGGCACGTGCTCAGCACGGATGGCAAGGGCATCGTGATGAGACACGAGGACATGCGCGAAAAGACGCGACGAGCGGCCGAAAAGAGCGTTCGTGAGCTCGAAACGCGTCTGACCCCCGGGGAGGAAAGCCAACCGCGAACGAATGGCGCAGGCGGCCACCGTGTACTCGATCGCGCCCTTTCCCCGGACGGCCAAGGACGTCTTGCATACGTTTCGCAGTGCAGACGAGGTCTGCGCAAAGAGACCTTGCCCGACAGACAAGTGCGTATGGGCGAGCGTCGAGAAACCGGCTCGCAATGTGACCCGCGAGGCATTCGACGGGACGTTGCGCCGGCGGGCAGTGTCTTCTCCATCAACCCCTTGCCCAGAGCGAATCGAGGTCACGGTCCCAGACAACCGCATCAACCGCATCAACCGCATCGAAGCCCGGCTTCGCTGTGGATCTGCGTCGGCCGCGTGTGCGCGATTTTTCTGGCCCGGGCCTCTCCCCCCATCGCTTGTTCCCGTTCGAGGCCATCGAGCTCGAGATTGGACGATTGTTTCCGCCCCGCGCTAACGAGAACGCAAGAACGCGAAACACCGTAGCAATTTCCGCGTCGAGCTTGCGGTTCGCGAGCTCGCCTTGGCCTTCCACAGAATGTCTCGTTCTTGCCGCAACATCCGGTTCTCGACGTGATAAAGTGGCGACGACACTGGTGGAGAAGACGGAACCAGTGGAGAACCAAGCTCCGAGGTGACGACCTCGGTCGGCAGTGGAGCTGAGGAAGACGGAGAACCACTCGTGTGCGAAGGCGATGCGATGCCGCTTGTCGGTTTGGCGGGTGCCGTCGCTCTGTGGCAGAAGTCGCTCCATCCACCTCTGGGACGCTATCAGCGCCGGGGCAGCTAAGCTCCGGAGATCCATCGACCTGGGCGGCGCATGATCCAAGCCCGACAAGTGGAAGCGCTTGTTCGGTGATTCAGTCCGGCGTAAACTGATGACGTGACCGCCGGGGCAAAGAAGGTGTTCGAGCAAGCGCTTGCCCTCGCTGAAGAAGACCGAGCCGCTTTGGTGGATGCGCTCAATGAAAGCCTGCAGGACCCCAAGGGGAGTCTGGCTCCCGAGTGGAACGCCGAAATTGCACGTCGTATCGAGGCAGTCGAGCGTGGGGAGTCGCGCTTGATTCCCGCCGATGAGGTCGAAGCCCGAATCCGGGCGTCTCTTTAGCAAGATCTGATGTGGCTGCCGTTCGAGTCCAGCGCGGCTGAAGAATTCGAGGCCGCTGCGGCGTGGTATGAGCGGGCCCAGGTTATGGCGCTTTGTTCATGTTGGAGGTATTGCGCTGTATCGACCGTGCGTCGGAGCTTCCCCAAAGTGGTATTCGGGTTCCGCGGACCAACCCCGAGCGTGACGTTCGGCGTTTCGTGGTCAGGCGATTTCCATATCTCGTTGTCACCGCCGTCGTGAATGGCGGACGCGCTGTGGTGGCTGTCGTGCACGGGCGGAGAAAACCCGACTACTGGCGCAATCGATTGAGATAAACGAATAGCCGGCGCATGAACGACCAGACATGATGACGACGTCGGTGTCTGAGCCAAAGGGCCGGAGGATCCATACGAGAGCTGGATACGCTCGTTGGCATGTGAATCTTTCATGCGAGGAGACGGGCGAGGGGCCCGTTGCTTGGCGCCGAAAGGTCTCGTTCACTCCCGAGAACTGGAATGCCTGTTGCCGTCGATCTGTTGATCGCACACTCAAGAACCAGCACCTGTGCCTCGAGTTCCTCCGCGTCATCTTCTTGGAGGTCGACAGCTGCTCGTGGGCTAACAGCAAAACGCGAGTTGATCTCGGCGCGGAGTTGAGGAAGGCTCGGAAGGCGGAGCGTACTTGCAGTGCAAGTGCTCTTTTCGTTGGTATCGTACTCCTGTCGCAGCGTCTGGAGCACGGCATTCACGACGGCGAGTTTGCTTGTGACAGGCTTTGGATTGCCGGGCAGATTCTCAAGCCGAAGGGCGCTCAACATCGCTCGGACATTGGTGGCTTCGACCGTTCGCGGCGCCCGAATGCCCGTGCCCGAGATCGGGACGCCGACGAGAATCGCTAGAACGCCAGGGAGACGCCGGCGAGCAGCGTGTACACACCCGTCGAGCCTTGACGGGCCCACGGGGAGAAGTTGGCAGGACGCACGAAGAAACCCACACGGTCTGACCAGAGGCCCTTGAGCTGTCCACCAAAATCCATGAAGAAAAAATGCACGCTCCCGTGTAACGGTCCGACGTTGACGCTCGTGAATCCGTATCCCAAAGCGACGAGCGGTGCCAAGTAGAGCTTGAAATTGCCAGTCTGCGCTACACGAAAATCCCACAAGAAGATCGGCCCAATATTCATGCCGAACAGGTACTCGCGAAAGTGCATGTGAACCTGGCCACCCAACGCGGGCCCTACGTCACCGCCCATGAAGTGGTACTGAAAGTCCACGGCGACGACTTTACCCACGGGTTTCGCGGGCGCCAAGCTTCTGTCAAAGCCAATGTCCCACCCCTCGACGTTCACGAGCCCGGTGTGGCGTCCCGCGACAGTCCCTGACTGGCTCAAGCAGACAATGATCCGGGATCGTCTCCGAGCGGTCCGGACGTCACCGTCACCCCCTGCTCGAAAGCACGCAACAACGTGCCAGGCACCGCGACCGCTCTCCGGACGATCGCGAGGCCTTCGAAGGCGTCGTCCGAGGCAACGCTCGTCGTCACGACACCCATGTCTGCTCGTGTCTCGCTCGCAAGCGCGAGTGAGGCTGCCATGGAACGATTGGAGCTCACGCGTACCATCACCCAGTTCACCTGGCCACGCGCATGGATCCTCGCGAGCGGCTCTTGCCCCATGTAGCAACCTTTACCGTAGCTCACGGCGGATACGAATCCGACTTCCGGGGGAAAGCGATCGGGCACGATCTCGTGCCCCCACGCAGGGCTACCCGTGTGGACTCGCAGGGCTGCGAAGCTGTCGACATCGCGATGGAGCAGACCCCCGAGTGCGTGCTCGAGCGTGGATCGTTTGCCGGCGAGCAAGCGTCCGGGTGCGGGGTGTACGGTGGAATATCCCGGCATGTCGGAGCGATTCGGCCATGCGAAGGCAAACACCCACTCCGGTTCCATCACCACCGCGACATCGTCCATGACGATATGACGATCGAGCAGCACGCGTACCGACTCGGCCTGTTCGCTGGGCAGCGCGAGGCCGATGGTCTCGGGTTCCACCACGAGCACGATCGCGTCGGACACGAGCTTTCCCTTGACGGTGAGAATCGCGGCCGGAACCGCACGATCCGGCCCCGCGCGTGTGATGTCCTGCGTGAGGATCCCCTGTAGGAAGCGCAGGCGATCGGGCCCATGCACCCGCACGAAACACCGAGACTGCCTCGGGATCTCGTCGAGCCACACATAACCGGCGGATTCGGACGCCATCGGGCTGACAATGTGACAAGCGTCCTGCCTGCCGGCAAGTGGCACGCTCGAACGGTCTTGATCGAAAGCGGCCTGGCGGGTACGGGTAGCGCGTGCGCGGCCGTCGGCAAGCCTTGATCGATGGGATCGTCCGGGCGGTCATCGCCTCGGTGCTCGTGTGTCTACCGGGTGCGGCCTTACGCGCACGACCACCGACGTCGCAAACACCCCCACGCCCGAACAGCATCCCTGTGCGTTCACGGCCGGCGCCACGAGCCGAATCAGGCGCCGCGCCGACGAGCGCGTTCGACATGCCAGCCGCGCGCAAGCTCGACCCGTATGGGCCGCGCCCCGAAGGCATCGTCAAGCTCACACGCGCGCAGATCGTTCGCTACGCACTCGAAAACCCGCTCGTGAAAGCGGCTGAACAGCAGGTGGAGGCCGTACACGCCGATGTTCTCAAGGCCAGGTTCGCATGGGTTCCCATCATCACCACCTCGGCGGGCCTGTCCCCAGGGGCCAACATCCAGTGTGACGATGTGAACTTTGTCAGTCCCACGCCCGCTGCACCGCAAACATTCCAATACTGCCGTCCAATCAACAACGGCAGCGCCGACATTCAGACCATCAAGGGGTACTTCGGGCAGATCAAAGACGCAGGCGTCCAGATTCGCTTGCGTGCCGACATGGTCGTGCCGCTATATACCTTCGGGAAGATCAAGAACGCCCGCGCGATGGCCAAGGCCGGCGAAGCCATGGCGAAGCTCGGCGTCGAACAGGCCCGGCAAGAAACCGTGCTGCGTGTCCATCAAGCACACGCCACACTGCTGTTGGCGCGCGAGAGCATGCGGATCCTCCGCGAAGGACGTGAAGTATTGCTGCAAGCCAAAGACGAGGTCGTGGAGGATCTCGGTGGCGACGATTTCGATGCTGATCTGACACGCGTGGACAGCACTCGGGATCCCGATGACCTCATCCGGGTCGAGCTCAAGGAAACCGAAGTCGAGCTACGCATGTTCGAGGCTCGCAAAGTCGAGGCGTTGGCGCTAGGAGCTTTGTGGGCGCTGTGCGGGGATGCAGCCCCCCCGGGCTTCGACGTCGCAGAACAGCATCTCGGAGCGGATCTCACGACCGGAACACTCGAGGATCTCGGCCACTACAAGCAACTCGCCAAACGCAACCGACCAGAGGCGAAGATGGCCGACGCCTATGTACAAGTGAGGAAGGCCAGCGAAAAACTCGCACGTGCGTATTTTTTGCCCGATCTGGCCCTGCTGGTGGGCGCCTCGTATGCCTCTTCCAATGCGGCCGACAAGGGCATGACAGCGCTTTATTACGTCGACAACTACAACTTCAGTCGCATCACCGCAGCCTTGGCCTTGAACTGGAACTGGGACTTCCACAATCGTGCATTCGACCTCAAAAAAGCACGCGCCGAGCTCCGCAAGAGCGAATTCCAGCGGGATGCCGCCGTACGGTTGCTCGAGCTCGATGTCGAAAAGGCCTACCAGGACTTCGTCGAGGCCAAGCACAAGGTGGAGCTTGCGCGCAAGGCCAGCGAGAAGAACTGGCAACTTATCGTGTCCCAGCAACAAAAAGACACTGTCGGTGGCGGCGCATCCAAAGACTTGCTGCGCGCCCTCGCCGAGTGGTTCGAATGGCGCTTCCGCTATTTCGAGGCCCTGCAAACGCAAAACGTGGCCCTGGCTGCGCTGTCGCGCGCGGTCGGTATGCCCCTTGCTCGGGAAGGTTTCTGAATAATCGTGTCAGAGTTATCGTCGGGGGGACCGAGGGGGACCATGCCGAACCTGCCGCTGCTCCAATCCGTCGTGGCGAGCGTCGCGCTCGTCGGTGCTCTCGTCATCGGGGGCCAAGCGGTCGCCGCCGATGACGACGATGCTCTTCAAGCGTTCAAACGCAAGCACGACAAAGTCGTCGCGATGGTCAAGCACCGGGCCAAACCCGAACAGCTCCAGGCCGAGGTCGACGCGCTGCTCGACTACAAGTGGATTGCCGAAGCGGCACTCGGCGGCGTCGTGCACAACGAGCGCAGATACGATCGCCGGTGCGAACCCCGTTGTGACGAATTCGAAACGCTGCTCACGCGCCTGATCCGCGAGAACTATTTGAAGCGCATCCGCAGCGACAAGAAGCACCAGGTAGAATACGTCGGCGAGGAACGCCGCCCACGAGCGACAAAGGTGACCACGCGGGTAAAGTTAGTCAAAAACGGACGCACGCAAACCATCGAGATCGCCTACATCATGCACAAAGTCGAAGGTGGCCGCTGGCAGGTTCGTGACATCATCACCGACGGCGTGAGCCTGGCCCGCAACTACAAATACGAGTTCAACAAGATCCTCCGTGAAAAAGGCATCGATGAGCTCATTGCTCGTCTGGAGAACAAGCTCGCCGAGGTGGCCAAAAAGGACTGATCCCGTTCGCGATGCGAACGTTGCGTGCTCGGTGTGCAATCGTCGCGGGGCGTGGCAAGGCGGCCGCGTTCGTGCTCGCGCTGGCGTGTGCGCGTCCCCCCATCGCGGCCGAAGGCCAGTTCGGTCGAGCGATCCCGCTTGCCACTGGAGATGCATCGGACCTGCCACGGCTCGCCATCTTGGATGCCGGCTGTCCGAAAGACCAACGAACCCGCGGAGGATGTGAGGGACGAGACTGCGCTCTCATGTTGGTGGATTCCCTGGCCCCGGTAACCGTGTTACCTGGCGAAACCACGCGGGCGAGCGTGGCTCGCGAATGCATCGAGATCCGCGCGGCGCGTGGCCTCGCGGCTGCAAACCCGAGCGGATCCGATCTGGCGCTCGCCGTCGCGCGGTTTCGCTTCGTCGACGCGCCGGTCGTACGTGCCGACCCGGAGTCACCCAATGGTTGGGCCTGGGACGCCGGCGATGGAACCACTCCAATCAGGGTCGGAGCGGTCATTGGAGGTTCGCTGCTGAGCGCGTTCGCAGTCCGTTTTCGCCATCTCGCAGGTGAAGATCCCACCCTCACCTTCTATCGCGAATTTCCCGGCACCAACCGAGACCTCGCCAATCAGGGAAGAGCGTTCATACCCTTGCAGTTCCCCGGACGATTGCTCGGGCGCGATGTGAACGATCGCTGTGAGCTCGACGGGGACAACTGCGAGCTGTCCGAGCTCGACATCCGACCCGATGACGAAGATCTCGCGCTCGTGTCGACACGCATGGTGCTGGATGCCTGTGTGGCTGCTCCTCCATGCAGCGTCGCTTACGATCCCGCACAACGTACGTGCACACTCACCCGAAACGGTTCTGTCAGCGGTCCCGTGTGTGTCGATCCGACAGCACCAGACGGCGGACGTACTGCGACTTTCGTGGTCGCGACAGGCCTGCCGGGGCTCGTGCTCGTCGACGACAGCGCGCGTCGGCTGTTCGGGGTCAAGCAGCTCGCGGACTTGCCGGCATGTTCGAGCGATTCTACTGGCGAGGAGTTGCCACTCGCCTGTTATGAGGGAGACGACGGCACACTTCGCATGGCGGGATGGCCCCCCGCCGGCGTCGCACCTGCTCCACCGCTCGAGCGATTGCGCGTGCGCGCGCTTGCCTTGTTACCGGGGCTCACCACCGTCGATGGATGCGCGCCATGTGGTCGCTTGGGCGTGCGACTCGAAGCGTTGCGAAGGCAGTGTGAGCGCACTGCCGTGCAAAGCACAGACGGCGAGACGGCGCTCGCCAAGCTGCCCGCGTCCCATCGACTGTCGTGTCAGAGCGATGCGAGCTGTGCAATGGACACCAGCGATGCGGCTTGTCACGCGGCAGCGGTACGCGGCGAAACCCGGCTCGCGCCCGGCAGCACCAGCGTGGACGTCGAACGTTGGCTCCCCACCCTCGTCCTGCCTGCGACGCATCCGATGGTGATCGCCGTGCGCCGGGACGTCACACCGTGGGCAGTCGAGCTCGATGGCTTCGTTGGAACGACGCTGTTTTCGGACACCGAGGTCATCCTCGACTACACCGATCTCGACCCCGGCATCCGCGTCTCGTGCCTGGTGCCCGAACGAGGCGATTGCATGGCCGCGCCTGCGTGCGCCAGGGATGGTCAAGCTGCTTGTTGCCATGGCCTCCCGAGCGAGCTTTTGCTCGCGCTCGTCACCGAGCGAGGTGATGAAACCTGTTGCGACGCGCTCGGGCCGACGACGCTAGCGATGGCCCAAGCGCTCGACGCCTGTAAAGGCGTGGATCCGCCCTAGCCTCCGGATGCAATCTCCTCGGCCCCTACCACCACAGGCGAAAATCGTTCGAGGCGACGTACCATCACCCCCAGCGCTTCGGGATTGTTGTCGACCAAGATGACGTCACGGCCAAGACTGGCACCCGACTCGCCGAGCGTTCCGCTACCGGCGAAGAAGTCCATCAGCGTGTTGCCTGGCCGCGAATGCACCCTGACGATGCGATCGATGACACCAAGCGGTTTCTGCGTGGGATAGCCGGTCTTTTCACGCCCGGTGGGGCTGACGATCGTGTGCCACCACGTGTCCGTGGGCGTCTTTCCACGCGCCGCTTTCTCCTCCCCGACCAGGCCGGGCGCCATGTACGGGATCCGGTCGATCTCGTCGAAATTCCAGCAGTACTCGCTTGGATTTTTCGCATACCAGAGGATGTTGTCGTGTTTCGCGGACCACCTGCTGGTGGACCGGGCGCCGTAGTCGTACGCCCAGATAATCTCGTTCATGAACGAGGCTCGCCCAAAGATCGCGTCGAGCAAGACTTTCGCGTAGTGCACCTCACGATAATCGAGATGCAGGAACAGACTCCCGTGCGGGACTAAAACGCGATGGGCTTCGGTCACACGAGGCTCGAGGAATTCGAGGTAATCGTCGAAGTGATCGGAAAACGCCTTCGTGCCAACCTTGGTGGTGCGATAGCGCTCGCCTTGGAAGCCTGTTCGGTCACCATCTTGGTGCTTTTCGGTTCGGATGGCCGTCCGCGTTTGCGCCTTGCCGGTGTTGAACGGAGGATCGACGTAGACAAGGTCGACGGATCGGTCCTTCGTCGCCCGGAGCACCGGCAAGTTGTCGCCGAAGTAAATTTTGACGGTCCCTCGGGACCCGACATCGCCCATTCCCCTCAGCCTATCGCACCACACACTGGGTTCCGAGCGTGTCTGGTTGGCTGCGGCCGGACGTGCACTACGGGCCGCTTACGGGAGCTGTTGGACGACGTGGGACCAGCCGAGGTTGCGCAGCAGGGCAGCGCTCGCTTCGATGACTTCGGGGATCGTCCACTCGTCCGTGTAGAGCACGACTTGCCTGCCAAGCGGGTCGAGCTGCATCCGCATGATTCTGCCAGCCACGGCAATGTGCTCGAGCGCGACAGGTCCGCGAACATCCGCGATCACAGCGTTTACAGGCACGCAGAGCTCGCGGCTTGCCATGCTGGTGACATCTTCGACGAACACGAGCTCGAGCGGCCCCACGGAACCACACGCAGGCATGCGCTCCAGCAAGGGGACCAGGCGCGGACCCGGAGTGGCTGCGAGCAGGCGACCTTCGTGCCACGCACCGACTGTCCACACCAAGGTATCGAGGCGAGCTGCGCCAATACGTTCGACCATGGCGCGGACCTGCCTGGGTGAGAGATCCTCCATGCTGGGCTGCCAAAGCTACCAAACCGACCAGCTGGTGGGCCCGAACAGCGTGTGTTGGGTGCATCGCGCCGTTGGAGCGTATCCTCATGGTCGCCATGTCGATGCTCTCCACGTGGTTTGGCTCGGCGCCCGTCACACCCGGCTTCGCCGGCGATGGGCTTGGTGCTTACGTATGGGCGTTCGGTCAAGGCGTGCTCGTCGACCTCACCCCGTGCGTGTATCCCCTCATCCCCATCACGGTCGCGGTGTTCGGGGCCAAAGGAGTGTCGCGTCGACGCGCGCTCGTGCTCGCCACGGCCTACGTCCTTGGCATGGCACTCTTTTACACGGCGCTCGGCGTGATCGTATCACTCACCGGCGCCCAGTTCGGTGCTTGGCTGGGTAATCCCGTGGTCGTCCTGCCGATCGTCGGCTTGCTGCTCATGCTCGCCGCGAGCATGTTCGGCGCGTTCGATCTCCAGCTCCCGACATCGATCCAAAACCGCCTCGGTACCGTAGGTGGCAGTGGGCTTTGGGGGGCATTCACGATGGGGCTCGTGAGCGGGCTCATCAGCGCCCCTTGCACAGGTCCCGTATTGCTCGGCCTGCTGACGTACATCGCCGCCGCCGCGGCCGACGGTCGCGGCATCACACACGGAGCTTCGTTGCTGTTCGTCTACGCGCTGGGCATGGGCTCCCTGTTTTTCGCTGTGGCATTGGGTGCGAGCCTGTTTCGTCCCGGCGCATGGATGGAGCACGTCAAGAGCGTGTTCGCGATTGCGCTGTGCGTGATGGCGATATGGTTTCTCCGGCCCGTGGTCCCAGCGATCGCCGGCGTGATCATCCACGAGCACCACGGCGTGTGGATCGGCATCGTACTTGCGGCATTTGGAATGATCGCTGGCGCGGTACACCTCAGCTTCCACGGCTCGCTCGCTGAGCGTCTACGCAAAGGCCTCGCAGTGCTCGTGACGGTGTTCGGAGCGACCGTGACATTGAACGCAGCACTCTACGTTCCCGACGCCCAATGGAACAACGTGACGAGCTTTGCCGAGCTCGAAACGGCGCTCGACCGAGCCGCCAATACCCGTAAACCGGTCGTCATCGACTTTGCGGCAGCTTGGTGCCTGCCATGCAAGGAGCTCGAGCTACAAACACTGCACGATCCCCGCGTGGAAAGCCTGCTTGCACAGCGCTTCGAGCTCGTCAAGATCGACGTGACCGATCCGAACGACGAGCAGATGGCAATGCAGTCTTCGCTGGCCAGCCAGACGCTTCCGAGCGTCGTCGTGTACGCTTCGAATTCCGGCCTCGATCGCCACTATCCCGCGCTGCGTCGTGGCGACCCGCTGCCTGCTCCGGCCGTGAAATTCGATTCGCTCGTGCAGCCCGACGAATTCTTGCGTCGGGTGTCCGAGGTACGTTGACAGGCTCGCCGCACGAGCCCATGCGCACCTCGTCACAACAACTGCTCTAGCCGGGCGCGATCGAAGCCGACCATCAGCTCACCACCGACATCGATGACGGGCACGCTATTGGCCTGGATGCCCTTGGCCCGTGCCTTGCCGGCCAACTCGGATGCCGCGGCTCGGTCCTTCTCGACGTCTTTCGCGAGGTATCGCACCCCCTTGCGATCGAGGTAGGCAAGCAGCTTTTTGCACACGCCGCACCAATCCGTTTTGTACACGATGATCTCTCCGGTATTGGCCACGTGTTTGGGTGGCTCGAGGCCTTCGGGCAGCTCGACTGCGCTCTTTCGTCCTCGCCCGAGCGCGAGCTCTTCGAACAGCTCGCGCGGTACCGTGGTCAGCTTGAACCGGCCGTCGGGTTCCGCGACGAGTAGGTTCGCCACCCAGACGGTGCCCGGGGGAGCATCGGGACCCTCCAGCAAAGTCACGCGCACCAGGCCACTGGCGTCCTCGGGGATCTTTTCGGAATCGTTTGTATCTTGAAATGCCCCGCGCTCACCCGCGAACGTCAGCACCACGTTTCGCTGCCCTGGCTCGAGATACACATCCGTCGGTTGCGCCGCACTCGCTGCCCCGTCGCTCGGTTTCGGCGGGCGCTCGTCACCACATCCCAGACCACCCGCAGCCACGGCGAGACCCGCCAAGAACACACCCTCGAGGGCATGGCCACGTATCTTCGACAATACCAATCGCGCTGGCAGCATGGGGATGCCCGGGGAGTATAACCAGGAAGTCCAGGAAGTCTCACGCCGATGCCACGTTTGCCATACGGCAATTCCCCCGCCGCAGACAGCGGAATTTTCGTGCTGCTCAAGGCCGTCGCAGCGTTGCTAGGGACGATCGCCGTGCTGTTTACGCTGCTTTACTCGAGTTATCTGGGATACACGGAGCTCGATGTGCCCGACATCGAGCTCGCCCCCACCGAGCTGCATGTCGATGAGACCGGAAGGCGAGTCGAGTACGGCCGCTCGCGACTGACCCGCAGTGGAGGGATCTGGCAACTTTATCTCGAGGGTTCGCCGGTCGAGCTCGGCGATGCGCATGGCAAGCTGACGGCTCGCATGTTTCACGAGCTCGACCGTCGCATCGAGACCATACTCCGCCAACGTTATGGCGACGGCTTGGACGCATGGACTGCCGCGATGCGGCTTCGTTGGGACGTTCGCGGTACCGACGATCACATGGCCGAGGACTACGCACATGAGTTGGCTGCGCTGGCACAGGCAATTCCCGAAGCCGGCATTGGAACGCTGGAGAGCTATCGACGGGTGTTCCTTCATCAATGTTTCCAAGAGCTCACCCAACGGCTGGATGACATCGTCACATGGGGAACGGTATTCGCCGCCAGCAGCAAACTGCCTGGCTCCGAACCCGGTAACCTCGTCGTGGGACGGAGCTTATCGTTCGAGTTGGGAGACGACTTCGAACCCGCGCGCGTGATCTCCCTCTACCACCCTGATGGAAAATACCCATTCGCGTCCGTGGGCTGGCCGGGGCTGTTGGGCGTAGTCACCGGTGTCAATGCTCGCGGGATCGTCGTGGCGTCGAACGCAGCACGTACGGACGATCCGCCCGAGGATGGCAGTCCACTTCATCTCGTGCTCCGTCAAGTCCTCGAAGAAGCCGACACGCTCGACCACGCGATCGAGATCCTCCAGAAGGCAAGCCTTCGTACGGCCGGCATCGTGCTCGTGGGCGATGGCTTGCAGCGAAAAGCCGTCGTGTTGGAACTATCTCCGCGTGGACGGGAGGAGAAACGTCTGGTGCGCGGCGAAGGCGAACCCGTGGTATGGGCGACCAACCATCTCGTTCGCGAATCGTTCGAGCACGACGCCCAAAACGACTGGATCCGCCGTGGTACATCGAGTGGATACAGGTTCGAGCGAGTGCGGGAGCTACTCGATTCCAACGTACCGGTCGATCCGCAACGAGCCTTGGCGATCTTGCGCGATCGCAAAGGCCTGAACAACGAGGAGCTCGGGCTCGGCAATCGCAACGCGATCGAGAGTCTCACGGCGACCCATGCGGTGGTCATCGACGCAACCGCCATGGTGATGTGGGTTGGCGAGGGCCCATCGACGCTCGGGCGTTTCCACGCGCTCGACCTTCGTCAAATGTTGGGTCGCGCTCATGGACGCGCCGCCCCCCTCGACGACCTGCCGACCGATCGATTGCTCCATAGCGAAGAGTTCGCTGACTACCGCGAAGCGCTCGCCGCACTCGACCACGCAAAATTCCTGCTCGCTCACGGACATCCCGAACGTTCGCTTTCGTCGGCGAAAATCGCGCTGGCTTTGGCTCCCGACGTCGGAGATCTCCACCGTTTGCTCGGCGACGTCGAACGCGAGCTCGGTCATCTCGAGATCGCGAAAACCCACTATCGTCGCTACCTCGAGCTCGTTCCTGGTCGCCTGCGCGAACAGGAACGCGTGCGGGGGATCCTCGAAGAGCTCGGCGAATGAGCGCGACACATGCTCGCTTTGTATGCGTGGCCCATCAACCCGTCCCGCAATATTCCTGTTCCACGGCGGGGTAGTAGAGCAAGAAGTTGAGGCACATCTCGTCCTGCGTGGACTCCCCGCCATACGTGGGTTCGGTACGACTCGTGGAATCGTAGACACAATGGGTGACGAGCTCATCGCCGGCCATGATGGTCGCATCGACCGGTTCGAAGCCCTGATCGTTGAAGCTATAGGGATCTTTCTTGCCAATCTGTCCGATGAGGTCGCCTCCTCGGAACTGATCGGTCCATAACTTGCGGCCGAGCTCGTGCGCGTGCAAGCCGCTGCCAAGAATCATGAGTGGGGCCACGGCAAGCGACGAAGTGATACTGGCCGGGCACGTGTTTTCGACCGGGAATTCCGACATGCCCGGTGGGATGACGATTCCACCCACGGTGCCCAACATCAACACACCCGCGTGGTTGGGACGAAGGTGCTCGGTCGTAAAGACGTTGACGCCCGAGCTGTCGACAAAGTCGGTGTCTGCGAGCGGATTGTTGTAGTGAACCTGCAGGCCGAAATGGGTGTCCCCATCGTCACCCACCAAGAACCCTGCTTCGTCGGGCATCACGAGTGGCTCACCGCCAGGTGCCCACCCCCATTGAAACCTCGCACCCTGCGGCATGCTCGAGCAGTCCCATACGCCCGGTTTTGGAGACTGGAGCTTGTAGAGAATGATGTGGTGCACGTGTGTCGTGTCGTCGATCACCGCCTGGAACGCCACCATGTGCCGCAGTTGTGGAACCGACATCGTGAACCCGGTGCACATGTAATTGGTCATGGTCGTTGGTACCGCGAACTGGTCGAACAAGAGCTCGTGTTTGGTCCAACTCGGATCCGGCTCGAAGTCCGCGCTACCCGTGGTGGTGTCACCATGGGTCGAACCCGTCTCGCCACTCGTACCAGCGTCACCGGCCGAGTCCGCGTGGCTAGTTGCCGGTTCGTGGCCAGTTCCTGCTTCTCCTTCGCTGCTGCCTCCGTCTGCATGACTGTCACCCGTGTCTGCGTGCGACTCCGTGCTGGAGGTGTCCCCAGCATGTTCGTCCCCGTCGACGCCGGTACCCTCCGAAGCTCCATTGGAATCACCTGCCTCGGCGGCTCCGCTCGTGAGCGCTGACGTTTGGGAGTTTCCCTGGTCTTGTGTAGTGCACGCGAGCAAGCACGCGAACGAACAAACGCGCGGCACACGACGGGAGCTTGGCATCGGAGATTCTCCTCTAGTTGGGAAGATACGCCCGATCGAATCGAGGCGGATAGCGCCGCGAGATTGCTGCGATTTTGGAGATTTTACCTGACGCAAAAACAGCAAGCTGCACTACGACACCGATTGCGGCCAAGTCAATGAGCACGTGTACCCAACACCTGTAGATATTCTCCGACCACTTGTTTCAAGCCCACAAAGATCGCCCGACTCACAATTGCATGCCCGATGGAGACTTCATCCAAATGGGGTAACTCCCGGAACATCATCAGATTTTCCAGGTCCAAATCGTGCCCAGCGTTGATGCCCAGGCCGCGCGAATGCGCCAGCACGGCAGCGCGGACGTACGGTTCGAACGCTGCCTTGCTGCGTGGATCGTCCGCCCCCGCGAAACCACGCGCAAACGGCTCGGTGTAGAGCTCGACCCGATCGCTGCCCATGCGAGCTGCCCAATGAATGCTTTCTACCTGGGGATCGACGAACAAGCTGACGCGTATGCCAGCCTTTTGCATCCGCACCACCACATCTGCAATGCCAGCCGAGGAATCGTCGGGAGCCCATCCCGCTTGGCTGGTGATCTCTCCCGGAACAACGGGCACGAGCGTGCATTGGTCGGGACGGACGTCGAGGGCCAGGGCGATGAAGTCCTCGCGGGGATCGCCCTCCAGGTTGTACTCGACCTTGTCACGGTCACGCCATGGCGCGAGCGCTTCGGCAATCGCGTAGACATCCTCGTGGGTGACATGCCGGCGATCGGCGCGGGGATGCACCGTGATCCCTGACGCACCAGCATGAACGCAAACGCGCACGGCCTCGACCACGTCGGGCACGTTTCCACCCCTGGAGTTGCGTACCGTCGCGACCTTGTTGACATTGACGCTCAGGCGGATCACGAGCTTTCATTACCTCGGCGAAGCACGGATGTCGCGGGGTCGCCCGTCGAAATCGTGGTATCGGGTGGCTTGCTCGTGGACGCCGCTGCGTCTCGCACGAGCTCCGCCAAGCGTTTCACCGCTTCGGCTTCCCAACCCACCGGTCCGACCTCGACATAATGCCGATGGGCGAGCTGCCGTGGCAGGTAACTGTGCCGACCAGGAACCTGACCGCCGCGGAACTCGTGGGGATACGCGTAGCCGCCTCCGTAGCCGACATCTCGCATCAACTTCGTCACCGCGTTTCGTATCTCCAGCGGAACCGGCAGTGCGCCATGATCGAGTGCGTCTTTGCGGGCGGCGCCATACGATCGTAGTGTCGTGTTGCTCTTGGGCGCAAGGCTGAGATAGACGACTGCCTGTGTCAAAGGAAGGACCGCTTCGGGCATGCCGACGAGATGGGTGGCCGCAGCAACTGCGCTGGCGAGTTGGATCGCCTGGGGATCTGCGTTGCCCACATCCTCGCTGGCGAAGATCACGATACGCCTGGCCACGAACATCGGATCTTCGCCGGCCTCCAACATGCGTGCGAGCCAATACACGGCCGCATCCACATCGCTCGCACGCATGCTCTTGATGAAGGCCGACACGACGTTGTAGTGCTCTTCACCCGCGCGATCGTAACGCAGATCACGGCGGCCGAGTGCTCGAGCGACCAGCTCACGGGTGAGCTCGTGCGCATCATCCGGCAACAAATCGGACGCAAGCTCGAGCGTAGTCAGGGCACGGCGTGCATCGCCTTGCGAAGACTCGGCGATCGCCGTGAGCAATGTGTCGTCGACTCGCAGACCTCGCGACGCGAGTCCTCGTTCGCGCTGCTCGAGTGCCATTCGCAGGACACGAACGAGCTCTCCTACTTCGAGCTCGCGAAGCTGAAACACACGTGCGCGGCTCAACAACGCCGCATTCACTTCGAAGCTGGGGTTTTCCGTGGTTGCACCTACGAGCGTGCAGACTCCAGCCTCGACATCCGGCAGGAGCGCATCTTGTTGGCTCTTGTTGAAACGGTGAATCTCGTCCACGAACAGAATGGTTCCCCGGCCGTCCTTGCGCCGCCGCACACGGGCGACTTCGACCGCGGCCCGCAGGTCCTTTACACCGGCCGCCGTGGCCGAGATTGGGACGAATACGCTGTTAGAATGGGCGGCGAACATGCGCGCCAAAGTCGTCTTGCCGGAGCCCGGCGGACCCCGCAAGATCATGCTTGGAAGGCGATCCTCGCGGATGAGACGCTCGAGCACGCCGCCTTGGCCGACGAGATGACCCTGCCCGACGAATTCTTCGAGGCTGCGCGGCCGCATGCGCTCCGCCAGGGGAGCGTGCCGATTTGGCTGCTCCCACATGTCGAGCGTTTGGTCGGGTCGTTTCGCCAGCATCGCGGGAGCCTAGCAGGGCATGCGCTCATGTGCCGGCTCACGATGGGTCGAGTTTCGCCGCTTGGTGGCTCGATGTGCGCTGCGCTGGTGGCATCGGCATGTGGCGACGCCCCGCCGCGCGCGTTCACCCAGGACGTGCAACCCATGCCCGAGCAAACGGCATCGGGGGTGGCTCGGCTGTCCGAGACCGAAAAGATCCAACGGCTCGTCCATGCAGTGCGCTATAGCGGACTGGTGTTCGTTCGCAACGGCAAAGACCATGACGCGGGAGAGGCGGCGAACCATCTGGAGCTCAAGCTTGGACGTGCAGGCGAGCGTGTGGAAACCGCTCGAGCGTTCATCGAGCACATCGCAAGCCACTCGGCGATGACCGGTGAACCGTACTACATCAAGCTGGCCGACGGAACGAGCGTTCTTGCCCGTACGTGGTTCGAGGAGCAACTGGCACGACTCGAAGGTCCCGCTCACGTCGAGACCAAACAAGCCCAGACGTTGACCATGGCCGTCTCGGCACACACGAACGTGGCGCCCGTGGCACGCCAAGCAACGATCGACCAAGCGATCTCGCTCGTGCAACGCAGCGATCTCGTGTTCGTCGTGCCGAAACGCAAAGGCAAGCGCAAGCGCTACCGAGCGCCCGAATTCGCCAAGCTGCTTCAGGACAAGACGCGCTGGCTCGGGCCCGATATCCGGGAGATCGAGCCTTGGCTCGATGCCATTGGATCGGATGCGTTCTTCACGTTCCAGCCGTATCGCGTCGTGCACCCGGATGGTCGGGAGCAGGACTTCCGCAGCTGGCTCGAAGCCCGGCTACAGCAGCCGCCAGGGACGTTGGCGGCACCACCATGACGCGCGCGTCACTGCTCGTGCTCGCAGGGCTGCTCGGTGCCATCGGCGTGATCGCGGGAGCTGCTGGTGCACACTTCGTGGCACGCGACGATCGGGCGCTCGATCTGTGGCACACGGCGACGCACTACCACCAGCTCCATGCGCTCGCGCTACTCGGGTTGTCGGCACTGCCGTGGCGGTCTACACGAACCGTGCTCGTCATCGCAGGTTCGTGGTGTGTGGGACTCGTGGCCTTCAGCGGCAGCCTGTACTGGCTCGCACTCGCAGGACCACCATCGCTCGCCCATATCACACCGTTTGGGGGCGGCTCGTTCATCGTGGGATGGTTCGCGCTCGCTTTCCTGGGCTGGCGCGAGCACGTTGGGCCAGCAGCACGTTGACGTCAGCGCCGGACGAAGTCGACTGCGCGAACGAGTGTGGGACTTTGCTCGCACGTGATCATGATGAGCGTGAGTATCGGAACTGCCACGAGCGCCCCGGCAATGCCCCATATCCAGCCCCACAGCACCAGCCAAACGAAGATCACGATCGGGCTGATATCGAAGGCACGACCGAAGATCAGCGGAGCCACGACGTTACCCTGAACCACGGCGATGGCAATGTATGCCAACGGCGGCAACATGGCTTGGCCCAAGGCTTCAAACGTGACCAGCGATGCAAGCGCCACGACGGTGATGCCGGCCAGTGCTCCTACGTACGGTACGAATTCGAGCAGGCCAGCCATGACCGCCCACAGCAGCGGATTCGGCATGTGTAGCCAATACATCGCAAGCCCTACAGACGTACCGACCAGCGTGTTCACGGCGATGACAGTCACGAGATAGCGAGACATGCGCCCTTCGATCTTTCTCATCACGCTGGCAGCACGTTCCTTGTCACGTAGCTCGGGTATCAACCGGATGAGCTTCTCCACGAAGCGATCGCCCGAGATCAGCATGAGGTAAAGGGCGATGAGCATGACCAACGCACCCCCCACGAATCTTCCTGCGGTATCGAGCGCGGCCGTGAGCAACCCTGCGCGCTCGACCGCGATCTCTCGCGTTTTCTTGTCGTCGGCCACGCCCGCCAGCCGCTCCACCGATTTTGCCGCAGCGCTCACGTCTTCGACTGGTTGACGCAGGGGCCGAATTTTTCGTTCCACCGTGCGAAGTGCCTTGGGCATGCGCTCGACCCAATGTGCAGCGGGTTCGGCCAATGTGAGTATGGCGTAGCCGCATCCGCCGGCGATCAACACGAACACCAAGGTTCCCGCGAGCACCCTCGGGACGAACGCACGCTCCAACACGCGAACCAGGGGCCGCAGTGCAAACGAGCTCATCAACGCCAGCGTCAGGGGGATGAACACTGCGCTCGCGACGTACAACACTGCGAACACCGCGAATACGAACAAACCCGTGAGGGCAAGCGATCCGATGGCGGGCTGTCGTTCCAACACGTCGCGGATCTGCGCGGTGATGGAACGGGCCGCTTTCGGTTCGCCATCCGAGGCAGGCTCGTCGTCCAGCATGGACAGGCGAGTGTACCAGTGCTCGGACCAAGTCTGGGCTCGCCGCATCCGACGGCGCCAGCGTTCACTCCAACGCTCGGCGACCGCTTTTTGGGGCAATCAACCTACCCGGATCGACACCGATGGAACGAAGCGCCTCGTCCCACATCTCGGTAGGTTCGGTGGTGTACAACCAGTTTGGCAAAACGCCGACGTTCCCGTCGACCTCACCTCCAATGCGAGGTCCCGCTTGCGCCACGATGGGTACTGGAACCCAGCTTCCCACGGCAATTTCAGCCTCGAGCTGACCCGGCGCCCATCCCGCATAGCCCAGCAAAAACAACACGTTCGCGTTGCTTCCACCAAACTCTTTGTGTCCTTTTGCCAACACACTATCCAACGAGTTCGTAAGCAACAGGCCAGGTACGACGAGTTGAGCGGTGGGATCCCAGTCTTGCTGATCGTGAATGATCCAACCGCGTGCAGGCTCGACAGGACCTCCTAGCCTCACTTGCGCTTGGGAATCGCCTTGCCATGTCAATCCAAGGCTTTCCGCTAGCTCGCAAATGCTGCTCGGCAACGGATCGTTGATGACGAGGCCCAGCGCACCAGCGGCCTGGTGCTCCAGGATCAAAACGACGGAGCGCTGGAAGTTCGGATCGATGAGCTGCGGAACTGCACACAGAAGCTGACCCTCGAGGCTAGTCACGCTAGAAAGCGACGGACTTGTCACGGTGTTCTCGCGGCCTCGAGCAACACATTCGTTTTACTCCGCTCTACCAAGTCAAGCAACCGCTCGACGTTCGAACGATGGCCTTCCTGCTGTGTCGACTTGTACCAGAGGTCGGAGTCGAACCGACATGCCCTTGCGGACGGCGGATTTTGAGTCCGCTGCGTCTACCGATTTCGCCACTCTGGCAAGCCGACGCTTCGTTTAGCACGCCATGCCATCGGTGGGCAAGGCATGGCGGCGCTGCTCGAAAACCGGTCATGGCGTGGCGGCGCGCACGATGTCCACGTTGCCGAGACCCGTCTCGATCCAAACTCGGTGTGTTCCCTGTCCAACCACTCGGCTGTAATGCCCATCGGTAACTGTCGAAACGGTTTCGGTCTGGACACGGATGCGCCCACCCGCCAGCACCCACAAATCGAGATTGGCATCGGCGACCAGCTCCACATGAACGTTTCCTCCCGTGGCTTCGACGAACACGTCACGCTCGAACGTGCCTCGCTGTACGATGTCGATGGATCCAATACCAGAGATCACGTCGGTATGACCCGCTGTCGTGATATCGATCGTACCCTCGTCGGTCGACACGGCCACTCCGAGATCGCCGCCATCGATCATGACATCGCCGCGTCGGATGTTGACGAGCACCGCCCCGGAAACCCCGCGTACGTCGATGTCACCCAAACCCGTGTCGATCTCGAGATCAAGCGCGGCGGGCACCTGAATCAGCTCCATTTCGAGGTCCACCAAACTCTGAACTTCGAGCGGAATCACGGCACTCAGCTGCGCGAATGTGCCATCGCTCTGGAGCTGCAATCGAGGTCTTGTCGTGTAGGTCTCGGCCACCTTGCTGGTGCCCCCGAGCGAGTGCCAAACGCCCTGGTAGCTCAATTCTGGGCTCGTGCCGGCACCGACGACCTCCATGGGTGTGCTGGGCAACGCCAGGCGAAGTGCATCGATTCCGGCCAGCGATTCGCTACCGGAGAATTCGACTGACCCCCTGTAGCCCAAGATGCAGGCAGGCGAGGCCGCCAAACCTGCGGCGTCCAGCGCCAGCCACGAAACCACGGTCAACGTGTGCCGCATCAGAAATACACTCCTACCGAAGTGCCAAGCTCGAATGTGAGCGCGTACTTCGGGATTGCGAGGTTGTCGGCGTAGTAGCGGTTTCCGAGGGGGATGCTCATCCGCGGCGTCACGTTGAGGGACCAGCGATCCAGAATGAACAATCGCGTCTCGAATTGTGCGTACGGAATGGCTGAAAAACGACCTTCGTTGCTCGGCCGCGCATCCTGGCTATCGAGCGAATCGGGTTGGCGTGCGGCGCTGGTGCCTTGGAAAATACTCCCGAGACCCACGCCCAACCAGATACGAGTGCGATCGAAGAAGCGATACGATAGGCGAATACCCGCCTGCACCGTCGTCCGCTGCTGACGCAACGAGCTCTTGATGCTCGCGTCCGAAATACCGATCGTGAACCGTTTTGCCACCTGTCCCATCACGGTCACGCTCCAATCGCGGTAAAGTGCCATCTCGGGTTGGTTTGCGCGGGCCCCCACGGTCGCCATGCGCCCGAACTCGAGAAAGATGGTGTGTTTGGTGCGCGGCTTCGGGCGTTTGTTCACGGCGACGGCGTGGGCGTCCATGATCTGTCCGGCGTAGAGCAGGTGCAGTACGCCAGTGATGCCGGCGAGCGCGATCCACCGTGCAGCTTCTTCGCCTTGACTGACCGCGTTTTGGCCCAATCCCGCGCCCTCCATGCGATCTCGTGTGAAGTAGAGTGCGCCGACGGCCGCGAGCCCACCCGCGGTGCCGAGCAAGATACCGACGCCCTTTCCGGGCTGTCGATTGACCATCTGACCTACCCCCGGAACGAGCGCGGACAAGAGCGGCGCTCCCCAGCGTTTCCAGTTACGCCGTCGCGACTGCGAAACCGGAGCTGCCGGCAGAGGCGGCCGTGGTGGTGCCACGTCGACGTTGCGCCGCGCCGTCGTGGCGGGTGGAGCCACGGTCATCGCCTGGGAACCAACGAGTGGCGGCAGCATGGACGTCGTGCTTTGCCCGGCGTCCACCCGCACGGTGGCAAGGGATGCACCCGTGGCGTCCTGTAGGCGATACGTACCCGCAGGCACATCCACACGTACCCGCTGCTCTTGTCGCAACGTCACACTTGCGATCAGCTTACCACCTTCGTCGAGCACCTGAACGATGCCACTCGTACCCGGGCCGAGCACGAGCGTTCCGTGCTCGGGTGATCGATCGTCGGCTGCTGGCGTGGGCGAAGTCTGGGCTGGAACGACTGCGCTCGGGGTCGGCGCTGGATCTCCCGGAGCAGCCGGCGCGGCTACGTTGGGTGGCCCGAGGACCCATGCGAAAAGTCCGACCTGAATCAGCACGGGTGCCGTTATAGGCGCGCAGGCTGGCGCGCGTCCAGCCTCGAGCGGTCGCGCCGAAGCCACAAGGGCACGTGGGCACGCCGAAGCCCTCGCTCCTCGAGCCGAAGCATCCGTCGCGCATCTCGAGGCAAGGCATGGTCATGCCCCAATAGGTGCGCCAGCCCATGAATACAAAGAATCGTGGCCTCGCGCAGCAGTCCTTGGAATCCCGGCGAGCTCGCTTGCCGAACCACCGCGTGCCAATCGACGGCGATGTCTCCGAGGCTCGTGTGCCCGCGTGTACCAACGCAAGGCGACCCCGGAAGCGCGGCCAATGCAGGAAACGCGAGCACGTCGGTCGGGCCAGCTTCGCCAAGATGTCGCTCGTGTAACGCCGCCATCCCGTCATCGTCCATGATTCGAATCACCACACCGCTGTACGGCGCATGTGGAACAGTCATGGCCCGCAACGCTGCTCTCACATTCACGCCCAAGCGTCGGACCAACGCGCGTGGCACACAGTTGCCAAGCACGCGATCGACGAAAATCGTGGACGTCGGCATTTTGTGCGAAGGACCGTATCACGTGGCATCCATCACCGCAGGGACACGGTCGAGACCATTTCGCTCGCCAGCGCCGTCGGACCACGGAGGCACGAACGAATGGTCTACGCGGCAACGACGAGGCTTGCTTCACGTCGGTCGCTGCGTCGGCCGTTGCCTTTCGCAGTATTTCAAAACCGAGCACAGAGTCCGGCATGGGCATCAGCATGAGTGCGCACGCCAGCGAAGCGGAGCTCGTCAGGCCCAACCACGCTGTTCGTTTTTTGCGCAGCAGCGACGCCAGCCATGTTTGCTCGTGCTCGAGATCGACCAGCACCGACGAAGACCCGTCGGCGAACGAACCCACCTCATCCCGTAGCAGCGATGCAGGATCGGTATGCGCCGACGGCGACGACGATACGACCAGCGTGTCATCGATTGGCCGGCGAGACCGCAATGTCGTACGAGCCCTGAGCGCGTCGATTTCGTGTCGAGGAGCCCATGCTTCAGGACCGGCGAGCACGCGAAGATCGGTCGCCATGGCACGTGCCGACGCGTGACGTTGCTTGGGAGCTCGAGCCATGGCACGCAACACGATTTGCTCCAGCGCTCGCGAGCACTCCGGTCGTAAAACGCACGGCCGTGTCGGCATGCGTTGGAGGATCGACGCCGTAACCTGGAGAGCATCCCCACCATCGAAGGGCACATCTCCAGTCAGCGCTTCATAAAGCAGCACGCCCACCGCGTAGACATCGGTTCGTTCGTCGGTTGGATCGCCCAGAAGCTGCTCGGGCGCCATGTAGTGCGGCGTGCCGACGATGTGCCCATCGAGGGTGAGCGACAAGTCCTTCCACTCCGGCAACACGCGCTTGCAAATGCCAAAGTCGACCAATTTGACCAAGACGCCGCGTTCGTCGTCTGGTTGGAGCATCACGTTCTGGGGCTTAATGTCACGATGGAGCACACCTGCCTCGTGCACCACCTCGAGTGCGTCCAGAATCTGAAGTCCGAGATCCACGACCTGGTGCAGAGGCAACGTCCCCCGTTCCAAGCGTTTGGCCAGAGTCTCACCGAACAATCGCTCCATGACCATGTAGGGTGCGCCATCGGCCAGTTTTCCGGTGCCATACACCTGCGCTACATGTGGGGTGCTCAAGATCCCACCGACATGCGCTTCCATGTGAAAGCGGCTCAAGATCTCCTGTGGATTGGGTAGGTTTGCGCGAATCTGCTTGATCGCGACCAACCTGCCCGAGACGAGATCCTCCGCTTCGAACACGATCGCTGTCGCCCCTTCACCGAGCACACGCAACACACGATACCGTTCCTCGAAAGGCGACTCGGCACACCCTGTGGCCATTGGCTCTTCGATGCTCGCTTCTGCGCTGCGCAACATGCGTAGACGTTTCCTCGAGACGCTTGTGCATCCGGCATGCCACGTTCGTCAATTGTCGATCACCCAGTACCAACTGGACCCGACGAGGTGGATGAAATTCGCACCAAGCTCCACGTCGATGGGAACACCGGCGTGTGGCTGGATGACGATCCTGGTCGTTACGACACCAGGAAGCGGACCGGTTCGCAACACACTCGAGCGCACGGCCATCCACGTTTGCACGTCGTCCACGGCTTTCTGGGGTCCACTCCAGCCGGTTGCCTCGCGACGGAGCGTCACGGATCGCCCACCACGATGCAGCTCGATCGATCGTGCACGTTCCAGCCACGGTCGCAGGGGATCGACGTAGAGGAGGTCGTTTCCGAGCACGGTACAAGCACCCTCATCGAGCTTTGCCGCACGCTCGCGTGCTCGACTGGATACGACACAATCGGGATGAAGCGACACGACGAGCTCGCTTGGGCGGTCGGATCGAGGAATGAGCTCGATTCGCAACGTCCGCAGTGGTTCGACGTGCGGTGTTTCGGCCCACGATGTTGCGCGCAACGACGATAGCGTCGCGATCATTGCTTCCAATTTCGCTTCATCGAGTGCCTGCTCGTTGTCGGGATGCTCGGGAGCATCCAACCGCCAAACCCCGAGATCGAGATGCACGCTCTGTCTCACCACGCGACTTCCACGGCCCGGAAGGATCTCCAATGCACGGACGTCCCCGGCTTCGAGC
>Ga0187893_10001727_pt1 | contig 50921 bp, 39 predicted proteins | sample MA1701074metaG_FD_139574 | JGI IMG/M metagenome (GOLD analysis project Ga0187893, IMG submission 139574) | White microbial mat communities from a basaltic lava cave in the Kipuka Kanohina Cave System on the Island of Hawaii, USA - MA170107-4 metaG ... | reverse complement strand
GCCCTTGCGGGTCGCCCTCACATGGGTCGAGGTCAGGATGGTTCGCTACTCCTTTCCTGTATGACTCTTTCATTCACTACTTCACGCCGGTTTATCCCGACGCTATCCAGGCCGAGGGCCTGCCCCACGCTGATGCGCCCTTGACTCTCATCACTGTCATTGATAAATCTAGACCCTAGCCAGGGATTCCGTCGTCATCACCAGAAGGAGAACACGTGCAAACACTCCGGATACTCATCTTGATCGCCCTGGCGGTTGCGCTGGCGTTGGCGCAGAACGTTTCCAGCTCCGTGAACGGCACGCTGGTCGATCCCACGGGCTCGGCTGTCGCCAACGCCGAAGTCAAGCTCACGCGGCACGGAACCGGGGCGGTTCTTTCCACGCAATCCAATGCCGAAGGACTGTTCACCTTCCCCCTGGTGGGCGCGGGTGTCTACAACCTCAGCGCGCAGCACGCGGGCTTCAAGGCGCTCGAGGTGAAGGACATCGCCGTCAGCGCCGCAGAGATCCGCAGCCTCGGCCGGCTCTCGTTGCAAGTCGGAGAGGTGCGGGAGTCGGTCAGCGTTACCGCCGAAGCCACGCCGCTGCAGTTGTCCAGCGCCGAGCGCTCAGGGACCGTTACCGGCTCGCAGCTCAATAACCTTGCGCTAAAGGGGCGCGACTTCTTCGCGTTGCTGCAAACTATTCCCGGAGTGGTCGACACCGCCGCGGACACCCGCGAAGTCACGTCGAACCAGCCCCAGCGCGGCATTTACATTAACGGTACCCGGGAGAACCAGAAGAACGTCACGGTCGACGGCGTCACCTCGATGGATACCCACTCCAACGGAAGCACCACGTTCCAACCTAATATGGATTCCATCGCTGAGGTCCGGATCCTTACATCCAACTACCAAGCCGAATTTGGACGGAACGGCGGCGGCGCGATCACCGCCATCACCAAGAGCGGCACGACTGAATTCCACGGCTCGGCCTACAACTTCTACCGCCACGAAAGCCTGAATGCTAACAACTTCTTCACCAACCGGACCGGGACACCCAAGCTGCCCTATCGCTACCGCATCACCGGCTACTCCATCGGTGGTCCAGTTTACTTTCCGGGGAAGTTCAACCGCGACAAGGACAAGCTGTTCTTCTTCTGGTCGCAGGAATTCACCGGCGTCAAAAGCGACTACGGCGCCGTCTTCGCCAACATGCCGAGTGAAGCCGAGCGCAATGGCGATTTCTCGCGCAGCTTCGACGTCAATGGCGCCCTGATCCGTATTACTGATCCGCTCACCGGCCAGCCGTTCCCCAACAACCAGATCCCGCGCAACCGAATCAGTGCGCCGGGACAGGCAATGCTAAATTTCTTCCCGCTGCCCAACTACACCGATCCGGATCCGCGCAACCTCTACACCCGGAATCATCGAGACGTCTACAGCGGAGACACACCCCGCCGCAACGATATCCTGCGTGCGGACTGGTACGTCAGTCCCACGCTGCGATTCTATTACCGCTGGGGCATGGACATCGATGATACGTTCATTCCCTGGGGCGCGCGCATAGGGAATACGAACTTCCTGGTCAGCCCGGTCTTCATCGATCGTTCCGGGAAGGGCCACCTGGTGAACCTCACGAAGAGTTTCAGTCCGACCCTGGTGAATGAGTTCAGCTTCGGCTTTAGCAATGTGATTCGGGACTATGATTTCCACGAGCCCGAAAAATTGCTTCGCTCCCGCATGGGCAACCCACCGGAGTGGTTCGACGATAAGAATCCCGCCATCAACTATGTGCCGACCCTGCAGTTTGGCGGCCAGCCCTCAAACCCGATCGCCGCTCCCTTCAACGACTACCTTCCCAATGCCTATCGCAACCCTGTCTATGCCGTCACGGACAACCTGAGCAAGATCTGGGGGCAGCACACCCTCAAAACCGGCATGTACTTCGAGCGCTCGCGCTCGGTCCTTCCTGGGCGGGGCAGCTACCGCGGTACTTTCAACTTCAGCCGCGACACCAACAACCCGTTCGACTCCGGCCACAGCTACGCGAACACCGTCCTCGGCAACTTCAATTCTTACAGCGAACACGAAAAGCGCTTCGTTACGCGCCAGCAGTTTGTTCAAATCGAGTGGTATGCGCAGGACAACTGGAAAGTGTCCCGCCGGGTCACGCTCGATTTCGGGTTACGTTTCTCACGCATGCCCCCGATGCGTGAGATCGACCTCCAGGCGGCCGGTTTCGACCCAACGCTGTTCAGCACGGCTCAAGTGCCCGTCTTGTATGTGCCGGCGCGCGATCCCGCCGGCCGGCGCGTCGCCCAGGATCCCCGCACTGGCGCCTTCGCGCCGGCTCCTCTCATCGGCCAGTACGTCCCAGGCACCGGCAGCGCGGCGAATGGCCTTGTCGTCGGAAATGTGAACGGGTATCCGCCCGGTCTCTACGAGCGCCCATGGGTGAACCTGGCGCCCCGCTTCGGATTTGCGTACGATCTGTTCGGCGATGGGAAGACTGCGCTACGGGGCGGCTGGGGCTGGTTCTTCGACACCGGCCAGAACAATCCTTTCTCCGCCACAGTGGGCAATCCGCCAGTCTATAACCAACCTACCTTGTTCCAAGGTACTCTCGATACCTACGCCGCCAGCGGTGGGGTAGTCGGCCCTCAGAACCTGACCACGCTGTACGGAAAGCACCAAACACCGAACACAATGAACTTCAGCCTTGGGATTCAGAAACAACTGGGAGACATGCTGGTCGACGCGTCCTACGTTGGAAGCCTTTCGCGCCATCTCTATATCCGGCGCGCCATCAATCCGATTCCGATGTTTGCGCGCTTCGATCCGCGTAACGGCGACCCGACTCAGCCTGGGCGGCCTCTGCCCGATAATTTCTTCCGGCCCTACCGCGGGCATGGCGATGTCTTGGCCTACGAGCATGTTGCCACCGCCAACTACCATTCATTCCAACTCGGGATTAACCGTCGCTGGTCACGCGGTCTGCAATACGGCGTCGCATACACGCGTTCCAAGACACTCGGCCTGGCGAACGGCGACACCGACATCATCACGCCGTACTTTGATCCCCGCCAGCGGAATTACGGTCCGCTGAGCTTCGACCGCACTCACGTGCTGGTCTTCCACTATATATACGACCTGCCAGGTATGGGCCAGAAGGTCGGTTCAAGGCCGCTGGGCTGGATCGTCGATAACTGGCAGGTTAGCGGCATCACTACGCTCAGCTCCGGATCGCCGTTCACCCCTGGCTTCAGCACGGTGGACGGCCAGGACATCACTGGCTCGGCCGAGGGCGCCCGCATCAATGTCGTGAGCGACCCGAACCTCCCCAAGAGCGAGCGAAATTTCTTCCGCAACTTCCGCACCGAGGCGTTCCAGCGCCCTGGGCTCCGGGAGTTCGGCAATGCAGGTGTCGGCATTCTTCGGGGACCGGGAACGAACAACTGGGATCTCAACATCAATAAGCGCGTCCCTCTGTTCTCGGAGGCGCGCTATATCCAGTTCCGAACGGAGTTGTTCAATGCCTGGAACCATACCCAGTTCTCGGGTCTTTCGACGACAGCGCGCTTCGACGCGCAGGGGCGCCAAGTGGACGCCAACTTCGGGGCGTTCAATTCCGCGCGGCCGGCGCGGATAATTCAGTTGTCTCTAAAGGTCGTATTCTGAGCAGGAGGTTGTATGAACGGACGAGCGAAATCTCTTTGGCAGGCGGTGGCGAAGCTATCCCGCCGCGAAATCTTTGGCGCGGGCGCCGCGGCTTGGTTCGCCGGCTCGGCGCCGGCCTATGCCCGCCGTAAGGCGATGTTTGAGGACAGCATCTACACGCGTCTGCTCGGCGTGCGGCCGATCGTCACCTGCCGCGGCCACACGACTGCCTTCGGTGGATCGCTGATGCCGGAGGAAGTGATGCGCGCGATGCAGGAGGCCAACGATGTTTTCGTCGACATGATGGAGCTTCATCGCGCCGCCGGTAAACGCATCGCGGAGATCATGAAGACGGAGGCTGCTGTGGTAAGTGCCGGTTCGTTTTCCGCGATGCTGCTGGGAGCCGCGGCCTGCCTCACTGGTAAGGATCCGGCGAAGATCGACGCGCTCCCGCATCCAACCTGGCCGAAGAAGGAAGTGCTGATCCAGAAGGCGCATCGCGTGGTCTATGACCGCGCCTACCGCGCCGCCGGCATGACCCTGCGCGAGTTCGAAACCAAAGAACAACTCGAGGCTGCGGTTCACCCCGAGCGCACCGCGATGCTCGCGGCGCTGGCGAGCACCGAGCAGAATCCACAGGCGAGCGTCTTCACGATTCAGGAGTACATCGCGCTCGGCAAGAAGCATAGCGTTCCCGTCCTCGTGGACGCCGCATCCGAATTGCCCCCGTCGTCCAACCTCACCCGCTGGACCACCATGGGCGCCGACTTGGTCGTCATCAGCGGCGGGAAGGGAATCCTCGGACCACAGTCCTCCGGCATCCTTGCCGGTCGCAAGGATCTCATCGAAGCCGCGCTGATGCACTCATCGCCGAACGCCAACATCGGTCGTGGGATGAAGGTCGGCAAGGAGGAAATCCTCGGTTTGATTGTGGCGCTGGAGCGCTACAGCAACCTGGACCACGAAGCTGTCCAGGAAACCTGGAACAAGAAGGCCCGTTACCTCGCCGATCAATTGCAAGGCATCCCCGGCTTCAACGCGATGTATCGCGTCAACCGGCAGGGGTTTGGCGAAGTCCGGATCGATTGGGATCAGAAGGTCATTCCGCTCACCGGAAAGGATGCCGCGCAGCGCCTACTGCTCGGCGATCCGCGAGTGATGTATTACGACGACGATAAGGGAGGCGTTCTGCAGACCCGATGCATGAAGGACGGCGACGAGATCGTTGCCGCGCGCACGCTGCGGCGCTTTTTCTCGGAAGCTGTCCGGAAAGTATAGCCGGAGGGCGACCTCCCAGTGTCAACGGTGGAGTCCTTGCATACGATGTGGTCAAGTTTTCTCCAGAGGGGTCTCATGCTCCCCTTTACTGCTAGCTAAGGAATCAACGCGCCATTACAGGAGACTTCTCCGCGGATTCGCGCACCTTTTTGTATGAGCCGTGCCGAGCCGCTGGTCTGGCCGGTCCTTGCACTCATCGCAGGGATTCTCTGCTCACGGTTCCTTCCATTCGTCCAACGGGATCTCTGGATCGGGTTTGCCGCCTTGACGGTTCTGGCGGCATTCGCGCTCTGGAAGGTCAGCGAGCGGACAGCGTGGATGGCGGGATTGGCCGCTGTTTTTCTATTGGGGATTCTGGTTGAAGTGCGGAAGCGTTCCCAGCCGCGGCCGGAAATCGATTTTACGCCGGATGAAACGATGATCCTGGCCGGGTGTGTAGTCGAGCCGCCGCGGCTTTCCCAGGATCGGGAGCAGTTCGTAATCGAGCTGGATCGAGATGCACGCGTACGCGTGAACTGGCACCTGGAGGAGGGCGAGCAACCTCCAGTGCTGCGCTACGGGCAGCGCGTCGAGCTGGAGGCGAGGCTTCGGAAGCCGCGAAATTATGGCAATCCAGGGTCGTTCGATTTCGCCGGGTATCTGGCTCGCCGCGACATCTATTGGCTGGCATCGGCGAACAGGCGGTCACGACTCGAAATTCTCGACGGGCAGTGCGGCTCCCGTACGTTATCGATCCTGTACCGCTGGCGCGAGAAGTCGCTGGATCGTCTGGATGACTTGCTGGCACGTGATCCCTATGCCTTGGGGATGTCCCGCGCCATTCTCTTGGGCGATACCGCCAAGCTGAACGAAGTTTGGACGCAAGATTTCCGCCGTACCGGAACCTATCATGCGCTGGTGATCTCCGGTCTCCACCTCACGGTGCTTGCGGCATGCTTTCTGTTCCCAATCCGGTTGCTGGGCGTCGGACCCGGTTGGTCGCTCGTGTGGACATCCATCCTGGCGTGGGCTTACGCATGCATGGCAGGGGGTGGCGCTCCGGTTGTCCGAGCGGCGGCCGGCTTGACCCTCTACCTGATTGGACGGTGTTTCTATCGCCGGCCGAGCATCCTGAACCTGCTCGCGGCGGTGGCTGGTGCGTTTCTCCTTGCTGATCCGGACGAGTTGTTGGACGCGAGTTTCCAGATGTCATTTCTGTCGGTCGCGATCATCGGAGGTGTGGCCGTTCCGCTGCTCGATCGAACGACACAACCGTTTGCGCGTGGAATCACGTCGCTCAACAATCTCAACTGGGATCTATTTCTTCCGCCGAAAGTTGCCCAGATGCGGGTCGAGATGCGCCTGCTGGCTGAGACGGTCGAGTGGATGGTGCTCCTGCCCAAGAGGATCACGCTGTGGGTGTTCAGTGGTATCGGCCGCGCCACGTTCTTCACTTCCGACCTGCTCGTGGTCTCGACGGCCGTGCAGTTAGGTCTGGCGCTGCCAATGGTGCTGTACTTCCACCGCATATCGATCACCGGCGCCACCGCCAATCTCCTGGTTGCCCCGCTGATGAACCTGGTAATTCCGCTCGGCTTCCTAGGCATCCTCACAGGTTGGCAACCGTTGGCTGATGTCTGTGCCGCTCTGTTGCATACCGCGCGAGCGGTGGCGGGCTGGCATGCGGAACGGGAGTGGATGGAACGGATTCCGGATCCGCCGGGTTGGGTTGCGGCGTGGCTGCTGGGTGGACTGCTGCTGGCAGCTTTTTCAATGCGACGGCGATGGTGGGTGGGCGCAGCCTCAGGGTTGCTGTTCGCGGGTGGACTTGGGCTGATGATTGGGCATCCGTTCAAGCCGCTTTCCAAGCCCGGATGGATGGAAGTAACCGCACTGGATGTGGGACAGGGTGACAGTCTGCTGGTGGGTTCTCCCCAGGGCAGCTTCCTGCTCGTAGACGCCGGTGGCGTTCCGGTCTTCGGCCGGATGAGGAAGGCTCCCGTAGACGTTGGGGAAGACGTTGTCTCGGCGTACCTGTTCACCCGGGGGATCCGCCGCTTGGATGTGATCGTGGTCACACACGCACACGAAGACCACATCGGGGGATTGACAAGTGTTGTCGAAAATTTTCGCCCGCGCGAGGTGTGGACGGGAGCATTTCCGGAAACGGACTCCTGGATCGCACTCCGAAACTGGCTGGTATCACGAGGTGTAAAGGTGGTGACGCCGAAGGCCGGCGAGCGTAAAACCTGGGCGGGAGTCGAAGTCGAGATCCTTTCACCGCCATTCAACTACGAAACGGGCCGGGCGCCGAGGAACAACGATTCGCTGGCAATGCGGTTCCGTCATGGGGAGCGTAGCTATTTGTTGACGGGCGATATCGAGCGCGCTATGGAGCGGCGGATGGTGGGAGATGGCCTGGTCGCGAAGTCAGACGTGCTGAAGGTGGCGCATCACGGCAGCAAGACTTCGACCAATCGGGAGTTTCTAGAGGCGGCTAGCCCCCGTTGGGCAGTGATTTCCGACGGCGCTTACAATATCTTCCGGCATCCGCATCCGGATGTACTGGGGCGGCTCGATCAGGCAGGTGTGCGGGTCTGGCGGACCGATCAGCAAGGTCAGGTGCGGTTCCGCACGGATGGCAGGAGCTGGGAGGTCGAAACTTTCTTGTGGCCCGTGGCTGAGGAATCCGGACTGTTGCGGCAACCCGTGTTCTAGTTGATTATTTCTTAGCAGCCGGAGGCTTGGGTCCGGCCGGCGCTGGAGCGGATATTTCCTTCACCAGTGCGGTCACTTCCTTCAGGATCGGATCCAGCGACTCGAAATACTTCTCAGTGCCATGACCGTACAAGTAGTCGTTCCGGATCCAACCCTTAGCGTCGATGATAAACAGATGTGGGAACGCAACCTGTGGGGCATTAGGCTTGAGCCTCAGATACGCAGCCATTACTTGACCAAGGTCGAACAGCACGGGAGTTTTCACCGAGTTCTGGCCGACGAATTGGCGGACCGTTGCCTGCGTGTCGGGAGGAATGGCCACAGAAATAAGCTGTACCTTATCGGGGAACTTCTGCCGAATCGTTTCGAAAATGCGAGACGAAGAGGCACAGACGGGGCAGGCGGTCTGAATGAAATCGAGGAGGATGATTTTGCCGCGATAATCGAAGATGTCATGGTAATTGAGGTCAAGATCGGGAAGGGTAAAGCTTGGCGCGCGCCGGTTGGAATACTCGCCGGCCGCAACCAGAGACCCTACGCAGACAAACATAGTGGGGAACAAACGCATATAGCGTTTAGCGTAGCATGAGGAGGAATGAATTCCTTCTTAACGAGGAACTGTGACCAACTCCTGCGGGCAAGGTTTGAAGTGCACCTGGGCGAGTGCAGCGGTCGCATTTACTACCGAAGGTACTTCTTCAGAAATGCCAGCATCTCCTCATTCAGCTTTGCGCGAGGTTCGGGCCCGAGTTCATCCGTGTGGCGGACCACGCTGTCGATCCCGAGCTTATCCATCTTCTCTTTCAGAAAGTGCCCGAACTTGATGTGATGGATCCCTGTGCCTGGCTTGGCGTCAGCCGCCACAGGTCCTCGCGGCTCGGCATAGTAAAGGTAGGCGGGTGGGTCGTCTTTGGTCAGGTAGGTGGCGGCCGAGCCATGCTCGAACAACGATCCGTGCCGGTTATCGTAGATTTCCGACGCTGGTACCCCGAACAACATCGGCAAGGCAGGATGCCGCGCCGTGACGTCGCTGATGAGATCGCGAATCTGGCGCGGATCGTAGACCGCTTGCGCGCCATTCACGGCCATCGCCCGCAGGCGCGTGGACTGCCGCGACACTACATCGGCGCTGTCAGGATCGGCCATATCATCGCGAAACCCGATCCAAAGTGAGATGCCGGCTCCCGCCGAGCCTCCGGTGGAGGCGAACTTCGCGGGATTGAGGTTCAGTGATTTCGCATGCGCTCGCAGGAACTGAACCGCCCGCGCTCCGTCGTACATCGGAGCCGGATAGCTTGCCTGCGTCGAGTAGCGATAGTTGATCGACGCAACCGAGAATCCCTCCTCGCGATACATGCGCAGCAGCGCCGGGTCCATCCCCGACTTGTCTCCGCCCACGAATCCGCCGCCGTGGATGAAGATCACCAGCGGCGTGGGCTCATCTGATTTTGCAAGCCACACATCGAGGACATTCCGTCCATGAGGACCATAGCTGACATTGCCGTAGTCGGGAGCGGGGTGGCGCTCGTGCCCCTGCCGCTTCAGATGCTTCGCAAGAAAGGCCGCCATCTCCCCGGTGCTCTTCAGGCGTGCATCTTCAGCAAATTCCTCATGGGTGCGTACGACGCATTCCGTGCGAAGCTGATCGCACTTCTCCTTCAACAGCGACCCGAACTTGGGATGATGAATCCCGGCGCCCGGCTTGGCATCGTCGGGGACAGGACGGTTTGCCTCGTTGTAATACAGGTATGCCGGCGGATCGCCCGCGCTCAGATAGTAGATCGGCGAAGCCTCCTTATAGATCTTGTCGGCTTTGGGCGATTCGCGTTCGTCGTCGCGCAGACCATAGAAATACTTTCCCGCCGGATGCTGCGCGGTGATAGGGCTAATGAGCTTGGCAATCACTCTCGGGTCGAGCGTGGTTTGCGCGCCGGTCACCGCCATTGCCTGGAACTTGGTCGATTGACGGGCGATCGGATCGGCGCTCGAAAGATCTGCCATGTCGTCGTGATAGCCGAGCCAAAGGGAGGTACACGCGCCTGCCGAACCGCCGGTAGCGCCAAACGCTCGTGGCTCCAGATTCCACTCCCTCGCTTTGTGGCGCAGGAACTGAACCGCGCGCGCCGAATCCATCATCGGCCCGGGAAACGGTGCAGTCGTCGTGTAGCGGTAGTTGATCGCCGCTACCGAGATCCCTTCCCTCAACAAACGCTCGAGCAACAGCGGGCTCAGATTCTTCTTATCTCCCGCGATGAATCCCCCGCCGTGAATGAACACAACGAGCGGCGTGGAAGCGGACGACCTCGCCTTCCACAAATCGAGCACGTTGCGCTCGTGCGTACCGTAGCTCACGTTGGCCAAATCCGGCGGCGGCAATTGACCCTGTGCAAATGCCACGCAGGCAAGCGAAAACACAATCAATTTCATACAGTCACCACTGGTATGCTAGCAGAGCCATATAGCTTGCCGGCCTTCACGGACGCAACCGGCAGCAGGCGCTGATGCACGATGCGCGACTGCCGGATCGAGTCGAACAATTCAAAGTCGCCTTCTTCGTGTTTGAAGATCGCAATGTCTCCCTCCGACCCGACCTTCAACGTACCGAATCCACGCAACGCCCCGAACGTCATCGCCGGATTGATCGTAGCGCGGGCGATGACGTCGTCGAGCTTCATGCCCAGATGCACGAACTTGGACAGCGTCGTCGCCAGGTCAAGCACGGGACCATGCACGTTGAACTGATGCACGTCGCTCGAGATGGTTCCCGGCGGCAGTTCCTGCTCGAGCGCCGCTTTCCCCACATCCCATCCAAAGCTGCCAGCGCCGTGCCCGACATCGAGCCGCACTCCGTCCGCGACCGCCTTGCGCACTTCCGGCAAAACGCGCATACGATCGTCCAGTATGCCGCCCGCTCCAGCGCGGAACGAATGCGTGATCACGTCGCCCTTACGCATTAAGGCAAGGATCTTGGGAAGGGTGGAGAAACTACCGCCGATATGAACCATCAGCGGTAGGCCCACGCCGTCCGCTGCTTCTCGCGCAAGCTTGAGCGCCTCGAGATCGTGGCGGCCGGCAATGTTCTCAGTCATGCGAATCTTGACGCCGACAATCACATCGCGATTCTGTTCGATAGTCCGAATCGCGAGTTTTGGATTCGCCAGCCGCAAATCGATGAGCTCGCCCCATGGGTTGTCGGGCGACAGCGTCGACTGGCCGACCACCGAAATATTGAGCAGGGCGTAGACACGCGTATCGACGACGTTGATTACGTACTTGCGCAGGCCGGGAAACGTGTGCGCGCCCGCCGAACCCGCGTCGACAGCCGTGGTCACGCCCTTGGCGATGCAATTGGGATCGGCCGGGATGCCGAGCGGCGCGACACCATCGTAGACATGCACGTGTATGTCGATCAGGCCAGGCGTGACGATGCGCCTTCGCGCGTCGACCACCAGCCTGGCCTCGTCCGGGGTAATGGTGGGCGCGACCTGCGCGATCTTGCCCTTGCTCACGGCGATATCGCGAACCGCCGAAAGCCCTTGGGCCGGATCGATGACGTGTCCGCCACGGACCAGCAGGTCGTAGCGTGGCTTTGGATTCTGTCCATAGGCCACCGCCAGGGCGGATTGAAAGAGAAGCGTGCGTCGCGTGTAATTTTTCATAACCAGAGCCGTGTGGTCCATCTTATAGCGGTTTGCTAGGTACAGTACGGTGGGGCTTGCCGTACCAGCGTGGGTTAGCGGTGGGCTAGCGGCGCAGCATCCCGCTGGCATTCCGCTTCGGTACAGAGCCAACCGGAATCGTCTTCACGACCTTCATCGTCTTGATGTCCACCACCACCGTGGTATCGTCGCCCGCAGCGGCGACATAAAGGCTCTTGCCGTCCGGAGGAATTGTGAGCCAGTCCGGGTGGCTTCCGACTCTCACCATCTTCAGCAGCTTGTACTCCGGTATCGAGTAGGCCGCGACGGAGTCGTAGTACTTGCTCGTTGCCCACAGCATTTTCCCATCCGGTGTGATGGCCAATCCATGCGAAGGTGACCCTTGCAGGACCTGGGTCTCTTTGTGCTGACCGGGCGGGTCCGGTAGCGCGATCCGCCGGATCTCCTTGCGAGTCGCAAAATCGACCAGTGCGAATCCATGAAAATCCGAGAGCTGCACGATAATCTCTTTCGTCGATCCGTCCGGATTGCGAGTGAAGGCCATCGGCCGGATGCCAGCGCTCAGGGTCAGTGTCCACGCGAGCGTATTGGTGGAGGCGTCGATGACGCTGATGGTGCTCGCCGCAATCGACCCGGCAACCACGTGCTTGCCGTCCGGCGTCACATAGACATTATGGATTTCGCCTTTGACGGGAACGCTTTTCACGTTGGTAAGCGAGGCGGCGTCGATGACATCCACTGCGCCGGGAGGCTGCCTGATCCCTACATACACATGCCGGCCGTCATTGGCCACCGCGACGTTATTCGGGCGGCCGCTCAGCGGAATCCGCTTGAAGACCTTGAGGCTCTTCGCATCCACTACGTCCAATGTCTTCAGCGCTTCATCGGATACGTAGATGCGGCTTCCGTCGGGCGCGATGACGACGCCATGCGGCACCTCGATATCCTCAATCATGCCGACCACTTGATTCGTTGCCGGGTCGATCACGTGAATGTTGTCACCCGCAGCGTTCGACTGTAGAACGCGGACTGCATCGGCGGTCAACGACGCTGTGGCGGTAAGCAGCCCGAGCATCACGCGGATCATTTTGAACCTCCCGTAGTCTCGCCGCGTACCCATGCAGCCAGAGTCTGCCACTCCGGATCGCTCTGCGTCTTCCAGTGCTTTCCGCCGGCGTGGAAGCGATCGCCACCGGCTGCCTTCGCCAGCGGATGCAGCAGCAGCATGCTCTTCATGGGATGCCCTGGCACCACGAACTGCTTCCACATTGCGAAGTTCTTGCGTGACTGCTCTTCGTTCCAGTTATTAGCTCCCGGCGCGAGCGGTTCCAATGGCGGAATTCGATGGTCGTGACAGGTAATGCAGCGCGCGTGCCCCGGGCGCTTCTTCAAGAAGATAGGCTGTACTCGCTCTTTGAAGAAGCTGAAATCCAGCGATGGCGCTGGCGGTGATGAGTCAGGCCTCTGAGCGAACAATGCGATTGCCAGGATTACCAGTGCTGTCATTCCAAGCCTCGTTCCTTCAGAAATTATAAGGCTACGCTCCTCGCAACATCTCTTTGTGGGTGTTGACAACCTTGGCGTAGGCCGGCTCCTGGGCCCGGTTCCGTGACTCCTTCGGATCGTCCCGATGGTCGTACAGTTCCACTCCTTTGGCGCCAGCGTCCCATTCGGTGTAGCGGTAGCGCTCGGTCCGCACTGAGGCGCCCATGACGCCCGCGGGACGGCGGATGTAGGTGAACGCAGGTTTGCCCCAGGGCTGATTCGGATTCTTGAGCAACGGCGTGAAGCTTTCTCCATCCATGCCTGCCGGCGAGGGAAATCCGCAGAGATCGGCCAGCGTCGGGTACATGTCGCAGAGCTCCACGGTCCGCGGGGAAGACTTGCCGCGCGCCATGCCCGGCGCCGAGACCACCAGCGGAACATGCGTGGACGCCTCGAACAGCGTCTGTTTCGACCACATTCCTTTCTCGCCGAGATGGAATCCATGATCGCCGAAGAACACAACCACCGTGTTCTCGCGATAACCCGACTTGTCCAGCGCATCGAGGACGCGGCCAAGCTGCGCATCCATAAATGAAGTGGCTGCATGGTAGCCCGCGATCATCTCCCGTGCCTCTTTTTCGGAGGCGGGGCGTCCGATAAATATGTCGAAATTCGGGCGGTGAGTTGGCTCCTTGGAAGTGGGCTCGGGGGAGAAGTCCGCTGGTAGCGGCATCTTCGCCGGATCGTACAAGTCGAAGTACTTCTTGGGCGCCAGGAACGGCACGTGGGGTTTGGCAAAGCCTGTAGCCAGGAAGAAGGGGCGGTCATGCTTCTGGCCGAGCAGCTCGACGGCACGGGAAGCGTTGCGGTAGTCGAGTGTATCGTTTTCGCTCTCCAGCGCGAGCCAGCGGTCGGCAGTTTTCTGGCGCTCCTTTTGCTCGGCCGGCGTCCGCGGCGGCTGGCGGTTAAGCGGCGTCCCACCGATCTCCCAGGCTTTGTCGTCATCCAGACCGCCGTGGAATATCTTGCCCGTCGCCATGGTCTTGTAGCCGTTGTTGCGGAAGCTCTGCGGCAGCGTAACCACGTCCGGCATTTTTTCGCGGAACCATGTCTGGTTCTCCAGGATCTGAGTGCGCGGAGGGCGGCGGCCGGTGAGAAGAGAAGATCTGGAGGGATTGCAGAGCGGATACTGACAATAGGCGCGCTCGAAGCGGACGCCCTGTTGAGCCAGCCGGTCGATATTCGGCGTCTTCACGGGAGCGCCGTAGCAGCCTACCTGTGTGTTCAGATCGTCCACCGCGATAAACAACACGTTCAGCGGTTGGCGTTGCGCGGCATATGCCGCGGCGGATGCGGCCAGAAAGTGTCGTCGCGTGATCATGGTTTAACCTCCCAATTCAAACCGCTGGCTTACGCGCGCGGCTCAGAAGCGGAGCCGCGACCGTGAGGGAGCCGGCGCCTAGCGCGCGAGTTCCTCAGCGGCCAGATACGCCAGGCGCGTCACGCGCTCCATCTTATCCCAATTGATCTTGTCGGCGGTGTCGGACGGTTCGTGATAACCCGGATGCCATCCACCGAACAGCCAGACCGCGGGAATCCCGGCGATGAGGAACGGGAAATGATCGCAGCGCCAGAGTGCACTCTGCGAAGAATCGCGATCGTACTTCGAGTCAAGATCAAAGCCGATGGCGCGGTTAGCGCGCTCGATCACACGGGCCAGCTCCGGAAAGTAGGCTCCGCCGATGACGTTCATCAAGCGCAACGTCTCCGCCGGCACAGGCACGCGGCCCTCTGTCTGACTGGTATGTGCTTCATCGCGGCCCACCATGTCGAGGTTGATCACAGCCGTCACTTTTGGCAACCCAGGAGGCGGCTTCGCGACATAATAATAGGACCCTAGTAACCCGTTTTCCTCCGCACCGAACGAAGCGAAGATCACGCTTCGCCGCAACTTCTTCTTTCCCGCCGCGAATATGCGCGCCAGCTCCACCACGACAACGGTTCCCGATCCGTTATCATTGGCGCCCGGATACACGTACTCGCCCTTGTTCGGCAGATGATCGTAATGGGAGCCGATGAGCACCGCCTCACGGCGCAGCTTGGGATCCGATCCTTCGATCCACCCCAGCACGTTCCAACACCGGGCGGTTTCCGCGCGGCGAGGAACAAGCTTGATCCTCACGGAGCCATCGAGCGCACGGGATGCAGGCTTGCCGGATTCATCGAGTGCCTCCTGAATCTTCCCAAACTCCGGCAGCATCTTCACGGCCGTCTCCTTGCGGAGGGTTAGCATCGGGGTGCGGATTGCTTCGTCGTAGAGAGTGCGCGCTCCCCCTCTGTTCGGATTCGGATCCGCGGGCGCTGCCGCAGACCTGCCGTTGGGCAGCACCAACACTGCCAGGGCTCCATGCTCCTGCGCGTTGAGTCGCTTGCTGCGAGCGGCGGCATGCTTGGTCAGACCCCGTCCTAGAAATACGCTCTTCTCATCGCTTTCGCGCGGCTCCCGCTCAAAGATAAGCACGACCTTGCCTTTCACATCGATGTCCGCGTAATCGTCCCAGTTGTGCTCCGGCGCGGTGACGCCGTAACCCGCGAACACGACGGGACCGCGTATCTCGATCGGCCGAGGATGGCCGCCCGTGAACCCGATCTTTTCGCCTTGCCACTCGACCACACTCTGCTCCGTGTCCAGGGGCGCCGATGTCAGCTCAAATTCCTGTAAATAGGACCCGTCGCAACAAGGCTTGACTCCCGCTTTAGCCAGCTCAGCCGCAAGAAACCGGGCTGCGAGCGCTGTGCCATTCTCGAGTGCCGCGCGCCCCTTCATTTCGCGAGAGGTGAGAAATGTGAGGTCGGCCTTCAGGCGGTCTACGCGCACGGTTTGAGCCGATGCCAGAGCGGCGAGGCTAAACGTCGCGGTCAGGAAAGCCCACATACTGTACCTCCTCTTCGAGCTCGAATCCAAAGCTGTCCATCACTCGGTGCTTCAATTCATCAATCAGCGCATGCACGTCGGCAGAGGTACCGACACCGTCGTTGTACAAAAGATTGGCGTGATAGTGAGCCACTTGGATGTCACCGCGCCTCATTCCTTTCGCTCCCACCTGTTCGAGAAACCATGCCGAGGGCACCTTGTCCTCGATGATGATTTTTTCGGGAAGCACCGACGCCGCCGAAGCCGGCAGTTGCGCCAACAGGCAGTTTTTGAAGATACTCCCGGCGCAGCGCATCGTGGGCGGATACTTGGCATCGCGGATGGATTGGATCTCGGCCGCGCGACGACGCAGATCTTCGGGCGGACCTTCCGGCATGGTCAGCTCGGCCGCGAGAATGATCCAGCCCTTGCACTTCTTGAAAATGCTTTCGCGGTACGCGAACTGGCACTCCCGGTTTGACAAGAGTCGCACGTGGCTGCCTTCGGCATACTCGACGCGGGTGACGAACTCGTTGATCGAATGTCCGTAGGCGCCCGCATTGCCGTAGAGAGCTGCGCCCACCCAGCCGGGGATTCGCGTCATCGTGTGGAGGCCCGCAAGACCTTGCTCGATGGCAAAGTCGACTAGAGCCTGCAAATCCGCGCCCGCCTCGACGCTCACAGAGCCGTTGGACTTCGTGATGCCAGAGGCCCGATAGCGCAATACGATTCCAGGAAATCCCTGATCGGCAACGATGAGATTGGTTCCGCCGCCCAGAACCACCGACGGCTCGCTGCTCGCGTGTGCGATCGCCATCGCTTCGAGGAACGCGTCCTTGTTCCAGGACTCGACGAGCCAGCGTGCGGCTCCCCCCAAACCAAAGCGCGTATACTCCGCCAATGCCACGTTAGCTCGCACTTCCACACCCGCCACCCGCGCAAGCCGGTACAATAGGTCCTCTGTTTGCTCCAAACAGAAATTTTACCCGGAGCCCGTTCGGAATTTCTGAGGACCGACCTGGAGGGCGAGATTCATCCCGCGCGGGGCTTCAGCGCTTGGGAAGGTTCCCCTCACGGCAGGCCACGCAGCGCGCCCGGCAAAAAGCGGCGTCACGCTTCGTGCACTGCCTCCCCCCCCCACAAGAAAGGTTTCAAAGCGCTCCGCTGAAACCCCCGTTGTGCATCCCCCCGACTGCCCGACCCGTGACCTTATTTGCCAGCCCTCCAAGGCCAGCCACTCGCGCGGTGCGCTGACGCCGGTTCCGGGCGAGCAGGTGGACTGACGCGCTGCCGAAGTGGTACCTGGGGTCTACGCATCTGAACGCCGAATGGCCAAAGACCTTCAATTACTGCCGCCTTCGTATGCTGAGTTTCTCAGCGTGCTGAAGGAGCGCATTCGCTCCGCTCAGGTTCGAGCAGCCATGGCGGTGAACCAAGAGCTTGTTCTGCTCTACTGGGGAATCGGAAAGGAGATTCTGACTCGCAGAAACAAGACGGCTGGGGAACACAGGTCATTGAACGACTGGCGAGGGACCTCCGTTCTGAGTTCCCTGATATGCAGGGACTTTCGCCCGTAACCTAGGCTATATGAAGGCCTTCGCGGAAGCCTGGCCGGAGGAGCTAATTTTGCAACAGGCTGTTGCAAAATTGCCGTGGGGCCAGCCGACGGTGGGATAGCCGCGCAGTTGGCCACATAATCTCTCCGTAACCGTCCAAGGCGCGGGCGGCTCGGAGGCTGGTAGGCCTCTTAACATTGCGGAGTTCCGTCACCCTGGAGAATGCCCGGCCCCAGCTCAAAGAAACACTGCCGACGAATCGAGGAGATTGAAGCCGAGCTGGACGATGGCGTGGATTTATCATTCTTGATGAGAGACTTTCACGCCGTCGCAAGGCCACGCTAGATGGGGCCTCCTGCCCTGTCCATCCTGGGACTGATTCTGGTAACGGCGACGGCTCTTGCGCTCGGCGAGATAGTGAGCGGACCGTCGCCGGCTGGGTTCTCGCGCGCAGAGCACCGGGCCATCCGGCACATGGCGGGAGCCGGGCTCCTAAGCATGGGCGTGATGCTGCTTGCTTGGGCCGGAGTGGTTTCTCCAGCGGTATTTATCGGAATATCGGCGATCTCTCTCGGTCGGTTGCTCTGGCCTCTCAGGGGGCACATCCGTGCAGCATCCATGACCACGTTCCGATTGTCGTGGCCCTCCGCTGGTGCTATCGGTGCATCACTCGGACTCCTTGTTTTTGGCGTTATGTACACCATTGTTGCCCTTGCTCCGGAGACATCGCCGGACGGCAGCGGCTACCATCTTGGGGCCGTCCACAAGTATCTATTAGACGGAAAGATGTCGCCGCAGCAAGAGGACATGTATTGGATGCTCTATCAGGGCGGCGAAATGTTGTATCTATTCGCGTCCGCGATAGGCACCTATTCATCAGCCGCATTGCTTCATCTCACCTTCCTGGCGGACCTGGCGATCTTGGTGGCGGGCTTCGCAAGTAGGCACGGTAGGCCCCAAAGCGGCATCGCCGCATCAATCCTCATCGTGGCCTGTCCCGTCATCGGCCGGTGCGCAACGACGGCCTACGTTGATGTCATGGTAGCGGCCATTCTCTTCAGCGCCTTTGTGTTGCTAGAGGCTTACAGCCGGTCCTTCGACAGACGGACCGTCTTGCTGGGATCCCTTTTGCTTGGATTTGGGATTTCGGTCAAGATTACCGCGGTTGTGGCTCTTGGCCTATTGATTTCGGTGACATTGTGGGCATACTTTGCGCGAAGAGAGAATCTCAGTTCGTTAGTTGCTGGGGCCGCAATAGTTGCCTTGTATGTAGCCCCATGGAGTATCAGGAACTGGCTGTGGTACCAGAACCCGGTCGCTCCCATGTTTAATCGATGGTTTCCGAATGACCACGTTTTCGTCAGCCTTGAAGAGGGGTGGCGTCAAGCTCTTCAGGCATTGGGCGGCACGATGGCGCTGAGTGAATAGGCAGCAGAGATCGCCTTCCATGGTGGGCGCCTTCAAGGGTTAACCGGGCCACTGATCGTTCTGGCGCCGTTAGTTCTATTTGCTTCATTTCGGGAGAAACACGTCCGACTCATGCTGCTAACGAGCGCCATGCTGGCGGTGCCATACTATCTAAACCGGGCACCAGATTTGTCATTCCCGTGCTGCCATTTCTGGTTCTGGCAGCGCTTGGGGCCTTGGAGAACAGGAAGAAAATGTTGGCAGCGATAACGAGCGTTACTGCGATCGCATGCCTTCCGATAGTGGTCGAAAGATACGCTGACCGCCGTGCCTGGCGGATCTCCGAGATTCCCTGGCAGGTAGTATTCGGTATCGAGGACCAGCGTGATTACGTGAGGCGACAGATTGGGGCTTTTGTCGAAGTCGTCAACGCCCTTCCACCGGCAAGCCGGTTATTCGCCATGGACGAATTGCCACGCGCCTATGTGAACATACCCTTACTAGCCGGATGTGAATTGGTCCCGCTTGGAATCGAGCCAAGTCGGGGCTTCGACCTGCCTCGGTCGGACCGGCAGCCTGTCGGTGTTGCTGAATTCGGTTCAGATCAAAACTGCAACCGCAACGCCAACTGCAACTGGCGGGGATTCCCGACAGTCGATGTAATCCTTCCCGCGTTGGCATCTCCGATGGACGCGTTCGGCAAGCCGAACTGTGGCGTATTGAACAGGTTGAACGCCTCCGACCGGAACTGGAGCTTCCAGTTCTCGGTGAAGGCGAAATCCTTAAACAACGACATGTCGAAGTTGATGCGGCCCGGTCCAAACAGGATGTTGCGTCCGGCGTTCCCGAAACGGATGGTTGTAGGACCGGCGAATGCCGTGGGATCGAACCAGCGCGCCAACGACCGCTGATCCGCTGGAAGGACCGCGGTGCGGCCGAGCGAATCCGGACGCGAGCCGCCTGCTCCATTCGTGTTCGCCACCAGAAGTCCCGGTGTGAACGGCAAGCCGGTCTGCATCGTGGTGATGCCATTCAACTGCCAGCCGCCGATCAAGGTCCGAGTGATTCCCCTGGCGTCCCGCAGGACGGGCAGCGCGTAGGTGTACGAGACTGTCATGCGGTGACGCAGGTCGTAGTTCGAGTTACCGCGCTCACAGGAGCGGCAGCGGATATCCTGCGGGGTTCCTGTGCCTCCACCGAATTCGGTGGCGACGTTATCGATGGCATGCGCCCAAGTGTAGCCGAGCAGCACGCTCAGACCGTGGCTCATGCGCTTCTCGAACGTCAACTGAAAGGCATTGTAGTTGGAGTTGGTGTCGGAAACCGCGTAGGTCGCTTGGGCCAATGCAGGCCGTACGCCGAAGAAGGCGCGGCGGTTGGCGACGGCGCCAGGCCCAGCCAGCGGCTGGTTCAGATCGATCGAAGTATGCAGGCGCCGTCCCACGTTGCCCACATAGGCGACCTTGAAGATCGCCTGCCACGGCGCGATCTCGTGTTGGATCGACAGGTTGAACTGTTGCGCGTACGAAGATCGGAAATCGCTGGATACGCCGATGACTCCGCCCGACGGGTTCTTGGCGGACTCAAAGTTCACCGTAGGCGGGGCCGGGAAGCCGTCGCTCACTCGAGGGCCGACATTGAAATCACCCGGAGTCACGTTATAGATCGGCCCGAACGGCACGTGCCGGAACAAACGGAGAGCCGCGCCGCCGTTACCGCTGGGGTTGTAGAAGATGCCGTAGCCGCCGCGAATCACCGTATGGGACAGTGCCTGATAGGCGAAGCCGAAGCGCGGCGCCCAGTCCTTGAAGTTTCGCTTGACACCCATCCGGCGATCCACACCGTCGCGATTGGCGATCAAGACTGTGGCCGTCGCCGGATCGAAGTTCGCCAGCCGATCCGCGACTTCAGTCACCGGGCTGAAGTAGTCGTGCCGGACGCCCAGGTTCAGAGTCAGCTTCCTCGACACGCGCCAGTCGTCGGCGAAGTAAAACCCCGTCTCGATCAAGCGCTGGCCGGTCCAGGCGAGCGTGTAGTCCTGCTCAATCAGGGTCGGATAGCCCAGGATGAAGCTCGCCATGGCGTTCCCCGATGGACCCGCCACCGACCCGCGCGAATCCGTGAATGCGGCATTGAAATTGAACCGGCCGTTGCCGCGGTTGGTTTGATACTCGGTGATTTGACGGCGGTAGACGCCGCCGCCGAACTTAAGCGTGTGAGCGCCGGCGGTGAAAGTTACGTTGTCCTGGTAGTGAAACGTATTCGAGCGGCGGTAGATCGGAAGCGAGCGCGAGTGTCCCACGCCTGCATAGTTGGAATTGTTGATGATCGGCAGCGCATACTGCAACGGATGCGAATTTCCGTTACGTACGCCCAGTGCGTTGGCGAGGTTGTCCCCGGGCGCGGCGTCCGCTTGGGTATAGTCCAGCACGAACCGGTTGTAACCGAACCGGAAATCGTTCACCATGCGCGGCGAGAGCACCTTGGTGTATGAAAGGACCGCGTGCTGCACCGGGTTGGAGGCCGGACCGGCGAAAGTGTCCTCATTGCCGACGCCCACTTCCTTCGCGAGGCCCTGAATCTGAACTTTGGGGAAGGTATAGGGCGCGATAGTCTCGGTCTTTTGGGCGGACCACCTCACGAAAAAGTTGTCGTTCGGTGAAAACTGATGATCCACGCGAATGTCATATTGGTCCCAGTTCTGAACTTGCGCCAGGTTGGTTTGATAGTTGTTGGTCAGGTTCCCGTTCGTGGTGCCCGGATAGGCAGCGAGCAGCCGAGCGGTTACAGGATCGAAGCGGTTTGCGGGAATCTGGTTGTTGGCGAATGGATCGCGCCGGAACACGGCGCCGTCCTGGCGTCCTGTGAGCGGGTCGTAGATGCGATTCTCCGCAGAAAAGTCGCCACGCTTGATGGCTGCAGTTGGAATTGTCGTGGTCAGGAACTGCTGCAAGCTGCGGCGGAAACCTTCGTAATCGAAAAACCAGAAGGTCTTGTTCTTGATCGCCGGCCCGCCAATCGCGCCACCGAACTGGTTGTACTTGAACGAGGGGAATGGCGTCCCTTTGGCGTTAAAGAAGTTGCGCGCATCCATGGCCGAATTGCGCAGAAACTCGAATGCGGCGCCATGAATCCCATTGGTCCCGGATTTCGTAATCACGTCCACAACGGCGCCGGAGTTGCGGCCCGTGTCAGCCGAATACAGGTTCGTCTGCACCTTGAACTCGCGGATGGCTTCAATCGCGGGGCGCAGAGTAATCAAGCCGATCAGCCGCTCGTTGTTGTCAGCGCCATCGTATAGAAAATTGTTTGAGCCTTCACGATTGCCGTTGGAGAAAATCTCCGTTCCTGGACGCCGGTCGTCGGGGCGTGTTCCGCTTTGGATCGTGCCGGCGGTAGAGTATCCCGTGCCGTTCACGCCTGGCGAAAGAATCGCAAGCTGCACGAAGTTGCGGCCGTTCAGAGGTAACTCGCTCACAAACTGCTGGTTGATCACGGCTCCCAGCGAAGAGGACTGGGACTCGAGCAGGGGCGCGGCCGCAGCCACCTCAATCGTTTCCTGGACCTGGCCCACTTGCAGTGCGAAATCGATCTTGGCGCGCTGGTTGGTCTGCAACAGCACACCATTCTGCAAGACCTTGCGGAAGCCAGAGGCCTCGACCGAAAGATTGTACGTGCCTGGCGGCAGCAAAGTTATGATGTAGCCGCCATCGCCGCCAGAGATGGTTTCGCGAGCGACTGTGTTCGTCGCCGCGTTCGTGGCCGCGACCTTCGCGTTTGGCACGGCGGCGCCGGTGGAATCCGTCACGGTACCGGCAATCTCGCCGGTAGCGACTTGGCCGTAGGCGGGGAGCACGAGCAGGCTGGACAAGACGGTAAGTGTCAGAATACGAATCGATTTCATAGTGGTTTCAATGACCCCTTGTGACAATACTACACCAGCGGGCCCAGTATTCCTTATCTGTGGAAGCCCACTCAACCCAATCCCGGGAGCCCCGCGGCAGACTTCGCCTGCGTGGCTGCCCGCACAATCGCTTCCGCCACCGCCTCGCCCGCCGCGACACCCAACGCCGTGAGATCCGCTTGTGCGCCTCCGTGCGAGAGCGTGAACAACGTATCTCCATCGGACGTAGTCCAAACCGGCCGGATTGCGCGAGCCATCCCAGTGGATGCAAGCTGCGCCAGCTTGTTGGCCTGCATTTTGGTCAGACGCGCGTTGGTAGCTACAACCACCAGAGTCGTGTTTTCCTTTTGGAATCCTCCCCGCGCCCCCCGCTTTATCTGCTCAGCGGAATCCACCAGATCCGTCGAGTTGGGGGAATGCCGCGCCCCCGCGATCACGCGACCGGTATCCGGATCTACGATGTCGCCCACTGCATTCACCGCCGCGAGTGCGGCCACCCGGACACCAGCGTACGGCCCGTCCAGCCATACGGTGGCGGATCCGATGCCCGCCTTCATCGCGTGCGACAATCCGAATACTTTCCCGACGCTCGCACCCGTCCCCGCGCCCACGTTGCCTTCCCCGACTGTCGCGCTGGATGCCGCTCGAGCGGCGGCTTCTCCCATCTCTCTGCCCGGTGAGACGGGTTTCCCAACCCCAAGATCGTATAGAGCAGCAGCCGGAACCAGCGGAACCACGCCCGCCGAAGTCGGAAACCCAATCTTCTTCTCCCGTAAGTAGCGCATTACCCCGAACGCGGCTTCCAAGCCGTAGGCACTGCCTCCGGTAAGAACCACAGCATGCATGCGGTCGTTGAGATGCAACGGATTCAACAGATCCGTCTGCAAGGAAGCAGTCGCCGAGCCGCGCTGATCGAGGCCCGCCACTGCCCCCTCCGGGCACAGGATCGCCGTACAGCCGGTCCACGCATCAAGATCGGTCGCGTGTCCCACCAGGATCCCGTCAATATCGGTGAGACCATTCATTAATCTGGTTGTATGGTAGCATCGGGTCTGTGCGGGTGTTTGATTTTCTCAAAGGTCCAATCCTCAATCTCCAAATCTTCCTGCAGCTCACGGGCCGGGCGATCGTCAACTTGTTCCGGTCGCCGCATTATGTGGATGACGTCGCGCTCCAGATGGACATCATCGGCGTCGGCAGCCTTCCCCTCGTTCTTCTCTGCGGCTTGTTCACTGGGGCGGTAATCACTCTGCAGATGTCGCGGGCCCTGAATCAATATGGCGCCAGCGGCCAGGTTGGCGCAATCGTCGCGATCACTCTGGTGCGTGAGCTAGGCCCGGTGCTCACGGCCATACTGGTAGCGGGGCGCAACGCTTCGGGAATGGCGAGCGAGCTAGGTTCCATGAAAGTGACCGAGCAGATCGACGCCATGCGAGCCCTCGGCACCGACCCCGTCCAAAAGCTGGTGACCCCGCGCCTGATCGCCATGGCAACCATGCTCCCGTGCCTGGTGATCTTTTCCGATTTCATGGGACTAGTGGGTGGCTATACGGTTGGAGTGCTCACACTGAACCTGACGACCGCCACGCAGTTTTGGTCCACTGCATACCAGGCCCTCGGCTATCGCGATGTGGGGGAAGGATTGTTGAAACCGTTCGTATTCGCCATCGTCATAGCTCTTGTGGGCTGCCACTACGGCATCAGCACGACAGGTGGGACGCAGGGCGTCGGACGGGCAACCACGCAGGCCGTCGTCGTGTCCTGCGTCTGGGTGATCGTGCTCACCTACTTCATCGGCGCGTTTTTCGTACAGCTTCGCTGATTATGGGGAACGGCAACGGGGCCGTTTTGAAGCTCGATCGTGTGACGGTCCGATTCGACGATACCGCGGCGTTGGATTCAGTCTCTCTCGAACTCGAAGAGGGAGAAACCTGCGTGATCCTGGGCGCGGCAGGCAGCGGAAAGACCGTCCTGCTCAAGACCGCACTCGGACTCATCTCTGCCGATGCGGGCCGGGTGGTCCTGTTTGGTCGTGACACAGCGCAAATGAATGAACAGCAGTTGATGGACTTGCGCAGCCACATGGGCGTCCTTTTCCAGGAAGGCGGGCTGTTTGACTCTCTCACAATCGAAGAAAACGTTGCTTATCCATTGGTGAATCAGAAGAGTCTGCAGTGCCCACCGGAACAAGTCCGCCCGCGCGTGGAACAGGCGCTGCACTTCGTGGAGCTCGGCCATACTCTGGAGAAGATTCCGAGCGAGCTGTCCGGCGGCATGCGGCGGCGTGTCGGGATTGCCCGCGCGATCGTCACTCGCCCGGCGCTCCTGCTCTACGATTCGCCCACCGCGGGACTCGACCCCATCACCGCCAACAACATCATCGCCCTCATCGCCAAGGAGCGGGACACGCGCGGAACCACGAGCGCTTTGGCCACGCATCGCTATCAGGACGGGCAACTGCTGGCGAACTATCGCTACAATGCGAAAACAGGACGTCTGGTAAAGGTGGAATCCAAAGGGGACCTTCGGACCCGGTTTCTGGTGATGAGCGAAGGCAGGATCGTATTCGAGGGTAGCCAGGAGGAGCTCGAAGCCTCCACCGATCGCTATATTTCCAAGTTTGCCGCACGGATGAAAGAATGAAATATGCCTTCCGCTAAACGAGTGGCTTGGGCGCAACTCAAGGTGGGTGTCCTGGCCGGCATCGCCATGGTGATTCTCGGCGTCGTGGTGTTTCTGATTACGGGAGATAAGAGCTTGTTTCAGAAGCGCGTGGTGGTCTATACGTATCTCGACGATTCGGCTGCGCTCACCGACGGCTCCGATGTGCGAGTCAACGGGATTCACGTCGGAAAGGTTGGGCGGGTGGAGCTGACCGGCTCGAGCCAGAGGCTGCGCGTGGTCCGGGTTCATCTGGAGGTTGACGCGGGGAAGCTATCCCAGATTCCGGACGACTCTATTGCCGGGATTTCAGCGGCGAACGTCCTCGGAACCAAGTACATCAATATCAAGCGGGGAAGCAGCGTCAACCCGGTGAGGCCGGGTGGTGAGCTCAAGAGCAAAGATGTGAGTAACTTCGACGAGCTCTTCGAACAAGGGAACGCTACTTTGGCTTCCTTGCGTGGCTTGCTCTTACGAATCGAGAACGTCGTCGGCGAAGTCGAGCGGGGCGGCGGCTCGATCGGTAAGCTGATCTACGACACTCAACTCTACGACAATCTCAACGGCACTGCCGCCGAAGCCCGGAAGATCGTTGCGCAGCTCAACACCGGCAAGGGCACCATCAGTCGTCTGTTCTACGATGACACACTGCATGAAGACTTCCGCAAGACCATAGCACGCATGGATTCGCTTGTTGAAGGGCTCCAGCAAGGGCAGGGCACACTCGGCCGTCTCCTGAAGGACCCCGCTCTCCATGAGGACACGCGCAAGACCATCGCCGAGTTCCGGCAAGTGGCCGCCGATCTCAACGCGGGCAAAGGCTCGGCCGGCAAATTCCTCAAGGATGAAGCCTTTCACAAACAGATAGCCGGCCTGATCACCCGGATGGATTCGCTGATCGAAAGGATCAACAGGGGGGAGGGAACGCTCGGGCAACTGGTGGTGAACCCACAGATGTATGAGTCGCTGAACGGCGTAACTCGCGAAATGCGCGCCCTGATGAAGGACTTTCGCGCCAATCCCAAGAAGTTCCTCAGCATCAAGCTCGGTCTGTTCTGATGTAGGCAGATGGTTCGTCTGCCATCGCCAATGTCGAAACGTCTCATCGTCAACGCCGACGACTTCGGTTTCACACGCGACGTGAACGAGGGAATCGTCGAAGCACACCGCAACGGGATCGTAACATCCACTACGATCATGGCCAATGGCAGCGCCTTCCACCACGCCGTGATTCTGGCCAAGGAGACACGGTCGCTGGCGGTCGGCGTTCACCTGGTCCTGGTGGGCGAACGGGCTCTGAGCCGTTTGGGGAAGGCTCTGCCATCCTCTCCAGCGCGCCTGGTGGCTACGCTCGCCATGGGAGGTCTCGACGTCGAACGAGAACTGGACTTTCAGATCCGGCGTGTTCTCAACGCGGGAATCGAACCGTCGCACTTTGATACTCACAAGCACACGCACTCGCATCCACGCGTGGCGGACGCCGTGGCGCGAATGGTGGAAAAGCACGGCGTGCATTGGGTCCGGCGGCCGCTACGCATGCCGGTGTTCGGCGCCATGGCCGAAAAGAGGCTCCGGCGGCCCGGCGTTCGGATGGCGGATCATTTCCTGGGATACGATCTCACAGGACGCTTCGGCGTGTCTGAACTCGAACGGACACTCCGCTCTCTACCAGAGGGAATTACTGAGTTCATGTGCCATCCGGGCCTTTATGGCGAGGAGCTGCGCCAGTCCCGGACGCGTCTCAAAGAGAGTCGCCAGCGCGAACTGGACGCGCTCCGGTCGCCGGAAGTGAAGCAGGCGGTGCGGGAGAGTGGAATCGAGCTCACGGACTACCGCCAGGCTTAGCGGGTACCACGAAAAAGGCGCTGAAACGCGAACTACATTCGGTTACGGCCGGATCGGTTGCGGCAGCCCGATGCCCAGCTCCCGGACCAGCTTCCCCCACAAAGCCTGGCCCAACTCCGTTGAGTCCTCTTTGCGCACCGGCATGACCTGGACGTGGAGTCCAGCCATCTCGTCGGTTGCCTCCGGTCCCCAAAGGACCCGCCGCGGCGGCGACGAAGGATTTTTCGGGTTGGCAGGCGAGTTGTCGTAGACAAACTCCATCTCGAGCCGCGTATCGGTCGGCAGCACGAAGGGATCGCGGTAGCGGTAGTGCTGCTGCCAGTTGAAGTCCCAGTCGCGGATCGCAAGAAGTTCGACTCGCTTGCCGCTGGGCAACTCGGCCCAGCCTCGCATTTCGCGGCAAATGTAGTGAGCGTGCGGAATGATGCCCGTCACCTCCACGGCAATGGGAAGGGTGAAGTGATCGCGCACGATGTAGCGGGCTTGGCCGGCGGGAATGTCGATGCGGCGCGTGCCCAGCGCGACGTCCATCATGGGCCTGGATGGCGCCTGCTCCGTGAAGTAGAGCCCGACTTCGGAAAGATCGGACTCCGGCCGGCCCGCGGGATGGTAGTGAAGCTGTAAGACCAGATCGGCTCCCCTGGGGATTCGCACGGCTCCGTCGCGGGGATAAGGAGCGGGCGTCATGCCCGGAGTCCAGCCTCCAAGACTGGCAGTGGGGAGGAATCCGGGAAGTCCGAAACAGCGATAGCCTGGTTCAGGAGTCTCCCGGTCACGCCGGCGCGCGGCGCCCGTGGCATCAATGAACAACAATGCATGGTGGAGCACTTTCGGATTTCCGGGCCGGAAATCGAACGCTCGGACCCAGCGGCTTTCAGTGAGGCCCGTGGGAACCACGAAGCATTGGTACTGGTCGGGACCCTCCGCAGGAATGGCTACTTCCGACCCTCGAAGAACCATGTGGGGATCGCCTAGACGCCAGCCGTCCCGGAAGGGGGGCGCATCTGGAGCCGCGAAAAGATTCCCCGGAGGGGCGCCGGCCAACGACCATCGGTGAAGAACGTCGATTTCGCCAGCGCCGAGGATGCGCGCGCCTTGGAACGGATGCATCGGGTTCGGGCCGGCGTGCCATGGAGGCATCAGCCGCCGCGATGTCACTGCTGCGATAGTGCCAGCCAGAGGAGCCGCCTCCTCGTACCGCTCGAGCGAAAAGGGCCCCGTGCCCCCCTGCCGATGACATTCAACGCAGTGTTTGAACACAATCGGAGCAACGTCCCGGGACCATGTGGGACCTCGCGAGAGAACGGTGGGGAACGAGATCGAACATCCGATCGCCTGAGTGCGCGGCACAGAAATGGACCGATTAGCCAGCGCTTCGTCCAGTGCAATCTGGAGATCGCGGCGTATGGGCGCTGGTCGTGTCTTGGTCAGGCTGATCGCGCGATCGTCGATCCGGCCTCGATACAGTATCTCTCCGGAAGCCCTTGCCAGAACTGCTTCGGGTGTAACCTGGGCTCCCAGCTTGCGGGCCAAGGTCGGATCCTGCGTCTCGAGGAGTCGAATGCGGGCCGAGTAGGCGGCTTTAAGACGGTCGATTTCAGGCGCATAGCGCTGCGAGAGCGGGCAGGCGGGTGAAAGGAAAAGATACAACGTGAGCTGCGGAGCCATGCCATCTTCTTTACGCTAACCGGTAAGATTTACCAGGGTCGTGCTGGCAAAGTGGGAGAATTCAATTTGGACGCTGAATTGCAGTAAGTCTAGTAAGGAGGACCTCATGAAACGCTACATCCCCATTCTATCCATTGCCCTTTGGTTCCAGGCGTGCACTCCAACGCCACCGCCTGCGTCCAATAATGCGGCACAACCAACTCCTGCTGGTTCTGCCGCGTCGCCCACTCCGATGGCGATTGCACCCAAGCCGCCCGCTGATCCGCCGCCACCTCCCGAGTTCGTCCTTCCGGCGGGATCGACGCTGAAAGTCCGGACCGCCTCATCCATCTCAACCAAGACGGCCAAGGCCGGCGACCGGATCGCAGCGTCGCTGGCGGAACCTCTAGTGGTCGATGGCCGGGTGATCGCTCCAAGAGGTGCAAACGCCGTGTTGCGAGTAGTGGATTCTGACAAAGGCGGCCGAATCAAGGAGACCGCCCACTTGTCGGTGCGGCTCGCGCAGGTCACACTGGCCAGCGGGAAGACGGTCGATGTGCAAACGAACGCCATCGGGCGTACCGCTCCCAAGACCGTGAAGCGGGATGCGACCAAGGTCGCGATCGCCAGCGGCGTGGGCGCAGCCATCGGCGCAATTGCCGGACAAGGACGCGGCGCGGCCATTGGCGCCGGCGCTGGCGCGGCCGCCGGGACAGGAGTTGTTCTGGCGACTCACGGCAAACCCGCGGTGATTGCGGCGGAATCTCTGTTGACGTTCTCCTTGCAGAGCTCGGTCAAGCTTTAGACGACGAAAGTTCGCCGCTGCACGCTGAAGCGCGCTGAAGCGTGCGCCACGTCAAAAGAATCGGCCGAGCCGGAAGAACAACTTCCGGTTTCCTGATTCCCCAAACGATCCGCCGAAAAACAGTACGCCGATGGGGGTCTCCCCCGCGAGCCCCACCACGCCATCATGAAATGCTCCATGGTGCTCGCCATTCGAAAACGCCGCGCCGAATTCCCATGCTAGGCTTACGTACAATTTGCCAAACCGGTTGAGCGGAGACCGCGACAACTGGCGCAGCACGCCCGACTGGCCGTAGTAGTAGTGGCTTCCGAAGTCCTGCTGGATTGCCAGTGCCGACAGCCGTAGCGGACCCCCGAGCGTAAACGGCGCGAAAAGATTTTGATTCCGTATGGTGGTGCCTCCGGCGAGCGCGGAGGTGAAATAGTAGGACCCACGGAGAGGTATTGCCCAGCGTACATCCGTTTCCAGAATCGGAAACTGGCCCGACGCTCGCGGCGCATCCAAAACCCATTGCCCGAACGCCGCCACGCGAAGCCCACGCGTCGCGATGATGGCACTGTCTTGGCCCTCATGCACGTAGCGCGCCCGAAAACGGCTGAAGTTTCCCTGGAGCGAGGGTACGGACGGCAATCCGATCGACACGCGATTCCTGAGGTCGCTGAACGCATAGCCGAGCCGAAACTCCGAGAATCGACCGGCGGCGTACCCGAAGTCCACGGCGCCGCCCATTTCCCGCTGCTGGAACTGTGCGGTGCGAACACTGTCCTCATAGAGATCGCGCGTGGATTCCGAGAGGAACAGGCTGGGCGCCGCGAACCACTTCGAGGAACGGATGCGGTGAAAGAATTCCGTGTCGAGATGGTCGCGGATCCCAACCCCAAAGTTCACCCGCCACTCCGACCCGGGGTTTCCTACATCCAAGTGGGTCAGCCGCCCGGCAATTCCGAAGCGCAACGGTTGGGACGTCGCGCCATCGATGGAAATAGCTAGATTCAGGAATGGAGGCCCCTGCGGTTTCTCGTGCACTTTGATGGCTAACGTCTGTTTGCCGTTCGCGTCGAGGAGCCGGTAGTTGGCCGAGTCCCAGCGGCCCAGTCCGGTGATGCGAGTGAGTTCCTCGTGCAGTTGCCGGCGGTCCGCTGGCGGAATTAGAACCGGCTCCAGCCGCATCTCCAGATTACGTTTGAGAGGCGGAGTGAGCCCTTCCACCTGTATTACTGCCGGGTCAAACACATCGGGGCGGCGCTTTCGCTTCCGTGCCTCTTGCAGCGACCGCCACTCCTGCTCGCTCACCGAGAATCGGCGTAACACCGCCGCCTTTTGGCGAGCGGCGTCATATCCGCGCTGCACCAACTCCAGTGCGCGGTGAAATTCGGTCGATTGAATACCCTGCAAGTCGGGAATGAGCACGATATCGGCGTTCGCCATGCTACGCAGCTCGTCGGCCGTAATGATCAGGTCGAGGGAACGGTTCGCGACATCGAGCAGCGTATACTGCCCTGCCTTCTTCGGCAGAGCGGCGTGGAGGGCCACGGCGATCACAACTTCGGCGCCCATTTTCCGTGTGATGTCGACCGGAAGATTGTTGAGGACACCTCCGTCCACGAGCACTTGGCCGTCGCGCTCGACCGGAGCGAACAGGCCCGGCAACGCCATGGTCGCGCGCAGAGCGTCGAATAGATCGCCTTGATCGAAAACGACCTGGCGCCCCGTAACAAGATCCGCAGCAACGCACCGGAAGGGTGTGGGCAGGTCGTCAAAGGATCGCAAGCCGTTCCATGCCCCCGCGATCTGACTGAGAACAAGGCCGACACCATGGCCGGGGGAAAGCGCCGAAGGAAGCCTAAATCCGTGCTTAATCCCAAACTCGAGCGAGTTCGGAAAATCCCGCCGGTCTTCTTTGCGGCGGAAGCTCAACTGCCGGAATGGCGGCGAACTTTGCATCGCCGAAGTCCAATCCACCTTCTCGAGAAACGCCTTTAGCTCGGCAGAGGAAGCGCCGGTGGCGTAATAGCCGCCCACAAGCCCGCCCATGCTTGTGCCAGCGAGCGCATCGATGGGAATCCGGTTTTCCTCCAGCCACTCGAGCACTCCAACGTGAACAAGCGCCCACGAGCTCCCGCCGGCGAGCGAAAGCCCTATTTTGGAACGTCCGGTGTCGGCGGCCACGATGCTTGCGGGCCACCAAAGAAGAACCGCGAGTCGCAGCCTCACGCCAGTAGCGCCGCCGCGGCCGAGTCCATGAACCAAGCCACGCCGCGGGCAAGGTGGGCCGGAATCTGCGCGGGCAGCTCCAGCGGATTGAACTCGCTTTCAAAGACCGCCCGGGTGGTTTCCGCTTTGTCGGCTCCAGGAGCGAACACGACGGTGTGGCGCGCCGCCAGTAATACCGACGGCATTAGCGTGACGCGCCATTGCGCCATTTTCCGGATGTACACCGCGGCCGTGATCCGGTCGCGGTCCTCCACCAGCGGCTCGCCTGGAAACAGGCTCGCCGTGTGGCCGTCCGGTCCCATCCCAAGATGGATCAAGTCGAAGCTCGGCACTTCATCCGCAGCAATGGCAAACACTTCCCGGATGTCCTCCGCGTAGCGCTCGGCGGCGCGGTCCGGTCGCAATTCGGTATAAACACGATGGACATTCCGCCGCGGAATTCCAGAAGACGCAATGAATGTACGATCGGCCATCCGGAAATTGCTTTGCTCGTCATAGGGCGGCACGCATCGTTCATCCACCCAAAACAGATGCACCTTCGACCAGTCGAAATCCGATTGCGCCAGTTGGACGAAAATCAGCTTCGGGCTACTGCCGCCGGAAATGGCGAACGTCGCGATCTCGTGGCCGGCGAGCGCCTCCTCCAGCCGGGCCAGAATGTGATGCGCGCAGGCGATCGCCGCTCGGCCGGGATCGGGTTCGGTGTAACGATGAACGCTCATGGCACTGTCCTGCGAGTGAATTCTGGCACAACTCGCACCACTGCGTCATACACCGGGTCGCGGCCCAACAGAGATAACTCCTCCCGTAGCACCTCATATTCGGACAGCCGTGGGAATATCGTCTGAGCGTCGCACACGCCTGTGTGCAACTCGACAGCCCGATCTCCAGTCACGGTGATGGAGACATCCAGAGAGCTACCTTGCAAGGCTACAGACTGCACGCGCGGACGGTCCCCACCGGGAAGATGGCGGAACTCAAACACCAGATCCCGCCCGAGGGAATGCTTCAACCACCCCGCCAGATAGTACGCCGACATTGGGGTGTGCTCGCCTTGAAATTCGATGCGGACACGGTCGATCTCTTTCAGCCGGCCCAGGTTGACGGGATTGTCGAACGCCTGAGCGATCGACTCGCGCCAGCGCGTCAGCCGTGTCCAGGCCAGGTCGGCCACGCGATGCTCAGGTGCCCTGAATGCCTGAATCAACCGCACCTGTTGTTCCAGATCCGGCACCCACTGTGAGTCCAGGATAATCTTGTCGGCAAGCAGATGCACTACCTGAAACTCCGGAAGGCTCATCAGCGGCCGGCTACGTACCCACAGCGCGACCGGCAGGTCCGGCACCACCAGGCTCTGTACCACCGGGGGCACATCCGCGAGGCTCGCCCGCGTCATCGTGATCTCGATTTGCTCGCAGCAGATCTGCTGGCGGCGGCCGAAGGGCATCCAGCACTGTGCCAGCACGCGGGCTTCCAGTTTCGGACCGTCCCCTTGCACAACGCGAAGGACGACGGCCCTGCTCGGATGATCGCGCATAAGCTGCGCCAGCGTTTCCCCCACATCGTCCTCGGCTTCTTCGGTGGCCACGATCAGCGTCATGGCGCAGGCACGCAATACTGCACCGGATTCGCCGTCCCCTTCCTGTTTTCCGAGATTAACCCACAGTTCGTCGAGTTCCTTGAGGATCTTTTCCGGGCGGATGGTGGAGCCACTCATGGAATCCTCCACTCATGCCCACGCCGTGCCAGCATTTGATTGGACTCCTCCGGTCCCCATGACCCGGCGGCATAGTTCGGAAATTGAAGGCGGCGCCCGGCCCAGTCGTCGAGGATCGGTTGCACGGCCAGCCAACTGGCATCCACCATGTCCTGACGCGTGTATAAGGTGGCATCTCCCGTCATAGCGTCCACCAGCAGTGTTTCATATGCAGCCGGCGAGCGCACGCCGAAGCTCGACCCGTACTTGAAATCCATAGAAACCGGCCGGAGCTTCATCCCAGTGCCGGGAAGCTTCGAGAGAAATCGTAGAGAGATGCCCTCTTCCGGCTGTACCCGCAGCACCAGAAGATTCGGGCCCGCCCATTGCGCGCCGTCCTGATTCTGCATCGAGAACACCGAGTGCGGCGCCGAATGAAACTGGATGGCGATGTCAGTGACGCGCCGAGCCAGCCGCTTGCCGCTGCGTATGTAGAACGGCACGCCGGCCCATCGCCAGTTTTCGACAAAAAACGTTACAGCGGCATAGGTGTCTGTGCTGGAATTTGGGTCGACGCCTGGCTCCTGACGGAAACCCACCAAGTTTTGACCGCCGACACTAGATCCTCCATATTGCCCGGCTACTGAATTGGCGGGAACCTCCTCGGGCTTCAGAACATGGATCGAGCGAAGGAGCTTGGCTCGCTCGTCCCGCACCGCCGTAGGCTCGAACACCCCGGGCGTCTCCATCGCGACCGTCGCCATGATCTGCAACAGATGATTCTGGATCATGTCGCGCAACGCGCCTGCTTCCTGGTAATACGCCCCGCGTCCCTCCACGCCGATCGACTCCGCCGCGGTGATCTGTACATGGCTGATGTAGTTCCGGTTCCACACCGGCTCGAAGATCCCGTTACCGAAGCGGAATGCCAGAATATTCTGGACCGTCTCTTTTCCTAGATAGTGATCGATCCGATACACTTCCTCTTCCGGAAACGCGCTGTGAATCTCTTTGTCCAATTCCCGCGCGCTCGTCAGATCGTGACCGAACGGCTTCTCCACGACCACCCTCCGCCATCCATTGCCTCGCGCTAATCCCGAAGCCGCCAGGCCTTCGATTACGACGGTATAGTGGCTCGGTTGCGTGGAGAGATAAAAAAGAACGTTCCCACCGGTTTGGCGCGTGCTCTCGATTTCGGCCAGCCGCGATGCGATCGCGGCATAACACTGCGGATCTTTCAAATCGCCACTTTCGTAATAAAGACCGGACGCAAAGTCCTTCCAGACCGGCTCTTCAAAGGGGCTGTCCTCGAGGAACTGCTTCACGCTTTCGCGCATCTTTTCCCGGAATTCGTCATGTGACATCGGCGTCCGCGAATTCCCGATCACCGCGAAGCCAGGAGGCAGGCGCCTCTCGTAAGCCAACCGGTACAGCGCCGGAATGAGCTTCCGCTTGGTGAGATCTCCGTTGGCGCCAAATATGACTACAGCGCAGGGCCGGACCCGGCGTTCGAAGCGAATCGGGTCCTGAAAGGGGTTGGCCGCCGCCATTCACTCCACCATATCATGGAGGTATCGATGACCGATTCTCCGGTGCTGGTGGTGGTGAATGATCTCTTCTTTCGCGCCAAAGTGATAGACGCGGCCAAACGGGCGGGCCGCTTGATTCGGTTTGCGCAGACACTCGACGAGGCGATCGACAAGGCCTCCGGCGCCGGATTGATCGTGCTCGATCTGAATTGCCGCGAATTCGATACCGTTGAGCTGGTGCGCCGCCTCAAGGCGGACGAAAGCCTGCGAGCGATCCATACCCTCGGATTCTTGTCGCATGTTCAGGAAGGTCGCAAAAGAGAAGCTCTTGACGCCGGCTGCGACCTGGTGGTCGCGCGCTCGGTATTCAGTGATCGGACGGTCGCGCTGCTAAGGAGTGAGTAGGCCTCCATACGTGGGGCGGCCTGGGAAACCGCCGCAGACCGAGGGCCTGCCCACCATCCACCGCCAGTCAGGGGTTGCCACAAGATGTAGAGATTCTAGGCGGTGGTTACCAACCGCCATGTAGGATCCGCCCGCGATGGCCGAGTCTACAGTTCTTTCGAACAGTAGTCATTGGCTCTAGGGTCGCAATTTCCATCCGTCGAATGGTTTCACGGTAGCGCAGCTCGGTCCGCCGTCCTTACCGGTACCGGGCACACGTGCCTCAAGAACCACCTGAGAATCCGCTGGTAACTGGCCGATCCTCTCCCACGGCATGCCGGTCAATGGAATCTTCAAACGGCGGCTCCAGCAAGTATCTGTCTGGCCTGCATAAGTGCCGATATCGATGTAAACGAATCGCTGGCCCGGCGGACCTTGTACGAATGGACCAAGCAGGGTTCGCTGGGCATTGCCGCTATTGCCTTTTGCTCGTGCGGTGAATTCGAAGCAAAGGTCTTCCGCCCCGGATCGTTGCTTCTGAACCGTCTCATAATCACCGCCCCGGCCTTTTTGCAGACCGAAATCCACGCCGGCTGGTGGCTTCTCGAGGACGATTCGAAAGGTTAGTTCACGTTCCATGTTTCCATTGCCATCAAGATGCTCTATCTAGGATATTCTTAGTCGATCGACGACTCCTCCGGGATCGCTGCGTTTCGGACCATCGGTACGCTGTCTGTGCAGGACAACTACAACCTGCGAGCCGAACGCGCCCATTCCACCTTTGACCGCCCGCACACGGCCGTCCTCACCGGTGTGTACGAGCTTCCATTTGGCAAGGGGAAACGGTTCGCGGGAAGTGGTCCGCTAGGCGCAATTGTGGGTGGTTGGCAGACAAATGGACTTCTGACTCTTCGCAGCGGCGTGCCACTTTCGATGTCGACGGCGCAGAATCTCACGGGTTCGCTCGGTGGGGGAAGCCGTCCCAATCGCCTTCGCAGTGACGCTCTTCCGGCAAGCAGCAGGACGATCGCGCGCTGGTTCGACACCACCGCCTTCACATTGCCGCCGCAATTCCAGTTTGGCAACGCGTCACGCACTGAGCCGGAGCTGCGGGGGCCCCGGTCAGGTGCAGCTGGATTTTTCGCTTTTCCGAAATATCACGTTCGGCGAGAATCTGAAACTCCAGATCCGCGCCGAGGCGTTCAAAGCCACCAATCGTGTGAATCTCGCCGAGCCCAACACCACTATCGGAGCGCCGCCTGCGGGGACAATCATTTCCTCCTTGGGATGCGCGGATCATTCAACTAGGAGCGCGGTTTACGTTTTAGAGCACGTGTAGTGTAGGACCGATTGAAAATCGGCCCGCAGCTTAAAAAGGCGCCCGACGTGCAGTCCGGAACAGCGGCACCAGCGTTGCGCACAGAATCAGTCCGCCGCCCGCAAGCGAAAGATACGACGGATGCTCTCCGTGCAATAGGTAAGCCCAGATGGGCGTGAACACTGGCTCCGCCAGAATGATCAGCGAAGTCTCGAGCGCCGGCACGCGATGAACCCCGCGGGTTAGAAACACATACCCCAAGCCGACTTGGATGGTTCCCAAGTACGTCACCGCGATCCAGTCCTCAGCCCCACCTGCCGGGAACGGCCAGGCGAACGGCAGAGCGCACACAAGCGCCACCAGGCTGCCGATGGCAACCGTCGCCATGCCCTTGCTGCCGGACGCGTCGTCACGGCCAATCCACCGGAGTCCGGCTAGAGTCGCGGCCCAGGTGAGCCCGGTCAGCGCGGCGATCAAATTGCCTAGTGCGGGATCGGGCGCGGTTCGCGAAACCGACTCATCTCCCACGAAAAACATCGCGATTCCCGCGGCCATCAGCACAAGGACAACGAGGTCCGAGCGGCGAATGGGTTCTTTCAACAACCAAGGACCAGCCAGCAACAGATAGAGCGGCGCTGTGTCTTCGAGGAAGATCGCGTTCGCCGCCGTTGTAAGCTTATTGGCGACAACATAGGCGGTCAGCGTAGTCGCGTAGGCAACGCCCACGAGCACCATACGCCAGTTCCATCCGTTTCGCGCCGCCGGAAGGCACAAAAGGATTGTCAGCGCCGCGATACCCGACCGTAGACACGCCACCTGATAGCCGGAAAAATCCGCTGACTTGATCGCGGCGCCTCCGGTCGAAAACAGAAGAGCCGCGATAAGGACCTGGAGCCGGGCGGTGCTGATGTTCAATCGATGTGGTCGTAGGCGACCAGTGTCAGGAACTCGGTGAATTCGTCGGCCGTCATCATATCGGCAAAGAGCTTCGCCGCTAGCTGCTTGTTCGGCGTGCCTGGTTTTTCGGCGAGTTCCTTGTCGATGGCCGCGCGGACGATCTCGGGTGTCACCGGCGAGCCGTCCGCGAACTTCGCCCTGTGCTTCAACCACTGCCACACTTGCGAGCGGGAAATTTCCGCGGTGGCGGCGTCTTCCATCAGGTTGTAGATCGGTACGCAACCGTTGCCGTTGAGCCACGCCTCGAGATATTGGATGCCGACGTCAACGTTCATGCGCAACCCATCCTGGGTGATGTCGCCTTTGTGCGGCTGGAGCAGATCCTCCTGCGTAACGTGGACATCCTCGCGTTTCACATGAATTTGATTGAGCGTGGGCATGTGTTCATCGAAGACACCTTTGGCGATGGCAACCAGACCCGGGTGGGCAACCCAGGTCCCATCGTGACCCGCTTTGACTTCGCGCAGTTTATCGGCTCGGACCTTGGCGAGGGCTGCCTCGTTGGCCGCTGGATCGTTTTTAATGGGAATCTGCGCGGCCATGCCGCCCATGGCGTGGATCTCGCGCTTGTGACAGGTCTGGATCAGCAGTTGTACGTAAGCGTTGAGAAAATCCTTGTCCATGGTGACCTGAGCGCGATTGGGCAGGATGAATCGTGCGTCATGGCCCAGTTTCTTGATGTAGGAAAAGATGTAGTCCCAGCGCCCGCAATTGAGCCCGGCGGAATGGTCGCGCAGCTCCCAAAGGATTTCGTGCATTTCGAAGCTGGCGAGGATCGTCTCAATCAAAACAGTGGCGCGCACCGATCCTTGGGGAACGCCGCAGTAGTCCTGTGCGAAAACGAACACGTCGTTCCACAGCCGGGCTTCTATATGCGATTCCATCTTAGGCAGGTAGAAATAGGGTCCGAACCCGTTGCCAAGCTGGGTCTTTGCGTTGTGATAGAAGAACAGGCCGAAGTCGAACAGGCCTCCGGACATCGGCTGATCGTTCACCAGTGCGTGTTTTTCGACGAGGTGCCACCCGCGCGGCCGAACCAGCAATGTGGCGATCGTCTCGTTGAGCCTGTACTCCTTGCCATCCGGATTGGTGAACGAGATTGCGCCGTTCACGGCGTCGCGAATGTTCACTTGACCTTGAATTGAGTTCGTCCAGGTTGGTGAGTTGGCGTCTTCAAAGTCCGCCATGAAAACATTAGCGCCGCAGTTGAGCGCATTGATGATCATCTTGCGCTCGACCGGACCGGTGATCTCCACGCGCCGGTCCAGCAGGGGAGCCGGAATCGTGGCGACGGTCCAGTTGGAATCGCGGATCTCCTTCGTCTCGGGAAGAACGTCCGGAAGCTTGCCTGCGTGAAGATCGGCGGAGCGCTGAACGCGGTGCTGAAGCAATTCCTTGCGGCGCCCGTTAAACCGCGTGTGCAACTCGATCAGAAACTGCCGCGCGGCTTCGCTGAGGATTTCAGCTTGTTCAGACGTAATAGGTCCGAGGATCTTAAGGTCGTTCGCCATATGAGTGATCAGTGATGAATATTTACCGGTGTGAGACGTGCTTCTTGATGGGGCGCAGATCCACTCTGCGGAGAAGGATTTCCGCGCCTTCCGACTGAATCTGAATCTTACCTTGCGTGTGCGACGAATTGTAGCCGTAGTTCACGACCTGGCCATTGACAATGTTGGTAATGGTATCCCCGTCGCAGATCACTTCCTGGCGGTTCCATTGGCCCACAGGCTTTTCAACGTCTTTGGGACCACGGTAGTTCAGCACATCCTTCCAATTCGGATCGCGACCCCACCAGTCGAACCGGCCGCTCTCTTTCGTCAGTGGCGTTCCGCCTTTCTGCCAGTACGCCTCGCGTCCTTCGACACGGACATCGCACGTCATTTTCGGTTTGTTCTTTCCTCCGACGAGGATGAAGTCACCGGCGCCACCTTCGATGATCTGGCTCTCGACGGATTCGAGCCATGTCTTGTTGTAAGAGCCGTCTTCTCCGACGGCATGAACCAGAATGCCGGAGTCACGCGCGCGATCGGTGCGCGGCGACCAGGTCTTCCCGCCCCAGCGCCATTCAACGATCAGATGATAGTCGCTGTAAGCGGCACGCGTCGTGAGGCCGCCCCACTCTTCCCCGGAGATGCGGATCATCTTGTTCTCGACCGCGAACACTTTTTTAGGGTCGTCGTAGCGGTTCTCGCGGAGCCAGGTGTACCAGCCATCCAGATTCGTACCGTTGAACAGCTTGATTGTCTTGGTGACCTTGGCAGGCGGCGGATCGACCGGTATGGACGACTGCGCGATAAGCAGGGAAAAGGCAAGTACGGTGGAGAAAACCAATCGCATCGTTCCATAAGGTACCATGACGGCGTGCCGCGCTGGATCGTGTTGTGGCTGCCTTCGAGTGCAGCCCTCTGGGCCGTCCAATCAGAGTGTGCCGCCTGCCACCGAGGGACAGTCGAGTCGTGGGCCAAGACCGGGATGGCGCGGTCCTTCTACAAGGTTGGCAAGGAGCCAGCAGGCGCGCGAGTCGGTGAGTTCGAAATGGTTGAGCGCAGTGGACGATTCTTCCAGCGCCGCGGAGACTTCGAGAAGGAAATCCACTTCGTGTTGGGCTCCGGGCGGAACGCGCGGAGCTATGTCAGCCGGACAGACCAAGGGTGGCTGCTGGCCATGCCCCTTTCCTGGTATTCGCGAAATGGAGGGTTTTGGGAGATGGCCCCGGGATTCGAGCGCCCGGACCATCCGCACTTCCGCCGCAGGATCAACTACGAATGCATGTTTTGCCACAACGCCTATCCGAAGATCCCCGCCGACGCTGATGCCACGGACCCAAAGTATCTTGATCCGTTACCCGAAGGGATCGACTGCGCGCGGTGTCATGGGGATGCTTCGCGGCACATCAGCAAACCTGGGGTGGGGACTATCTTCAATCCGGGAAAGGCGCTTCCGGCCAGGCAACTGGAGGTGTGCCTTCAGTGTCATCTGGAGCCAACGTCGAACCCTTTGCCGTACATTGTGCGGCGGCCGGGCAGGTCTATCTTTTCCTATCGTCCGGAGGAACCGTTGGCGGACTATGCGCTGTACTTCGACCACGCACCGGGCAGGGGCTTCGACGACAAGTTCGAATTCGTCAGCGCACCGTACCGGTTGAGGAAGTCGGCCTGTTTTCAGAAGAGCGCAGGGAAGATGACCTGCACGACTTGTCACAATGCGCATGGCTCCTCGGTTTCCTACCGGGAAAAATGCTTGATCTGTCACGTCGCAGCACATCGCCGGGAAGCAGATTGCGTATCCTGCCACATGCCGCGCCGCCAACCGGAAGATGCACGCCATACGCGGGTGACCGATCACTTGATTCAGAAGATCCCTGATCGCGGGCCGGGGCCGCCCGCGAAGCCATACCGCGGCGAGGTCAGGGTCTACTGGCCAGAGCGCGTGCATCCCAATCCTGAAAACGAACTTCTGATGGCTGTGGCGCAAGTCAGAGACGGCAGCAACCTGAGGGAAGGCGTTTCCGAACTGGAAGCGTTGATCCGAAAGTACCGGCCGGACCGTGGGGAATTCTACTATGAGCTCGGTGAGGCGCTCGTGAAGTCAGGGCAACCGAAACGGGCCCTTGCGTACTTGGACGAATCCGTTAGACGCACGCCATCTCTCACGGCTGCCTGGAGAAGACTTGCGTTGCTCCGATTCCCCGCTCTGCCGCCGATGGCGCGGGCGGATGACGCGTTTCTTCACACGGTGCAAGGAGAAGTGCACCGCAAGAACGGACGTGTGGCGGAAGCGATCGGCTCATTTCAAGCCGCGATCGCGGCGGATCCTGATTTACCGGAAGCATATGTGAACCTCGGCGCTGTCCTGGCGGGACGCGGTGATCGATCGGCGGCGATCAAGATGTTCCAGCAGGCGCTTCGGATCGACCCGGGGAATCGAGAAGCCGCTGCCAACCTTCGATTGGCAAAAATTCCACCCTAAAAACTTTGTGGAGGCAGCTTGCCGGTTTGTACACTTTCGGCTCCCGGTCCATGAGGGCGAATTAGCTTGAACGTAATTTGGTTGTCCGCTGCCTCCTTGCGAGAAACGATTTGACTAGCGACATTGGTTAGTGGTAAGAATATTCTTTCTTCCATTCGCGCGACCCATTCATGCACTCGACCCTTGCAGAAACGAATCGGAACGGTATGATGGCGTTTCCTAACCTCCGCCGTTGGCGCACTGTATCCTTCCTGCTTCTGCTTGCGGTGCTCGCCTACGGCGGCCCGGGGCTTGAGGCGCGTTTCGTTGAAATTACTGAGGCCGAAGGAGAGGCTTCGGTCTCGCAAGAGGCCACATACACCCGCCGGGAATTAAGCTCTTCCAAGCGCCTTCGCGAAGGCCACGCCAGCAAGATTGAAGAGGACAAGACGAAATGTCAGAGCGCTTCCCGTCTTAGCCGGCTTCGATCGGTCGACGAAGAAGCTCCTGTTTGCGAATGTTTCGATCTCCCCCCTCCCCCCAGAGCTCCTCCAGCTCTAGTTTAGCTATTCCCTGATCATCCCGTTCCAACTTAATTAATTAGCTGAACAAGCCGGCATTAAGGGCTTGATTTATATCCGGTCGATCAAGCCATCGCCAGTTTGCACAGCGGAAAGGTCATGCTGCATGACTTCGGAAGCGAATCACGTGCCAAGAGGCGGCCTGGAGGGACTGCGACGCTATTGGAAGTCCGATGTGCTCTCAGGATTTCTTGTCTTTCTCATCGCACTACCCCTCTGCCTTGGGATCTCGCTGGCGTGTGGATACCCGGCGATCGCCGGAATCTTCACCGCGATCATCGGGGGGATTCTGGGGAGTCTGTTGAGCAATTCGGAACTTACCATCAAAGGCCCGGCGGCCGGACTGATCGTAATCGCCATCGGTTGTGTGACCGAATTCGGCTTCACGGGAGGGCGCGATCCGGCGGCGGATACTCAGGCCTACCGGCTGGCCCTTGGCGTTGGCGTGGCCGCCGGAATCATTCAGACGCTGTTCGGGCTCTTCAAGGCGGGCATTCTCGGAGAGTTTTTTCCGAGCGCGGCAGTTCACGGACTTCTGGCTTCGATCGGCATCATCATCATCGCCAAGCAGTTTCCGATCACTATGGGTTTGGGATCCGAGGGATCTCCGTTGGAGCTGCTCGCCAAAATTCCAAGGTTCATTGCTGAGATGAATCCCGTGGTAGGACTCATCGGGATCATCAGCCTGATCATCATGTTTACCTATCCATTCATCAAAAACCCACGGCTCAGAGTGATTCCGGCGCCCATGATTGTTCTGTTGGTCGCGGTTCCACTCGGGATGTATTTGAAGGTCGGAACGGAGTTCCTCGTCAGCGTTCCCGCGAACTTGTTCAACGCGCTCACGTTTCCGGATTTTTCCGGCATCGCAACCGGTATCGGGCTGAAGTACATCATTCTGTTCGCATTCATCGGGAGTCTCGAGTCCTTGCTGAGCGCCAAGGCGGTGGAGCAGATCGATCCTTGGCACAGAAAGACAAATCACGACCGTGACCTGCTTGCGGTCGGAGTGGGAAATACGATCGCTGCATTCGTAGGCGGCCTACCGATGATCTCCGAGATCGTGCGTAGCCGGGCCAACATCGACAATGGCGCGAAGACTCGATTCGCCAACCTGTTCCACGGAACGTTTCTCCTTCTTTTCGTCGCTCTGGTACCGGCACTGATCAACCAGATTCCACTTGCGGCGCTCGGCGCCATGTTGGTCTACACCGGTTTTCGCTTGGCCTCGCCGCAGTCGTTCGTTCACATGTATCACGTCGGACGCGAGCAGTTGATCATCTTCGTGTCAACCATCATCGGCGTGCTGGCGACGGACCTGCTTGTCGGGATCGCAATCGGCATCGGCGTAAAGATCCTGATTCACTTCCTGAACGGAGTGCCAGTTTCTTCGATCTTTCGATTGAAAGCAAGCGTGCAGCGGGGAGAGGGCGAAGGCATCAAGCTGACGGTCAAAGATTCTGCGGTCTTCACTACGTGGATCGCATTGAAGAAGAGACTGGAGCGCATCAAAAACGAGCCCGTCGTTGTTGTCGACCTGTCCGGGGCGTCCCTGGTCGATCACACCGTCATGGACAAGCTTCACGAAATGGAGAAGGAGTTCAAGGAAGCTGGTTCCCGATTAATCATCACCGGTCTGGAGCATCATCGGAGGCTTTCGGATCATCCCGCGGCGGCGCGGCAGGCAGTTGAGCCCGCGAGCCACCGAATGTCGGAGAGAGTTTGAGCTCATGTTGGCTGAATCCACGGTTCAAACTTCTTCCGTCCACGATCCCGAGCATTTGCGCCATCTGATCGCGGAGGCGTGCGAACCGATCGCCCAGTTCTGGCCGATGAAGCGCTTTGTTCATCACAATCCGCTTCACGGATTGGAGCATCTGACGTTCGATCAAGCTGTGAAGGAAGCCAGGCATCTTTTGGGAGGAAATGGCTACTTACCCAACAGCGAGTACCGTCAACTGTATCGGGAGGGTCGAATCACCAGTGAAGGGGTGACGCGCGCGCTTCAGCGTGTGGGACCGCCCATTGCGGGGCATCCAAGCATTCAGGCGGCGTCCCGCAGGATTGAATCCTCCCAGGTGCTGCGCGCGCATCTGTTGTTCGGGCTTGAGCCGCTCGATCCAATGCTGCTGCAGTGGACGCTCGGCGCAGGTGGCGCCCTGAAGCGCTTTCAGAGGGATCTCCCCGCCGAGTCGCGACAGCGTATTCCGGGCGCGGGGGAAACCTATCTAAAGGATCTGTGGGCAAGCACTTTACATGCGACGCACACTGATAACGATCGCGAGCAGAAAGAGAGTGCGGAACCCTTCTTGCCGCGGGAGCGAACGGTCGGCGACTGGCTTGACATGCATGATGGGACGTCGATCGTCGAGCAGATCAACGGGCAGATGACGAAGTGGGTTGCGGCCTTTGTGGATGAAGGCATGGCCGGCTGGGAGATGCCTGGCAGGCAGGGAGGGTTCTATCGGGCCTGGCGTGATCTCGCACCTAGAGATTTCTCCGGACGCTTCCTTGGAATCAAGAATTTCGCGCAAGAAGTACGCGGACTGCCGGAGTCGCCCGAGGATGCGATTTCCGCAAGCCTGAAGCGTTTGGGAGTGCCGGACGAGCGCTGGCAGGAGTACCTGTCGCGTCATCTGGCCCAATTGCCGGGTTGGGCGGGTTTGATTCGCTGGCTCGGCGAGAACCCAACCTACTCAGGTCAAGCGGGCCATCCCACCAATCCTATTGAATACCTGGCGGTGCGCCTCTTTTATGAGGTTGAGATCGCCGACGCCTACTGCCGCCGGAAGTGGGGCATTCCTGGAACCGTTGCTGCTCTGGTGCAGCGTCACGCTGTGCCGCATTCCAGTGCCGCGGACAGCGGCACGGAGTTGACGTGCAAGCGTGCGTGGCCGGTGTTCCGCCTGGCACAGTTTCTAGCACTGACGCCCCAGGAGGTTCGAGGGCTTTCTTCCGAATCCGTCGACGCAGTGCTCGGCTGGCTGGATACGTTTCCACCGGAAAAGCACGGCTCCGTGTGGCTCGAGGCTTACGAAGACAAGTATCGATCAGATCTGCTCGGCAAACTGGCGACTTATCACGGCGAGCAGGCAAGAAGGGACGGGCGGCCGCGAGCACAAATCGTGTTTTGTATCGATGTGCGATCCGAGTCGTTCCGCCGTCACGTCGAGGCGCAGGGTCCGTATGAAACCTATGGATTCGCGGGATTCTTCGGTGTCGCGATGAACCATCAGGCGTTCGACAGCGGCGAGGACCCCTTCCCGTTATGTCCCGTGTTATTGAAACCGGCTCACTTTGTAGAGGAAGCTGTGTGGCCCGGGCATGCCGAAACGCTGCAGACTTACGCATCCGGAAGCCGATGGCGAATGCTTGGAGATCATCTGTTTCATGATCTCAAGCAGAATCCGGTGGCTTCCTTCATGTTGGTGGACTTGCTGGGTCTGTTTTTTAGCCTGGGACTGGCTGGGAAAACGCTCATTCCAAGATTTCACGAGCTCGTGAAGGGGAGAATCCGCAGTTGGTTTCGTGCGTCAATCGCCACTCGAATAGCCGTGGACAAAGCCGCAAACGAAAACGGTTTGGGTACTTCCGGGTTCACTCGGGAGGAACAGGCGAACATGGTCGAGAACGGCCTGCGCGCGATCGGGTTGACCAAAGACTTCGGCCGATTCATTGTCGTTTGCGGCCACGGAAGCGCTTCGGACAACAATCCGTATTTCGGAGCGCTTCATTGTGGAGCATGCGGCGGCAAGCATGGCGATCCGAACGCGCGGGCGTTTGCCGCGATGGGCAATCATCCAGAAGTTCGGCGATTGCTGAAGGATCGCGGGCTCGACATTCCAGCTGATTGCTGGATCCTGGCCGCTAAACACATCACTACGTCAGATCGAGTCTTGCTGTACGACGTGGAGGATGTTCCAGCCACGCATCGGGAGGACCTGCGCATCCTGAGGAGTGATTTGGAAAAAGCAGGCACGTCGCAGTCTTTGGAGCGTTGCCATCGGATGCCTCGTAGCGGCGAGGGGCGCTCGGCGGAAAAAGCTTATCAGCATGTAGCCGCCCGAAGTGTGGACTGGGCCAATGTCCGTCCGGAATGGGGGCTATCCAGCAACGCCGCTTTCGTTATCGGACGGAGGAGCCTAACCCAGAGCGTGAACCTCCAAGGCCGGGTGTTTCTGCATTCCTACGATCCGGAACAGGATGCAGAGGGAAAGATATTGGAGAAGATCATGACGGCTCCGCTCGTTGTCGGCCAATGGATCAACATGGAACATTACTTCTCCGGCGTTGACCCGTGGTTCTGGGGGAGCGGCAGCAAGGTAATCCACAACGTCGTGTCCGGAGTTGGTGTGATGCCAGGAAGCCAGGGCGATCTTCAAACCGGCCTGCCGTTGCAGACTGTGAATAACGGCACCGCGCACTATCACGAACCAATGCGGCTGCTGACCGTCATCGAGGCCCCAACCGTGCGAATATCCGAAGTAATTCGGAAGCATGCTCTCCTCCAGCGCCTGTTTCACCATCAGTGGCTGAATCTTGTCTCATTGGATCCGGGAACTTTCGAGTTCCAGCGATACAACCCGGACGGCGCCTGGGAACCTGCATCTGTGATTGGAGCCAATCGTTCCTCGGATTCGTCCATATGATCTACACGACTCTGGCCTTGTTCGCCGTATGGCTTGTGCTGTCTCAGAGCTTCAGCCCCATTTACCTGGGCCTGGGTTTGATCGCATCCTTTGGCGTCGCGTGGGTGAACAGCCGCGGTCCGTCATCAGGCACGGCAATGAGCTGGTGGAGGATGCTCATTTATTTCCCTTGGCTTTTCTGGAAGATTCTCCAAAGCGGAATCCACGTAGCCTACCTTATCCTTCATCCCAGGCTTCCGATTGACCCAAAGCTGATCCGGTATCACACCAAGCTTCAGAAGGCCGCCAGTGTCGTGATTCTCGGAAACTCGATCACGCTCACGCCGGGTACGATCACCGCGGAGGTGAATTCCAGTGAGCTCGTGGTTCACGCCATGGACGATGCGGCCGCGGATGATTTGACCAGTCTGCGGCTCGAACGGAAGATCGATAGCGTCTTTGGCGGCATGTTTGGAGCTAAGTCATGACCGGCATGACGGTATTCTTTCAATTTCTTCTCAGCGCGCTCGCAGTCACTATATTTGTGTATCTCTATCGTGTGATCCGGGGGCCTACAGTGTTTGACCGGCTGCTCGGTCTCAACGGGATCTCCACGAAAGCCATCATCCTTCTGGTTGTGATCGGCACGGTCTACGATCGGGTGGACATGTTCGTGGATATTTCCACCGGCTACGCGTTGCTGAACCTGGTATCGGCTTTGGCGATAGCAAAATATTTGGAGGAACACGGGAGTGTTTAGATGCCATTCATTGGTATAGCGTTCATCATTGTTGGTCTGTTTTTCCTGCTGGTAGCGGCGATCGGAATGGTGCGGCTGCCCGACGTCTATACGCGGTCGCACGCCGTCGGACTGACCGACTCGCTCGGCGCGCTGTTTCTTCTGACGGGACTGGCTCTGTACCAGGGGTTCAACGCGAACATGGTCCGGGTTCTCATCGTGCTTGCACTGTTGTATCTGTTGAACCCAGTCATCACGCATGCCACGGTCCGCGCAGCGCTTCGTTGCGGACTGAAACCGTGGACGAAGGAGAAGCCATGACCAACTGGTTTGAGCTGGTGCTGCTGGCTCTGGTCCTGATTACCGCCGGTGGGGCGATATTGGTGAAGGATCTAATCAGCGCTGCGTTTATCCTGGGGTCCTACAGCTTTTTTCTGGCGCTGGTCTGGGCCTGGCTGGGCGCTGTTGATCTCGCATTTGTAGAGGCTTTAGTCGGAGCGGGCCTTGCTACGGTTTTCTTTCTGTTATTGCTGTTTCAGACTGCTCCCAAGGATAAACCGATCCGGCGCACCCGGCCGCCGCTGGCAGCGCTGCTCTCGCTGCCTCCTCTGGGGCTGCTGCTCATCTACGCGGCCACTGACCTGCCAGCATTCGGCGATCCTTCTTCTCCCGCGAGTACCCACGTTTCTCCTGTCTATATCGAGAACAGCATGAAGGACACGCTTACGCCGAATTTCGTGACTTCCATCATCATGGACTACCGGGGTTTTGACACGCTGATTGAAACGGCGGTGATCTTCACGGCTGGAATCGTGTGCGCAGCCGTGCTGTGGAGAAAAGAAGCATGATTGGAGCGCACGATAGCGTCATCGTCTTAACTATAAGCCGGATGCTGATCCCGCTCATTCAACTCTATGCGATCTACATCCTTTTCTTCGGACAATACTCGCCTGGAGGCGGCTTCGCAGCCGGGGTCATTTTTGGCGCCAGTCTGATTCTTGCGATTCTCGTTTTCGGCCCCGAAACCCATGCCGGCGCAGTGGCGACAAAGGTCGTGGCGGGCGACGGACTTGGGTTGCTGGTCTACGCGGGCGTGGGAGGCTTGTGTCTGATCGGGGGCGGGGAATATCTGAACTATGCCGCACTCGAGCTTCCGGGCCTCTCAGAGCCTGCGCGGCGCTCGCTCGGTATCCTGCTGACGCAGATCGGAGTCGGGCTCGATATTGCCGTGACCGCTGTGTCTATCGTCTTAAGCCTAAGCTTCATCCCGCACGGCGAGGGGTCCCATGGTTGAGCTTCTGGAAGCCGTAATCAAGAGGCCAAACTTTGTTGCGTTTGTAGCTTTGTTCTTGTGGGGTCTCTATATCGCGATCACCCATCACAACCTTGTGAAGAAGCTAATCGGACTGTACATAGTCCAGACAAGCGTCATTTTCTTCTTTGTAACGTTCGCCGCGAAACAAGGAGCTACAGTGCCGATTCTGTTGTCCAACGATGGCAAGATCGAGGCGCGAGCGTACACGAACCCGCTGCCGCACGCCCTGACGCTGACGGCGATCGTGGTACAAGTGGCGACGCTCGGAGTTTCTGTGGCCGTGGTCGCAGGCATTTATCGAAACTACGACAGCCTGGACGAGGCCGAGATCCTGAAGAAGCTTGAATGATGAAGCACATTCCCGCTGTACTATTCCTGATTCCTCTGGTGGCGGCCATCTCAATGCCGATGGTCGTTTTGCGGCGTCCCGGATGGGGCCGGCCGATGACGCTGTTCGCCGCCTGCGCGATGTGTGTAACTGCGGTCGCCAATCTGCTCGTAGTTTTGAACTCCGGAGAAATCCGCTACTTGTTTGGCGGCTGGAGAGCTCCTGTCGGAATTGAGTGGGTCGCCGATGGGCTGGCGAGCGTGATGATGATCGCTGTCAGCCTGCTTGCCACTGTTTGCCTGGTCTACGGAGGTTCTGTCAAACTTCCGGGTTCGGCCAGACGCCTCGCCCTCCACTACATATTGATCCTTCTATTGTTGTCAGCTCTGACCGGCGTTGTCTTTGCGGCGGACCTGTTCAATGTATTTGTGTTCTTAGAAGTAGCGACGCTTTGCACCTCTGGTCTGGTCGCCATAGCTGGCGGTAAGGCGCTGGTGTTTGCGTTTCGCTATCTCATTTTGGCGAGCATCGGGGCTACGTTCTATTTGCTGGGTGTCAGCTTTCTCTACGCGGCCACGGGAACACTCAACATGGCGGACCTGGCACAGCGGTTGCCCGGGCTGCTCGGTTCCAAGGCGGTGATCGTCGGCTTGGTTTTCATGTTTATCGGGCTGGCCATCAAGATGGCCCTGATGCCGCTCCATGGATGGTTGCCAGATGCGTATACCTATGCGTTGGATGCGGTTTCTCCCCTTCTTTCCTCCCTGGTCACGAAGGTCGCGCTGTTTGCGTGGATCCGGATCATGTATTGGGTGGTCGGCGCTGGTCACGACGCGGAAACGGCGCAGGCTCTTCGAGTTTGTTGGATGTTGGGCGCTCTGGCAGCGGTTGGCGGCGCCTTTCTGGCACTGATCCAGCAGGATGTGAAACGGATGTTCGCCTATGGAGGCGTATCACATATCGGCTTGATCATGATCGGCGCAGGTCTTGGAAACCAGACAGGGTTAGCAGGTTCGATGTTCTACTTGATCAATGACGCCGTGATGCAAGCAACGCTGTTCGTCTTGGCCGGTGTCGCAATCTCGCATTACGGAGTTCGGACCATGGGGGACCTGGCGGTCCTCCGTGAACGGGCGCCCTGGATGATTGGCGGGTTGATCATCGTGGGGCTGTCGATGATCGGCATCCCGCCGACGGGCGGCTTTTTCGGGAAGTGGTATATCGTTCTGGGCGCGCTCCAAAGCGGCGAGTACGTCGCGGTGGGCGCAGTGATTGTCGCCACGCTTCTGACGATGGCGTACTTCATGGGACTCTTCGTGCGCATTTTTGCCTCGCATTACGGGGGCGGTGAACAGGCATCCCCGGTTGCTCCCGCAGCCGAAATGCCGTTAGTGCTTCGAGTCTGTGTCGGCATTCTGTGCGTTGGAATCCTCAGCCTGGGTCTTTGCAGCGATCGTATTGTGAAGGTCTTATTGGACGCGACAAGCTCTTTGAAACTTTGAATGACTGATTAAAGCGAGATGCAACCATATATCCTAATTCCTCTTCTTCCCCTGCTGGCGTCCATCGTTCTCGCGCTGGCCGGACGGCGTCTGGGTGAAGCCAGCCACAAAGTTGGAATTCCCGCGGTCGTTCTATCATTCGGTCTGTCGGTGGCGGCCTTTGTCGAGGTTCTGAGGAGTGGACCCCAATCAATTCCTCTCTACCGGCTGCTGGAGTCGGGCAGCCTTTCAATCGACCTGGCTTTCTTTGTCGATCAACTAACGGTCTTGCTGCTGTTGCTGG
>Ga0187893_10001726_pt1 | contig 51001 bp, 50 predicted proteins | sample MA1701074metaG_FD_139574 | JGI IMG/M metagenome (GOLD analysis project Ga0187893, IMG submission 139574) | White microbial mat communities from a basaltic lava cave in the Kipuka Kanohina Cave System on the Island of Hawaii, USA - MA170107-4 metaG ... | reverse complement strand
CGCTCGCGCTCGCTCGCGAGGAGGCCCGACAGGATCACGCGGCCACCCGGACGGGTGGCCTTTGCCATCGCCTCGAGCAGCGGCTCGAGCTCGCGGCGGAGGAGGTTCGCGACGACGAGCTCGAAGGCCGCGTCCGGAGCGAGCGCGTCGACCGAGCCGGTGAAGACGGCGAGCCGCGCGCCGAGCCCGTTCGCGAGGGCCGCCTCCCGCGCGGCCGCGGTCGCGAGGGGATCGAGGTCGCAGGCGACCGCGCGCGCCGCGCCGAGCGCGAGCGCCGCGAGCGCGAGGACGCCCGTGCCGCAGCCGACGTCGAGCACGCGCACACCGGCGAGCGCGGCCGCGGGGAGCGCCGTGATGGCCTCGAGCGCTAGGCGCGTCGAGGCGTGCCCGCCCGTCCCGAAGGCCTGGCCCGGGTCGATCACGAGCTCCCGGCCCACGAAGCCCGCTGGCGCCGGCGCGAAGGAGGGCCGCACCAGCAGGTGCTCCGAGATCACGAGGGCCGCGAGGCCCTCCTTCCAGGCCTCCGACCAGGCGCGCTCGGGCACGGGCTCGGACGGGCCGATCTCGAGCGCGAACGGCGCCAGCGCCGCGCGCACCCGCGCCGCCGCGGAGGCCGCCGCGTAGAGCCAGAGCGCGGGGGGCGGCCCGTCCTGCTCCTCCGCCCCGAGCGCCCCAGCCGCGAAGGCCTCGGCCGCCGCGCGCTCGCGAAGCTCCGCCGAGCCCCCGGCGAGCGCGATCCGCACGAAGCCCGTCTCCGCCGCCACCCGCCCGGCCCCTCCAGTCGCGCGCCGCGCCTGCCCCTCCAGTGGCGCGTGGCGCCTGCCGAAACTAGCCCTCGGCGAGAAGGAGTGAGCGGCGTGAACGCGGATGCGGAGCCCCGGCCGGAGGCGCTCGACCCGAAGGCGGCCGCGGCGTTGACCGCGAAGCTGCGCGCGAACGTGGAGCGGGCCCTGCGCGGCAAGCCGCGCGTGGTGGAGCGGGCCGTCGAGACGCTGATCAGCGGCGGCCACCTGCTCATCGAGGACGTGCCCGGCGTGGGCAAGACCACCCTCGCGGCGGCCCTCGCCCGCAGCGTGGACGGCTCCTTCCGGCGCATCCAGTTCACGAGCGATCTCCTCCCGAGCGACGTGGTCGGTGCGGCGCTTCCCGAGACGGCGCACGGCCGCCCGACCGGCGCGCTCGTCTTCCAGCCCGGACCGCTCTTCGCGCACGTCGTGCTCGCCGACGAGATCAACCGCGCGAGCCCGAAGACGCAGTCCGCGCTCCTCGAGGCGATGGCCGAGGCGTCCGTGACGGTGGACGGCCGCACGCACGCGCTCCCCGCCCCCTTCTTCGTGGTGGCGACGCAGAACCCGCTCGAGCACCACGGCACGAACCCGCTGCCCGAGTCGCAGCTCGACCGCTTCCAGATGCGGCTCTCGATCGGGTATCCGGCGGGTGTCGACGAGGCGGCGGTCCTCCGCGAGGACCCCTTCGTCTCCGCCCTGCCCGAGCTCGCGCCGGTGATCTCGCCGCGCGACGTGCTGCGCCTCCGCGCCAGCACCGACCGGATCAAGTTCGACGACGCGCTGATCGCGTACCTGATCGCGATCGTGCACGAGACGCGCGAGCACGAGGCGATCCATCTCGGCGCCTCGACGCGCGCCGCGCTCGCGCTGCGCCGCGCGGCGCAGGCCCACGCGCTTCTGGACGAACGCGACTACGCGATCCCCGAGGACGTGCGCGAGCTTGCGGTGGACGTGCTCGCGCACCGCATCGCGGTCGACCCGCGCGCCGGCGCCGAGCGCGGCGGTGAGGAGGCGCAGTGGCTGCTGCGCGAGATCCTGGACCGCGTCCCCGTCCCGCTCTGAAGGGAGCGGGCGCTGCGCGCCGACGGCGCTTGCCGCGCGCGCCGAGCGCGCTCTCGCGGGCAGTGGCGCGCTGGCTCCGGCCGCCGCGCACGCTGCGCCCGACGCGCGCGGGCTGGATCTTCTTCGGCCTCACGCTCGGCGTGGGCCTCGCCGCGCTGAACACGGGCAACAACCTGATGTACATGGTGCTGTCGCTGCTGCTCTCGTTCCTCGTGCTGTCAGGCGTGCTGTCGGAGTCGGCGCTGCGCGGCATCCGCGTGCGGCGGCTCCTCCCGGGCGAGCTCGTCGCCGAGCAGGAGACGAGCATCGGCGTGGAGCTCTCGAACCAGCAGCGCCGCGTGCCGTCGTTCGCCGTGGTGGTGGAGGACGTGATCCGCGTCGGCGGGCTCGAGCGTCCTGCGGGCCGCGCCTTCGCGCTCCGCATCGCGCCGGGCGCGAGCGAGCTCCGGAGCTACCGCTTCGCGCCGCCGGCACGCGGGCCGCTCCAGTTCGTGGGCTTCAAGGTCGCCACGCGCTTCCCGTTCGGGCTCTTCTCGAAGGCGCTCTGGATGGAGGCCCCGCGCGATACGCTCGTGTTCCCGGCCCTCCACCCGCTACGGGCGCTCACAGCGGAGCCCGGCCCGCCGCACCGCGGCGAGACGCACGGCGGCCACTCCGGGCAAAGCCCCGAGTCGGCGGGCCTCCGGAGCTACGCGCCGGGCGACCCGTTCCGCCGCGTTCACTGGCGCGCGAGCCTCCGGCGCGGCGCGCTCCTCGTGCGCGATCAGGAGCAGGAGCGCGTCGGCGAGCAGCTCGTGCGCCTCCGCACGCGCGGCGCGCTGCCCGGCGTGGGCTTCGAGGCCGCCGTGCGCCGCGCGGCCTCCGAGGTCGCCGAGCACCTCGCCGCGGGCCTCCGCGTCGGGCTCCGCACCGACGCGGCGCGGCTCCAGCCGGCCAGCGGCGTGCCCCAGCGCCGCCGCCTCCTCGCCTTCTTGGCGACTGTCGCCCCGGATGCCGACGACGCGCGCCGGAGCACCCCGTGACCCGCCTCGAGTTCCGCCTCGCCGTGGACTCGCCGCGTCCGCGCGCGGCGCTCGCCATGGTCGGGCTCGCGACCGCGACGCTCGCAGTCACCGGCCAGCTCGCGCACTGGGCGCTCGGCGTCTCGGCCGGCGCGCTGGCCTGGACGCTGTTCACCGGCGCGCACCCTGTGCGCTGGCAGCGGAACGCCTGGCTGCTCAACGGCCTCCTCGGCGCCTGCGTCGCGACTGCCATCGTGCTCTACGGCCTCGGCGGCGCGCTCGTCGTGGCGCTCGCGCACTTCGCCGCGCTCGCGCAGGCGCTCCAACTCGTGGACTCCCGCCCGCGGCGCACCGAGTTCCTGCTCGTGGCGCTCGCGATCTTCCAGGTCACGCTGGCCGCGAACCTGACCGACAGCGCGTTCTTCCCGCCGCTCCTGATCGCGTTCACGGTCGCGGCGGTGTGGACGCTCGTCGTCCACACGCTGCGCGCCGAGGCGCTCGAGGCGGGCGAGCCCGAGGCGGCGCAGCGCGCCCTCTCGCGCGGACTCCAGCGCACCACGCTCCTCGCCAGCCTCTGCTCGGTGCTGCTCTCGATCGCGCTCTTCCCGCTCCTCCCGCGCGTCCGCTCGGGCGCCCTCTTCGACCGCGGCTTCGGCGCCGCTACCGCCATCTCCGGCTTCTCGGAGCGCGTCGAGCTCGGTGACATCGGGCGGATCCGGCTCGACCCGACGCGCGTGCTGCGGATCACGACGCTCGAGGGCGAGGTGGCCGGGCCGGGCGAGCGCTACTGGCGCGGGCTCGCGTTCGACCACTTCGACGGCCGGCGCTGGGCCGTGACGCCGAACCTGCGCTCGCCGCTCCACGGCGACCCCGAGATCGGCGTCGACCTCGGCGGCCCGCGCCGGCGCGGGCGGCGCGTCGTGCAGCAGATCGCGCGCGAGGAGGTGGAGTCCGGCGTGCTCTTCACGCCCGGCTTCCCGGCCGCGTTCCGCGGCGCGGTGGGCCGCCTCGAGCGCGACGCGAACCGCGCGCTCCACGCGCCGGCCACGCGCGGCAAGCGCGTGCTGTACCACGTGGTCGCGGAGCTCGCCGAGCCGGCGGACGCGACGCTCGCCGAGGACCGCGCGGAGGCGACGCGAGACGACACCCGCCTGCTCCAGCTGCCGCCGCTCGACCCGCGGATCGAAGCGCTCGCGCACGAGCTCACGGCCGGGCAGCCGAGCGACGCTGCGCGCGTGCGCGCAGTCGAGACGTGGCTCCGCACGCGCGGCCGCTACACCGACACGCCGCCCGCCTTCGGCGGCGACCGCTCGCCGCTCGAGGCCTTCCTGCTCGAGCGCTCCGAGGGTCACTGCGAGTACTTCGCGAGCGCGATGGTGGTGCTGCTCCGGAGCGCCGGCCTCCCGGCGCGGCTCGTGAACGGCTTCGCCGGTGGCCACGCGAACTCGCTCGGCGGCTTCATCGAGCTCGCGCAGTCCGACGCGCACACCTGGGTCGAGGTGCCGTACCGGAAGGCGGGCTTCGTGCGCTACGACCCCACGCCGCCCGACCTCCGGCTCGCGAGCGCGGAGGCCCTGCGCGGCGAGACCGGCCTCTCCGAACTCGCGAGCGCGGTCGAGCTCTGGTGGTTCCGGAACGTGGTGGACTTCGACCGCGGCCACCAGGCGCGCGCGGTGCGCGACGCATGGCTCGCGTGGCACCGCTTCCGGAAGGGCAAGGACCCGGCCCGGCCGCACGACGAGGAGGACCCGTGGGCCGTGGTGCTGCCGGCCGCGCCGCTCTGGGGGATCGCCGCCGTGATCCTCCTCGGCGGAGCCGGGCTCGCGGACCTGCGGCGCCGGCGGCGGCGGCGGCGCGGACGCCTCCCGCCCGACTACGCGCGCGCGCTCCGCCTCCTCGCGCGCCGCGGGCTCGTGCGCGGCGAGGCGGAGACGGCGCGCAGCTTCGCGCGCGTGCTCGCCGGCCGCATCCCCGCCGACGCGGCGCGCGCCTTCCGCTCCATCACCGACGCCTACCTCGCGGAGCGCTTCGGCGGCGCCGAGCCTCCGCCGCTCCGCCACGAGCTCGCACGCCTCCGCGATAGTCTCCGCGCATGACGCCCTTCGTGCTCCTGGACCGTGATGGCACGCTGGTCCGGGATCATGGCTACACGCACCGCCTAGCGGACTACGCGCTCCTCCCGGGCGTGGTGCCCGCGCTCCAGCGCCTCGCCGCGGCCGGCTTCGGGCTCGCGGTCGTCACGAACCAGAGCGGGATCGGGCGCGGCCTCTTCGGTCTCGCCGACTACCACGCCTTCGAGCGCCGGCTCGAGCGCGACCTCGCGGCGCAGGGCGTCCACCTCGCGGCGAGCTTCTTCTGCCCGCACCGGCCCGACGAGGGCTGCGCCTGCCGCAAGCCGGCGCCCGGTCTGCTGCTCCGCGCGCGCGACGTGCTCGGCGCTGACCTGGCGCGGAGCTGGGTCGTAGGCGACGGCGTCCGCGACGTCGAGGCCGGCCTCGCCGCGGGCTGCGCCGGCGCGGTGCTGCTCGCCGCTGCGCCCCCGCCCGGGCTCCCGCCGCGCGTGCACGTGGCGGAGGATCTCGGCGCGGCGGCGGAGTGGCTGGTCGCGAAGGCAGTCGCCTAGAGCGCCCCGAGCAGAGGATGCACCTGCGGGATCACGCGCACGTCCGCGAGGTGCTCGGCGGCGAGGCGCTCGAGGGCGAGGATCCGCGCCGCGCTCGGCCGCTCCTTCACGCGCGCGAAGGGCGTCACGGGCTGGAGGACGAGGCACGCGCCCGGATGCGTGCGCGCCACGCGGCGCAGGGCCTCCGCGATCTCGTCGTCGCGGCTCGCGGGCGTCACCACCAGCTTCACGTGGACGCGCGGAGCGCGCTTCGCCACGCCGAGGAACGCCTCGTGCGCCTCGTGGAAGTCGGCCACCGCGCCGCGCTTCGGGTCGCTCGCGCGCCGCACGTCGCTCGCGAGCTTCCAGTCCATCGCGACCACGTCGAGGTGCGGGAGCACGCGGCCGAGCGCCTCGGCGTGGAGGCCGTGCGTCTCGAGCCAGAGTCCGGGGCCGCGCCCGGCGAGCGCCGCGGCGACGGCCGCGACGGCCTCGGGCTGGAGCAGCGGCTCGCCGCCGGTGAGGCTCACCCAGCGGTGGCGCGCGAGCTCGAGCCGCTCCGCCGCAGCGACGAGGTCCGCGAGCGGCACCGGGTTCTCGCGCGTCTCGAACGTCCCGCTTCCGCGCGCGACCTCGAAGCGGCAGCGCGCGGCCCGTTTCCAGGAGTGCGGCGTGTCGCACCAGGCGCAGCGCAGGTCGCACTCGCCGAAGCGCACGAAGAGCGTGCTCGTGCCGAGCTCGGGCCCCTCGCCCTGCACGGACGAGAACAGCTCGATCAGGTTCATGGGCGCTTCGGCCAAGGGAAACCCGTTTCCGCGGCGCAGGAACGTTCGTTCCCAGCGTCCGCTCCACCGCTGTCGGGCAATCTACCGATTCGCGAGGCGGAGCGGGCGCTTGCTCGCGCCGGCTGCGCCGCCCCTGCTGGGTACGTTTCTTGCTTGGAGTCCGCCTGGGTGCCAGGAGGACTCCGTGCGCACCCACGTCTGCCGTTTCGCCGCCGCCGCCGGCGGCCTACTCCTCGCCGGCGCCTCGCACGCGCTGCCGCTCTTCACGGAGGACTTCGAAACCGCCACCGGCACCTTCGAGGTCACTACGACGAGCGAGCTCTCGGCGAGCACGAACTACTACTCGAGCCCGTCGGTCCCGGGCTGGACGCTGAACACCGGCATCTTCCTCGCCGAGGTCGCGGGCGACATCGCGCTCGCGCTGAACGAGTTCCCCGTCCACGGCTCGGCCACCTCCCCGACGATCTCCGGTTTCACGGTGGGACAGCAGTACGAGCTCAGCTTCTTCCACTTCGGCGACGACCAGCCGAACACGACGGCCTATTCGTTCGACGTGCTGCTCGACGCCGGCGTGATCGCCTCCATCTCGCGCAGCTACACGTTCCCCGGCGCGGGCGCGAGCGAGAGCATCCTCTTCACCGCGACGGCCACCTCGCACACGCTCGTCTTCCTGGACACGACGAACGTCGGGTCGGCGTCGGGGATGATCGACGACGTCGTGGTCGACGCGGTGGTCCCGGAGCCGCAGGCCCTGGCGCTGTGGCTCGCCGGGCTCGTCACGTGGGCCGCGCGCCGGCGCCGCGGCTGACGCGAGGCCGCCTCAGCCCTCGAGCAGCGCCCGGCTCATCCCGATCTCGGCGACCAGCTCGTCGAGGCGCTCGGGGTGGGCCTCGATGCCGCGCACGCGGAGCCGCGCCGTGTGGTCGTCTTCGGGCAACGCCTCCACCCACGCGAACTTCTCGGCCAGGTGCTCGATCATGCCGCCGACGTCGAAGGCGCGTCGCGCGGTGGCGTCGTCGGTCACCAGCACGAACGTCTCGCTGCCGGCGCGCCGCGCGAGCGCGAGGGGCACCGCGTAGCGCTCGCGGAGGAGCCGGAGCGTCATCGGCAGGTCGAGCTCCGCGGGCACCTCGGTCACGACCACGCCGAGCCCGCCGAAGCGCACGAGGCGGAAGTCGCGGCCGGCCACCCACGCGAGCTCCTCCGGCGGCGGCGGGACGACGGCGCGCTCCGCCTCGCGCGCGAGATCCGACGGACGCCCGCCGATCAGCAGCTCGAGCGCGGCGCGGTGCTCGCCCGGCTTCTTCGCGAGCTCGCCGAGCCGCCACCACCAGAGCCGGCCCCAGCGCTGGAAGTCGTGCGTGCTGAAGCGACCGCACACCAGGTCCACGAACTTGTCCGAGAAGCGGCTGCGGCGCTGGCAGAACGGGACCACCGCCGGGAGCGAGCTGCCCGCGCCCGGCGTCAGCCGGAGGAGCGGCGCGCCGAGCGCGGCGCGGAGCGCGAGGAGATCCTCGGGCGGCCAGTCGTGGTGGTCGAACCAGACGAGCCGGCCGCGATAGAGCGAGGCCGCCTGGATCACGTCGCGCGAAGGCCTCGGCACGAAGCCCACCACATAGATCGGCGTGCTCTCGCGGAGATCCGTCGCCACCCCGCGGAAGAAGGTCATCAGCTCCGACTGCGGATAGATCCAGAGCCCTTCGAGCTGGCGCATGTCGCGCGCGAGTAGCACCGCCGCCGCGATCGAGTCGCGGTCCGCGTGGGCGAGGATCGCCGCGCGGCCGCGCGGCGCGCTCGGCTCCTCGCCGCTCGCCGCGACTTCGCCGCTCGGCTCCGGCGCGGCCGCGCCGAGCGTGGTGTCGCGTTCGCGGCGCCGGCGCTCGCGCTCGAGGCGGATGCGGTCGAGCTCGCTCTCGGGCTCGCCCTCCTCCTCGTCCTCGTAGGCCGGGACGGGAGTCGCGACCTCCTCGAGCTCCGGCGCGTCGGGCGAGAGCTCGAGCTCGGCCTCGAGCTCGTCGTCGAGGTTCTCGCCCTCGCCCGCGGCGGTGGGCGCGCGGGACTCGCGAGCCGCGGGTTCGGGCTCGGGTTCGTCCTCGTCGGAGGCGGACTCGCCGCCGCCGCGCCGGCTGCGCCGCCCGCGGCCGCGGCGCCGGCCGCGCCGCCGCGGGGCGCCACGATCTTCCCCGCCGGCCGGCTCGTCGCCCAGGTCGAAGAGCGAGAACTCGAGCGCGGACGGCCGGGCCTCCTCCTCGACCGCGTCCTCGAAGCGGGCGGCGGGGGCGGGCTCGTCCGCTTCTGCGTCGGCGTCCGAGCCGAGCGTGAAGGCGTCGAAGCTCTCTTCCGGCTCCGCGGCCGCCGTCTCCTCGTCGAGCGGCCGCCCGCCGGGGCCGCCGGGGCCGCCCCCGCCGAAGCCACCGGGGCCTCCGGGCCCGCCGCGCCCACGGCCGCGGCGCCGGCGCCGACGCCGCCCACCCTCGCGCTCCCGCTCGAGGCGCGGCGCCTCTTCGAGCGCGAAGGCCGGCCGCTCCGCCGGGTGCGGACGCGCGGCCACCGGCGCGCTCTCACCCTCGCTCCGGAGCGCGTCCCCGTCCGCGCGGAAGCGCACGCTCGCGAGCGCGAGCCGTGCGAGGACGACCTCGGCCGCACGGTCGAGCGTCCGGGTCGCGAACGCGAGCCGCGGCCGCTCGCCGATCTGGAGCGGCGCGCCGGCATCGCGGAGCGCGAGCGGCAGCAGCGGCTCGGCGGCGAGCGCGGCGTCGAGCGCCGCGCCGAGCTCCGCGAGCGTGAGCTGCTCCCGCACGAATCCGACGAGCGGCGCACCCTCGGCGTCCACGCCCACCAGGTCGACGCCCTGCGCCGCCCCGGCGAAGGGCCAGCGCGCCGCGAAGCGGAGGCCGGTCGCTGCGGCGAGGGCCCCGGTGAGCCGCCCGCGCAGCCCCTCCTCGCTCCCCAGCACGTGCCGATCGGCGAGCCGGCGGCGGATCCCGCCCTCGAGCCGGTCGAGCGCCTCCCCGAGCGAGGCGTCGGCTAGCACGAGCGAGGCGGAGTCGGGCGCGAGGATCTCGAGCACGACGCGCTCGGCCTCCGCGCGGAGCGCGGCGACCGCGCGCGCCAGGATCACGAGCTCGAGGCCGCCGCGTGCCGCGCGCGTCGCCCCGCCGTGCTTCGCGGCGAGGCCGCGCAGGCCTGCGAGCGCGCGCTCGAAGAGGGCGCGCTCCGAGGCCACGGCGAGCGGCGCGCCGAGACACTCCGCGGGGACCACGGGTGCGGGCAGCTCGGGCAGCACGGCGTCGGCGCCGCCCAGCTCGAGGGTCCGGAGCGGACCGCCGAGCGCCCCGAGCCGGCGCCGGCTCGCGAGGTCGAAGCGCGGGGCCGCGGCCACCGCCTCGGCACCCGCTGCCTCGTCGCGCGCCTGCGCCGCGACCGCGGCGAGGAGGGCGTCACCTCCCGAGCGCGGGCTCACCGCGAGGAGGAGCGCGCGCTCGCCCTCCCCCGCGAGCCCGAGCAGCGCGAACGAGCTCGGGACGTCCGCGAGCTCGAGGCGCCGCACCTCGCCCGCGGACAGTGCCTCGGCGGCGCGTGCCAGCCAGCTCTCGTCGATCGGGGCGGCGCGCCCGTCGTCCGAGCGGCGCCTGCGTCCGAAACGGCCTCCGATCATGGATGTCCCCCGAAAGCGGGTGGGTAGCGGTCGGCGCCCCGAGTCTCAACACCGGCGCCCGCGGGGGGCTCAGGCTTCGGGGCCCACCGTGAGCAGCTCGCCCTCGAGGAGCGCGAGCGTGGCCTCGGCGAGCGTCTCCACCAGTCCGAGGTAGAGGCGGTCGCTCGCGATGACGGCGGAGAGGCGGTCCTTCTGGCGGGCGAAGTCGAGGAGGAGCCCGCCCAGGAGCTTGCGGTCGCGGCGCAGCAACGGGAGGACGCGGTGCCAGTCCGCCAGCGGGAGCTCGATCCGGAAGTCGCCGAGCTCCTCGAGCTCGCGCGGCAGCTCCTCGCGCTCGACCACGAGCGCGACGCTCTCGTTCCCCTTCGCGAGCTCGGCGCGCCAGTGGCGGCTCCGGGCGAGCATCAGGGGCGCACCAGGAGCGGCGTCTCGGGCGCGGCGGGGGCCGGCTCCGCGCCGCCGAGGAGCGGCGCCAGCCAGCGCTCGACGAACGCGCGCGCGACCGGGTTCTCGCCGGGCGAGCCGGCAGCGAAGGCGTCCGCCGCCACGAGGCAGGCGCGCGCGCCCGCCTCGTCGCCACGGCGCCAGAGCACGAACGCGCTCTCCTCGAAGCGTCGCGTCGCGACCTCACCGGCCGCGCCGGCGAAGAGCTCGGCGGACGCCTCGACGACCAGCCGCGCGACCTGCTCCCGCTTCGCCGCGGGCGACACGACGAGCGGGCTGTCGAGCGCCGTCCGGATCCGCTCGACGACGGGCGCGACCGCCTCGCGGGTCGGCGGCCACGGCCCGAGCTTGCCGTCGGCGACGAGCTTCGCGGCCTCGGCGAGGGCATCCGGTCCCGCGACGGGCCCGAGCGCCGCGCGCACGAGCGCGCCGGGGAGCGGCGCCGCCACCTCGCCCGCGAGCCGCCCGCGCCACTCGACCCAGCGCTTCGGGAGCGGCCGCGCCCCCTGCCGCGCGGCGGCGGCGAGCACGAGCGCCTTCGCCGTCGCCGGCTCGACCGCGAGCGCCGGCGCCGGAGCGTGCTCCGTGACCTGCTTCACGAAGCGCCGCACCTCGCTCCGCGTCGCGCTGTACAGCTCGAAGCCGACGAGACCCGCCGCGTCGTCGAGCACCGCCTCGAAGAGCCGCGCGCCGCCCGAGGGATGCGCGTCGAGCCAGAACACCTGGCGCGCGCCGAGCGGGTCGAGCTGCGTCACGTACGCGCCGCCGAGCTCGTCCTCGAGCCCGGGCAGGCGCGCCACCGTCGGCGCCGGCCCCGGCTCCGGCGTCGCGACGCCGCGCGAGCGGAGCGCGTGGCGGAGGCGGCGGAGCAGCTTCCGGCCTGTTTTCGGGAGCGCGTCGGGGTCGAGCGCGAGGAGCGCGGACTGACCCGCAGGATCGTCACTCCACGCCGCGGCGAGCTCCTCGCCATCGTCCGGCCGGTTCGCGAGGAGCCAGCCGAGCACATGGGCGCGCGCCGCGGCGTCGAGGCTCGCGAGGAGCCGCCGTGGGTCGCCGTTCGCCGGGCGGATCCGCTCGGCCTCGGCGGAGAGCGCGCCGGCCGCCGCCTCGAGTGCGTCGGCGAGGCTCACGGCCGCGCCTCCACCGCGCTCACGACCCAATCGAGATACGGCTCGCTCCCGCCCGCGACGGCGAGCGCCACCACCTCGGGGAGCTCGTACGGATGGAGCGCGCGCACGCGCGCGGCGAGCGCGGCCGAGAGCGCGGCGCGCGTCTTGAGCACGAGCAGCACCTCGGCGTCGTCGTGCACCTTTCCCTCGAAGCGGTAGATCGAGCGCACGCCGGGCACGAGGTTCACGCAGGCCGCGAGGCCCTCCTCCACGAGCGCGCGGCCGATGCGCGCGCCGACCTCTGCGTCGGGGGCGGTCACCAGCACCACGTGCACCGGCTCAGCCATGCTTCAGCTTCTCGTGCTCGGCGAGGGCGAAGCGGTCGGTCATGCCCGCAATGTAGTCCGCGATCGCGCGGGCTTCGCCGTCGTGGGCGATGCGCTCGACCACGTGCGGCGGGAGGGTGCGGGGCTCCCTGCGGTAGGCGCGATAGAGGTCCCCGAGGATCTCCTCGGCGCGGCGGCTGACCTCCAGCACGCGGGGATGCTGGTAGAGCTGGTCGTAGAGAAACTCCTTGAGCTTTCGCTGCAAGGCCCCCGTCTCCGCAGAGAGTCGCACCAGCGGTCGCAGCGAGCGGCGCACCTCGGCCGGGCTCGCGATGCGCGCCTCCGCGAGGGCCCGCGCGCTCTCGTGAGCGAGCTCGCTCACCAGTCGGTCGAGGAGCGTCCGGATCAGCTGCGCGCGGAGCACGCGCTCGCCGGCCTCCTTCGCCGCGGGCGGGAGCGCGGCGCGCGCCTCGGCCCAGAGCTCCACCTCCTCGAGCTGCTCCCAGCCGAGCAGCCCCGAGCGGAGACCGTCGTCGAGGTCGTGGTTCAAGTAGGCGATCTCGTCGGCGTGGTCCGCCACCTGCGCCTCGAGCGACGGGCTCGGGCCGCGCTCGGGCACCGGCACCGGATGCTCCCAGTCGCAGCCGTGCTTCAGGATCCCCTCGCGCGCCTCCCAGCTGAGGTTCAGCCCGCGGAAGCCCGGGTAGCGCTCCTCGAGCCAGTCCACGATGCGGAGCGTCTGGCGGTTGTGATCGAAGCCGCCGTCGCCCGCGAGGAGCTCGTCGAGGACGCGCTCGCCGGCGTGGCCGAAGGGCGTGTGGCCGAGGTCGTGCGCGAGGACGACTGCCTCGGCGAGGTCCTCGTTCAGGCGCAGTGCGCGGGCCAGCGTACGCGCGACCTGGCTGCCCTCGAGCGTGTGCGTGAGGCGGTTCCGGTAGTGATCGCCCTCGTGGTAGACGAACACCTGCGTCTTGTACTCCAACCGGCGGAAGGCGCGCGCGTGCACGATGCGGTCGCGGTCGCGCGCGAACGCCGTGCGGTAGGGGTGCTCGGGCTCGGGGTGGAGCCGGCCGCGCGAGTCGCCGCTCTTCTCGGCGAACGGTGCGAGCCGCTCGCGCTCCTCGCGCTCGGCGTCCTCGCGCGTGCGGAGCCCGCTCACTGGCCCTCCGCCTCCTGGCGGAGCACGTCCTCGAGCGCCGCGCGCGAGGCGTCGTCGATATCCTCCTCGGGCGGCTTTGCTTCGGGGCGCCCGAGCAACGCATAGAGCGCGAGCGCCGCGGCGACCAGACCGGCGACCAGCGCGAGCCCCCGCTTCACACGGCCCTCATCGCGGCGCAGAGTAACATCGCGCGATGACACGGCGCAGGCTGCTCCTCGGCCCCGGACCCTCGAACCCGCACCCGCGCGTGCTCGCAGCGCTCGGGGCACCGCTCCTCGGCCACCTCGACCCCGCCTTCCTCGCGATCCTCGACGAGACGCAGGCGCGGCTCCGCGGCGTGTTCGGCACCACGAACCCCTTCACGCTGCCGCTCTCCGCGACGGGCAGCGGCGGCATGGAGGCGTGCTTCGCGAACCTGCTCGAGCCCGGTGAGACCGCGCTGGTCGGCGTGGCCGGCGTGTTCGGCGAGCGCATGTGCGAGGTGGCGCGGCGGCTCGGCGCGCGCGTCGAGAAGGTCGAGGCGGAGCCGGGCACGGGGCTTCCGGGCGAGGCGATGGCGCGCGCCATCGAGCGCGTGCGCCCGCGCCTGGTCGCGTTCGTACACGCCGAGACCTCGACCGGCGTGCTCCAGCCGGTCGAGGAGATCGCGGCCGCCGCGCGCCGCGCGGACGCGCTCGTCGTCCTCGACTGCGTGACCTCGCTCGGCGGCGTGCCGGTGAGGCTCGACGCCTGGAGCGTGGACGCCGCGTACAGCGGCACGCAGAAGTGCCTCTCCTGCCCGCCCGGCCTGTCTCCAGTTTCCTTTTCGCCCCGCGCGCTCGAGCGCGTCCGCGCGCGCCGCACGCCGGTGCCGAGCTGGTACTTCGACGTGACGCTGCTCTCCGCCTACTACGGAAGCGAGCGCGTCTACCACCACACCGCGCCGATCTCGATGATTTTCGGCCTCGCAGAGGCGCTGCGCGTGGTCGACGAGGAGGGCATGCCCGCACGCGCCGCGCGCCACCGCGCAGCCGCCGCCGCGCTCATCGAGCGCCTCGCGCCGCTCGGCTTCACCCCGCTCGTGGCGCCCGCGGTGCGGCTGCCGAGCCTCACCACGCTGCGCCTCCCCGAGCGCGTGCTCGCACAGGGCGAGGCGGCCCTCCGCCGGCGCCTCCTCGACGAGCACGGGATCGAGATCGGCGGCGGGCTCGGAAAGCTCGCGGGCGCGGTCTGGCGCGTCGGCCTGATGGGCGAGAACGCGCGGGTCGAGCACGTGGAGCGGCTCACGGACGCGCTCGCGCGGTTGCTCGAGGCCGGATGAGAGCCCGACGCCTCGCGCTCGCACTCGCCGCCCTCGCGTTCGCGGCCGCGGCGCGCGCGGACGCGCGCGTCGTCCTGTTCGGGATCGACGGCGGCGGCTGGCCGCTGCTCGACCGCGCGCTCGCCGCGGGCCGGCTCCCCGCGTTCGCGGCCCTCGTTGCACGCGGCGTCACTGCGGACCTCGCGACGGTCGAGCCCGTCATCTCGCCAACCGTGTGGTCCAGCATCGCGAGCGGGCGCAGCCCCGAGGCGCACGGCATCACCGACTTCTTCCGGAACCGCACGCACTTCCGCGTGCCCACCGCGTTCGAGCGCATGGCGGCGGCCGGGCTCCGCGTCGGGCTCTACGACTACCTGGTGACCTGGCCGCCGCGCACCCTGCCCCGCGGCTTCGTGATCCCGGGCTGGCTGCGGCGCGACGGGCGCGTGACGCCTCCCGACGTGTTCGCGCGCGCGGGCCTCACGGCGTACTTCTATGCGGTGGACCGCTTCCGCTCGCGCGAGAGCTGGCGCGCGAACGCGCGGCGCGAGCTCGCGGAGAAGCCGGAGCGCTTCAATCGGCTCGCCGAGGCCTTCGCGCTCGACGTCGGCGCGGTCTCGTTCTACGCGCTAGACGCGACCGGCCATCGCTTCTGGCGCGCGTCCTTTCCCGACGAGTTCGACGAGCCGCCCAGCCCCGAGGAGGCGGCGCACCGCGCGGCGCTCGACGAGACGCTCGCCGGCGTCGACGCCGCGCTCGCCGCGGTCGTGGCAGCGCTCGGCCCCGAAGATGCCCTCGTGGTCGTCTCCGACCACGGCTTCCAGGCCGCGGACGGGGTCGAGCGACGCTGGTCGTCGCGGCTCGAAGAGCGCCTCGCGCCGAGCTCGGTGGCGCCGCACGCCGGCGCCTTCCACGTCGAGGGCGAGTTCCTCGCCACGAGCCTGCGCGTCGATCCCGGTCCGTTCGCGAAGCGCGAGCCCGTGCTCCGCGCGCTCGTGCGTTGGCTCGAGTCCGCGCGTACGGCGGCCGGCGAGCCCGTCTTTACCGTGGACGTGATCGACGTCGCGGAGCGCCCGCCCGGTGAGGAGCGCCCGCTCCTCTCGCGCGTGCGGCAGTGGGTGCTGACGCAGCTCCTCCTCTACCGCTTCGGCGTCGCGCTCGATCGGCCGGCCTACGCCTACGTGTTCGCGCGCCCGAACGACGCCGCCCTCCTGGCCGCCTGGCCGGACGGCGCGGTCGAGCTCGACGGCCGCACGCTCCGGGCCTCGGAGCTGTTCCAGCTCGACGAGTTCAGCGGCACGCACGACCCGACGGGGATCTTCCTTGCGGCCGGCGCGCCGTTCGCGCGCCAGGCGGCGCGGGCGCACGTCTCGGTGCTCGACGTGGCCCCGCTGCTCCTCCACCTGAGCGGGCTCCCGGTGCCGGACGACCTCGAGGGCGCCGTGCCCGAGGCGCTGCTCGCGCCGGCCTGGCGCGCCGCGCATCCGGTGCGGCACGTGCCCGCCGCGGAGCTACCGGGGCTCCCCCCCGAGCCCGCCGACGCGTCCGTGGACGACGCGGTGCTGCTCGAGCGGCTCCGCGCGCTCGGCTACGTGGAGTAGCGCGCCGCCCGCTCCCGCGTGAAGGCGCGGCAGCGCAGGCAGCTCCGCCAGCACGCGCGCCTCGTGCACCGCGAGCTCGGCGAGCCGCGCGACCACCTCCGCTTGCGGCGCCACCTGGCACGCGAGCTCGACGTAGAGCGCGTGGTGGCGGGCCTCGGCCGCGTGGAGCGCGCGATAGAACGCGGCGAGCGCCGGCTCGGCGAGCGCGTCCGCGAGGAGCCCGAGCCGCTCGCAGCTCCGCGCCTCGATCAGCGCCGCGCAGAGGAGCGCATCGACGAGCCGCGCGGGCTCGCGCGCCGCGCTGGCGCTCCGGAGCCGCCCCGCGTACGCGCTCGCGCGCTGCCGCCGGAAGACGAGGCCGCGCTTCGCGAGCTCCGCGAGCACGGCCTCGAAGTGCGCGAGCTCCTCGCGCGCGAGCGCGGCGAGCGGGGCCTGGAGCTCCGCCCGATCCGGGTACTGGAAGAGCAGCGTGAGCGCCGCGCCCGCCGCCTTCTTCTCGCAGTGGGCATGGTCGAGCAGGATCTCGTCGAGGTGCGCGAGCGCGAGCGCAGTCCAGGCAGGCGCGGTGCGCGAGGCGAGGCGGAGCACGTGGGGACCATAACGACCGCTTGACCCGTTCCGCGCGCCGTGGCATGAATGCGCGCAGCGTCCGGGTCCCCGGAGACGGGGCTCGAGGGAAGGCCGTGAGAATCGGCCGCGGTCGCGCCACTGTGATCGAGGAGGGTCGCTGACAAAAGCCACTGGGTCGGAAGGGCCCGGGAAGGCGTCGGCGCACCGCGCGGGGCCCGCCCCGCACACTCGAGAGCCAGGAGACCTGCCCGGGCGAGGACACGCGAGGCTCGGCTTCGCGTGGGGTTCTGCAACGGCTCTTCGCGAAAAAGGGCGTGGCAGGGGACGCTCGCGTCCTCCTTCACACTTCGACTCGCGGAGGGTGATGGAGGTCTCCGATGAGCTCCGCACCCGTCCGGCCCAAGGCGGGCAGGCAACCTGGCTCCCTCGTCCTCTCTCTGCTCTCCCTGCTCGCGCTCCTCTCCGTGCCCTTCGCGGTCGCGGCCGCCGATCCGGTGGACCCCGACCCCGCGGCCCCCGCCAAGCCCGTGATCGAGGCGCCGGAGGTCACGATCAGCGCCGACCGCACCGAACGGAACGTGCTCGACGTGCCGGGCAACGTGACCGTCCTCGATCGCGAGACGATCGAGCGGAGCGGCGCGCGGGACGTCCCCGACCTCCTGCGCCGCGAGGCCGGCCTCACCGTCACGAACACCACCACGAACCCGCTCGGCTACACGGTCGAGGCGCGCGGCTTCCAGAACGGCGGCGGCAATGGCTGCCACACGCTGCTGCTGGTCGACGGCCGGCGCATGAACGAACCGGACCTCGGCTGTCCGGACTGGTCGCTGGTCCCGCTCGACCAGGTCGAGCGGATCGAGATCGTGCGCGGGCCGGTGAGCACGGAGTACGGAGACAGCGGCATCGGCGGCGTGATCCAGATCCTGACGCGCCACGGCCGCGTCGAGCCGGGGCTGCACGCCGTCCTGAACGGCCGCACCGGCAGCTACGACACGGACGGCGGGAGCCTTTGGCTCGACGGCGGCGCCGGCCCGGTCACCGCGAGCGCGTTCATCGAAGACACCACGAGCGACTCGTATCGGGACAACGCCGACTTCTCGCGCAAGCGCGAAGAGCTGGGTCTCCGGTTCGCGCCCGACCCTCGCGCCACCTTCGAGCTCCAGGGCGGCTACGCGAGCGTGCACCGCGAGCAGCCCGGAGATCTCACCCACGCGGAGTGGGACGAGAACCCGCGCCAGGCCGAGCCGGGCAGCGGGAACAACTTCGACGACGAGCGCGAGCGCTATCTGCAGGCGGGCATCTCGCTCCGGCCGGCCGAGGAGGTCACGCTCGAGCTGCGTCCCTTCATCCGGCGCACGGACCAGGACACGCGACTCGACGACGATTTTGCTCTCTTCACCACCGACACGGAGATCGACGAGCACGGCGTCGTCTCGCAGATCGGCTGGACCCCGACCGTCTACGGCCGCGCTCTCCGCCTCCTCGGCGGTGTAGACGCGAGCCAGCAGGACGTCGATCGCGAGAGCCTGTTCGACGACGGCGTGTTCCCCTTCCCGTCGAAGAACACCTCACGGCGCAAGCTCGTCGGCGTGTTCCTCCAGCAGGAGCTGGAGCTTCACGAGGACTGGCTGCTCTCCGCCGGTGTCCGCCGCGACCGCGCCGACAGCGAGGGCGAGGAGGAGCTCGGCGGCTGCGTGGCGCCGGGCGCCTGCCCCGACGAGCGCTGGACGATCTGGTCCCCGCGCGCGGCGCTCACCTGGCGCATCACGGACTGGATGTCCGCCTATGGCTCGTGGGCGCGGGGCTTCCGCTTCCCGAACCTCGACGAGGCGTACGGCTTCTTCGGCTTCACGCCGAACCTCGACCCGGAGAAGTCGAGCACGTACGAGCTCGGCTGGAAGCTCCGCCGGCCCGGGCTCGCGCTGAACCTCGCCGTCTATCACATGAACGTCAGGGACGAGATCTTCCTGGATCCGATCTCCTTCCAGAACCAGAACCTGGACCGCGTCAGGCACCGCGGCGTCGAGGTGTCGGCGAACTGGCGCGCGTGCGAGTGGCTCGAGCTCTGGGGGAGCTACACCTACGACGACGTGGAGATCGAGGACGACGACACGAGCCCCGCGCTCGAAGGCCAGCGCATGCCGATCACGCCGAAGCACCGCGGCGCGATCGGCGCGACGGTCTTCCTGCCGTGGGGCTTCGAGATCGGCGGCAACGCCAACTACGTCGGCTCGCGCCCGCTCGCGAACGACCTGACCGGCGCGCTCGACGACATGCCGAAGTACGCGACCTACAACGCGCGGATCGGGTGGCGCCACGCGTTCAACGAGCACGTCCAGTTCGCGATCGACGTGAACGGCTACAACCTGACGAACCGGAGCTACGCCGAGTTCGGGGGGATCCCGCTCTTCGACCCGACCCCCACGCCGCAGGAGGCCGGCTACTTCCCGGCGCCCGGACGCAACTACCTCGCGACGGCGCGGATCGAGCTCCGCCGGTGAGGGCCGCCCCCCTGCGCGGCGCGGCCCTCGCTGCGCTCTTGGCGCTCGCGCCCCCGGGCGGCGCGCCGGCGGCGCCGCCCGAGGAGGTGGACGCGCTCCCCGTCGCGCCGAGCCCGGAGGCGCGGCTCGATGAGATCCGGCGCCGCGTCCAGGCCGCGGTGGTCTACCCCCCGCGCGCGCGCGAGCTCGGGCTCGAGGGCACGGCCCGCATCCAGTTCGAGATCGGGGCGGACGGGCTCGCGCGCGAGATCGAGACGGTCACGAGCTCGGGCCATGCGCTCCTCGACCGCGCCGCGGAGCGCGGCCCGGTCGACGCCGGCGTGCTGCCGCCGCTCTACGGTCGCATCCGCATCCCCGTGCGCTTCGTGCTCGAGAATCCCTAGCCCGCCGCCCGGGCGAGGTGCTCGACGATCGCGGCGCGCCAGGCGGCGGGCGCCTCGTGCTGCGGCTGGTGCCCGGCGCCGGGGAGCACGACGAGGTGCGCGCCCGGGATGCCGCGCGCGAGCGCCGCGGCCGGCGCGCGGAACTCGGCGTCGAGCTCGCCGACCAGCACCGTGGTCCGCGCGCGGATCGCGCCGAGGCGGTGCGACAGATCCTCCTGCTCGATCAGCGCGCGGCCGAGCGCCGCATAGGCCGCGGGGTCCATCGCCTCGATGCGCGCGGTGCGCCACGCCCAGAAGCGCTCCTCGCCCCACTCGCGCTCGACGCGCCGGTCGGGCTCGCCGCGCTGCGGGTCGTCCTGCGCCCGCATGCGGAGGATCGTCGCGAGCGCGGTCATGCCGGCCTCGCTCGCGACCCGGCTCGCGAGCGCCAGCTGGCCCGGGTCCACCCAGGCGAGCGGGCCGGGCGCCGTGTTCATCAGCACGAGCGAGGCGATGCGCTCCGGGCGCGCGAGCGCCGCGCGGAGCGCGAGCATGCCGCCCATCGAGTGGCCGAGCAGGTCGCAATCCGCCACGTCGAGCGCGTCCAGGAAGCCGAGCAGGTCCTCGCCGAGGCGCGCGAGCGTGTAGTCGGCGGGATCCGCGCTCCAGCCCGAGGCGCCGTGGCCGCGCAGGTCGGGCACCAGCACGCGGTGCTCCTCGCCGAGCAAGTCGAGCTGCGTCGCGAAGTCGCCCCGGAAGCCGGTGAACCCGTGCACGAGCACGAACGGCCGCGCGCCCCGGCCGCGCTCGTCGTATGCGATCTCGACGCCGTTCACGCGGACGCGCATGGCGCCACTATACGGCTTCGCTCGGCTGCGCCTCGCTGCGCGGGGCGCTCCCGGGCGGTTGCGCACGCACCCCGGCCCTTGCTCGGCCGCCCCCGCGTCGAGACGGCCTCTGCTACGGGTAGACGGTCCACGGAGGACCGCGATGCACCCGGGCGTCCACGCGGAGAAGAGCCCCGACAAGATCGCGTACCGCCTCGCCGAGGCGGGCCGCAGCGTGAGCTACCGCGAGCTCGAGGAGCGCTCGAACCGGGGCGCCCAGCTCCTGCGCTCGCTCGGCCTCGCGCGCGGCGACCACGTCGCGATCTGCATGGAGAACAACGAGCACTACTTCCCCGTGTGCTGGGCCGCGCAGCGCTCGGGCCTCTACTACACGGCGATCAGCACGCGGCTCACCCCGCCCGAGGTGGAGTACATCGTGAACGACTGCGGCGCGAAGGTGCTCGTCGCCTCGCGCGCGAAGGCGGAGCTCGCGGCCGCGCTCGGCGGACGTTGCCGCGGGCTCGTCGGCCGCTTCCTCGCGGACGGCGAGGCCCACGGCTTCCGCTCCTGGGAGGAGGCCGCTGCGAAGCACCCGGCGACGCCGATCCCCGACCAGAGCGAGGGCGCGCCGATGCTCTACTCCTCGGGCACGACCGGTCGCCCGAAGGGCGTGAAGCACCCGCTCCCGGAGGGCCCGTTCGGGAGCCCGCCGGCGCTCGTCGCCGGCATCATGGCGATGTTCGGCGCGACGCCCGAGTCGGTCTACCTGTCGCCCGCCCCGCTCTATCACGCCGCGCCGCTCGGCTTCACGATGGCGATGTTGCGGGTCGGCGCCACGGTCGTGGTGATGGAGCACTTCGACGCGCCGCAGGCGCTGGGCCTGATCGAGCGGCACCGCATCACGCACGCACAGTGGGTGCCGACCATGTTCGTGCGGATGCTGAAACTTCCCGCGGCAGAGCGCGCGCGCCACGACGTCTCGAGCCTGCGCTTCGCGATCCACGCCGCGGCGCCCTGCCCCGTCCACGTGAAGGAGCAGATGATCGAGTGGTGGGGGCCGATCCTCTACGAGTACTACGCCGGCACCGAGGGGAACGGCTTCTGCGCGATCGACTCGACGCAGTGGCTCGCGCACAAGGGCTCGGTCGGTCGCCCGCTGAACGCGAAGGTCCACATCCTGGACGACGCCTGCCGCGAGCTCCCGCCGGGCGAGGTCGGCACGATCTACTTCGAGAGCGCGGCGGCGTACGAGTACCACAACGACCCCGCCAAGACGGCGAGCGTGAAGAGCCCGCAGGGCTGGACCACGCTCGGCGACGTCGGTTACGTCGATCCCGACGGCTGGCTCTTCCTCACCGACCGCAAGGCCTTCATGATCATCTCGGGCGGCGTGAACATCTACCCGCAGGAGACCGAGGACTGCCTGATCCAGCATCCGAAGGTCGTGGACGTGGCGGTGATCGGCGTCCCGAACGAGGACTTCGGCGAGGAGGTGAAGGCCGTGGTGCAGCCCGTCCACATGGACGAGGCGGGCCCCGCGCTCGAGGAGGAGCTGATCGCGTGGTGCCGGGACCGGATCTCGCCGCTCAAGTGCCCACGCACGGTGGACTTCGAGGCCGATCTCCCGCGCCACCCGACCGGCAAGCTCTACAAGCGCCTGCTCCGCGACCGTTACTGGGGAAAGCGCGACTCACGGATCGTGTGAGGAACTCGATGGCGGATGCGGGCTGGTGGGGCGAGAGCTGGAAGGAGGCCTTCCCGGAAGGGGTCCGCCTCAGCGTCATCGTCCCGGTCTACAACGAGCGCTACCTCGTTGCCGAGGCGCTCGAGCGCCTGCTCGGGCTCTCGCTCCCGGGCATCGCCGCCATCGAGATCGTCGTCGTCGACGACGGCTCGACCGACGGCACGTCCGAGATCCTGGCCCGCATCGCGGCCGCGAACCCCGACCGCATCCGCCACCTCCGGCAGGAGCCCAACCAGGGCAAGGGGGCCGCGCTCCGCGCAGGCGTCGAGCGGGCGGCGGGAGACCTGATCGTCTTCCACGACGCGGACCTGGAGTACGACCCGCGCGATCTCGCCAAGCTGGTCCGTCCGTTCTGGGAGGACGGCGCCGACGTCGTGTACGGCTCCCGCTTCGCCAGCAGCGATCGCCGCCGCGTCCTCTACTTCCGGCACACGCTCGGCAACCGACTCATCACCTTCCTCAGCAACCTCTTCACCGACTTGAATCTCACGGACGTCGAGACCTGCTACAAGATGTTCCGCGCGCCGCTCTTGAAGTCGATCCCGATCCGCTCCGACGACTTCCGGATCGAGATCGAGCTGACCGCGAAGGTCGCCAAGCGGCGCTGCACGATCTACGAGGTCCCGATCAGCTATCGCGGGCGGACCTACCGCGAGGGCAAGAAGATCGGCTGGCGGGACGGCTTCCGGGCGCTGTTCGCGATGCTCGGCCATTGGCTCGTCGACGACCTCTACCGGGAGGACGAGTACGGCGGCCGGATCCTGCACGATCTAGAGCGCGCGCGGCGCTTCAACGACTGGATGGCCGATGCGATCCGTCCCTGGATCGGCGGCCGCGTGCTCGAGATCGGCGCGGGCATCGGCACGGTCACGGCGCAGCTGATCCCGCGCGACACCTACGTGGCGAGCGACGTCAATCCGAACTACCTGCACTACCTGCGGAACTTCGCGGCGGGGAAGCCGTACCTGCGGATCGCCCGCATCGACCTGGATCAGGCCGAGACCTGGAGCGAGCAGCGCGGGAAGTTCGACACCGTGGTCTGCCTGAACGTCCTGGAGCACGTGAGCGATCCGCTCGCGGCGCTGCGGAACATCTCCGGCGCCCTCGCTCCGGGCGGGCGCCTCGTCCTCTACGTCCCGGGCGGTGCGAAGCGGTTCTCGAGCCTCGACGTGGCCCTCGGGCACCGCTGCCGCTACGAGATCGAGGCGCTCCGCTCCGAGCTGGCCGCAACCGGGTTCGAGGTGGAGCACCTGGCCTCGTTCAATCGCTTCTCCGTGCCCGGCTGGTGGTGGAACGGCAAGGTGCTCCGCCGGAAGAGCTTCACGCGCGTCCAGCTCAAGGCGCTGGACGTGCTCGTGCCCATCGTGCGGCGTCTCGATCGCTTCCTGCCCTGGCCCGGGCTCGGCATGATCGCGGTGGCCCGGAAGGCCTAGGCTCCGCGCCGGCGCGGCGCTAGCGGATCGGCTCGATGGAGGTCGAGCTGCCCGCGAGCGTGCCCCAGGAGCCGGGCTTGGTGAGGTAGGCGTCCCAGGGAGCGTTGCTCAGCACCCAGGCGTTCCACGCGGCTTGATCGACCCCGTAGGTCGCCTCGAACGCCCAGCCGTTGTGGAGGTGCGGGAAGCCGGCGCCGGCGTCCTCGAACATGGACTCGAGACAGTGCAGCAGCTCGTGCTCGAAGTACGAGCTCAGCGTGCTCGGGGTCCAGACCATCGGCACCGCCAGGTAGGCGGCCTTCCCCAGGATCCGATTCACGCCGATGGAGGCCGCCCCGAACGGGGTGGTGTGCGAGAGACGGTTCTCCCAGGCGTAGAACACCGCGACCACGTCGAAGCGATTCGGCGGCTGGCCCAGGGCCACGAGGTCGTCCTCGACGAGGTGGCGGCTCCCGGCGTAGTCGTTGAGCCAGTACTGACCGGGCGGGTCCTCCTGGAAGTCGTCCCGCGGCACGACCCGCTCGACGACGACCTTCTCGACGTCGAGCGCGAGCCGGCCGCGGCTCGCGCGCTCCACGAACTCCGTAGACTCGGCCACCTCGCGCCAGACGTTCTCGACCTCGTCGCGGGTCGCCGCTGCGGCGAAGGTCTCGGGATAGACCACGACCAGCACGCTCAGCCGCAGCTGATCCTCGGTCGGCACACCCGCGCCGAGCAGCAGCACGGCGCTGGCCGGGATCAGGCAGCGCAGCCAGGATCGCAAGAGAGCCTCCGCCGGGCGCCTCCCTTGGACGCCGCAGGGCAGCCCTGGGTTCTAGCGCACGGCCCCGGGCCCGGCCGGCCGTCGCAGCGCTGCGCACGCGCGAACCGCCGCCCGCGGCCCGCGTGCGCGTTCCCTGCGCCTGCGTGATCGGTGCCGTCGTTTGTCAACACCTTTTCGTTGCCGGTGACACGAATGGTCATGATGCGCTCGAAGAAGCTCCTGCTGGTCGCCGGTCTCCTTTCTGCCGCCGCCCCGTTCAGCCAGACGGCCCTCGCCGAGGCGGCCGCCAAGCTGCGCGATCTCTGGATCCACCCGCGCAACGAGGCGTACGACCCGAAGCTCCACTACAAGGCGCCCTCGGGCGAGCTCTTCTACCACGCGGAGAACGACCTCGGCGTGGGGCTCGACACGATCGTGGTGCACGGCGGCGCCGCGCCCCGGGTAACGGCCGAGCTGGGCGCGGACCTCTGGCGCTTCCTCGACACGCACCCGGGCAGCCTCGTGCCGGTCGTCCTCTTCGACTCGAACGGCGACGGCCGCGTCGACCGCGCACTCCGCGGCGTGATCGAGGGCAAGACCGCGGTGTTCTCGGGCCCCGACGTCGGCGACGTGGACTGGCAGGCGCGGCGCTGGCAGATGGGCGTCCGCTACGACGCGGCTGCGGGCGGCTCGACCGCCCACGACCGCCGCTACCTCACCTCGGTGCAGGGCGAGGAGGCGCGCGTGCGCTTCCCGCGCGTGGAGGACCTGCCGCCCGTGAGCGCCGAGCCGGAGGAGGCCGGCCTCGTGATCTTCGAGCACCGCGAGGGCGCGCCCTTCGACCTCGCCGCCATGGCCCAGGAGCCGGCGCTCCACCTGCAGAATTTCGACGAGCTCACGCGCTCGAAGGACGCCGACGACTGGACGGTGGAGGAGGACCCGCAGGAGGGCGTGCTGCGCACGCACCTCGACGAGGAGGAGGAGCTCTTCCTCGTGCGGACCACCGGGGACGCGTCGCTCGAGGTCACCTGGGGCGACGTGCCGCTCGAGCGCTTCCTGCGCGAGAACCTCGCCGTGACGCCGGACGCCGACGGCTGCCTCTCCACCCTGGAGAGCGAGATCACAGGCGACGACGGCGCGCACGCGCCCGTGCCGCACCGCATCCTCTACTGCCCGGCCGCCAACCTCGCGCTCTTCGACGCGCCGCCCGGCTACCAGATCGGGCTCGTCGCCATGCAGGGCGAGACGCAGCTCGAGCGGACCGAGGCGAGCAACACGATCCTCGACAACCTGCGCCTCTACGGCCGCGAGGTGTATCCGCGAAGCCCGAACAACCGCGAGGGCGGCACGCTCGGCCAGCGCGTGGTCGCGAGCTTCAAGGACAGCGGCGAGGACGTGAAGGACATGGGCCGCCACCTGGTCACCGGGACCACGCGCACGAACCTGCACACGGGACAGGAGGAGCGACGCACGTCGCTCCTGATGGCGGTGCCGGCGCTGGTGGTCGGCCTGGTGAAGCTCGAGCCCGTGCAGGGTGGCAAGGACTTCGTCGAAGGCGTCACGAGCGGCGTGCAGGTCGCGGCCGATGCCGCGAGCGCCGCGAACAACGCCGTGGTCACACCCCTGCTCCAGACCACGGTCGGCCTCGTGAACCCGGAGGCTGCCGACGACGCCGGGCACTTCACCGGCGCCGTCACACAGGCCTGGGCGCAGAACCTGCCCGTCTCCGAGCGGAGCCTCGATGCGCTGAATCCGACCTCGCTCTGGCAGCACAACCGCGCGTTCAAGCCGACCGGGTACACGCGCACCGACACCCAGCTCAACATCGACCGCCTGATCTCGGTCGCGAACTGGGTCGGCTTCTACGAGCTCACCGCTGGCAACAGCGACAACACCGACGGCGGCGGCAACGGCGGCGGTGGCAACGGTGGTGGCGGCGGTGGTGGCGGCGGTGGCGGCGGCGGTGGCGGCGGTGGCGGCGGCGGTGGCGGCGGTGGCGGCGGCGGCGGCCCCGGCGGCCCGTTCTCGCCCGGACCGACCGGAAACGGCTGCCCCTGAGCGCTAACGCTGACGGCTCCCGGCGCGATCTCCTAGACTCGCGCCTCGTGCGGATCGGGCGCTACGACAACCCCTACGGCGTGGTCGAGTGGCACCGGCCGCTCCCGTCCGGCACGCGCTGCGAGCCGCTCGCGCTCGAGACCGCCGACCGGGCGCTCGCGCACGGCTGGCTCTACGCACGGGGCGGCGAGGACACCGTGGTGTGTCTCATGCACCCACGCGCCAACTTCTCGCGCCACTACGCGGTGCCGGCGCTCGTCGAGGCGGGCTTCGCGGTCCTCTGCGAGAACAGCCGCTGGCTGAACAACGATGCCACTCTGGTCCACGAGCGCGTGCTCCTCGACGTGGCGGCCGGCCTCGCGGCGGCGCGCGCCCGCTACGAGCGCGTGGTGCTGATCGGGAACTCGGGCGGCGGCTCGCTCTACACCTTCTACCTGAGCCAGGCCCTCGCCCCGAGCGGGGCACGGCTCACCGACACCGCGGCCGGTGAAAAGCTCGACCTGAACGCCCTCGAGCTGCCCGCCGCGGACGCGATGATCTACCTCGCCGCCCACCCCGGCGAGGGGTACTACCTGCTCCGTGCGATCGACCCCTCGCTCGCCGACGAGGGCGACCCGCTCTCCTGCGACCCGACGCTCGACCTCTACGACCCCGCGAACGGCTTCGCCGAGCCGCCGCAGGGGAGCCGCTTCGCGCCGGAGTTCCTGGCGCGCTACCGCGCCGCGCAGCGCGCACGCGTTGCTCGCATCGACGCGATCGCCCGCGCGCGGCTCGCGCGGCGCCAGGCGGCGCGGGCGCGCGGTGACCAGCGCGCCGCGATCGCGACCGACTTCCTGCTCGTCTACCGGACCGACGCCGACCCGCGCGCCGTCGATCTCTCGCTCGATCCGTCGCAGCGCGACTACGGCTCGCTCTGGGGCCGGCGCCCGGACCTCATCAACTACGGCCCGGTCGGCTTCGCGCGCGTGGTGGCGCCCGAGGCCTGGCTCTCGACCTGGTCCGGGCTTTCCTCGCGGGCCGAGCTCGCGAGCACCGGAGCGCGCATGACGCTCCCGGCGCTGGTGATCGACTACACGGGCGACAACGGGATCTTCCCGAGCGACACCGAGCACATCGTCGCCTCGCTCGGCTCGCGGCGCAGCGAGCGGCGCTCGTTCGACGCGGACCACTACGGCTTCCCCGCCGAGCGCGGCCGCGACGCCGCCCTCGAGGAGATCGTGAGCTGGATCCGCAAGACGGCTTGAACGAGCCCATCGCGCGCTACGTCCGGCGCGTGGCGGCGCCGCTCGAGCGCGTCTGGGAGAACGTGCTCGACTGGGAGCACCTGCCCTACCTCCACCACGAGTCGTTCTCTTCGATCGCGCTCGAGGCGGCCGGCGACTGGGGCTGGCGCGCGTGCGTCTCGCTCCCCCCGCGCGAGAGGCCGACTGAGCTCACGATCGAGGTGCGCGTGGAGCGCGAGGCCGGCCGCTACCACACGCGGACGCTCGCGGGCCCGGGCACCGGCACGGACATCGTGACCACGCTCGCCGCGCCCGACGCCGAGCGCACCGACGTCGAGGTCGCGTTCTGCGTTCCCGGGCTCGCGCCCGCGGCGCGGAAGCCCGTCGGCGAGGGCTACCTCCGCCTCTACGGGCGGCTCTGGGACCAGGACGAGGCGATGATGGCGCGACGGCACGCGCTGCTCACGGGCCGCGTGCCCGCGCCGCCCCGCCCTGGGCCTCGCGCGCCGCTCGCGCTCGGGAGCGCGGCGGCGCTCCGCGCGCGGCTCCCGCTCCTCGTGGACCTCGCCGGCGACCGCTTCCGCGTGGTCGAGCACGCGGGGCAGCTCCTCGCGCACCCCGTCGTCTGCCCGCACCAGGGCGGCCCGCTCGACGACGCGGCCCTCGCCGACGGCGCGGTGATCTGCCCCTGGCACGGCCAGCGCTTCGACTGCGCGAGCGGGCGCGGGCCGGCGGGCCAGCGCTCCCGCATGCCGGTCGTGGCGCGCGTCGAAGTCGACCCGCGCGGCGACGCCCGTCTCGTGGTCCTAGACTCGCCCCCATGAGTGACCTCGGGCTCACCCACGTCGCGCTGCCGGTGAGCGACGTCGAGGCGAGCGTCGCGTTCTACTCGCGCTATGCAGGCATGAAGCCCGTCCATCGCCGCCGCGACCCGAGCGTCGGCAACACCGTGGTCTGGCTCTCGGACGGCACGCGCCCCTTCGTGATCGTGCTGATCGGCGTCCCCGAGGTGCGGAACCCGCTGCTCCCGATCGCGCACCTCGGCGTGGGCTGCGCCTCGCGCGGCGAGGTGGACCGGCTCGTCGAGCTCGCGAAGGCCGAGGGACGACCCGTGATCGGGCCGATCGATGCGCCGCACCCGGTCGGCTACTACGCGCTGATCTCCGATCCCGACCAGCACACGCTCGAGGTGTCGCACGGCCAGGAGGTTGCGCTCACCGTCGAGCGTGCCGGAGGCGAACCTCCGTGAAGCTCGGACTGTTCGTCCCGCTCGGCCCGCCCGCCGCCACGCCGGAGTTCGTCGCGACGCTCGGCCGCGAGGCCGAGGCCCTCGGCTTCGACTCGCTCTGGCTCGCGGAGCACGTCGTCCTCTTCGACGCGCACCACTCGCGCTACCCGTACTCGGCCGACGGCCGCTTCCCCGCGAGCGGCGAGGCGGGCTTCCTGGATCCCTTCGGCGCGCTCGGCTTCCTCGCGGGCGTGACCTCCCGGATCCGGCTCGGCACCGGGATCTGTCTCGTGCCGCAGCGCAACCCGGTGTACGTCGCGAAGGAGGTCGCGACGGCGGACTGGCTTTCCGGCGGCCGGCTCGACTTCGGCGTCGGAGTCGGCTGGCTCGCGGAGGAGTTCGAGGCGGTCGGCGTGCCCTTCGCGGAGCGCGGGCTCCGCTGCCGCTCCTACCTCGAGGTGTGCAAGCGCCTCTGGTGCGACCCGGTCTCCGCGTACGAGGATCGCTTCTACCGGCTGCCTGCCTGCCGCGCGTACCCGAAGCCGGTGCAGCGCCCGCACCCGCCGATCCTCTTCGGCGGCGAGAGCGACGCCGCGCTCGAGCGCGTCGCCGAGCTCGGCCAGGGCTGGTACGGCTTCTCGCTCGAACCCGAGGCGTTCGCGAGGCGCGTGCGGCGCCTCGACGAGCTCCTCGCGAAGTGCGGCCGCACGCGCGGCGAGCTCGCGGTGAGCGTCTCGCCCTACCTGCGCGCGACGGGCCCGGACGAGCTCGCCGCGTACGCCGAGGCCGGCGCCGACCAGGTGATCCTCACGGCCTTCGCGCGCGACGCCGAGGGCCTGCGGCGCCGGCTGGGCGAGCTCGCGGAGACGCTTCTGCCGGCCGCGCGCCGCCTGTAGACTGCCGCCGTGATCCGCGCCATCGACTGCTGGGTCAACGTCACGATGGGCGAAGGCAAGCCGCCCGACTACCTGGTCCGCGTGAAGGAGGACTACTTCAAGGGCGGCGACGAGTTCTTCCGGAACCTGGAGCCCGACGCGCTCGTCGAGCAGATGGATCGCGCGGGCGTCGAGAAGGCCGTCATCACGATCGACGCGAGCCGCCCCTCCGAGCACGCGCTGCGCTTCGCGGAGAAGCACCCGCGCCGCTTCTTCTTCGCCGCGAGCCTCCAGCCGACGGGACGGATGAAGGAGATCTGGGCGCTCGAGGCGCTGGTGCGGAGCCAGCCCGTGGTGATGGCGCGCGTGGTCCCCTTCGGCACCGACACGCCGCCGAGCCACACGCGCTACTTCCCGCTCTATGTGAAATGCATCGAGCTCGACCTGCCCGTGTCGATCAACACCGGGCTCCCGGGGCCGCCGGTGCCCGGCGCGTGCCAGGACCCGATGCACCTCGACCGGGTGTGCGTCCAGCTCCCCGAGCTCCGGATCTGCATGGCGCACGGCGCCGACCCGTGGTGGGCGGTCGCGATCCGGCTGATGCTCAAGTACCGGAACCTGCACCTCATGACGTCCGCCTACGCCCCGAAGTACCTGCCCGCCGAGCTGATCCACTTCATGAACACCCGCGGTGCCGACCGGATCCTGTTTGCATCGGACCATCCGGTGCTCTCCTTCGAGCGTTGCTTGAAGGAGGCGCAGGCACTCGATCTGCGCCCGGGCGTGCTCGACCAGTACCTCTACGCGAACGCGGAGCGCCTCTTCTTCGCGCCGCGGAAGCCCCGGACCGCAAGTGGCGCGTAGCGCCACGCGCAGTGAGCCCACGCGAGGCTTCGCCTCGCGTGAGGCGAACGAAGTCACGACAAGGGCCTCGATGTCCGGGGAGCGGGAATGACCGAGTTCTGTTCCGGTGAGAGGGCCTGAGATGGCGGCGCGGAAGTCGGCCGCGACGAAGAAGCCGAAGGCCGGGCGCGGCGGCGCGCGGAAGCGCCTCACGCCGCGGAGCGAGGCGCGCGGCCCCGCCGCGGCCGAGGTCCCGCTCGATCCGCAGGCGCCCGAGCTCGCGGCGCTCGCGAAGGCCGTGGTCGAGGCCGGGGGCGTGGTGATCGGCGCCTATCACGAGCCCTTCGCGGGCCACCCGCTCCTCGTCGTCACGCTACCGCGCGAGGCCGTCGAGCCGACTCCGTTCCAGCGCGACCTCTCGCCCACGCACGCGAAGCGCCTCGCCGAGAAGATCGAGGAGACGGGGTCCTTCCTGGATCCGATCATCGCCGTCCGCGGCGCCGAGGGCGGCTTCTGGACGCCGAACGGGCGCCATCGCCTCGCCGCCGCCAAGGTGCTGGGCCAGCGCCAGATCACCGCGCTCGTCGCGCCGGACGAGGGCCTCGCCTTCCGCATCCTCGCGCTCAACACGGAGAAGGCGCACAACCTGCGCGACAAGAGCCTCGAGGCGATCCGCATGGCGCAGGCGCTCGCGAAGCGCGACGCCAAGGCGAGCGAGCAGGACTACGCGGCGCAGCTCGAGGCGCCGGAGCTGCTCACGCTCGGGCTCGTCTACGAGGAGGAGGGGCGCTTCGCCGGCGGCGCCTACGCGCCGTGCCTCCGGAAGGTGGACCGCTTCGCCTCGAAGCCGCTCACGAAGAGCCTCGCCGAGCGGGCCGGCTATGCGGCTCGCCTTCGCGAGATCGACTCGCGCGTGAAGGAGATCGTGTCGGCGCTCCAGGCGCGCGGCTTCCGCTCGCCCTACCTGCGCACCTACGTGGTGGCTCGCATCAACCCCGTGCGCTTCCACAAGGTGAAGAAGGGCGAGACGAAGCCGCCCATGGAGCTCCCGGCGGCGCTCACGCGCATGGCGGCCGCGGCCCGCAAGTTCGACGTGGCGTCGGTGAAGGAGCGCGACCTCGCGCTGGTCGCGGCGGTCGCGGGGGGGCCCGCTTGAGCGGCGCGCGCGGCTGGCTCGTGGTCGCGGCGCTCCTCGGGGCGAGCGGCGTGGCGTTCGGCGCGGGCGGCGCCCACGCGCTCCGCCCGCTGATGGCGCCCGAGTACGTCCCCACCTTCGAAACCGGTGTCCGCTACCACCTGCTCCACGCGGTGGCGCTGCTCGCGCTCGCGCTCGGCGGCGAGGGCCGGCCGATCGCCCTCCCGGCCGCGCTCTTCGCGCTCGGCACCCTGCTCTTCTCCGGCTCGCTCTACGCGCTCGCGCTCGGCGCGCCTCGCGGGCTCGGCATCGTCACGCCCTTCGGCGGAGTGGCCCTGCTCCTCGGCTGGCTCGCGCTCCTTCGCCTCGCGCTCGCGCGTCGCTAGTCTCCGGCCCCCCAGGAGGTTTCCCGTGGGCCGTGTCGAGACCGTCACCGCGCAGATGAAGGACGCCATGAAGGCGAAGGACGCCGCGCGCCTCGCGGCGCTCCGCAACATGCGCGCCGCGTTCCTCGTCGAGATGAAGAAGGACGGCTCCGAGACGCTCGACGACGCGGCCTCGATCGCGGTGCTCCGCCGGCTCGCCAAGCAGCGCCTGGAGAGCATCGAGGCGTTCACGGCGGCGCAGCGCCCCGAGCGCGTGGCCGAGGAGCGCGCCGAGCTCGGCGTGATCGAGGAGTTCCTGCCCCGCCTCGCGGACGAGGCGACGACGCGCGCGTGGGTCGAGGAGGCGATCACGGCGAGCGGCGCCACGAGCGCCAAGGAACTCGGCAAGGTGATGGGCGCGCTGATGAAGGCGCACAAGGGCGACGTGGACGGCGACCTCGCGCGCCGCATCGCCGCGGAGCGGCTCGGCTAGCGAGCTGCGCCTCAGGTGCCGCCGCGCCGGCGCGCGGTTGCCGAGGCGAAGGCGCGGACCGGACGCGGCCGGAATACGAGCGCTCACGCCCGGGCGCCGGGCTAGTCTGGCCCGATGCCGCGCCTCCTGGCCCTGCTGCTCACGCTCGGGCTCGCCGGCGGCGCGGCGTCCGCGGCCGTCCTCGACGTGCCGATCGCGGCGAGCAGCGACGATGCCGAGGAGGCGAGCAGCGGGGTGGTCTCGCTCACCAGCACCGACCTGGAGCTCGTGCTCGACGCTTCGCTCCAGACCGTGGGCCTGCGCTTCGCGGGCGTGGCGATCCCACCGGGCCATCTCGTCACCGCGGCGTGGGTGCAGTTCCGGACGGACGAGACCGGGAGCGGCGCCGTCTCGCTCACGCTCCGGGGCGAGGCGTCCGCGCATGCCGCGACCTTCACGACCGCGAGCGGGTCCCTCTCCGCGCGGCCGCGCACGGCGGAGGCGGTCGCCTGGTCCCCGCCCGCCTGGAACACGCTGGACGAGGCGGGACCGAACCAGCGCACGCCGGATCTCTCGGTGCTGATCCAGGCGATCATCGACGGCCCGGGCTGGGCGAGCGGGAATGCTCTCGCGCTGATCGTGACGGGAACGGGCCGGCGCACGGCGGACGCCTTCGACGGGGGCTTCGCGCCGGTGCTCCACGTCGAGTTCGAGATGCCGGACGACTTCCCCCCCCAGCTGAGTCTCGATGCGCCCGCGCCGAACGCCGCGTTCGCGGCGGGCGAGGCGGTCGCGTTCGCCGCCAGCTCGAGCGACGTCGAGGACGGCGACCTCGGCGGCGCCGTGACGTGGGCCTCCGATCTCGCGGGCCCGCTCGGCTCGGGCGCCTCGCTCGTGCGGACGGATCTCGCGCCCGGCCTCCACCAGATCACGGTGTCGGTCACCGACAGCGGCGGCTCGACGCGCGTCCGCAGCACGCAGCTCCTGGTCACCCCGGTCGCGCGGCTGCTCGCGGCCGGCGACGTCGCGAGCTGCACGCTGACCGGCGACGAGCAGACCGCGAACCTCCTCGACGGCCTCGCGGGCCTCGTGCTGACGCTGGGCGACAACGTCTATCCGAACGGCACGTCCGCGGAGTTCGCGAACTGCTACCAGCCGAGCTGGGGGCGCCACAAGCAGCGCACGCGGCCCTCCGCCGGGAACCACGACTTCCTCACCGCGGGTGCGAGCGGCTACTTCGGCTTCTTCGGTGCGCTCGCCGGGCCGGCGCCCCAGGGCTGGTACAGCCTCGACTACGCCGGCTGGCACCTGGTCGCGCTGAACTCGAACTGCCTCGCGATCGGCGGCTGCGGGCGCACCTCGCCGCAAGGCGCCTGGCTGGAGGCGGACCTCGACGCGCACCCGAGCCGCTGCACCCTCGCCTACTGGCACCACGCCCGCTTCAGCTCGAACGAGCACGGCAACGACCCGGCCACCCACGACCTGTTCGCGATCCTCCACGAGCACGCCGCGGACGTGGTGCTCGTCGGGCACGACCACGGCTACGAGCGCTTCGCGCCGCAGAGCCCGAACGGCCTCGCGGATCCGTCCGGCATCCGGCAGTTCGTGGTCGGAACGGGCGGCGCGGCGCGCACCCCGATGGGGACGATCCAGCCCAACAGCGAGGTGCGGAATACGACGAGCTTCGGCGTGCTCGGGCTCGACCTCGCGCCCGACGGCTACGCCTGGCAGTTCCACCCGGCTCCACCGCAGACATTCGCCGACGCCGGCAGCGCGGCCTGCGTGGTGCGCGCGCCGGAGGTGAGCATCACGTCGCCCGCTGCCGGGAGCACGTTCGCGCGCGGCGCGCCGATCGCGTTCTCCGGCACGGCGGCCGACGCGGAGGAAGGCGACCTCTCGGCCAGCCTCGCCTGGAGCTCGAGCCTCGACGGCGCGCTCGGGACCGGCGCCGCGCTCACCCACTCGCCGCTCCGCTGCGGCAACCACCTCGTGACGGCGTCGCTGACCGACGCGCACGGCGAGAGCGGCGCGGCCGAGCTCGCGCTCGCGGTCACGTGCCCGAGGAGCCCGTGGGCGTGCGGGCTCGGCCCCGAGCTCGCGGGCGTGCTCGCGGGCCTCGCGCTCGCCAGACGGCGACGGACGCGCCGCTCGCGCTAGACCCCGAGCGCCTTCTTCACGCCGGCGATGCCGCTCTTGTAGACGCCCTCGATCATGTTGCGCGCCTGCTCGTCGGTGATGCCCTTCGGCTCGAAGTGGCTCGACCAGTCGAGACGGCACGCCTTGCCCTCGTCCTTCACCTCGATCGTCGCCAGGTAGCTCGCGACCGGGATCGGGCCGCCCACGATCGCGTACTGGAGCTTGCGGCCGCGGTCGTCGAACGCCTCGAGCCGCTCTTGGAGCGCGGCGCCGCCGGGCAGCGTGATGGTGCGGACGGCGCCGATCCCGGAGCCCGTGACCTCGACCTTCTGAAAGCCGGACGAGAAGCGCTGGATGCCGCCGAAGTCGCGGAACAGCTCCCAGACCTTGTCGGCGCTCGCCTCGACCCGCTCGCTCACCTTCACGCTGACCATCTCGCTCCTCCTTCGAAGCCGCGGCAGCGTAGAACAGCTGCCCTACGCTCGCTGCGTGAGCACGCCGTTCGAGACGCTCGCCTCGGGCTACGGCCTGGTCGAGGGGCCCACCTGGACGCCCGACGGCGCGCTCGTGTGGAGCGACGTGCTCGGCGGCGGGGTCTACCGGCGCGATCCCACGGGCGCGATCGGGACCGTGATCCCGAAGCGGCGCGGCGTGGGCGGGATCGCGCTCCACGCCGACGGCGGCCTCGTGGTCGGGGGCCGCGACCTGATCCACGTGAAGGACGGCGTGAGCCGCACGCTCCTCTCGGTCCCGGGCCTGCCCGGCTGGAACGACCTCGCGACCGATGCGCGCGGCCGCGTGTGGGCGGGCTCCGTCCGCTTCCGCGTCTTCGACCCCGACGTCACGCCGGTGCCGGGCGAGTGCTGGCGCCTCGACGCCGCCGGCCGCGGCGCGCCCGTCTACGACGCGGTGCTCCACGCGAACGGCATCGCGCTCGCGCCGGACGAGCGCTGGCTCGTCCACGCCGACACGCGCGGCGAGGTGCTCTGGGTGCACGACCTCGACGCGGACGGGAACGTCTCCGGGCGCCGCGCCTTCCCGGTGGACGGCGCGCCGGACGGGCTCGCCTTCGACACGGCCGGCTGCGTCTGGGTCGCAATCGCCGGCGGAGGCCGCGTCGAGCGCTTCACGCCCGCCGGCCGCGTCGACCGCCGCCTCGCCGTGCCCGCGCGCATGGTCACGAGCGTATGCTTCGCGGGCGACGACCTCCGCGAGCTGATCGTCGTCACGGCCGACCGCACGGACGAGCCTTTGCTTCGCGGCTCCGTGCTCCGCACCCGCGTCGACGTGTCCGGCGCACCCGTCCACCCGGCGCGGATCTAGCGGGCGGGCTCGGCGCCGAGCTCGTGCTCGATCTGCTCGAGCGTGAGGCCCTTCGTCTCGGGCGCGTAGCGCATCACGAAGAGCGCGCCGAGGATGGGTCCGAAGCCGACGAGCGTCACCGCCCACGAGATGCCGAGCGTCGGAATCAGCAGGCCGACCAACGCCGGCGTCGCGATCTCGGTCACGCGCCCGAACAGGTTCGTGGCCCAGCCGTAGCCCGTGGCGCGGATCGCGGTGGGGAACAGCTCGGAGGCGTAGACGTGCGTCGCCGCGATCGCGGCCCCGAAGCTCCCCACGCACGTGATGTGGAGGACGTACTGGGTCGCCAGCTCGCGCGTGTGGAACAGGCTCACGAGCGCCACCGCGCCGAGAGCGTAGAAGAGCGCGCAGGTCGGCTTCCTCCCGATGCGGTCGATCAGCCAGCCGCCGAGGAAGTTGCCGAAGGCGCCCGCCACGTAGGCCCAGAACACGATGTCGCCGATCGCGCGCTGGTCGAGGCCCACCTCCTCGCGCGCGTAGATCACCCAGTAGGCGACGGACGGCGCGGTCAGGAGATGCACGAAGTTCCAGAGCAGCGCCACGATCAACGTGCTCCTCCGGTACGCGGGCAGGAACGGCGTCCGCGCGGCGCGCCACTGCTCGCGCAGCTCCTCGCGGAAGCTCCGCCGCGTGCGCGCGGCCGCCACCGCCTCGAAGCGGCGCGTCTCGCGTAGCGCGAAGCGCAGCACGAAGATCAGGATCAGCGGCGGGAGCCCGAGGAAGTAGAGGCCCCGCCAGCTCGCGCGGTCCGCTTCGAACCCGAACAGGCCCTGGAGCGCGCCGACCCCCGCGAGCGCACCGTCGTGGAGCCAGTTGCCCTCTGCTCCGGGCGGGAGGAGCACGAAGGGCTGCACCTTCGCCATCACCATCACGCCGAACGTCGAGAAGGCCGTGAGGAGGCCGATCGCGCGGCCGCGGAGCCGCGCCGGGAACTCCTCGCCGATCACGATCACCGCGAGCGCGTACTCGGCCAGGAGGAAGAAGCGCGCCAGCGTCTGGAGCGCGGTGAACTCGACCGGGTCGCGCGCGAGCGTGGTGAGGCCGGTGACGAGGCCGAAACCGAGCACGGTCACGAAGAGCAGCAGGCGCCGCCCGAAGCGGTCGGCGAAGAGCAGCAGGAAGAACGAGGCCACGATCCCGACGCGCGTGATGCTGAAGATCAGGCCCCAGTCCTGCTGGGAGATGCCGAGCCCCGCGCGCACGTCGGCCGCCGCGAGGCTCATCATCGAGATGTCGAAGCCCTCGAAGAAGGTCGCGGTCGAGAGCAGTCCGAACAGCAGGCCGTGGTACGGAGTGACGCGAGCAGACTCGACCGGCGCCGGCGCGGTGCTCACGCGAAGCGCCGGTCGGCACCGTCGGGCGGCCGCATGGTTCCTCCGAGTCGGCGCATGCTATCCCATCGCCCGTGGCGCGGACCGAGGCGGGCGACTGGCAAGCGCTGCGCTTCGAGCGTCGCGGCGACGTGCTCCGCATCGTGCTCGCGCACCCATCGCGGCCACAGAATCGCGTGGACGGGCTGTTGCACGCCGAGCTCGCGCGTTTGTTCCGTGAGCTCAAGCGGGAGGACGAGGCGCGCGCGCTGCTCCTCACCGGCGAGGGGCCCGCCTTCAGCGCGGGCGGCGACTTCGCCTGGTTCCCGAGCCTCGACGACCTCGCCAAGCTCGAGCGCCTGCGCCGCGACGCGAAGCAGATGATCTGGGACCTGCTCGACGTCGAGCTGCCGATCGTGGCGGCGCTGAACGGTCCCGCGGTCGGGCTCGGCGCTTCGCTCGCGCTCCTCTGCGACGTGATCTTCCTGGCGGAGGGCGCAACGCTCGCCGATCCGCACGTCCGGGTCGGGCTCACCGCGGGCGACGGCGGCACCGCGATCTGGCCCGCCCTCCTCGGGCCGGCGCGCGCGAAGCAGTACCTGCTCACCGGCGACCCCGTGCCCGCCGCGGAGGCCGAGCGCATCGGCCTGGTGAACTTCGTGGTGCCCGCCGAGCGCCTCGCCGCCGAGTCGCTCGCCTTCGCCGAGCGGCTCGCGGCGGGGGCGCCGCTCGCGCTGCGCTACACGAAGCAGGCGTTGAACCAGAGCCTGAAGCAGGCGCTGCTCGCGGCCTTCGACGTCGCGACCGCGCTCGAGATCGTGACCTTCCAGAGCGAGGACCACCGCGAGGCGCTCCGCGCGCTCGCCGAGAAGCGGCCGCCGCGCTTCCGCGGGCGCTGACCGCTCGCATTCCACTCAGGTTTCGCGCGCCCGCTGCGCGCTCACCGGCCGGAAGGTGGCGTGCATCACCTTCTGCGCGGCGCGCGGCGATTCCGTCGCTGAATCGGAGCCTTGGGGTGACTCGCGTCACTTCGCCTTCTCCACCCGCTCCCGATGCTGCACTCGGGATGGGCTCGGGGGGGAGAGATGAGATTCGCGCGCATGGCGTGGGGCCTCGGCGCCGCGCTCGCTGCCGGCGGCCTCGCACCGGCCGGAGCTCTCGCGCAGAGCTGCATCGCCGGGGTCCGCACCATCGAGAACGCGAGCGCAGCGCGCACCGCGTACGACTTCACCGCGGCCGGTCATGGCGTGAAGGCGAGCGGCGTCACCTGGACCAACGTCTTCGACCACGCGATCGGCCTCGAAGGGAACCAGGCGGCCTGCTTCCACGGTGGCTACGTGCACGGCCCCTACCCCGAGGACTCGGTCTACGAGTGCACCTCGGAGCACTGCCCTGGCGGCGTCTGCCCGAACCCGTGCCTCGACTACCACACCACCGCCGGCGTCTCCGTCGAGGTCGCGGCGGCGACGGTGGTCGAGGACGTCCGCGTCTCCGACTACGGCGACGGCATCTCGCAGGAGCAGGACGCGAACCGCGCAGACCTCGAGATCCGGCGCGTCTACCTGCACGACATCCACGACGACGCCGTCGAGAACGACTGGGGCGCGTCCGTGCGCGTGATCGACTCGCTCTTCGAACGGGTGAACATCGCGTTCGCGAGCCGGCAGCGCTCGGGCGAGAGCATCGACGCGCGGAACAAGGTGTTCGAGGTGCGTAGCACGCTCATCCAGCTCCATCGCTTCACGAACACCTACAAGAACAAGCCCGGCTCGGGCGGCTTCTGGAAGTGGGGCCACGAGGGCATTGACCCGCGCTTCGCCGTGACCGACAACGTGTTCCTCGCCGACAACGCGGATGGCCTCCTCTTTCCCCTCGCGAACCAGGTCGTGGAGTGCCGGAACAACAAGTTCCTCTGGGCCGGCACGGCCGCCGCCTTCGAGGACGAGCTCGACGACGAGGACGACAGCGACGGGCTCACGAACCGCGGCCGCATGGAGGCGCTCGCGAACTGCTTCACCGTGATCGTGAAGCCGGTGAGCCAGACGAAGGCCGCCTTCCTGGCGCAGCACTGGGATCCGCTCGTGGCGGAGTGGAAGAGGACGCACCTCGCGGCAGGCGGCGCGCAGACGAGCGCGACCCCGACGCCGAGCCGCACACCGACCCGGACGCCCACGCCCACCGCGACAGCGGCGCCCACCGCGACGGCCACGCCGACCCGCACCGCGACCCCGGCGCCGACGGTGCTCGGGAGCGCGGCGCCCACGCGGAGCGCGACGCCCTCGCCGACCCGGACGGCGACGCCCGCCCCGACGCAGAGCGCGCCGCCGGTCCCTGGCGGCTCGGCGACGCCGCGGCCGACGCCCACGCCGACGCCGGCGCCCACGGCCTCGCCCAGCCCGGACGCACCGCCGCAGGAGCCGATCCTGCTCCCCTGAGTCGCGCGCACCGCGCCGGCGTACACTGCGGGCCCGAGGAGGGTCCGTGGCCGAGATCCCGCTCTACGAGGCGATGCGGACGCTGCGCGCCGTGCGGCGGCTCCGTCCCGACCCGGTCCCCGACGCCATGCTGCGCCGCACGCTCGAGGCTGCCACGTTCGCGCCGACGGGCGGGAACGCGCAGCCCTGGCGCGCGATCGTGGTGCGGGAGCGCGCGCTCGTGGCGCGGCTCGGCACGCTCTACGCCGAGCGCTGGGCCGCGTACGCGGCGGGCCACCGGAAGCTCTGGGCGAAGGCTCCTTCCGAGGTCGTGGCGCGCGCCGAACGCATGATGGCGGCGGGCGACTTCCTCGCCGCGCACTTCGCCGAGACGCCCGCGGTCGTGGTGTTCTGCTTCGATCCGACGCACATGGCGATCACCGACGCGAAGCTCGGTCGCGTCTCGGTGGTGGGCGGCGCCTCGGTCTACCCCGCGGTCCAGAACTTCCTGCTCGCCTGTCGGGCGGAGGGGCTCGGCTGTGTGCTCACCACGCTCCTCTGCGAGGTCGAGCCCGCCGTGCGCGAGCTGCTCGCGATCCCCGAGCCGTGGGCCACCGCGTGCGCGGTGCCGATCGGCTGGCCGCGCGCGCGCGGGCACGGGCCGCTCGCGCGCCGGCCGGTCGAGCGGATGGCGTTCGGCGACCGCTTCGGAGAGCCGCTCGCGTGAGCGAGGCCGCGGGCGGGGAGGAAGCGGCGGCGTTCGATCCGGTGGCGGTGGCGCGCGCGCTCGCGCCGGCCGTCCGCGCCCGCGCCGACGAGATCGAGGCCGCGCGGCGCCTCCCGCCCGACCTCGCCAAACAGCTCGGCGCGGAGGGCCTCTACCGCGTGTTCGCGCCGCGCGCGGCGGGCGGGCTCGAGCTCGCGCCGGAGCCGGTGCTCCGCGCGCTCGAGGTGCTGGCCGAGGCGGACGGCGCGGTCGCCTGGTGCGTCTTCATCGCCGCGACCTCGGCGAGCGCCCTCGCCCAGCTCACCGACGACGCCGCGCGCGAGGTCCTCGCGAATCCCGCCGCGCTCGTCGGCGGCGTGTTCGCGCCCGAGGGCCGCGCGGAGCGCTGCCCGGGTGGCTTCCGGCTCCACGGGCGCTGGGCGTTCGCCTCGGGCTGCGAGAACGCGGACTGGGTGCTGGCGGGCGCGCGCTTCTTCGAGCACGGCGAGCCGCTGCTCGGCCCGAGCGGGCAGCCGGGCCAGCACATGCTGCTGCTGCCGGCGCGGGACGTGCAGTTCCTCGACACGTGGCACGCGGCCGGGCTCTGCGGGACGGGGAGCTGCGACTTCGTCGTGCACGGCGCGTTCGTCCCCGAGCGGCGCGTGGTCGGGCTGCTGCGCGAGGAGCCCCAGCCCGGGCCGCTCTACCGCTTCCCCCAGTTCACGCTGCTCGCGCTCGGGATCGGCGCGGTCGCGCTCGGGCTCGCCCGCGCGGCGATCGACGAGCTGATCGCGCTCGCGGGCGGGAAGACGCCGCAGGGCGCGCGCCGCCGGCTCGCCGAGCGCGCCTCGGTGCAGGCGGGCGTCGCCGAGGCCGAGGCCCGGCTCCGCTCGGCACGCGCGTTCCTCTACGAGGCGCTCGCCGCGGGGTGGGCCGAGGCGAGCGCGGGCGAGCGCGTCGCGTTGGCGCACCGTCGCGACCTTCGCCTCGCCACCACGCACGCGGTGCGCGCCTCGGCCGAGGTGGTCGACGCGATGTACGGGCTCGGCGGCGGGAGCTCCGTCTACCGCCACTCGCGGCTCCAGCGCTGCTTCCGCGACGTGCACGTCGTGACCCAGCACATGATGGTGGGCCCGCCGACCTGGGAGCTGGCCGGCCGCCTGCTCCTCGGCCTCGACGCCGACACCAGCCAGCTCTAGCGCGAAGCGGGGACGTTCTTCAAATCCTCGAAACGCTGGCCAACGATTTGACGTTTTGAAGAACGTCCCCGCTCCCAGGGCTGCGGGTCAGGCGCGGACGGGGACCGGGAGCGTCTCCTCGCCCTCGCCCTCCTCCTCCCAGGCGAGGCGGAAGGCGGCGCGGGCGCGCGCGGGCTCGTGTGCCTCGATGCGCACCTCGCCCTTCACGCCCACGTAGTCGAAGCCGGCCGCGATCGATGCGGCCACGCCGTCGAGGTAGTTGCGGCTCGTCGCCACGCAGGGCGGCAGCGCCTCGACCTCGAGCCGCGCGGAGCCGGGCGCGTCGAGCGTGAAGCGCATCTGGCCCGCGTCACGGTAGAGCTGCGCGTACACCATCGGCGCCCAGCTGAAGAGGCGCGCGGGCGAGGCGCCGAACAGCCGCAGCGCGCCCTGCGCAATCGAGCGCAGCACCGGCGACTCGAGCGCGCCGGACAGGTTGCGGCGGAACAGCTCGCGCGCGCGCACCGCGCCGAGCTCGGCGTAGATGGCGTGCGTGAGTTCGACGTCCACCTCGAGCGCGAGCCAGGCGATCCGGCTCGCGCTGGCGAGGCGCTCGCGCGTGGCCGGCGCGAGCCGCTCCCGCACGCGCTCGCCGAGCGCCGCGTCCGGCGCCGCCACCGCGGCCAGCGTGCCCTGCACGAAGCCAGCCAGGATCCGGGGGCCGTCCATCGCGCGCTCCTCGCCCCCGGAGTCTTCGGAGCGCCGCCGCGAGGGCTTGACGCCCGGTCTCGCCCCGGGCCGGGCGTCAGCGCTGGAACGTGTCGCAGCGCTCCAGGTCGCCGTGCTCGAGGCCGCGCCGGAACCACTCCACGCGCTGCTCCGAGCTGCCGTGCGTGAAGGACTCCGGCACCACCGTGCCCTGGGTCTGCGACTGGATGCGGTCGTCGCCGATCGCGGCGGCCGCGTTCAGGCCCTCCTCTACGTCGCCGTGCTCGAGCACCTGGCGCGCGCGGTCGGCGTGGTGCGCCCACACGCCGGCGAAGCAGTCCGCCTGGAGCTCGAGTCGCACCGAGAGCGCGTTGCCCTCGCGCTGCGAGACCTGCTGCTGCGCCTCGTGCACCTGCTGCGAGACGCCGGTCAGCGTCTGCACGTGGTGCCCCACTTCGTGGGCAATCACGTACGCCTGCGCGAAGTCGCCGGGCGCGCCGAAGCGCTCGCGCAGATCGCGGTAGAACGAGAGATCGATGTAGACCTTCTGGTCGCTCGGGCAGTAGAAGGGGCCCATCGCCGCCTGCGCCATGCCGCAGGCCGAGCGCACCACGCCCGAGAAGAGCACGAGCCTCGGCGGCTGATAGCGCGCGCCGGCGCGCCCGAAGAGCTCCGTCCAGGTGTCCTCGGTGTCGGCCAGCACGACCGAGACGAAGTCCGCGCCCTCGTCCTGCGGCGAGCCCGCGCCGACCGGCGCTGGCCCCGACCCGGAGTCGGGGAGCTCGAGCGTGCTGCCGCCCGAGCCGGCGAGCAGACCGAGGATGTGGAGCGGGTTGATGCCGAGGAGCCAGGCCACGAGGAGCAGCAGCAGGATCCCGCCGCCGCCGAGCCGGAGGCCGCCGCCTCCGAGGCCGGCGCGCATCCCCCGGCGATCCTCGACGTTCTCGCTGCGGCGCCCTTCTCTCCAGCGCATCCGGCCTCCGTCCCCCGGGCAGCCTACTCCGGCGGCTCGCCGAGCACCCGCCCCGCGCGGAGGCGATGGCGCTGGAGCTTCCCGAGCGCGTTCCGCGGGAGCTCCGGCACGCGGTGGAGCTGGCGCGGGTGCTTGTACGGCGCGAGCCGGTCCGCGAGGTGGCGGCGGACCTCGTCGAGCGTGAGCTCGCGCCGGCTCACCAGGTAGGCGGTCACGAGCTCGCCCCACTCGGCGGAGGGCGTGCCCACCACGGCGGCCTCCGTCACGTCGGGGTGCGCGCAGAGCGCCTCCTCGACCTCGCGCGGGTGGACGTTCTGGCCGCCCGAGATCACGAGCTCCTTCGCGCGGCCCACGATGCGGAGGTAGCCGTCCGGATCGAGCGCTCCGAGGTCGCCGGTCTGGAACCAGCCGTCCGCGGTGAAGGCCGCCGCGTTCGCGTCCGGGCGCTCGAGGTAGCCCGCGAACACGTTCGGTCCGCGCACCTCGATCCCGCCTCCCGCGGCGAGGCGGAGCTCGACGCCCGGGAGCGGGAAGCCCACCGCGCCGGGCCGGCGCTCGCCGTCGAGCGGGTTCGAGGCGAGCATGCCGGTCTCCGTCATGCCGTAGCGCTCGAGCACGCGGATGCCGGCGCGCGCGAGCCGCGCGTGGAGCTCCTCCGCGAGCGGCGCCGAGCCCGACACCGCGAGGCGGAGCGCACGCAGCACCTCGACACGCGGGTGCTCGGCCAGCCGGTGCCACATGGTGGGTACGCCGAAGAAGAGCGTGGCCGCGTGCCGCGCCACGGCGTCGAGCACCGCGCCGGGCTCGAAGCGCGGCAGCAACACGGCCGAGGCGCCCGCGTGGAGCGTGCCGAGGAGCGCCACGCCGAGCCCGTGCACGTGGAAGAGCGGGAGCGCGTGCACGAGCCGGTCCGCCGGCGTCCAGCGCCAGGCGCGCCGCAGCGCCTCGGCCGACGCGTACAGGTTGCCGTGCGAGAGCAGCGCGCCCTTCGGGCGGCCGGTGGTGCCCGAGGTGTAGGCGAGGAGCGCGGGCGCCTCGGGGCCGAGCGCGTCGAGGCGCGGCGCCGGGCGCTCGGGGAGCGGGAGCGCGGGCGTGGCCACGAAGAGGCCGAGTGCGCGGAGCGCGGCCGCGCGCGCTTCGTCGTCGACCAGGGCGAGGCGCGGCCGGGCAGCGGCCACGAGCGCGGCGAGCTCCGGCGCGGCGTAGGCCGGATTCGCGGGCACGAGCACGAGGCCGAGCCGCAGGCAGGCGACGTGCGCCACCGCGAGCGCGACCGAGCTCGCGGCCGAGATCAGGACGCGGTCGCCGGCCGCGAGGCCCGCCCCGGCGAGACGGCCTGCGGCGCGCGCCGAGTCGCGCTCGAGCGCGCCCCAGGCGAGCCAGCCGTGGGCGGCGTCGAAGAGCGCGGGGCGCTCGGGCGCCCCGCGCCAGTGCTCGCTCCACGCCGCGGGGAGCGCGCTCGGTTCGAGGCCGGGGCCGGCGCGCGAGGTCATTGGCCCGCGAGCGTAGGGCACGCCACCCTGGGCGCGCGCCAGGAGCCCGTGTTGGAACCGAGCGAGCGCTACCGCCGTTACGTCCTGGCCGCGCTCACCCTCGCCTACGTCTTCAACTACCTCGACCGCTACGTCCTCACGATCCTGCTCGAGCCGATCAAGGCCGAGCTCGGCGTGTCCGACGCGTGGATGGGCTTCCTGATCGGCCCCGCGTTCGCGGTCTTCTACACGACGCTCGGCGTACCTGTCGCGCGCCTCGCCGACCGTGGCACGCGGCGGAGCATCGTCGCGCTCGGCTTCGCGGTGTGGAGCGCCTTCACGGTGGCGTCGGGCTTCGCGCGCGGAGCGCTCGAGCTCACGCTCGCGCGGATCGGCGTCGGCGTGGGCGAGGCGGCGGGCGCCGCGCCGAGCCACTCGCTCCTCTCGGACTACTTCCCGCCCGCGCGCCGCGCCGGCGCCCTCGCGGTGTTCCAGCTCGGCGTGTACCTCGGGCAATTCCTGGGGCTCGCCGTGGGCGGCCTTCTCGTAGCGCCTCTCGGTTGGCGCTGGACCTTCGTCGCGGTGGGCGCGCCGGGGCTCGTCCTCGCGGTCGTGCTGCGTCTCACGGTGCGCGAACCGCCGCGCGGCGCGTTCGAGGCGCCGCGCGAGGCGCCGCGCGCGGTCGGCATCGGCGAGGTCTTCCAGAGGCTCTGGGCGCTGCCGTCCTTCCGGCGCCTCGCGGTCGGCGCGGGGCTCGCCTCGTTCTCCGGCACCGGCTTCGGCTTCTGGATGCCGAGCCTCCTCGTACGCGTGCACGAGCTCTCCCCGGCCGAGGTCGGCGCCACGTACGGCTGGATCAGCCCCGGCAGCGCCATGCTCGGCTCGCTCCTCGCCGGCGCGCTCACGGACCGGCTCGGCCGGAGCGACCCGCGCTGGTGGCTCCGCGTGCCCGCGCTCTCCGTCGCCGCCTCGCTGCCCTTTCTCGTTGCGATGTGCCTGGTGCCGTCGCCGGGGTGGGTGCTCGCGCTCGCGGTGCCGGCGGGCATCCTCGGCGGCGGCTGGGCGCCGCCCACCTACGCGGCGACCCAGAACCTCGCGCCGCCCGCGATGCGCGCCGTCGCCGCCTCGATCCTGATCCTCTTCATCACGCTCCTCGGCATGGGCGCCGGGCCCTGGTGCGTGGGCATCCTGTCCGACGCGCTCGCTCCGCGCTTCGGGCCCGCGGCACTTCCGTACGCGCTGGTCGGCGTGCTCCTCGTGAGCGGCCTCGGCGCGGTGGCGCTCGCCGGGGGCGCGGGCCGGCTCCCCGCCGACCTCGCCACCGCCCGAAGCAGAGGCGAGCCGCTATCGTGAGCGATCGTCTCGAGGAGGAGCCCATGCCCGCGCTCGGCTACCAGGCGTTCGATTGCGACAACCACTACTACGAGGCGCTCGACGCGTTCACGCGGCACGTGCCGAAGGCGCTGCAGCCGCGCTGCGTCCAGTGGGCCGAGATCGACGGGCGGAAGCACCACCTGGTGGGCGGCAAGCTGGCCCACGCCGTCAAGAACCCGACCTGGAATCCGATCGCGAAGCCCGGCGTGATGTCCGAATACTTCCGCGGCAACAAGCAGCAGCGGAGCCCGCTCGAGATGCTGCGCGAGCGCGAGCCGCTCCCGGCCTACTACATGGACCCCGACGCGCGCCTCGCGAAGATGGACGAGCAGGGCCTCGAGGCGATGTGGCTCTTCCCGACGCTCGGCGTGCTGTACGAGGAGCTGCTGAAGCACGACACCGAGGCCGTGACCACGCTGTTCCGCGCGTTCAACCAGTGGCTCGACGAGGACTGGGGCGTGGCCTACCGCGGCCGGATCTTCGGCGCGCCGTACCTCACGCTCGCCGACTGCAATTGGGCCTGCCGCGAGCTCGAGTGGGCGCTCGGGCGCGGCGCGCGCATCGTGGTGATGCGGCCGGCGGCCGTCTGGACGCGCCACGGCACGTTCTCACCGGCCGACCCGAGCTTCGACCCGTTCTGGGCGCGCCTCAACGAGGCGGGCATCACACTCGTCGTGCACGCCGGCGACTCCGGCTACACCTCGCAGGGCTACGCCAAGGATGGCTTCAGCGCCGAGCTCGGCGGCGCGATGATGAAGCCCTCGGTCAAGGGCTTCAACATCGAGCGCGCGGCCTACGACTTCCTGATCACGCTCGCCTACGAGCGGCTCTTCGAGCGCTTCCCGAACCTGCGCGTCGCCTCGGTCGAGAACGGCTCCGAGTTCCTCTCGGACATGTTCCGGAAGCTCCGCCACGCCCGCGCGCGCATGCCCGGCTACTTCCGGGAGGACCCGGTCGAGACTTTCAGGCAGCACGTCTGGATCAACCCGTTCTGGGAGGACGACGTGAACGAGGTCGCCGAGCTGATGGGGGGCGAGCGGGTCATCTTCGGCTCGGACTGGCCCCACATCGAGGGCATGCCCCAGCCGCTCGACTACCTCGGCGATCTCGTCAAGTTCGACGACGCCGCGAAGCAGAAGATCCTGCGCGACAACACGCGCGAGCTGACCCGGCTCCGGCCCGCGTAGGGATCGGCTCCGCCTACGGGGCCGGATCGAAGCCGCCCCGCGCGCCGCCGAGCACGAAGGCCACGCCGCGCCGCCGCTCGAGCCCGGTTCACCGCCCGTTTCGAGTCCGAGCTCGAGGCACGCGGATGGAATGACGGTCTCAGAACCGCAGCGCGAGGTAGAGGCCCGGGCGCTCGAGGTCGCGGCCCGGGTCGAGGAGCGAGCGCTCCGTGAGGAGCGCTCCGTCCGCGTCGTACCAGCGGCGCGGCACGCGCCAGCCGAGGCCGAGGCCGAGGCGCTCTTCGAAGCGCGCGGGGGTCCAGTGCGTGTCGGCGCCGACGTGGAAGCGATCGACCGCGGCGGCGACGCCCGCCGCCCACCTCGGCTCGGTGGGACGCGGAGGGTCGGCGAGCGCGACGTCCGGCGCGAGCAGCACAGCGAGCACGAGGGCGGCGAGGCAACGCATGCGGAGCACTCCCCGAAGTGTCGGATTCGGTCCCGACATCGGGACCCTTGAGCGAGTCCCCCACGGGCAGCAGACGCAGCGCAGGCGCTGTGCAGCGTCGGTCCAGACTCGCGCAGCACGCATGAATCGGAAGCAAGGGCTGGCAACGCTCGGCCGGCCTCCCCGCACCGTGCCGCGCAGCGAGCCCACGCGAGGCTTCGCCTCGCGTGAGGGAGCGAAGCGTCAGTTGGCGAAGACGCGGTCGAGGTGGTCGGCGCCCTTCCCGACCGCCCACCAGAAGTACGGCAGCAGCTGGTAGTGGCCCGTCGGCACGACGAACCAGCGCGGGCGCCCCATCGCCTCCCAGAGCGCGCGCGTGCGGTCGGGCGCGATCACGCGGTCGAAGCGCGCCGAGACGAGCAACACGCGCGCAGGATCGATGCGGTGCGCCCAGGTGAGCGGGTCCACCGGATCCGTGTAGCCGCGCGCCTTCCGCAGCAGGTCGTCCCCGTCGGCGAACGCGCCCGCCTCGTAGCCGCGCTCGCGGAAGCGCACCAGGTCGCCGTCCTGCGAGTCGCGGAGGATCTCGGCGAGGCCGCCGCCCGCCATCACGAAGAAGCCGGCATGGACGCGGGGCTCCACGGCGAGCGTGGTGGCCGCGAGGATGCCGCCGAGGCTCACGCCGGCGGTGGCGATCCGCTCGGGATCCACCTCGGGCCGCTGGGCGAGCCAGCCGACCAGCCGCCGCGCATCGATCACGAAGTCGCCGAGGTCGCTGGCGAACGCGTCGAAGTCACTCGGCGCGCGCCCGTCGTCCTCGCCGAAGAGCGAGCGGCGGCGCTCGAGCCAGATCGCCGCGTAGCCCCGGTTCACGAGCGCCTTCGCGAGCGCCTCCGACACCACGTGGTCGCCCGCGCGGATCGGGAACACGATCACCGTCGCGTGCGGACCGGGGCCGGCCGGGAGCTGCCAGTGGGCGACGCGCGGTGAGCCGTCCACGCCCGGGAACTCCACGCGGTACGCGCGATCGGCCTCGGGCTGGAGCCGGTCGTAGAGCCAGATCACCGCATGACGCTCGACCGTGGTGGACTCGCTCTCGAGCCGGGGCGCCTCGAGCGGCGGCGGCTCCGAGGCGACGCTCGCAACCGGCGCCGCGGCCGAGCCGGCGACGCCGAGGGCGAAGACGGCGAGGGGCAGGAGCGTGTCTCGTCGGCGCATGCTCGGAGTCTCGCGAAGCGGCGCGCGGGTGGCGAAGGAGCGCTCAGTGGCGCAGGACGATCAGGAAGCTCGCGAGGAAGGCGGCGCAGCAGGCGACCGCGAAGAGCGCCTCGGAGGCGCGCGCGGCGACCCACGCCGGGAGGCGCCTCTCCTTCCCCTGCGCCTCGCCTTGCGGTTCGGCCGGCGCCGTGAGCCGCGGGGCGCGCTCGCGCCCGCGCTGCACCAGCGCGCCCGTGAGCGAGGCCGGGCCGGGCGGCTGCGCGGCCGCGCGCGCGCGTTCGGCCTCGCGCGCGATCAGCTCGTTCTCGAACCGCTGGAGCATGGCATTCATCGCGGCGCACCCGCCTCGACCACGCACGCGGGGGCCGTGTCCAACCGCTGCAGCGGCCCGACGCCGAGCGCCCGTTCGATCCGGAGCCGGATGCGGGCGCGGCGCGGCCCGCTCGGGCTCCCGGGCGCAGCAGCCGGCGCCGCCTCGCCCTTCCGCACCAGCAGCGCGTGCACGACCGAGGGAGCCACGGCGCTCACGTGCCGCGCTCCGACTTGTCGAGCGCGTAGACCTGGCCGTTCCGCGGCTCGGCCCGGCCGGAGAGGCGCTCGATCCGGCGCGCCACGTAGCGCCAGAGCGCCTCGATCTCGGCGCTCGAGCGCACGGCGCGCGGGAGCTCCATCACCGTGCGGCCGTCGATCATGCTCGAGGCAAAGTCGCTGCGGTGGTGCACGAAGTCCGTCGCCACCGTGCCGTGCTGCGAGAGGGCGATCGCCGCCTCGCTCGTGATCCGCGCGCGCGGCGAGGCGCCGTTCACGATGAACACCAGCGGCTTCCCGAGCTTCTCCACCAGATCCACCGTAGCGCCCGCCGCCGCGAGATCGTGCGGGCTCGGGCGCACCGGGATCAGCACCAGGTCCGAGTTCTTCACCACGTCGACGATCGCGAGCGTCATCGCCGGCGGCGTGTCGATGAACACGAGCTTCACGCCGGCCTCGCGGAGCGCGCCGAGGTCCTGCGTGAGCGTGGCGAGACTCGTCTGCACGTAGGCCGGCGTCTCGGGGCCGCGCGCGTTCCACCAGTCCGACAGGCTCCCCTGCGGATCGGTGTCGATCAGCGCGACCGGGCCCGCGCCGGTGCGCTCGGCCTGGACCGCGAGATGGCCGCAGAGCGTCGTCTTGCCCGTGCCCCCCTTCTGGGAGGCCACCGCGATGACCCGCATGCCGCTTCCTCGACGAAGCCCTGCGGGCAGCTCGCGCGCGGGGCTTCGCGTCTCCTGGGAGTGCCGGCGGGGCGCCGCAAAGTGTCACTCGCGGCGTCCGGCAAGCGCGGTGGAGCGGCAGGCCGTGCGCAGGACGCCGGTTGGCGTCCCCCAACGGCAGGGGACGCTTGGCGTCCCCAACGGGAGTCGAACCCGTGTTCCCAGCCGCGGGGCGGCACCGCGACTGAGTGATTCCGCAGGGTTGCGCTCCGACGCAGCGCAGCAATCTCCGCCCCAGGCCCGCCCCAGGCTGGCCCCACGCTGACGCGCGGGCACGCCCGCGACGAGGAGGACCGACATGGACACGAAGACCCGCCAGGGCAACCCGCGCGACACGGGCTGGCAGGACGCAGGCGAGCAGGCGATCGACCGCTCCTCGAAGGCCGGGACCACCCCGCCGCCGCGGAGCGCCGAGCCGCCGCTCGGCGCCGAAGAGCACGCGCGCCGGTATGCCGACGACCCGCGGCACTCCGGCCGGAAAGAGGCGGCCCGCCGGACGGGCCAGAAGTACCAGGGGTTCAACTAGCCGCGCTGGCGAACGCCCAGGGCGCGGGCTTCACAGTGGAGCTCGCCAGCCTGAGCGAGGAGGAGACGACGATGGAAAAGACGAAGAGCGAGACGATCCGGATGTACGGGAACAATGGCAGCCCGGACTCGACCGTGACCGTGACCCACGGCAGCGAGGACTCGGGCTTCCGCGACGCGAGCCAGGAGGCGACAGACCACTCCTGGAAGAGCGGAACCGCCGCCAGCGCCGCGTGGGAGAAGAAGCACGGGCGCCCCGACCCGCGCCGCAACGAGCCGCGCGGGGACTGACCGCAGCGGCGGGGCGCTCGCACTACCTCGCTCTTTGCCAGGGAGGACGCGAATGGCACGCGGGAGAAAGACCGGCGGCGGGAGCCGCAAGGGCCGACCGAACAAGGTCACGGGCGACCTGCGCCGCGCGATCCTCGCGGCGCTCGAGCGAGCCGGCGGCGTCTCGTACCTCGTGGACTGTGCGACGCATGACGACCCGAAGGTGCAGGCCGCCTTCCTCGGGCTCGTGGGCAGGTGCCTGCCGCGAGAGATCAAGCTCGAGGCGCAGGGCCCGCTCGTCG
>Ga0187893_10001725_pt1 | contig 51014 bp, 40 predicted proteins | sample MA1701074metaG_FD_139574 | JGI IMG/M metagenome (GOLD analysis project Ga0187893, IMG submission 139574) | White microbial mat communities from a basaltic lava cave in the Kipuka Kanohina Cave System on the Island of Hawaii, USA - MA170107-4 metaG ... | reverse complement strand
GCTGCGCAGAAAGCGGTATCTTGCGCACGCAGCCAACCAGAGACGTAACCCACGCTCTGACAAGGACTTAGGAGCGTTCCTCCCCCCGAAACCATTTTGCGCAAAACCCGGGTCTTTTTGAGACCGCGCCCCTATACCCTGTTCCCTAATCCCTGGTCCCTGGCGCGCACAAAAACGCCCGTACCAAACGAAGCCAGTCAGAAGGACGCCAAACTCTTGTGCGACAAGGAGTTATGGATTTGTTCGAGCAGGAAAACGAAGCCAAAACGAAGCCAGTTGCGATCAAACGGCCTGCCGTGTCGCTTCCGCTCCACGCTCGGATCAGCGCGGCTCGGCCGGAGCCTCGCCCTCCCGGCTGCGGTCACCGTCGCCCTCCCGCGATAGTGTCCGCGGGCTTGCGCCGGCGGCTCAGATTCCGGGTTGCGAAGCTTTCGATTTCAACGCCGACGCCCCGACTTCTATTGGCTGCAACGTGCCTTCACTAACCGTTAGAGAGGGCGCTGCGGGTGGCGCGGAGGAAATAGTCGTACGACTGGGCGGTGGCGGCCAGAAACGAGATGTTCCGGTTGGGATCGGCGCTCAGATCGAAGGGTGTCAAGGCGTCGCCCGCGGGGGTGGTGATTCTGCCGCCAGCCTCGCGGACCAGGAGGGCCCCGGCGGCGATGTCCCAGATTTTCGTCTGCACGCTCAAGGTCGCCGACATGGCCCCGCAGGCGACCAGTGCCAAGTGCATGGCAGCGGAGCCCAGGCTGCGGAAGACCAGGCCCTTCGTCTGCGCCCAGGCTCGCAGGATGGCCACGGCGAAGTCGTCCTTGCTAGAGGGGACGCCGACTAGGTGATCGTGATAGACGGCCGAATCAACGGCGCGGATCGCTTGGGCGTCGCAGTAGGCCCCGCCGCCCAGCCGGGCGCTGTACAACCGCCGGAGATTGTGCTCGTAGACCACTCCCACGATCGGCTCCCCGCGATCCAGCACTGCGATCGACGTTGCATAGCAGGGCATCCCTGCGGCGTAGTTGCGCGTGCCGTCCAGCGGGTCGATGACCCAAACGAATCGCGCCGCGGTCCGGTCGAGGCAGCCGACGGCATGGTCGGACTCCTCGGCCACGATCGCATGGTCGGGAAACTGGGCCACGATCGCGGCCACTGCCTGCTCCTGGATGGCATGATCGGTCTGCGTGACCACGGTGTCGTCGGGCTTGCGGGTGGCCGCGGACCGCGGTGGGTCACGGGTGACCTCGCCCGCCTGGACGGCGAGGGTCTCGGCCAAGTGCAGCATGTCTGTAAGAGACGCAGCGGTCACCGAACGGATGATACCGCCGCGCTCCGGCGTTGAGGAATTCTCGGGCTTTGGACGATCGCATTGGCCGACCGTTGGAGAGAGTCGTACCCTTTGGTAGAGACATACGTCTTGCAGGCGCCGCGGGACGGACCGCGGCGAAAGGAGGACGTACCATGGCCGTAGCATTTCATCGACCGCATTTTCATCTTGACACGCACCACCCGGCTTGGCTGTGGGCAGCGACTATTCTCGCCTTTCTCGCGGCCGCACTCTGGTCCACGCCTATCGAGTAGGAGGCAGGGACCCTGTCGGAAACAACGCTCGCGTACCTCGTTAAACACGCTCAATACCGACGTCAGCGGAAATGGACGGACGGCGTCGTCAGGCATGCCAGAAGGAGAGGACGCGATCGAACTCTGCCTTGCTGCCGATGCCGAGGGGTCGAAAGAAAGATTCCTCGGTCGAACCTATCGAACCGGGCGGGCAACTCTCCTGCGTGCCGGAAACTCGTGGGAGGTTTGATGCACAATGGCGTGTCCTCTTTCGATGGGTTCCCAGGCATGATGGGGAGGATAGCGGCGATCGCAGCAGGTGAAGAGCGATTCTCGTTTCGGAACATGCCACAACAGCGGTTACGCTTCAGTGAAACTCGAATGCCAAGACCTGTGTGGGAGTTGAAGGTCTGCCAATCCGTCAACCGCGCCACGACATTTCGGCCCAGACCGCTTGCGGCGCATGGGCATGGTGACCGGAGAACTGCCAGGGGTCATCCGGTTTGTTTGCGTCGGTCAGCGCTTTGCGAAGTCGAAGGGCGCATTCGAGGAACCGGCGAAGGCGCCACACCGGCAATCGACGCCGATCGAGATGGATCAACAGCCAGCCCTCTCGAGAACGGAGGGCCATGCGGCGGTAACGCCGGATTTCCGCAACGACCTCCAACGTGAAGCATGCTCGGACGGGGTCGTGATACCGCGCGCTGACGTAGTACTGAAGATCGAAGCCGGGATATTCCGGCAACCGGAATTCGGGGGGTGGCGCAGATTTGACAAAGCAGCGCAGCAGCGCAAGCAGTGGGCCGCCGAAGAGCTTGATCTCCCAAGTGCGCGGCCCCAGCCGGAATTCGGGCAGGGGCGGGCCGTCCATGGGAAAGGCGACAACCGTATGTGAATGGTCGTAGTCATCGAATTCGACTTCCGTCCTCATCTGGTACAAGTAGTCCATGACCGCCACGCGAATCCCCTTGAGGGTTCCGTGGATCAGGTTGATGGCTGATACGAGCAACAATCCATCGCTCAGCGTCCGGCCGCCGAACCTTCCATTGGCGCATTCCCCGCCGCGGGGAGCAAAGTCCAGGCCGAGCCGATGGGCCAGCAGTCCCATTCGCCGGCGACGCGCATAGAACCGGAAGGCCAGAACGAGGGTTGCGACAACGAGTATGACGACAATCGGGGTCATGATGATGCGTTCGAGAACCCTCCAGCAGTGGCATCGTCTGCCTGACGATCAGGGATGAAGCCTCTTGTGCGTGTGAGGACGCGGCGTGCGGCCGGCCCTTGTTAGAGGACCTGTCGGTCACTGCTCAGGCGTGCCAGAAGGAGAGGACGCGATCGACCTCGGCCTTGCTGCCGATGACCAGGGCGGTGCGTTCGTGCAGCGAGGTGGGCACCTTATCGAGGATTCGCTGGTGGCCGTCGGTGGCGCTGCCGCCGGCGTGTTCGGCGATCATGGCCAGGGGGTTGGCTTCATAGAGCAGGCGGAGCTTCCCCTCGGGCGCCTTTTGAGTCGGAGGATAGAGGAACACGCCGCCGTGCAGGAGCGTGCGATGGAAGTCGGCGACGAGTGAGCCGATGTAGCGTAGGCCGTAGCCGCCCGCCTTCTCCGTCTTCGCCCAGTCGAGATACTCCTGAATCCCCTTGGGAAACTGCGGCCGATAGGCCTCGTTGACGCTGTAAGTCTTTCCCTGCGCGGGCATTCTCACGTGCTCGCGCGTAAGGCGGAACGCCCCGATCGATGGATCGAGTGTGAACATGTGGACGCCGTCACCGGTGGTGTAGGCCATCACCGTGCTGCTGCTGTAGATGCAGTAACCGGCGGCAATCTGCCGATGGCCCGGCTGGAGAATGTGGTCCATGACCTTCGTCGGGCCCGCGCCGTCGCGCCGTTGAAGGATGGAGAAAATCGTCCCGATGGAGACGTTCACGTCGATGTTGCTCGAACCGTCGAGCGGATCGAACAGCACGATGTATCTGGCCCGCTCGTCGGGCTCCTTGAGGATGCGCGGCTCGTCGTCCTCCTCGCTGACCATGATGCCGACGTTGTCGCGATAGCCCAGGCAAGTGGCAATGGTCTCGTTGGCGATGAGGTCGAGTTTCTGGACGATCTCGCCCTGCACGTTGGTCTGGCCGGTTTCGCCGAGAATGTCGACGAGCCCAGCACGGCGGACGTGGGCGGAGATGATCCGCGTGGCCAGCGTAATCGCCGACAGGAGCCAACTGAATTCGCCGCTGGCGGTGGGATGGGCTCGCTGTCGTTCGAGGATATGCTGTTCGAGCGTTTGAATGGTCGGCTTCATGGCCTCATGCGTCCTCGCAGAACCCTCGGCGCCGAGCGCCATCGGCACCCGAACGTCCGCGCGGGCTGAAGCCCGCGGCTCACTACGCTAGCAAAGAGGTGAGGAAATGCAACCGTATCAGGATCGCGCTTTGCGGATGAACTCGTCGTACAAACGCTGCGTAATGGGTCCGACGTTCCCGTTGCCGACGGGCCGATCGTCGATGGAGGTGATGGCCAGGACTTCCCCCACCGTGCCGGACATGAAGACCTCGTCGGCGTTCCGCAGGGAATCGACGGAGACGGACTCCTCCTGCACGCGCAGACCGGCGGCGCGGGCGAGTTCCAGAAGATAGCCCTGCGTGACGCCGTGAAGGATCGATTCCGTGCGTAGGGGAAAGCGTATGGCGCCCTCCTTGATGGCGAAGATGTTCGCCGACGTACATTCGCGAACCTCGCCGGAAGCGGTGACAAAAATGGCGTCGTCATATCCGCGGCGGATGGCGTCGCTCTTGGCGAGGATGTTGGGCAGAAGAGTGATCGCTTTGATGTAGCAGTGCGCCCAGCGGGTGTCCAACGTCGTGACCACTTTAGCCCCGCGCCGGCGCAGCTCTTCCGGAATCGCGGGCAACGGCTTGAAAGTCATGACCACCGTGGGTGTCATGCCGGCGGGAATCGCGTGCGAGCGGGGGGCCACTCCGCGGGTGATCTGCAGATAGACCATCGCGTCACCCAGTTCGCTGCGTCGCAGCCCTTCGCCGATGATGGGCTCCAATGGCTTGCCGTCGAAGTCGTAGTCCAGGCTGATGCCCGCGGCGCTCTTGCGCAAGCGGCGCATGTGCCGGTCCAGCAGAAAGGGCTTGCCGTTGTAGGCGACGATGACTTCGTAGACGCCGTCGCCGAATTGGAAGCCGCGGTCTTCGATGGAGACCTTGGCCTCGGCGATGGGCCCATACACTCCATTGACGTAAGCAACCTCGGACATGGTTTCTTTATCCGCCGGCTGCCTCGGGCGCCGGACGGCCCAGCGCATCACGCACGCCCTTGAGCCACTGATAGCATTGATCGCGACGCGACGCATCGCGCAGGCTGTCAAACGACTGCGTCAGGTGTCGATCGGCGTCTTCGTACTGCCGCAAGTCGCGGGCGTAGATGATGCCGAGCAGGAGGCGAACGTTCCCGGCCTCGTCCGAGGCTGGATAGCAGCACACGAACCGGTCGAACGCTGCGGCGGCCTGCGGGAACCGGCCCGTGCGATAGAACTCGCGGGCCACGTCGAGTTGATGCTGTTCCGACAGGCATTGGGCCGGGTTCGTGGCCAGCAGTTGCTCATACAGGCTCGCGGCCGCGCCGGCGTGATCCTGATCCAGTTCTGCGTCAATGCGGGCGCGGATGTCAGCGATCTCATCGACGGCGCGATCCTGCTCGGCGCGCAGCTTCAGATCTTCGGGAGCGCTTCGGACCATCGTCCCGTACGGCGCCGCTTGGGCCTCGGCCAGCACTGCCGCCATTTCCCGCCGCCGATGCCATCGTTTCCACAGGGCGAGCATGTCGAACTGGTCCCGCGGCAGCGCCCGCACGAGCAGCATCATCATCGCACCCACAAAGCCGAACAGGTAACCGGCAAGGTGGGCATGATGCGCGATTCGCTCCGAACCGCCCAGCAACGATGGAGCGATGACGTTGTCCCAAACGATGATCTTCAGGCCGATGATGATCATGGCCGGAATCTCGAAGAAGTGAATGAACAAGAAGAACCAGACCAGTACGGTCACGTGACTCCGCGGAAAGAGGGCCAGATAGGCGGTGGTGACGGCCGCCACCGCCCCCGAGCCCCCGGCCAGCGGGTTCGCGTGAAGCATGGCATGTCCCCACCCGGCGAAGACACCGCCCGCGAGATAGAAAAGCAAGTAGGGACCGTGGCCCATCTTCGCGTTCACGCTGTTGCCGAACACCCAGAGGAACAGCATGTTGCCCAGCAGGTGCATCACGTCCGCGTGCAGGAATTGATAGGTGAAGAACTGATGGAAGGCAGGCTGCTCCGACACCAAGTGCAGGTGTCGCTGGCGAAAGCCCCACAGTGTGTCAGTCGCCAACTGCGGATCGAACAACAAGAACGCCAGTAGGTTGAGGGCGATCAGGAAGATGTTGACGGAGGGGGTCCGGCGGGTGACCGTCTCGGTGCGGATCGGGATGGCGATCAGAGGCATGGGTACGAATCAGGCGGGCGCTTACTTCTTCGGGACCGGGCGTGGGGGCGCCACCATCTGAACGTATTGCATACGCAGCTCATACAAGACCCCATCGAGCACGCGCTTCTCCTCCTCCGTCAGGTTGCCCGCGGTTTTTTTCTCCAGGACTTCGAGCAGATCGATGTGGTGCTTGGCGGCGATGGGGTTGGGGGATATTCGCTCGCCGCCCGGACCTTGATAACCGCCCAGGGAGATCGCCGCCTGCATGGCCAGCAGATTAATGAGTTCGATGAAGTTCACGGCCACGTCGCCGCCGGGCACGCCGCGAACGCCGTGCTCTTGTTCGGCCAGGCGCTCTTTCTCTTTGGCGGCCTCGCTCTTCCAGTCCGAGTCGATGTGCAGTCCGCCGGGAGTCGTTTTCTCAGCCACGCGTGAGCCTCCGCGATGCTCTTGTCGAAGGGCATGGCCAAGCGAAGCGCCGCCATACCAGCCAAGCATCATACCCCAAAGTCGCGTTCGTGGGGAAGGGAACCGGCAAGCCGATCCAGCGCAGCCCGCGAGTGCAGGGCGTAGAAATACTCCCGGTCGAGGGCCACGCGATGGTGAGGAAGCTCGGCGAGGACCCGGTTCAATTCAGCCCGGCGCGATGCGAGTAGTCCCGGCCGGGTCGCCAGCAGGGCTTGATTGGACCGACGGATCTCCTCGAATGCTTCCCGACGGGCGATGCGATCACCGGGTGAACGCTCGCGAAGCTCCGCCGAGCGGAGGACGACGGACGCTCGCCGGCGTTTGAGGGCTTCGCTGTCTCCTCCATCTGAAAGGTGGCGCTGCGGGTTCCACTCCAGGTCACGGATCGAGCGCTGCATGGAGTTTATCGCATGGGGCATCGAATCCGTATGAGGCGACGCCAATCGTAAGGTGGCAGATACGCAGACCATCTGCGGGGGCGCAAGACCGTAATAGTCGGCGATGATCGCATCGCTGATTCGATCGTACTTGGCGCCGCCGATGCCGTGAAGGAACAGATCCGCAAGAAACAGCCTCGCCCATAAGGTCAGGGCCAGGGCCCTCGGTCGTAGTCGCCATGAACGCTCATCGCCCAATAGGGACGCCAGCTCATCCCAGGCGGCTGTGTCCTGAAGGTGAAATCGGCCGATGCTCTCCTGATCGGCAAGCAAGATGACGGCAACGCCGGTTCGTGATGCAAACACTCGTCGGCGATGGTCCCCCCGTCGATACGCCCAGAATGGCACTTCCACGGCACCACCCTCGCGCGCCAGATCGGGGATGGGGCGCCGCGCACCGCGAATGTGATGTTCCCGGCGGTAACCGGCGAGGGCGCGATTGTAGCTGGCGGCAAATCGCTCCACGTTGGAGAGCACGTCTCTCAGGAAAGGCGCCCACCAAAGACGACTGACCCGCCGGTCGTCCAGGACGAACCCCAGCGATGTATCCACGGCTCGACGGCCGGCCGAGCATTGATCGACCCAATCTTGCGCCAGCTCCGCCCCAAGACCGTCAAGAAAAGCCGACATCAAGGAGTCGGTGTATCTGTCGGCCAGGCATTTCTTGACCTCTTCGGCGATCCTCACACGCTCGTCGGGCGAAATGCGTCGCATCTGCTCGAAGGCTCGACCGGCGGGCGGCTCGCTGAACGTGACTCGGCAGATGGTCGTGCCGCCGGCCTTCACCAAGGGGACCGCGAGGCTCGCCGTGCGCGGCGAGTCGGTGTCAACGATCAAATTGAGGGCGTCGCCATCGATTGCGTCGGCGAAGCGCCGAGCGACCACGTGCTTGGCCCATACGCCCGCGTGGATGAAATCCGGCTGGTGACCGATGGTGACGATCGGCCGGTCGTCGCGTCCCACGATGCGCTCGCGCGTCTGGCTCCGCCACTGGGCCAGCGTTGAACCCAGCAGCGGGACCCGCGCGGATTGAAGGACCTTGCGGTTAACCCGCAGCGCCTCGATCCACTCGGTTGGTGAGGGTTCGACGAGGACATCCCCATCGGCCGCGGGTGTCCTTAGCTTCGAGAAGTCAAGCATGGGTCGCCGCTGCGACAGGGGCGGACCGCGCGGAGTTCAGCGTCGCACGGCGTGGAAAGTGAAGCGAACTCGGCTTCGAACACGTCCATATAGTGCCGCAGCCGTACGTCCGCGTCGTCGAGCATGCCGCCGAAGTGCCTGTTGGGGTCGTTGTAGATCAAACGCACGGGCAGCTCACGGACGCGCAATCCCGCGCGGGCGACCTGGACCCACATCTGCATGGGCATGGCATAGCCGGGTATGGTGATGTGCAGACAAGACAGCCCGGCCACACGATAAGCCTTGAAGCCGCAGAACGCATCAGTAATGTTCAGCGCAAGACGTTGGTTGAGCATGGCGGTGATGATACGGTTGATGCGCCGCCGGTCCGCCGGCGCCGACGAATCGGCCTCGCGACCGCGCGGGTAGCGAGTGCCGCTGATGATGTCCGCATCGTCGCGTGCCGCAGCCGACAGGAATCGCGGAATTTGCGAGGGCTCGTGTTGTTCGTCGCAATCCATGGTGATCAGCCAGTCGTAGCCTTTATGCACCGCGAATGCGAATGCGTCCGCCAGGCTCTTGCCATACCCTCGATTCTCCGGGTGGGTGATGACGTGGAGGCCGGGGCGGCGGAGCAAAGCCGGCGTGGCGTCGGTTGAACCATCGTCTACGACCAGAATATGGTCGGCGAACCGACCGGCTTCGCTCAGCACGCCGAGCACGTGCTTTTCTTCGTTAAAGACGGGGATGGCCAGCAGGTGGCGCATGGGCATGTGGTGTTTCCTCGTGGTCACAGGCCTCGTCTCGAGTAGGCCTAGTGCTTCATGGTAGGTCGCCGACGCCTGAAAGGCAACCTCCCGCCGCCATACCGGCCATCGGCGCTTAAACGGATACGGTAATGACAACCCACCGCGCGGTCGATACATTTTCCAGCGCACGAAACGCACGGAGGAGCGCACGCGTACATGGACGGCAGCCTTGCGACACTGGACTCGTTGAGGTCCCCCGGGGCAGCAGGGGCGGCGCTTCGCTCGGAGCGCGGAGCTGGCGCTCGCCGGCTGTTGATTACTCAGCTCGTTCTGCTTGCAGCCGGCTGCGTGACCATTCGCGATTTCCAAGCCGAGCAACACGTCCGTCGCGGCGAGGAATTGATGCAACGCGATGATCTGGAGAACGCGCTCGTCGAGTTCCAGGAAGCGGCGAGGCTCTCGCCGGAAATGGCCGTGGCTCATTCGGGCATGGGCACGATCTACCGACGCCTCGGCGAATACGAGCAGGCCATCGAGTGCTTCGTCTTGGCCCTCCAGCGAAACCCCTCATTCGACGACACGTTCAACCTCGCGCAGCTTTATCACTTCACTCAGCGAGTGAAGGAGGCCATTCAGACCTATCTGCAAGCCGTGGAGCTCAAGCCCGCCAGCTTCGACGCGCAGCTCAATCTGGGGGTTTGCTATCAGCAGACGGGCGACTACAGCCAGGCGATCGAACGCTTCGAGAAGGCCATTGCCATCGAGCCCGATCGGCCGCATGCGTATGTAAACCTGGGCGTAGCGCTCGACGCCCAGCAGAAGTACTATGAGGCCATCCGCGCCTACAAGGAAGCGTTGGAGCGAGACAGTCATCAGCCCCAAGTACTCGTGAACCTCGCCCACACGTACATGAATCAGGATCGCTTGAAGATGGCCCGCCAGGCGTTGGAGCAATCCATCCAGATGGATTCGAATCTCGCGGCGGCGCATGAGGCCCTCGGTTTTTGCCTGTTCCGATCGCGCGAGTTCAACGCCGCGGCGCGGGCCTACCAGCAAGCGCTCACTTGTGATCCGCGTCTTCCGCGGGCCCATGCCGGACTCGGCTCGATTCACATGATCCATTACCTGGAGGATCGGACCCGCAACGAGCACTGCGATCGGGCGCTCGAACACTGGCATCGTTCGCTCGAACTCAACCCCGACCAGCCTCGGATTCGAAGGCTCATCGCCGAATACAAGCCGCTGGGCGATGACCCGGAGGCGGTGCTGCTCAACAAACGAGATGGCACATAGCGCCGCCGGCGGCACCCTGGAGCCAACCGTGAACGCGGGTATGCCGACCCACAACGTGTGGGGGCTCTTGCCGGAGAGTCGCGTCTGGATCGGCGGACACGAGGTGCGCGCACGGCGCGAGCTTGAGCTGCGCCTGGAAAATGCGGCCCGTCCCTCGGAGGGGACGCTGGCGGCGGCGTTCATCACGCCGACGTCCACGGATGAGGCTACTTACTTTGCCGGGAAAGTGCTGCCTCGGCTGGATTCGGGGGGGGTTGTTTGGATCGTCTTCCTGGACTGCGTCCCGTCAGGTTCTTCGAACCGCTGGCACGAGCTGGATGGCGCCTTGCGGGGCGTCGGTCTGGCTCGCACCCGCGTCGTTCACGCGGGGGAACGGCTTACCTGCGCCGGGTACGCGCGGGAGGCGGATCCTGCAGAAAGCGCGCCGCCTGGTGCGGCGTGATCGGACGGTCCATCGATCAGTCGCACCGTGGCTTCACCGCGACGCAGGCGCTCAAGATATCGCTCGATCAACCCGTGGTCCCATTTGCGATAGAGCTCGACCACTTGCCGCGGATGGTAGTCTTTTCGCAGATACAGGCGGGCGTTCTTCGGCCTCCATTGCGGAGTGGAGTGGACGCGCCCGTCTTGCAGGTCGTGCAGCGTGGCGATCATCGCTTCGATCCCGGCAAGAATCGCCTTGCAGCCGAGCGTGTGCGGGGCGTCGCCCGCCGTGATCGTCGGACGCGCGTGCCGCACGATCGGGCCGGTGTCAATCCCGGCATCGATCAAGTGAATCGTCGCCCCGACGTACTGCGGCTCCTCGTTGAGCAGGGGATAGAAGTTGGTGGCGGTACCGCGGTAATACGGCGAGAGGCCGAGGTGCAGATTGACCATTCGTCCCGCGAATGCGTCCAGCAACGGCGGCTTAAGGAGGTTCGTTCCGTATACAACGAGCGTATCGACGCCGCGAGATTGGAGCAACGCCAGCGTCTCGGGCGAGTTTAAGCGGCCTGGTTGGATCGTAGACACGGCATGCGCCGTCGACGGAGCGATGAACGCGCTGTCATGGCCGAAGTACGCCAATTCTTGCCGGGCGCGTTCCTCGAAATGGCGTCGTACGACGTCCGCCTCGTCGGACGTCAGGTCGCGAGAAACGATGCCGGCCGGATCGTAGCCCATGGCTTCATAGCCAACGGCGACGACATCGAACTGCTTGCAGAGCCTCTGCGCGAAATAACGGTGCCTCGTGTCGACGCTGGTCAGCAGGCCGATCTTCATATGATTCGTCCGGCCACCAACGGGCTGGCCGGCACGTCAAGTATCGACCGATTGGGGTCGCTACGCAGCGCAAAAAACGTGGCGACCGCACGGTCGCCACGCATGTGTGTTTCCTCACGGACGACAACTACGGGGCCTGGTCGGGGCACAACGGTGGAAGCGAGTCGCCATTGTACGGCCCCGTCCCCGCGGGCTCCGCGGCGCCGCCATTGTCGGGGTGGGCGAATCCATCGGCGCCCACGAGCAGGTCGCCGGTCATTAGCAGATCGGCGCCTGTGCAAAGCTGGCTTCGGTCGATATCGCACCGTTGCGGTGGCAACGGAGGAACAGTAACGCCTTGGAGATTATGGAGGATAGCGAAAACATCCGAAAACTGGCTTACAATCGTAGGTGGATCAGGAGGAACCGGGGGAAGATCTTCGACATCGGCTGGAAGGCTGGCCATGCAGCATCGAAGGTCGACGCGCTTGTCACGAATGCACGTCCAGTACAGTGGGAAAATACGCTGGGCTAGCGAAACGGTCACTTCGTTCCCAGAAACTAGTGCGCCAGTCACCCCCGGAGGGGGGAGACCCGGCGGACCGAAAAGGGCGACGTCGTAGTCGGTGCTGAGAGTGCCCGCGGCCGAACGGTCATACCTCATGACCATTTGGTTGGTGGTGAGCCTGGGGAACGGAAGCTGCGGACCATGCGGGATGCGTGCGTCGATGTCACAGTGCTCCGGTGAGCTGGGCGATAGCACAGGCCCAGGCGAACAGTCGATAAGTTGGATGTTGCAGGGGCTGACCGTCAGTATAAGCGGGGACGACGTCGGAAACACCCTGGTGTTCTTTTGCGACGGATCCTGGATGAAGCTGCTCGGCCCACCTTGAAAGCCGATCTCAAACGGTCCACAGGCGTGATTGGAGACCTGCACGCTCAAAGTACCGACGTACTTCGGGACACCGGTATCGGGTATGCCGATCCGGTCCTCGATGAGGGAGAAGTATCGGTAGTTGAGCGTCCTGTCATCCATCACGAGGTTGACGCTTTGGCCGTTGAAAATATAGTCGGGCCTGTTGACGTCGATCTTTGCTCCCAAGATCGGGTTATGCCCGGCTGACGCGCAGGTGTGGTAGACCTGGGTGCACGTCGGGAAGTTCGGGTTTGCGGCCAGGCAGGCCGCGCTGGGGCCCGTGCAGGTGCCGCCACCCAAGCAGTTTGCGTTGGTGGTGCATGGATTGCCAGGCGTCGTACCGCCGACGCACGAGTTTGGACCCGGGCATTCGATTGGCTCTCGGGGCCCCTTCCAACCTAGTGGAAGGATGTTTCCGTTGGCACCCATGCAGAACATTTCGTCGTCACACTGGTAGAAACCGGAGACCCCAAGAAGCGCGGACTGAACACCGCGCGCGCCCAAGGGGAGCTCCGCACCCCACCCGGACACCAGGATATCTGCCTCGATGGTGTCTCCCGCTACGACCGTAAGGTTGCTCGTAGGTGCGATAGCCCCGCCGTTCTTCTTTACGGCCTTGAGCGCGAGCACGGCCGCATCAGCCGCGCTGTTTCCAAAGATCACCGCCGAGCAACACAACGCTAGAACGCGCGCAGAAACGATCCTCATGAGCCTATCCCCTTCTGTGACAAAGTCCGTTCAATGGACGTCGTTTGGCGGATCCCCTCCGCATGGACGATCGCCCCAGTGTAACCCATCCTCAAGCCGAACTCAACCGATTTCGGACGCGGGTCAGCCTTCGAATTCCGGGATCGCACGGCAGCCCGCACGTCCGGAAATGAGGCCCAGTAAGTCCAACCCGACAACCCGCGAAGTTTCAACTACGCACGCCGCAGTCGCGTCCCCCCTCGTGGCGGATGCGCATTATAGGCCTCCGCGTCTTCCCTGTCTAGTGGGTTTTGCGGCACAGTCGGCCCGGTGAAGTGAGCTTGACACGCCTCGAGCGGGTGCCCAGAATCCTGCGGCGTCAACCGCGGAACCGCCCGACAAGCGGTTCTCCCGCCCCAGCGACGGGGGCGAACGCGCCCCGGCGATAGTCCCGGTGGCAGCGGATATTCGCGTCCCGGCGCGTCGGGACACACTCTGCCGGAGGAACCAAGCCCATGGCCCGAGGGCAACAGCAAGGCCTCAATGCAATCACCGTATGGATGATCATCTTTGTGGGGTTGTGGCTCACCTCGACGGTGTTCCTCGTCATCCTATACACCGGGCAAGCGGACGTGCTCAACGAGAACAACCGGCTGCAATCCGCCTACCGGCGTATGATCACCTCCTCCGAAGAGAAGTCCCTGGAGCTGGTGAAGAGCGCTCAGGAGGGCGGTCCAACGGTCGTCGGCCTGTTGGAGGAGGCTCGCAGCCAGACGGCAGCGCTTGCCACCGGTGCATCGACGGACGACGTCGGCGAGGTTCGGACCAAGCGCGATCAGCTTCTGCGGACGATTCAGACGGAGGCGCTCGTGTCGAAACCGGATGCGTTCGCGGACGCGTCCTACCATGACTCGCTGAGCCGCGTCTACGAGTCGTTCCGCGCCGAACGTGAGCTGCGGAAGACGGCGGAGGACCGCGCCTCGCAGTTGGAGTCGCAGGTCACCCAACTCGTCGAAGGCTCGGGGCAGCAGAAAAACGACTTTGAAAAGAGGGCCAAGGACACCGTGCAGCAACTGGCCCAGTGCGAGGCCGACCGCGCGGCCTACCGTGGTGAACGAGACAAAGTCGTCGAGAAGCTGGAGAAGGAGTTCGACGAGACCCGCAAACGCAATGACGTGGAGCTGACGAGCGAGCGGCAGCAGCGGGCCGCGGCTGAAAAGCGGCTGACCGAGCTACAGAAGCGTTTGGCCGCCCAGCAAGAGCGGCTCGGCGAATTGCTCATCGGGCCGGAGAAACTGGCAACCGCCCGACAGCCGGACGGGAGAATCCTCACCGCAGTTCCCGGCGACGATGTCGTGTACGTGGACCTCGGACGCTCCGAGGGGCTGGTGCTCGGGCTGCAGTTCGCGGTCTACTCCGCGGCCGGTGGGATCCCCGATGACGGCAGAGCCAAGGCGCAGGTCGAGGTGGTCTCCATCGGGGCTTCGTCTTCCGAGTGTCGCATCGTGAGCGTTGCGGGCGGAGAAGTCATCGTCGAGGGGGACTTGATCGCCAACCCCGTGTATGACCGCGACCGGCCGCTGACCTTTGTCGTTTTGGGCCAGTTTGATCTGGACCGCGATGGAGTGTTCGACACCGGCGGCGGGGCGACCGTGGAAGCGCTCATTACGAACTGGGGCGGGCGGGTGTCCGCCGAGGTCACGCCGCTCACGGATTTCGTCGTCCTGGGCGCCGCGCCTAAGCGCCCCAAGCCGTCGTCCGACGGGGCCGGCGCCGGCGGTACCGCGCCGCCCGCGGATCCCGTCGCCAAGGCCTGGAACCGATACCGGGAGGTGTCGGAGTCTGCAAAGACTCTTTCCGTTCCGATTCTCACTCAGGATGTTTTCTTGAACTTCCTGGGCTATCGCGGCGGCCGACTGGCTGCGGGGCGTTAGAGTCGCTCCCTGCTGAAACCCTACGGTTGTTCGCGCGCGAAGGTCGTTTGGATTCTTGCGAAGTCGTCCAGGTCGACGGTCCCGCTTCCATTCACGTCGAAACAACCGCATTCGGCAGCGGTGGGCGCGCCAGGCCCGGTAAGACAAGGGGCGAAAGTCCCGTGATCGAAAAGCCCGACGATCCCATCCTCGTTGCAGTCGCCAGGATCGAGCGGGAACCAGAAGCCCCCGGCAAGCTCGAAGCCCCCGCCGGACATGGTGCCTGCGTCGGGCTGGCCGATCGTGCCGGAGAGTTCGAATTGCTCACCGGTGCTTCGCACGATCCCGCCGCCGTCGATGGTGGAGCGTGCTATCTCAAACGGCGCGGCGCAAACCGCAGCGCCGGACGCGCAAATGACCAAGTTCGTCAGCGATTGCCGGTTCATCAACATTCTCCTTTTTTCCGATCACCCGGATTGTCCCGAGCTTACCGAGCGCCGGTGTACCAGTTCTGGAACGCCTGGAGGTCCGCCAGGTCGGTGTCGCCGTCATCGTCGAAGTCGGCGCTCACGCGCACGGGTCCTTTGGGTTCGCTGAGTGCCGCCGCCATGACCTGCCAGTCGAGCGGGCCGACATCGCCGCTCTCGTCAAAGTCGGCGGGACCGGCCACCTGGAAGAGCATGGTCTGGAAACGCACCGTCTCCGACGAAAGCGTAATGAATGTTTGGGCGGTGCTTACGCCTGGGGGCAATTCACCCTCCAGCGCCTCAACCATGAAACTCAGTCCCAACCACGGCGCTAGTTCCGTTTGCAGACTGGTGTGCAGGTCGGTCACCATCAACATCGACTCCATCGTCTGCGAAAACGGAATCACCTTCTGGCCGAAGGTCCCCAGATCGAGGTGAACCTTGCCGGTGAGCTGAAGCTCTGGGGAGAATAGCATCGCCGGTCCCCGCGGAGGCTGGAAAGCCGACGTGATGTTTAACGACTCCACGCTCAGTTCTGTGAGGAACGCGCGGTGAATCTCGCCGACCGGAGGGTCGTCCACGTAGGTGACGTAGAGCTGCATTTCCAACGGCGGTGGATCCGGCGCCCACAGCATGAGCAGCGCCCGATTGGCCAGTCGGAGGCCGAAGTACCCCGCGTTGCACTGGTTGAACGCTTCGGTGAGCGCCGCCAAGCGCGCCGCGTTGTCGGGCGGAGGCGGAGCCGCGATCACGTAGTACTGGAGGCCGGCGCTGGTGCGGACCAGCGCCTGGAAGTCGTATGGATAGGCGAAGAAGTTGTCGAGCACGGTCTGATTGCTCGTCGTCGGGAAGCGAATCTTCACCGTCTGCTGCCCGATGTAGTCAGCGCCTCGGGGGTCCTCGCCGGGCCAGAGAACGTCGTAGACGCCGATTTCGTTATCGTGTCGCTCCGGCGGGTCGTTGAAGACCGCGATCGGCTGGCAGAGAACCCCGTCCCCCTCTACATCAAAGCCGCCGAGATAGCCCCACCTTAGGCTGCTGCATCCGCCCGAAAGCCCCTCACGGATGAACCCGTTGTCAACAGACAGAGTCCGGCGCGGCACGTGCGGAATCGGGGGCAGAGGAGTCGCTCCAAACAAGGGCGGTCGGACCGCGTGCTGCAGCGCTCCGCCGAGGACGGCCCCTGCATCGAGCCCGATCACGCCGGTCAAGTGGAGGATGCCGATGGTCGGCCCGCCCACGTCGAGCGGATCGCCGAAGTTCAGCCGATCGGCGCAGTCGTACTCGTCGTCATCCAACTGATTGCAGTATCTCATGCACGTCGGGGCATTGATGTCTTCGCAGGTTTCATCGAGCCCGACCTGGCTGGGATCGGGGTCGAAACAGTCGGCCACGATCGGCAGGATGATGAGCGTCAGGACGCTCGAAATCGGGCCTGGCAATGAGCCCAGCACGAACGCGCATTCCAGAATGTCGTCGTCGTCCGGATCGGGATCGATGACGATGCGCGATTTCATCCAGCCGGGGTCGGCGGATTCGATGCGGAGGTCCACGTCGATCTCCACCGGGTCGATGTGAATCGTGTTGGGGCATGGCGTTTCAGTAAAGTCGCCGGGGATTTCGCCCTTCAGTTCGATGTGGATGTGCCCGCCGCCGCTCGCCCCGCCCGCGGAGTAGTCCGCAGTGGGACCGGCGGTGCGGCGAAAAGGCTGCAATTCGTCGCAGCGCGGATCATCGGTGTCTTCATCGCAGTCCACGCCGTCGTCGTCGAAATCGCGGTGGCATTCCTCCAGACGCGGGTTCTCCTTGCATTTCAATTCGTCGTCGATCTGGCGATTGACCTTGGATTCGAGCAATCGCGAATCGATGAACAGGCTCCACCCCAGGGAGGCGTCGGTCGGGGCAAGTGTGCCGGCGTGGAACTGGTCCCACGAGGAGGCGCTGCCCGAGCCCGGTCCGTCGATCTCGAAGCGCATGGCGAGTCGCGATCCGTTTGCGGACGCGCTCATCCCCGACCGGGTGATCGTGGAGTCGTCGCCCAGCAGGTTCTTCTTTAGCGAGGCGAGCGAGAAGCTCGGGCACTCGAAGTTTTCAAGCGCTGTGCGCAAACCGTCCGGGAGCAGAGCAGACGGAATGTCCAGGCCGGTGTCGACGTCAAAGACGCTGGCCAGCGAGAGGCAGAGAGTGGCCGTCGGTTCGTCGGGATCGGTCTCGGCGTCCACGGTCAGGTCGAGCGAATAGGTGAGTTCGAGCGTCAGCGGATCGGCGAGCCGGCCGTCCCAGGAAAAGTATTCGCCCGGCCCGCACGATCGCGTCACGCACTCCTCGGCCCGCAGGAACACGTCGGCCACCACGATGACGTTGGCGACGCTATCCAAGTTGACGACCTCGGGCTGCTCAGGAAAGCGGACTCGGTCCAGCACCGCGTTGGGGTCGCCCTCGAACGGAAAGGGAAACGGGTCCAGCAAGCAGATCTCGTCCGTATAAAGACGGTCCCAGAGCAGTCGTGTCACTGTGCTCGAGGGGAGCTGAATCTCGATAATGACGGGGGCCGCCGTGGCCGCGGCGGCTACAACCGCCAGTCCCGCGCATCCCAAGAGCATGATCGGCGATTCATTATGCATCATTATGAATTCTCCTCGCCTACTTCACGCTGGCACAGATGGCGTAGGCAGTTAGTATGACGAAACCGCTTTGGTCTCCTGCGGCGCAATGCCAGGCATTGCTCGCCGGATAGCTTTCGCGAACTTCTGCGTCGCCGCTAATATGACATCCGCCTCCGATGACCTTGGTGTTCGCTGGACAGGCGGCAACGCCGCTGCTCGACGACACCGTCTGGTAATTGATGTCGATCGCCCCTCCGAAGACCACGTCGCCGCCTTCGGCGTTCAGAAACAATGTCGACGTCGCGCCGTTGTTGCGGGCCATGATCTCGTTGCTGTCGATGGCGACGTTCGTCAGGTCCGTTCCGCCCACGACGATCGCTCCGCCGCCCGAGGGTGACACGTCGCCGCCCCCGCCGACATGTAAGGGCGCCAACGGATTGCTCAGCCCCACGCCCAGCCGAGAACTGATGTTCGCCGATCCGACGACGCTCAAACGGTTGGCCGGATCGGACGTTCCGATCCCCACATCGCCGGCGTTGGTGATCCGCATCAGGCTGCGATTGCCGACCGCCTGGATGTCCAGTCCGTTGTACGCGGGGTAGTCGTTGCCCCCGATACGAATGCGGGCCGTGTCGTCGTACCAGCTCAGGTGAACGGCTGCTTCGAGCCCCGCGGGGTGTCGGGCAAAGACCCCATCCACGCCGTTGGCGCCAACGTTGCCGGTGACGTCCAACCCTCCGCGGAACCAGACGTCTCCGCTGTCATAGATGCGCATCAGACTGCGGTCGCCGGTTTTCTGGATGTCGAGGCCGGCGGACGCGCCGACCCCGTTGCCGCCGATGCGAATCCGCGCCACATCATTGAACCAGCCCAAGGCAGCGACCGACGTGGGGTCGTTGGGGTTGTAGGCGGCGATGCCGAAATCTCCGTCGGTTCGGATGTCGCCCATGACGTGGAGCGGCGCGGCGGGGTTGTTCGTTCCGATGCCCACGTTCGCCGCATTGGTGTTGTGGATGTTCGCGCCGGCGACCGTCCATGGTCCGGCGCCGCCCGGACCGTCGAGGGCGTACAGTGCGAACGGCACCGGCGTCAGCGGCTGGCGCGGGGTCAGCGGCGTGTAGCTTCCCGTTCCGTGCGGCCGTACATCGACGTGTAGCCACACGGCGTTGCCGTCAAACGAATCCTCGAACTCCAGCTCGACACTGAACAGCCCGTTGCCCACGGAGACGGCGGCCGCGTTGCCAGGGCCGCCATCGAATACCAGCGGACCGGCTGCCAGAACGCCGCTGCTGGCGGCGTCGTAGAGCGAGAAACGCATGTCGTAATTGCCGTTGGCGGGCATGCCGCCATCCTTGAGTTGCCCTTGATAGATAAAAGAACTCTCGATCGGAGCAGCGCAGAGCCTCCCGGCGATCAACATGCACAGCATGCCGCATCTTGCAATTCGCGTTGGAGCTTGCATTTGAATACCCTCGTTTTTTCGGTTACTTGACATTCACGCAAAGGGCGTACGCGACGCTCGTCTCAACGGGCGAGCATTGGCAATGCCAGCCGTCTCCCGATTGGTAGGGACGTGACACAATGATATCAAAGTCCTCCTCGGTCCCGCTGATGCAGTCGCAGCCGCCGCCGAGCGCTTTCTTTCCCGCGGGACAATCGGCATTCGCACGGGCGCCGGCGCTTTGGTCGACGACGATCTCATAACCGATGTCGATCGGTCCCCCACAGATGATGTCGCCGCCATTGTTGTTCAGGAACAGAGGAGAGGTTACTCCGTTGGTCCTGGCCATGATCTCGTTGTTGTCGATGGAGATGTTCGCACCCGTCGTGTCGCCCAGCACCAGGAAGCCTCCGCCGGTGGGCGCTGAATCCGTGCCTCCCGTGATGTGGAGTTTGGTCGCGGGACTTGACGTCCCGATTCCGACTTCGCCGCCGGCGAACGTCACATCTCCTCCAAATACGGCGGCTTTGCCGGCGCCGTCGTTGGCAATGCTGACCAGAGTGTTGGAGGTCACGCCATAGAACGTGGCAGCCCTGGCCGAGCCGCAAATGTCGGCCACGATCAAGCCCGTGTTCGTCATTGAGCAACCTCCCCCGTTGCTGACGCGAACGGCCGTCAAGGTCCCATCGCCCATGACGTGGAGATCCGCGCTTGGGGCGGTCGTGCCGATGCCGACGCTACTTCGGAACCATGTATCGCCGGTGACGTCGAGTCCCCCGCGGAACCAGGCGTCTCCGCTGTCATAGATGCGCATCAGGCTGCGGTCCCCGGTCTTCTGGATATCCAGCCCGCCGACCGCACCCGGCCCATCGCCGCCGATGCGGATGCGGGCCACGTTGTTGAACCAGCCCAGGGCAGCGACCGACCTGGTGTCATTGGGATTGTGGGTGACGATGCCGAACGGTCCGTCGCAGCGTATGTCGCCGGCCACATGGAGCTTTGCCGCGGCGGTGTCGGTGCCGACGCCGACGTTGCCGGTGTTGGTGTTATGGATATGGCCTCCGTTGGTCGTCCACGGCCCCGCGCCGCCCGGGCCGTCGAGCGCGTAGAGTGCGAAGGGTACGGGCGTGAGCGGCTGTCGCGGGGTCAGCGGCGTATAGCTGCCCACTCCGTGCGGGCGCACATCGACGTGCAGCCAGAGCGCAGTGCCGTCGAACTCGCTGCCGAAGTCGAGTTCGACCTGGAACAGCCCTTGTACGACCGAGATGGGAGTCGGATTGCCGGACGCGCCGTCGAAGACCAGCGGAGCGCCTACCATAGCGCCGCTGCTGGGCGCGTCGTAGAGCGAGAACCGCATGTCGTAATCACCGGTGGCCGGTACGCCGTCGTCCTTGAGCTGGCCCTGGTAGGTGAAGGTTGTGGGCACGGGCGGGGGCACGGCCGTGGCTGACCGAAGCACAAGTAGAACCCCGGTCACCAGCCAGATTGTTCCGAATCGTTGCATTGTCTGCCTCCTTAAAGCCGGGCGCTCCTAACGCCCTTTTCGGGTACAATGACGACCGCCCGGCGAATCGAGCGGCTGCTCAACCGCCCGGGTCAATTCGCCATCGGACCGACGAGGCTGTCACGATTTGGCGAGGAATCTCGGATGTCCGACGATTCGACGTTGCTGACGAAAACCCTTGCGGCCGCCAGCCGTGGTGACCGTCAGGCGGCGGCCGAGCTGCTCCCCATCGTCTACGACGAGCTGCGAAAGTTGGCCCGTTCCCGCATCGCCCACCTTCCCCCTGGCAACACGTTGCAACCCACCGCCCTGGTCCATGAGGCCTACATGCGCCTGGTGGGAGATAAGGACCCGGGTTGGGACGGTCGGGGGCACTTTTTCGCGGCCGCCGCCCAAGCCATGCGGCAAGTCCTCGTCGATCAGGCGAGGCAAAAAAAAAGACTGAAGCGCGGCGGCGACAAAAAGCGTATGGATGTTGCGGATTTCGAAGTGCCCTTGGCGACGCCGGTGGAGGACATCCTCGCGGTGGACGAAGCCGTCGAGCGCCTGCAGCGCGACGACCCGCGCAAGGCACAAGTGGTTTCGCTGCGTTTCTTCGCGGGGCTCACGCGTGAGGAAACGGCCGCCGCGATGGGCCTCTCCATGGCCACCATCGATCGGGAGTGGAGATACATCGTTGCCAGGTTGCACCAGGAGATGGCGGTGCGGGAGTCGGGACATGAATGTAGTGGATGACCGTTATCGGCGCGTGGAGGCGATCTACCAGGAAGCGCTGGACACGCCGCCCGACCTGCGCCGCGATCTTCTCGACCGCGCGTGCCGCGGCGACGACGGGCTTCGCCGCGAAGTCGAGACGCTCCTGGAGCACTACGAAGCTGCGCCCGAGAGTTTCCTCGATCGAACCGCGCACGCCCTGCGGACTACCCTCGACGCAATGCCCTTGCCCGAACGCATCGGACAGTATCGCATCCTCGGAATTCTCGGTGAAGGCGGGATGGGTGTCGTGTATCGGGCGGAGCAGGACAGCCCGCGTCGCGAAGTCGCCCTCAAGGTCATGCGCACCGGCCCCATCAGCGGCCGCGCCCTGCACCGTTTCGAGCTCGAGGCGGCAATCCTCGGCCGCCTGAAACATCCGGGCATTGCCCAGATTCACGAAGCCGGCGTCCATGAAGACTCCTTCGGCCGGCACCCCTTTTTTGCGATGGAGCTTGTCGAAGGATCGCCGCTGACGGCGTTCGCTCAGTCCGAGGCCATGGGTCTACCCGACCGGCTCGCGCTCATGGCGGACGTGTGCGACGCTGTACACTATGCACATCAGAAAGGCGTCGTCCATCGAGACCTAAAACCCACCAACATCCTGGTTGTGATCGGGGGGCGGATCCCCAAGGTGCTCGACTTTGGAGTGGCCTTGGCCACCGATTCCGACATCGCCGCCACGACCATGCACACCGAGTCCGGGCAGCTCATCGGCACGCTTCCCTACATGAGCCCCGAACAGCTCGCCGGAACCACCGCGGATATCGACGTCCGCTCCGACGTCTATTCCCTGGGGGCTATCCTCTACGAACTGTTGTGCGGCCGGGTGCCATTCGATGTCACCGGAAAGACAATCGCCGCCGCGGCCCGGATCATCACCGAGCAGGAGCCGGCGGCGCCGGGCACATTCGATCGCGCCTATCGCGGCGATCTCGACACCATCGTGCTCAAGGCCCTGGAAAAAGACCCTGCCCGCCGATATCAGTCCGCGTCCGACCTGGCTGCCGACCTGCGGCGGTACCTGCGCCACGAACCCATCGCCGCCCGTCCCGCGACGGCGATCTATCACCTCTCCAAATTCGCGCGGCGCAATCGCGGGTTGGTGACTGGTGCTTCTCTGGCGGTGATCGTCCTGGTGACCGGAGCGATCGTGAGTACATCACTGGCGATCGGACAGCATCGGGCTCTCATTGAATCCGAGCATCAGCGGCGCATTGCCGAGGCAGTCAACGAGTTTCTCAATCAGGACTTGCTCAGCAGCGCCGATCCGACCAAGCAGCCGGACCGCGACTTTACGGTGAGGGAAGTGGTCGACCGCGCTTCGGCGACCATCGCCGACCGTTTCCCGGACCAGCCGCTGATCGAAGCGGGCATTCGGCTGACCCTCTCCGGCACCTACAAGTCGCTCGGGGAATACGCGGAAGCCGCGGCCCATGCGGAACGGGCCCTGGAGCTCTACCGCGCAAACGGTCCTGTCGACGCCCGCGACGCCCTGCGCGCCGCCAACAAGCTGGGACAGGCCAAGTACTACGCTGGGCAGATGATCGAAGCCGAACGAGTGCTTCGCGACGCACTCGCATCGGTCACCGCCCGCTTCGGCGATGAAGACGAACTGACCTTGTCCATCACCAACAACCTCGGCCTGGTTCTTGAGCGACGGGACCGGCTATCGGAAGCCGCGGCCATGTTCAAACGGGTTCTTGAAGTCCGCATGCGCCTGCTTGGCGAGGAGCATAAAAAGACTCGAACGTCGATGAACAACCTTGCCATGGTCTACGTGAGCATGGGCCGAAACGCACAAGCCGAGCCTTTGCACGTCCGGGAGCTGGAACTCTCTCGCCGTCTCGACGGCCCCGAGCACCCGGAGACATTGATTTCTCTCCACAACCTGGCCGTCCTTTATTCCAACCGCAAGGAGTTCACCAAGGCGGAATCACTGCACCGCGAGGCGCTGGAGGCCCGCGAGCGCGTGCTGGGACCCGACCACCCCGACACACTCAGCGGCCTTGACGCGCTGGCCATGCTCTATATCGAAATGAAGCGATACGACGAAGCTGAGGATGCCTTCCAGAGAATTCTTGAAACCACGGAGCGCACGCTCGGCCCCGACCATCCCATGGCGCTGAAGGCGCTCGAAGGACTGTCGGTGGTCTACACGTACACTGATCGGCTTGCCGACGCGGAGAGCATTTCCCGCAGGATTTACGAATGGCGTCGTCGCGTGCAAGGCGATGACCACGTCGAAACGGGCGCCACGCTCAACGTCCTGACCCAGATTTGCCTGAAACAAGGGAAGCTCGAAGAAGCCGAGGCGTTTGGCCTAAGAGGCTACGACGTCCTCATCCGTGCCGCCCCCAACGCTGCTGCAACGCGCGGGATCGCAACCAAGCTCCGCGATGTGTATGAACGGCTCGGCCGGCCGGACGACGCGGCCGAGTGGAGCGCTCGCGCCCAGGCGTCGCCCCGCGACAACACCCCATAGCGCCGCGACTCTGTGCCGGAAGCGCTGGGCGCTTTCCGCGTTGCGCAACGTGTACGAGAAGCTAGGGCGGGCTGAGGACGCCGCAATTTGGGCCTACCTCGCCCGAGTTGAACGGCGCGACCCCTGATGGGGGCCGACACGCGTGAGCGGACATCGACACATGCTAAAGGGACATCACCCAGTCCGCGACGGGCTCGATTCCCTCGCCGCGGACGGTGCTTACCTTCCATAGCGGCCGGGAGGCGCCGACGGCTGAGATCAGCTGGGCCTGGGTGGCGTCAGCGCCCGCGAGGTCGCATTTGTTGAGCACGAAGCAACTGGCAATCTCCATGATCCCCGCCTTGGAGAATTGGACCGCGTCGCCGCTGTCCGGCATGAGCAGGAGAATCGTGTGCCCGACCACCTCGCGGATGGCCACATCCGACTGGCCCGCGCCCACGGTCTCGACCAGAATGTAGTCGAAGCCAAATCCGCTAAGCACCTCGACGACCTCGCGGCAGTGGGGGGCCAGCCCGCCCTGCACATCGCCCGAGGACAAACTGCGTACGAAGAAGTCCCTGTCCGGCGCGCCGGCCATCATTCGCAGTCGATCGCCCAAGAGCGCTCCACCGGTCACCGGACTGCTGGGATCGATGGCCACCACGGCGACCTTCTTACCGCGAGAGCGCAACACTTTGCCCAGGCGAGCGATGAAGGAGCTCTTGCCCACGCCCGGCGCGCCGGTGACGCCGATGACCTTGGCTCGGCCGGTGGGAGGCCGCCAGCCGTCGAGGCCGCCGCCATGCTGGACCGCGGTAAGCAGCTTGGCTAACGCCCGCGGGTCTTTCTTTTCGTAGCCTGCGCGGACCTCGCTTGGGCGAGGCGCGACGCGGGAAGAGGCCAGCTCCCGCAGCTTGGCGATGATCTCGTCGAGCGGCGAACCGGGATTGAAGACAGCGGCCACGCCCATCTCGCGGAGCCGGGGATGGTCGGCCGTGGGCACGATCCCACCGAGCACGATCGGTGTGGCGTCGAGGCCCAGCTCGTGTCGCAGGCGGATGAGCTCCGGCATCACGGTGAGGTGCGCGGCCGACAGCAGGCTCACGCCGACGACGTCGACGTCCTCCTGCAACGCGGCATGCATCGTGGCCTCACTGGTCTGCCACAGGCCGGTGTAGATCACTTCGATGCCGGCGTCGCGAAACGAACGTGCCAGGACCTTGACACCCCGATCATGGCCGTCCAGCCCAATCTTGGCGAGAAGAACCCGCGGGTGCCGGATCATAGCGCCGGATCATACACCAGATGGGGTGGACTGCGAGGGGCCGAGGCGTTCCAATGGCACTATGCGCGTGGCGATCGTCGGGCTGCCAAAATCGGGGAAGTCGACCGTGTTCTCCGCCATCACCGGGCAGGAGATGGACCCGTATGCGCCGCCGGAGGTTCGCCAAGGCGTCGTGAAAGTGCCGGACGCGCGGCTGCACTACCTGACGGAGCTGTGTAAACCCAAGAAGGTCATCGAGGCGACGATCGAGTTTGTGGACCTTCCCGGCCATTCGCTCCACGACAACAAAGGGCGAGATGAGTGGCGAAAGCAACTGCCGACGGTGCGCCAGGCAGAGCTGCTCGTAGCGGTGATCCGAGATTTCGAGAACGCCGCGGTGCCGGCCTACCGTGACCGGATCAACGCCCAGGAGGATTTTGAGACGGTCTGGGCGGAGCTGATTTTCGCCGATCTCGACGCCGTTTCCACACGCATGGACCGCCTGGAAAAAGCGCTCAAGAAGCCATCGCCCACGCACGACACCGAGAAGCACGAGCTGGGCGTGCTGCAGCGATGTCGCGAGGCCCTGGAGGGTGACCGGCCGCTGTCAACGGTGCTGCACGGAGAGGGCGAGAGAAAAGTCGTGGCCAGCTTTGCCTTCCTGACCGAGAAGCCGCTGGTGTGCGTACGCAACGTATCGGACGACCAAGCGGCGTCGGCGCAACCGCTGTCGGCATCGCACACCGCCGCCAGTCTGGCGCTCAGCGCCTCGATTGAGGCCGAAATCGCCCGGCTGGACCCGGCCGATCGGGCTGCATTTCTGGCGGACTTGGGGTTGGAGGCGCCCGCCAAGGATCGGCTGGTGCGGGTCTGCTACACGGCGCTGGGGCTTATTTCGTTTCTGACCATGGGGCCGGACGAGGTGCGAGCCTGGACAGTCCGAAAAGGCAGCTCCGCGGTGGACGCGGCCGGGAAGATCCACACCGACCTGGCGCGGGGCTTCATTCGCGCCGAGACCGTCGCCTACGACGACCTTCTGGCCCATAAAGACATGAAGGGCGCCCGGGCCGCCGGGAAAGTCCGCAAGGAGGGCAAAGGCTACGTCGTGCAAGACGGGGACATCATGAACATCCTCGCGAACGCATAGCGCGGGCATGGCCGTCGGATACCGACCGGTAAACGACGGCGCGAGCTCACCCCACGTCGCATGGTCGCAGCACGCTGCCGCGGAGTTTGACTTTCGATTCCGTGTGCCTACGGTTGGAATAAGCACACACATGAAGGCAAACCAGCCGCAAGGTTGGGACGCAAAGCGTCGAGTCCGCTCAGACGGATGGTCGCGCTGCCCGGGTATCAGGCTCTCGTCCTTTCCCGGTTCAAGTGCAGAGGGAGGGGGGAGAAATGTCTTCACCGGGGCACAAAAGGCGCGGGGTCGTCGCCGTGTTCGTCATGGCCTCATTGGTCCTGTTGATCGGCTTCGCCGCGCTCACGCTCGACGTGGGTTACGTTTACAACGTGCGGGCGGACCTTCAGCACGCCGCGGACGCGGCGGTGCTCGCCGGCGTTCGGTCGCTGCCGGACGAGGCGGAGGCGCGGCGAGTAGCCCGCGAGTATGCCGATCTCAACGTCTCGGGCGTGGTCAAAGACCTTGATGTAGTGCTGGGAAACTGGGATTGGACCGGGGCGGTCTTCACAGCCAACGGCGCGCCCGTGAACGCCGTGCACGTGCTCGGCCATCGTTCAACGCGGAATGAAAACCCGGTGCACTTGTTTTTCGCCCCATTTCTGGGCGTCCCGCAGACCAACGTCTCCGCCTCGGCAACCGCCGCCCTGGGCCGACCGAAGCGCTGGGACGTGGTCATCGTGCAGGACGTGACCAACTCCTTTGTCGATGAGATCGACGAGGCGCGTGCCGCCGATCAGGGGCTCCTCGATTGCATCCGCGAACACGCCCCCGAGACCCACGTGGGATTGGTCACCTTCACCGGGTACGGGCAGAACGTTGTGTCTTTGAAGAGCGTGTCGGACCAGTACTCGACCCTATCCTCGGCCATTTCCACGATCGACAACTGCGGCAACCCGGGCATGCCTCCGTGCAGCGGTACGAACATCGGCGTGGGCATCGACTACGCCATACAGATGCTCAACGGATCGACCACCAATCGCCCCAAGGCGATGATCGTGGTGAGCGACGGCATGCCGAATTCGAGTCTTCCGGGCTATACGAATGCCGATCTGGCCGACTGGGCAGTGACGTCGGCGGACGCGGCGGACGCGGCCAACATCTCCGTCTACACGCTGTTCTTCTCCGGCAACGACGGCACGCCGGGCGCGGATGACTTCCTCGCCGGTTTGGTTCGCGGCGAGGGCACGGCCCACGAAACAGCCGATCCCGACGAGATTGCCACCGAGCTCCAGGAAATCTGCCTGGAAGGCATGACCTTCATGCTCGTGGAGTAGGCGAACGCTCAGGCGCCCGACGAAGCACGGTTTCGCCCTCTCGGCGTGTTGTGCGTGGAACTAGCGGGCTTCCACCATTCGGCCGACGTAGACCACCGTGTCATACTCGAGCACCACGGTCCCGCCGCCGCCGTGCCGGGCAAACAGCTCCTCGATCGCGCGGATCATGGCTGGCTGGCGCGGGTGGTCGGCAGCCGGCATGTAGGATGCCGAGCTGGTTCGACCCTTCAAGGCGTCAAGATCGCACACCTGTCGATTCTCGAAGGAGCGGACTTCGTACCTGACGCCCTCGAAGAACTGTGGAATCCGTCCGTCGGCCTCGGCGTTCTGATGCTTGACCTTCGCGTAATCGATCGCGTACTCGTGGAGAAAGGCCTCATAGTCCCGCAGGAACGGCGTGGAATCCTCGCGACGGTTGTTCCAGATCAGCACCGCAAATCCCGGCGGGCGTAGGATTCGCCTTGTTTCGTCGCGGGCCTTCTCGACATCGAACCAGTGAAACGCCTGCGCGGCGGTGACCCAATCCACGCTGCGGTCGGGCAAAGTGGTAGCTTCCGCAGAGCCCTCCACGCTAACGAACCCTCGAAAGTGCGCGAGCGCCGCCTGCGCTGCCCGGCGCATCTCACGATTCGGTTCGACCGCATACACCGTGTGGCCGTGCTGGAGCAGGAGCTGCGTGAAAATGCCCGTCCCGGACCCGAGGTCGGCCACGCGGTGGCTGGGCGTCAGTCCGAATTCGCGAGACAAGCACTCGATGACGGTCGGGGGATATCCCGGCCGGTAACGGACATAATCACTGACCCGGTTGGAGAATCGGGACGCGGGCTCAGGAGTCGGCTGCACGCGCGCGGTCGAACTCAGTTGAGCCGATCGATGATCTCTTGCACCTCGTCCACGGTCGGGGCATCGGTTGTTTCGTCGCCCGTGGCGTCCCCCTGGTCTGTTGTGTCCGTGGGCGGGGTCGGGGTCAGGTCAATCGGCACGCGAGGCGGCAATCCGGCACGAAGTCGTAGTGCGTTTTCAAAGAGGAGGATCGCGTTGTTGAGCTGCTCGAATACGATCTCGATGGCCTCGATGAGGAAGGTCGCCTTGGCGTCCGGCTCGGGCATCGGCTCGGTGATCTCGATGACCCTTCGTGCAAAGCTCGCCGCCGCCAGCGTCCGCGTGACACCGGCGTTCACCATTTGCCCGGGCGCGCGTGAGCCGGAAGCCCTCACGTTCCGCAGCGGGTTCTGCTCCGTATTGATCGCCGGCGGAAAGTCGCCTCCGGGCTCCTGGCCCGGCGCCGCCGCTCCGGCGGACAGGAACGTGAACCCGAGGAGGACTGCCCAGATTCGACTTCGCACTCGCTTCATACCTCGTTCTCCCGTGCCCGCCGGGGACATTGTCGCCTACACCCTATTCTTCGGAAAAACGACTGCCCAGGCAACCCAAAAATCCCGTAATGGTTCACTTTCTCGGATGGCACGGTCAAACGACGGGGCCTTATCCGTCGTTTGACCGTGCGCGACACGTGCGCACCACCACGCCCAAGCTTCGCTTGAGCGTGCTACCCTGCGACGGCAGACGGGATGACCCAAACGCGCTACGGATCGTATTCCATTTGGAAATCCGCGAAGTCCATTAAATCGATGTCCATGTCGTCATCGAAGTCGAAGGCGTTGTAACAATCAACTTCGCAGGTCGTTATTGCCGGATCGCTCGGCGAAGGCCGGCGTTGCGGACCGCCGATGCACGCCGCAAATGCGCCCGCATCTTCGCCGTCCACGTCGCTGTCCTCCTCGAAATCGCCGGATGCCGGCGTGGGCGTGGGCGGAAACTCCCCGCCGCGGACGGGAACGTTGGTCAAGAGCAGCGTGAAGGGCTGCGAAGGCTGCAACCCGCCGGCGGTGGCGACGAGCTTGAACGTTCCCTGCCACACGCACTGATCAGGGTTGAAGCCGGGGTCCTCCTCGTCGATGAACCAGGTCGGGTGAGTATGAACGTTCGCGTCCCCCAGGAGGCCGCGCTCCCCCGGCTGATCAAGGGTGAAAGAAAAGGCGGGTCCGAACACGACCAGCGCCGGGTCGAGGGCCACGACCTCTAGCCGGATTTCCACCGGGTTCGTGAGCGGCGCAACCCCGCCCGCGCTGGAGGTTGCGTGGTCGAACCCCGGATTCACGTGCGACCAGCCGTGCAGAAAGCTCTGGTCCACGCGGAAAAGCGGGTTATACGCCGAGCCGGGTTGAAAACCGGGCGGGCTAAGAGCCAGCCTCCCGGCGGACTTGCCCACCCACATGTCCAGCGGGTCCTGCGCCACCACGTCCGCGGCGAGCAGCAGGGTTACGGCTAGCGACAGCGCCGCTGCTCGCGCGGTCATCGCAGCCTCCTTGCACCGTGGCGCTTGCGAGGTCCGAGTACGCCGAGCAGCCCCAAAACGAAGAGCAGGCCCGTCGCCGGCTCCGGAACGGGCGTGAAGGTGAGCGTGAACGGCTCCGACGGCGCGTATCCGGTCGCACCGCTGTCGAATAGCCGGAGCATGACCGAATAAATCTCCGTGGCGGGATCGAATGCCGGATCGTCCGAGTCGATGTGGTACATAGGGTGGTAATCGAAAACCGATCCGCCCACGATGAACGACTGCCCCGGCGCGGTCAGCACACTGCCGAACCCCTCACTCCAAACTTTCAGAGCGGGATCGACGGATACGAGTTCCAGGTTGACGATCGCACCGGCCCCGAGCGTGAAGAAGTCCTTGCCGGGTTCGTCGCCGGCGAGATTGAGCAGCCCCGGATCGGCCAGCGCCCATCCGTGGATCCCCAGGTTCACCGGGGGCAGCTCGTGCGGGCCGGGGACGGGCACCTCCGTGGCGAGCTGCCCGGCGCCGCTACGCCCGACCACGACATCTTCGCCGTGCGGCGGCCCGCCGCGCCCGACCATCGGCGATGTAAACAAAACCATTCCCATCACTGCTATAGGTCTCAGCGTAACCTTGAGTCCTGACATCTTTCTCCTTCTCCTCTTGTAACCGTCGTTGCGAGAGTTCTTTCATCGCGCAACGTCGGGGTCGTAGTAGTTGTGTTTCCAAACGATTCCGTGCCGATTGCTGCGCTGGCTGTCGATGGCATACGTGTCCTCGAAGGCGTGGGTAGTGGCGTGCCCGTCGAAGAACGAGTAGTTCGCCCTCTTGCGATGGCGATCCAGGGCCATCTCCTGCGCGGCCAGCTTCCGCGGGTTCGACCACCAGTTCTCCGGATGGACGTGGTCGGACGTGGCGAACGGGCCCACCTCCGCCAGCTCGACCATGAAAATGGTCGTCGAGGGGCGTTTGATCATCCCCAGCAAGTTGTACGGCCCCTTCCCGGCGACTTTTCCCGCGATGTAGTAGTTGGTGCCAAAGCTGGTGCGCCGCAGGATCGGCTGCCATGCCTCCACGTCGTCCGGGTCTGCGCCCGGCTCGGGCGCCGCGGGCGGAGGGGCAATCGGCACCGTCCAGTGCTCGCTCTCGTCCTGCGGACACCGAGCGATCAACGTGTTCTCGCCGTACTCCTTCCGAAGCGTGTTGATCCACGCCGCCTGCTCATTGCCGTGGCTGGCCCCGTGGGCCAGCCCGGCGCTGACTAGCTGATCGCGATGGTCCCCTGCATACAGGTATAGGGCCTGCATGATCCCGCGTACGTTGCTTCCGCAAACCGCGGTCTTCGCCGATTGCCGCGCCCGCGACAGGGACGGCAACAAGATGCTGATGAGCAGGGCGATAATCGCGATGACCACCAGCAGCTCGATCAGCGTGAAACCACCGCGGCGCATCCCCGCGCCGCCGCTCGATCGCAGGCGTTGGGGCCTTGTGGCCGACCCCGTCCAAAAGGCGACGAGCGCGCAGCAAGCTGCACGTCTTTTCATTCCGGCTCTCCGATTTACGTACGGCATGACGGCGCGCGCGAACGCGCGCACACATCAGGATCCTGGACGACTGGACGTCAAGCGAGGAGGGCCTTGGGCGGCCCGCGAATCAGATGAGGCCGAGGGGGCGCTTCGTGAGTGAAGACGTTCGGCGGCGCGGTAAAAACGGGCTGCGGTTCGTCAGTGGGTTCGATCGATCTGGGAAAATCGATTGGAGACGAGCAAGGCGGATACGCCTGGCAAAGAAAGCAATCGTCGGGATCGTGCTCGTGATGGTGATGGTGGTGGGTCGGGTCGCTGCACGGGCCCTCGCACGGGGCCCACATCGCCGGCCCGTCGCCCTCGCCCGGACAACCCGGGCAGCCGTCGGCCTCCGCCAGCGTGTGAACCAAGGGAGTGACCAGGTAGGCGCAGTACGCCGCCGAGATCACCACCAGCCGGAATGATCGCCGCCGCGCCAAAGGGCAGGGCTCCAATGTACACCAACCCATGAGAGTACCGCGGGCGAGCCCCGCCTTCAAGGCTGTCCGGTACATCCATACACGATATTGGACACTCGCACGGTAGGCTCACAAGCGGACGTCTTGGCGAACGCACGCGGACACCCCGCGTTTCGGTCGCGTTCTCCCAGTGGTACGTTGACCGGCGCAGGCGGCGCGGCGATAATCCCAGGGTAACAGCAAAGCGACGCTGGCGATGAACCGGCGTCCAAGCCGAAAAAAGGCCTCGCGGGGCGTTGGTGATAGCCCTGCAAACAGCCTACCCGGGCAGGGAAGCCGCCCGACGCGCGACTAGAAACCGCGTTCCCGGCGTCAGAAACGCGGTGATCGCTCCAACCGGATGAGGAAGCGAGCAGTGCCCAAGTTCTTCAATACGGATATGGCGAACCTCGCCCACCAGCTTACGCTGTCTCCGCGCCGGCTGCGCATGGAGCAGATCCACGGCATCGACCGCTTGCTCGCGTTGATCGAATCCGGCAAGGCGTATCCGTTCGAGCTCGTCTGCTACCACATCACCAAGTACCGCAAGCGCGGGGCGGCGAGCGGTGGGGCGTCGGCGGGGGCGTCGATTCCGGCTAAGGCGCTTGTTTGCGATCTCGTGACCTTGGCCGAAGTCCTCACCCGCAAGTCGAACCTCGCCGTGGCGGAGCTGGGGGAGAAGTTCCGCACCCATGAGGAACTCGCCAAGGAACTGAAAGTCAGTACCAAGACCGTGCGGCGGTGGCGCAATCGCGGGCTGATGGGGTTGCGCATCGTGTTTGAGGACGGTGTCAACCGCCTGGCATTCTGCCGCAGCACCATCGACCGGTTCGTCAAGCAGCACGCGGCGCTGGTCGCCAAAGGCGCTGCGTTCTCCCAACTTTCCGAGAGCGAAAAGAAGCGGATCATCGGGATGGCTCGCGAGCTGGTCGCGCAGCGTCCGTTGAAGCTGCACGCGGCCGCGCGAGTCATCGCCGAGCAGACGGGGCGCGCGGTGGAGACCATTCGCTACACGCTTCGCCGCTACGACGAGGCCAACAAGGCGACGGCCATCTTCACCAATCGCGGCGGCGTGGTCCGCTGTGAGCGGCACGAGGCCATCTGGAACTGCCGCCAAGCAGGCGACTCGGTCGAGTCCATCGCCGCGGCCTATTCCTGTCCCGTCGCCGAAATCGAGGCAGTCTTACGGCAGGTGCAACTTGAACAATGGCGCGCCACGCCGCTCGAGTGGATCCACAACGAGCTGTTCGACGCCCCCAACGCCGACGCCCTGATCCTCGACGTATCTGAGCCGACGGCGCAAGCCGTCGGACAGCCAAGGATTCCCAGCGACCTGCCGCCTTACTTGCGATCGCTCTATCTCACGCCGCTGCTCACCCGTGAGCAGGAGCAGGACCTCTTCCGGCGCTATAACTATCTGAAGTTCAGGACCTCGAAACTCCTCAAGAAGCTCGACCCGGCCGCGGCCTCGCCCGAGCAATTTCAAACGAGCTCGGATTTGAGATCTCAAGTTGAGGACGTTCGCCAGCGGATCACGCGAGCCAACCTTCGCCTCGTGGTGAGCATCGCCAAGAAGCACGTGGGGTGGACCTCGAACTTCTTCGAGACCATCAGCGACGGAAACATGTCCCTCATGCGAGCGGTGGAGAAGTTCGACTACGCCCGGGGCAACAAGTTCAGCACCTATGCGACCTGGGCGGTGATGAAGAACTACGCCCGCTCCATCCCGGAGCAGCACTATCAGAGCCGTCGATTCGTCACCGGGCAGGACGCTGTGCTCGACGCCGTTGCGGATCGCGAAGTCGCTACCGCCAACGACGGCGACAATGAGCGCGTGCGCGAGCTCATCAGCGCCGGCCTGAAGGAACTCGACGACCGCGAGCAGGAGGTCGTCCGCCAACACTTCGGTTTGGGTAAGGACGGCCGCATCCTCACCCTCGAACAACTCGGCGAACGTTTCGGCGTCACCAAAGAACGCGTCCGCCAGATCGAACAACGCGCCCTCGCCCGCCTCCGCGAAATCCTGTCACCGGCGCTTCGCGAATCGCTCGCGTAGGGCATCCCGTCTCTCGCACCAACGCCATACTTGCGGGATACCCTCTGCACGTGACAATGTTCACATGCCTATTGCTCATGCGGCGGAAAAGCCGGACCCCAATTCGATCCAGGAGGATTTACCTTGCGCGCGTTGCAAGTACAACCTTCGAGGTTTGCTTAGGTCCGGACGGTGCCCCGAATGTGGCTGTGAAATACGCCATTCCATTGGTTCCCCTTGGCTCAAGGACGCAGATCCTGCTTGGATTCGGAACTTGCGCACAGCGATCATCTTCTTGTTCTGCGGTTTCGTTATCCAGGGGCTCGCGTTCATGCTCCCCTTGCTCGGTCTGCGCAGTCGGAGGACGGTCCTGATTTTTCCGTTCGTCGGGTTCATTGGTGCGTGTCTTGCGGTCCCCGGGGTCACTCGACTCACAAGGCCGAATCCTTCGGGACTGACCCTTTCAGCGGTGCCACACTATCTTCTCAAAGGGGCAGCCATTATCCATGCTGTGGGGCGCTTGGGCGGGCTAGCCTTCTGCTTCTTGTTGGTGGCTGACGTGCTGGGATGGCTGGTTTCTTTCGTCGGAGTATGCATTCACTTGATCGCGCTCGCACGGAAGATTCCTAACACGAGCCTTGTACGACAGGCGGCCGTCTGCTCGGTGGGGCTGCCACTGAGCGGTGCGCTCCTTTTTTTCATAGCCTTGGTACTTTCGGTCGGCAGCCTCTTTTCCGGAGGCGGGTCGACAGGGAACGAGGGCGTGGTCATCGTTCTGGGCGTGCTCGTTGCAGGCTTCGGGATTCTCTACGTTGCCATTCTCATACAATTCCTGCAAGCGTTCGGCAAGATCCTCGGCGGCCGTCTGCCCCACAAGGCCACCCGGATGCTTGGGCGAGATCTGTGATTTGGCGCTCGAGCTCGGCGTCAAGTTCAAGGCGGTGCGAGCGAGGCATGCCGGTCTCCACGGAAACGGTCGATCAGCCTAATCATAACACGCGTACGTACAACGGGTCAAAGCGTCAGTTTGCTGCTTGGGGACCTTCGTCCGCCCTGCCGGGCGGAGATGAGAAGGGGGTTGAGTACCAGGGGTTGAAACCCCTGGCAACGATCGCGCGCCCTCCGGGCGACGTGCAAACCAGCGCGCCGGATTTTGACGCTCATCAAGGGGTGGATTCTGGAGGGTCGATAATTGAGGCGCATGGTGACGCTGGGGGTCATTCTGGCGCGGGCGGGGAGTAAGGGGCTGCCGGGCAAGTGCGTGCGCGAGTTGCTGGGGCGAGCGCTCATTGAGTATACGTTCGATCATGCCCAGGCGAGCAAGCGGCTCAGCGGCATCGTGCTGACGACGGATTGCGAGGAGGCCAAGGCGCTGGCGCGGCGGGCGGGGATCGAGGTGATCGATCGGCCGGCGGAACTTGCCAACGACACCGCTACGGTGGATAGCGCCGCGAGGCATGCGGTGGAGGAGTGGGAGAGGGGGAGAAGGGATCAAGGGATCAAGGGAACAAGGGATCAAGGTAAGTCCCCGGATTTCGTTGTCCTGCTGTATGGCAACATTCCGATTCGAAAGCCGGAGATGATTGATGAGGCGATTGAGAAGCTGATCGCCACCGGGGCGGATTCGGTGCGCAGCGTGGCCCCGGTGAGCAAGCAGCACCCCGATTGGGTGCATCGGCTCGACGGCGACCGCATGGTGCAGTTCCGGCGCAACAGCATCTACCGCCGGCAGGACCTTGAGCCGCTCTATTACAACGACGGGGCGATCGTCGTCGTCACCCGCGCAGCGCTCTTCGGCGCGCTCCAGACGCCTGATGACAAGCAATCCTTCCTCGGCCGCGACCGACGGGCCATTGTCTGCGACGCCGAAGATGCCGTGGACGTAGACACGCTCGTCGATTTGCATTTCGCGGAAGCAGTGCTGCGACAAGCCAGGGACGAAGGGACGAGGGGACAAAGGGACGAAGAGAATTGTCGATTGTCGATTCTCGATTCTCGATTGCGGATTGCCGGACACGAAATCGGCCAAGGTCAGCGGACCTTCATCATTGCTGAGGCGGGGGTGAATCACAACGGGAGCGTCGAGAAGGCGCTGCGGATGGTGGACGCGGCGAAGCAGTGCGGCGCGGATGCGGTGAAGTTCCAGATGTTTCGCGCGGAGGAGCTGGCCACGGCGAGCGCCCCTGCAGCGGCCTATCAGCGGGAATACTGCCGTGCGGCCTCGCAGCGCGAAATGCTGGCCAAGCTGGAACTAAGCGACAAAGATTTCGAGCGGATCGCTCGCCGATGTCAGGAGGTTGGCGTCGCGTTGATCATCACTCCCTTTGGCACCACGGACGTAGCTCGGATCGAAGACCACTGCTCACAGAGCAGTGGCACACCGGTTACGGCGATCAAGATTGCATCGACGGACTTGACGAACGGGCCATTGATCGACGCGGCGGCGCGGACCGGCCTGCCGCTGATCGTCTCGACCGGAGCGGCGACGCTGGCAGAGATTCGAGGGGCGGTGGAACGATTGAGCCGTTTCTCGCAAGCGGAGCGGGAACATTGGTCAGGGAGTCCCGGCGCACCACACCACTGCTCACAGAGCAGTGGCACACTCGCCCTCACCCCCACCCTCTCCCAGGGGGAGAGGGGGCAGGTAGCCCGCATGCAACTCATCCTCCTCCATTGTGTGAGCTGCTACCCGACGCCCACGGACGCCATGAACCTGCGGGCGATCTCTACCCTATCACAGGAGTTCAATGTGCCGGTCGGCTTGAGCGACCACACGACTTCGACGCAGATGGGCGGATGGGCGGTGGCGGCGGGAGCGTGTGTGTTGGAGAAGCATTTCACGCTCGATAAGGCCGCTGACGGGCCGGACCATGCCATGTCGCTGACCCCGCAAGAACTGGCGGAGTACATCGGCGCGGTGCGCGAGGTCGAACGGGCATTGGGCGGCGGCGAAATCGGTCCATCGGCAATCGAAGAGGATGTACGACGCTCGGCACGAAAGAGCATCGTGGCCGCGCGGGCCATCGCCGCGGGAACCCGCATCACCGCCGAGATGCTGACGCTCAAGCGCCCGGGCACAGGCATCGGGCCGGATCGCATGACCGAACTCGTCGGACGCAGCGCCTCGACGGACATTCCGTCCGACACGCTCCTTTCATGGCAGATGGTGCAATGAACCAGGCACGAAGGCACGGAGGCACGAAGGCACGAAGCGAAGCAGCCACGAAGCGACGAAGCCACAAAGCCACGAAGGTACGCAGCGTGGCGATCGTCACCGGGAGCCGGGCCGAGTATGGCTTGCTTCGCTCCACGCTTGAAGCGATTTCGAAACATCCAAGCCTGCGGTTGCAGCTCGTCGTAACCGGGACACACCTGCTGAAGAAATTCGGGCACACCGTGCGCGACATCGAGCGCGATGGGTGGAGGATCGACGCCCGCGTGGCCATGCAACGCGGTGATGACGGGCGGCTCGATCAGGCGGAAGGACTGTCGCGCGGGGTGGCCGGGATCGCGCGGTTCCTGGAACGAGCCAGGACGGACATCGTTCTTGTTTTGGGCGATCGCATCGAGGCCATGGCGGGCGCATTGGCGGGCGTGACCACGGGACGAATCGTTGCCCACATCCACGGCGGCGATGTTGCCCCCGGCGATTTCGACGACAGCCTGCGGCACGCGATCACCAAGCTCGCCCAGGTCCACCTGACCGCGACGGAATCGTCCTGCCGCAGAGTCATTCAAATGGGGGAGGACGCCGCGCGGGTGCATTGTGTGGGCGCGCCGGGGTTGGATCGGTTGCTGGAAATCGTGCGTGAGACTTCGGTCGCACCAGCAGCTCATTCAAACATCGAGCGTCCGCGCGGGGACAACGCTCCCTCCTTGGTCGCGTCGTCGCCCGTGGCTCGTAAAGCTTTGATCGTGCAACACCCGTGCGGGCGGGCGGTGACAGTAGAGAAGCGAGTGATGGAGATGGTTCTCCGGGCCGTCGACGCCGAAGGCTTGAACGCCGTCTGCCTGTATCCCAACAGCGATCGGGGGCACTCTGGGATCGTCCAAGCGATTGAAAGGCACGCGCGGCGCGTTGGACGGGGGGCTTTCCGCGCCATTCGCTCACTCGAGCACGACGCCTATCTTGACTTACTCATTGAAACCGACGTGCTGATCGGGAATTCCTCCAGCGGCATTATCGAGGCCGCGGCCGCGGGCACGCCGGCCGTGGATATTGGATCCAGGCAGCACGGGCGCGAGCGAGACGAACAATGCGTCTTCCACGCTGAGGAGGAGCCGGAGTCCATTAGGGCGGGCTTGCAGCGCGCCCTTTCCCTTGGGCCGATAAGGGACTACGCCGGACCGTACGGCGATGGGCGCGCCGGCGAGCGCATCGCCGCCTGCCTCGCGGAAGTCGCGTTGGACGAGAGCCTGCGCCGGAAGATATTCGCGGACCACAGGGACGCAACCGCCCTCCATTGTACACTTCCGCAAAGCCCAATCCGTAAGGCCAAGGGGTTTATTCAGACGATCTCGCGCCCCCAGCGAGACCTCCTCCTGCCTAAATAGCCTGGCAGGGTATGACGATAAACCACAGACTGACTCGGGTTGGACTGCGCAAGCGGTTTGTCGGAGTTGAGGGCCGACCATGGCGGTAGAGACTGCGGACAAGGCGAAGGTGCTCGTTGAAAAGGCGCTCGGCGCTATCGGCGATATCGCCACGCTGCCGGAAGTGACCATCAAGATCATCGAGATCGTCGAAGACCCCAAGAGCACGGCACGAGACCTGCACGAGGTCATCAAGAACGACCCCGCTCTGTCCGTGAAAGTGTTGAAGGTAGTGAACTCGGCCTTCTATGGCTTGCCGGGCCAAGTTGCCAGCGTGGACCGGGCCATCATCCTGCTGGGCCTGTCGGCCGTGAAGAACATCTCCATCGCGGCATCCATCGCGCGTCTCTTCAAGGGCAAACGGATCTCGGAGAAGTTTAGCGCCTCCGACTTATGGCGGCACAGCGTGGCCGTCGCGGTGGCGGCGCGAGCGCTGACCAAATGCTCGCCTCATCCGGTCATGGCCGACGAGATCTTCGTGGCCGGGTTGATCCACGACATCGGCACGCTGGTCGAGCGGCAAGCCTTTCCCGAGCTATTCGCGGAAGTGATTCGCCGTTGCACGGAGACCGAAGGGGACTTTTTAGCGATGGAGCGACAGGTCATCGGCGCCGACCATCAAGCCTTCGGGGTCGGGCTGACCACGAAATGGAAGTTCCCGCGGCACCTTCGGGCGGCAGTGGGGTTCCATCACAATCCGGAATCGGTCAGCGTCGAGCTGCGCAATATCGCTACCGTCATCCAGGCTGCGGACATCATGGTCTGCCAGGAGCGCGTCGGGTTCTATCTGACGGCCCGCGGCGATGAGATCACGCCCCAAGTCCTTGATACGTTAGGCATCACGCAGGCACAACTCGAAGAGGTTCGCGCTGGAGTACCACAGCAACTCGAAGAGGCCGAAGCGACCCTACGGGGCTAGAAGCCATCCCAAAAAACCACGTGGTGTTCCGAGCGGCGCGCGTAAGCAAGCGGTCCCCGCGGCGCCGAGTTCAAAACCCGCTCCCTTACGGTCGCGGCTCGGAAGCAAAGGTTTCTCTTCTTCGCACGTCCGCGCGGGGACAACGCTCCCGCCGCCCTTGCGGCGACGAGGCTCCCGCCTTGGTTGCCTCCGTCGGTCGCGTCGCCCGCGGCTCGCTTCTCTCTACTTGTCTTCCGCGCGGATGCCCATGCCCTTGCGATCGGGATACGGCGGGCGGCCGGGGCGTTTGTAGGGGTTCTTGTCGAGCTCATCGAGCATGAGGGCGATCGCTGCGTTGAGCTGTGGGTCGTCGCCGTTCACCATCTTCGCGGGGTCGTCGATGACTTCGATGTCCGGGTCGACGCCGTGGCCCTCCACGCCCCACGTGCCGTCGGTCTCGAAGAAGGCGAAGGTTGGAGCGGACGTGTAACCGCCGTCAATCAACCCCGGGTTCCCGGAGATACCGACCAATCCACCCCAAGTGCGCATGCCGATGAGTTTGCCGAGGTTGCGTTGGCGGAAGTAGTAAGGGAAGCAGTCACCGCCGGAGCCGGCTAAACCGTTGATGAGCATGCACTTGGGGCCGGCGTGGGCGTCCGGCGGCCAGGCGCCGTCGCGCGGGGCGCGAGTCGCCCAGTAGTTGGTGATGGGGCGGTTGAGCAGTTCGATGAAACGGGTGGGGATCTGCCCACCGCCGTTCCAGCGCTCGTCGATGATCAGGGCCTGCTTGTCGGTCTGGCCGTAGAACTGGCGGAACAGGTCGTTCTGACCGTTGATGCCGGTGTTCGGAACATAAACGTAGCCCACCCGACCCTCGGTCTTGTCTTCCACATATTTGCGGTTGTGCTCGATCCAGGCGCGATAGCGGAAATCGGCCTCGCTCTTGGCGAGTTCGACGATGACCTGTCGTGCATCGGCGTCGATTGCGGGCTTCTCGCTCACCGTCAAGGTGACGACGCGCCCGCCGAGGCCGTGGAACGCGGCCCAGGGGTCCTTGTTGACATCGACCGGCGCGCCATTGACCGCCAACAGGTAGTCGCCGACTTTTATTTTCACTCCCGGCTGGCTGAGCGGTCCACGGGCGTCGAAGTCCCACGGGGCGCCTTCGTGAATCCTGGTGATCCGATAGGCCACGTTGTCGAGTTCAAAATCGGCGCCGAGCATGCCCACCGAGACTTCAGGCGATTTCTCGTAGTCGCCTCCGCCGAGTACGTAGGCGTGACCGACGTTGAGTTCGGAGATCATCTCGCCGATGACGTAGTCCACGTCTTCGCGGGAGGCGCAGTCTTCGAGCATCCGTGCGTAGCGATCGCGGACTTTGGGCCAATCTAGGCCGTGCATGTTGGGGTCGTAGAAGTACTCTCGCTGCACGCGCCAGGCTTCGTTGAACATTTGCCGCCATTCCTCGCGGGGATCGACGCGGCCGGTCATGGCCGAGAGCGTGAGGGGCTTGTCCAGCTTCTGCTCCGCCGCAGCATCGACAATGGCCATGGTCTCATCCTTGCGAACCAGAAGCTTCTTGCCGTCGGCGGAGATGCCGGCGTTGTTGACCTCTTCGAGGACCGTTTTTTCCTTCTTTTCGTCGTCGGTCAGATCGAAGATCTTGACTGCCGGTTTGGTGGAAGCGCCCCGTGCGGGGTTACGCACGTAAATGAGCTTGCCTTCATGATTGACCGCGAGGTGAGTGAAGTTGCCGCGATCGACCGGAAAAGCGATCGCTCGGCGCTCGAAGCCGTCGAGCTCGATGACCACGGGCTTGGGAGGCTCCTCCTTCTTCTCCGCCTTTTTCTCGCCGTCCTTGTCGTCGTCGGCTTCGGCCTTTTTCTCTGAGTCCTGAGCCTTGTCGTCCTTCTTGGAGTCGTCCTTCTTCTCAGCGTCAGGCTTGTCGTCCTTCTTCGCTTCGTCCTTCTTATCTCCGGCTTTTTCAGCGTCCTTTTTCTTCTTTTCCTCTTCTTCCTTCTTCTTTTCCTCACCCCACTTCTCTTCATCGCTCTTGGGCGCCCAGGGCGAGCCGACTTCGGCGCGGAGCGGTACGAGGAAGAGCATGTCGGTATCGGCGTAGACGAACGTGCTTCCGATGTCCTCGTAGAGCGGCGAGGTGAAGTTCCGATTGCTGGCGAAGAAGAGGTAGTCCCCCTTGCGGTCGAAGGTGGGCCAACTGGAGCTGAACATGTGCGACGTAACTTGGTGCTTTTCGTCGCTGTCCGCTTTGTAGAGCCACACGGAGGCAGTGTTCTGGTTGTCGTTGCTCTTGGTATAGGCAAGCCAGTTGGAGTCGTTGGACCAGCTCACCCGCGACGTACTCGCCCATACGTCGGTGTCGATGACTTTCGTCGCGGCCGGATCGATGGTGTGGACCAAGTAGTTTCCGTTGCGGTCGGTGAAGGCGATGCGCTTGGAGTCCGGTGACCATGTGGGCTGAAAGCGGTAGGTTGAACCGTCGGTGGTAAGCCGCTTGGTTTCACCTCGTCCGTCGGACTGCGTGAGGTAGAGATCGTATTCGCCGCCCGTGTCGGAGAAGTAGGCGATCCACTGCCCGTCGGGGCTCCACGCGGGGTCGCGCTCCGCGACGCCGCTGGTGCGGGTGAGGTTGCGGGGCGAGCCCTTCTTCACCGGCACCGTCCACACGTCGCCGCGAGCCTGCAAGACGGCCCGCTGTCCGCTGGGGGAGATGCTCCAGCCCTGGACGAATTTGCTGCCGTCGTAGTCGCGCTCACGAATCGCCGGTCGGTCGCCGGGAATCACCACGTCAATGGGCTCGGTATCGCCCGTAGCCAGATTCAGCACGCGCAGCTCGGGGCCGTACTGGAAAACGACCTCGCCCTTTCCGTCCGGGCCGGGCCCGACGGATGGCCACTTGATGTCATAATCCGCGAGCTTGGTGATCTGCTCGCGCTTGCCGCTCTTGGCGTCGAACGCCCAGATGTTGAGGCGGTGCTCGGCCCCGGCGTCGGACATGTAATAGACCTTGCCTGCGTGCCACATGGGCTGCGAGTCGGTGCCCTCCCAATCGGTGATCTTCTTGGAGGTCTTGGCCTGTAGCTCGAAGAGCCAAACATCGGTCGCCATCCCCCCGCGGTAGCGCTTCCAGGTTCGATGGTCGGTGGTGTGCGGCGTATAGGCGAGCCATTTTCCGTCGGCGCTGATCGAGCCATTGGCGCCGTAGGGCACGGGGAGCTTTTCGGGGAGCCCGCCGCTCGCGGGCGACGTGTAAAGCTGCATCTGTCTGGGAAGTCCCGCAAAGGCGTTGGTGAAATAGAGCAGCTTCCCATCCGGCGTCCAGTCGCAGAGGGTCTCCGATGCCGGGTGATGAGTGACGCGGGTTGGCACTCCGCCGTCCAGCGGGATGGTATACAGGTCGCGGTTGCCGTCGTAATTGCCCACGAAGGCGATGGTTTTTCCGTCGGGGCTGAAACGCGGGAAGGTCTCGGGCCCCGGCGGGCTGGCCAGCGGCGCGGCGACGCCCCCGCTGCGCGACACAACCCAAAGGTCGTTGGCGTAGACGAAGACGATCTGCCCGGCGCTCACATCGGGATAGCGGAGCATTCCGGCGTGCGGCCGGTGCGCTCCTTCCGGCTGCGCGCCCTTCATGACCACCTGCTGCGTGGTGAGTTCGTACTTGGCCGGTTGTTCCTGAGCCGCCCCAGCCCAAGGAAGGGCGAGAACCGCCGTCCCGACGGCACACGAGAATCGTCCGCTCATGTTTCATCTCCTACGTCAGTCGGAGCCAAGTTACCGAGCGTGACGACGCGATGTCAATGCACACGGCCGGATGATACAAATGGTTACAACTGGACCGGTCATTCGTACCCCAGCTCGGTAAGCTCGTCCTCGTCCAGCCCGAAGTGGTGTCCGACTTCGTGAAAGACGGTCTTGCGGATTTCGCGGATAACACCCCGCCGCGTTCGGCCCATGTCTTCGATGTTGCGCTGGAAGAGCACAATACGGTCAGGGAGGCGCATCGGTTCTTCGACGCTCCGCTCGGTCAGCGGCACTCCATGGTAGACCCCGAGAAGATCGCGCGGGTCGTCCACGCCTCCGTCGGCGCAGGCGGCCGCGTCGGGCATGGCCTGCACGTCGATGCAGATGTCCTCCAGATACTGCGCGAAGGCGGGAGGGATGTCCGACATCGCCTCGTGGACCAAATCGGCGAATTCATCCTCGCTGAATCGCATCACCATTGGCTGCGCCTCCCGCAGGTGTCCATCGTAATGGCCCACGACCCGCGACGGGAGGCCGGTCGGACTAGCCGGACACGTCTTACCGGCATAGGATGCTTCGGCGTGGCCATCCTGAGCGCAATTGGTCGATGACGTGGTATGGGAGTGCGGTTTGCGAAGCCGATCCGAATCCGGACCGGCACGCGGAGGAAGCGGTATGGGTGCGGTCCTGGAGTTAGAAACGCCGACGGCGGTACGGCCAAGCCCGGCCGCGCCATGCCATCCATCGCGCCTCCATTCCCGATCGTCGAGCCTCGCTTTTGATAGCATCCTCTTCGATTTGGGCGACACAATCCTGCACTTTGAGACGTGGCGGGCGAAGGAGTTTCTCGCGGCCGGTGCCGGGCCGGTACACGCCAGACTCTGTGAATGGGGCTTCAAGCCCCCCCGGTACAAGGCCTATCTGTCCACCCTCAAACGGGCGTTTGTGACGTCTTTCCTCTGGTCGCGCCTAGTGCGCCGCGAGACCGACCTCCTAGGTGACTTCCGGCGGCTGCACTGCCGCCTGGGGATAGACATCACCGAAGAGCAGATGACCGAGCTGGTCTTCCTGGCCGTACCGCCGATCCGCAAGTTCTTTTCCGTCGATCCGCACGCCGCCCGAGTCCTCGCTCGCCTTTCTCGCGCCGGCCTCAAGCTCGGCGTCGTCTCCAACACGTTCTTCCCGGGCTTTGCGATTGACGACGTGCTTCGCGGCGAGGGCCTGCTGGAGCCGTTCTCGGTTCGCGTGTACTCGTCCGACGTAGGTTTCATGAAGCCGCACGCGCGGATCTTCGAGGCGGCGCTTTCGCGAATGGGCGTCGCGCCCGAAAGGACGCTCTTCGTCGGGGATCGGTTGGACAAAGACGTGAAGGGATCGGCAAGAGTCGGCATGCGGACGATGTGGCTAGCGCGTAACGGCCAGCGCGCCGGCCGAGCCAGACCCGATTTCATCATCCGCGACTTGTCCGAGATTCCCAGCGTGTTGCAGCTCTGATGGCAGGTGATGCGCTCATACCTTTCCTCGGAACGATTGCTGGCGACGTATGCGGCCGGGATCTTCCCCATGGCCGACGAGGCCGGCAGAATTCACTGGCTCGCGCCCGATCCCCGCGCCATCATTGAGCTCAACGCCTTCAAGGTCTCGCGGTCGCTCCGAGCGGTTCGACGGCGGCGCGTGTTTCGAGTCACCATCAACAGCGCCTTCGAGGAGATGACCGAGGCTTGCGCCGAACGCCCTGAGGGGACCTGGATCTCCAAGGAAATCAAGGCTGCGTATACGTTGCTTCATCGCCTCGGCCACGCCCATAGCGTGGAGGCCTGGAAAGAGGACGAACTCGTCGGCGGATTGTACGGCGTTACCATCGGCGGGGCGTTCTTCGGTGAGTCGATGTTCCATCGCGTTACGGACGCGTCCAAGGTGGCGCTTACCGTTCTGGTCGAACGCATGCGCGACCGCGGGTATTCGCTGTTGGATATACAGTTCATGACGGAGCACCTGCGACAATTCGGGGCCCGCGAGATTCCGCGCCGCGAGTATGAGCGGCGGCTTGGTGCAGCCGTCCGTCAGCCGTGTTCGTTCGTCGACGGGCCTGGCTCGATTGTGATCGAAGGACCCGCTTGACGGGAGCTCACGGATGAGCACCGCGGTCAGTCCCATCCTCGACAACGATCTTTTCTTACGCAACATGCGCGTGCTGTGGCGCTTCGACGCGGGGCTGGCACTCCGCGTGGACGCGATCCACGACGACGAACGACTCCCGATCGAGCCGACGCGTACCGGAGCCTGGACGGCGAAAGCCGCCGCCGTCGATCGGGAACCAATCTACCTGCACAGTCGTCATGACCCCGTCGCCGAGGCCGAGCGCTGGGCGGAGTCACTGCCCGTCGACGACAAGTACTGTTTCGTCGTGTGCGGGATGGGTCTGGGCTACCACTTGCGGGCGCTGTTTTCACGGCTCAAGGGCGACGCGTTCATCGTCTGCATCGAGCCGTCGCCGGCCATGATCGCCACTGCGCTGGCCTGTGTGGACCTCACGGAGCTTCTCGCCTCGCAGCGCTTTGTACTGCTGACCGACGCCGACAAGGCACGATTGCACTCCCGCCTGCAGCCCTTTAGCACGCTCATGATGCTCGGCACGCACGTCGTGCGGCATGCCCCATCTGCGCGCCTGGCCGAGCGCGAGCACGCGGCCGTCACCGCCGCGATCACCGAATTCATCACTTTCACGCGAATGGCGCTGGTGACCTTGGTGGGTAATTCGAAGATCACCTGCCGCAACATCGCCATGAACTTGGCGACGTACGTAGCGACCCCGCCGATCGACCTGCTTAAAGACCGCTTCGCCGGCCGCCCGGCGGTGGTGGTTTCCGCCGGGCCGTCGCTCTCCCGGAACATCGATCAGCTTTCGGATCTGAAGGGGCGGGCGGTGCTGTGCGCTGTGCAGACGTCCCTGCGACCCCTCATGCAACGCGGCATCGTGCCCGACTTTGTCACCAGCCTCGACTTTCACGAGATGTCGCGCAAGTTCTTCGAGGGCGTCGGCGACCTGAGTCGCACCCATCTGGTGGCCGAGCCCAAAGCTACGTGGCACGTCGTGGACCATTATCCGGGGCCGATCTCGCTTCTGGACAACGCCTGGGCGAGGCTGGTCATCGGCGATGACCTTGGAGCGCGCGGCGGACTGCCCGCGGGCGCAACCGTGGCGCATCTGGCCTTCTACCTTGCGGTGTACATGGGCTGCGACCCGATCATCTTCGTCGGGCAGGACCTGGCTTTCACCGGGCACGCCTTCTACGTACCCGGCGTGGAAATCCACCAAGCGTGGCGGGGGGAGCTCAATCGCTTCAACACGTTGGAGCAGAAGGAGTGGGACCGGATCGTTCGCAACCGCCCGATCCTCCGCCGCGTTCCGGGCGCGGATGGCGTGGAGTTGTTTACGGACGAGTTGCTGTTCACGTATTTGGAGCAATTCGAGAAGGACATCTCCGCGGCCCCCTGTCGGGTGATCAACGCAACCGAAGGCGGCGTGCGTATCCGCGGCACGCAGACGATGAGCCTGCGCCAAGTCGCGCAGCGCTTCTGCCGGATGCCTCTGGACCTGCAGGGTTTCATGTACCGTGAGCAAACAAGCTGGTGCGATGGTTCCCGATTATCGCCGGCCATCGCGGAGCTACGAAAACGCATCGAAGAGTTTGATGAGGCGGTCACCGTTTGCGACGAGCTCCTTGTGGTTTTGCGGGAGTTGAACGAACTCGCAGCAGACCCCGATCGGTTCAACCGCCGGTTGACTCGCGTGGACGAGCTTCGCGCCAAGGTATCACGAGAAACCCGGCCCTATCAGATCATCAGCGCGGCCATGCAGCTCGCAGAGTTCCGCCGTTTCTCGGCCGATCGTCAAATTGTCGCCGCGGAGTTGGCGGACGCCGAGCGTGCGCGACGGCAAATCGCCCGGGATATCGAGTTCATCACCGCCGTGCGCGGCGGGGCGCTGGAGGTCAAACCGATGCTCGTGGACGCGCTCGCGCGGGCGGAGGCGGCAGAGCGGGCATGAAGATCGTCGCGGCCATCCAGGCGGACCTCGAAGCGACGCCCATTGGCACTCGAAGCCGCTTGGGGGACGAGCTACGAGGTGTATCCGTGCTGCGACGCACGGTCGGGCGGGTCCAATCGATTCCCTCGATCGAACAGGTCCTCGTCGCCTGCCCGACCGCGCAACAACCGCGGTGCGCGCGAATGCTGGACGGTTGTGGAGCAACGGTTGTTCCCCTTGATGCAAGTCCCCCTCCTTGGGGAGCGCTCGTGCGTTCCGCACGTAAGTGGTCCCTCGACGGTTGGCGCGGAGGAATCGGCGGGGCCACCGTATTCGATGAATACACGGACTGCCGCGTCATCGAGGAGCTAGCCCGGTCGAGGGAGGCCGATGCAGTCCTGGTCGTCGCCCCCGCGGCTGCGGTGTTCGATCCAGCGCTCGCCGAGCGGCTGATCGAGCGCCGCCGCGCATCGGGCGACGAGGTGCGAATGACGTTTGCGACCACGCCGCCCGGGCTCAGTGGAATCCTCCTCGACACGGCCCTGGTCAGCGAGTTGGTTGCGCAGAACCTGCCCCTGGGATGGTTGTTCGGCTACCAACCCGACCAGCCGCGCAAGGACGCGATCTTTCAGGATTGCTGCGTGGAGACTCCCGCGGCGGTACGTTTCGCTTCGGGGCGGCTCCTGGCCGATACGGAGCGCTCCATGCGGCGGCTGGCGGACCTGCTGGGCGCGCATGAGTGTCCTGACTGCGAAACGGCCTCGGCGTGGCTGCTCGCCCGGGAGGAAGACTCCATCGAGGGGATGCCTCGGGAAGTCGAGATCGAGCTGACCACCGAGGATCCGTACCCAAATGCGATGCTGCGGCCGCGCGGAGACCGCGTGCCCCGTCGCGGCCCGCTGGACGTGTCATTGGTCCGACGCCTCGCCGAGGAGCTGTCGGCGTTCGACGACTCCATGGTGATTCTCGGCGGGTTCGGCGAGCCGCTGCGCCATCCCCCCTTCCGTGACGTCCTGGCCGCGCTGCGGTCTCACGGCGTCTGCGGGCTTGGTGTGCGTACCGCAGGCGTCGATCTAACGGATGCGGCTATCGAAGCCATGATCGAGCACCGCGTGGATGTGCTCAGCGTCCTCCTCGACGCCTGGTCGCCGCGGCTCTACGGGGAGCTGAACGATCCTCACGCGTGTGCCACTGGCATCCCGCTTGCCACTGGCGGCTTGCCCGCCATTGCCTCGGCCGACCTCGCCCACGTTCGCGCGGCGATCGATCGCGTGGCTGCGGCTCGCGCCGATCGGCGCAGTGCTTGCCCGATTGTCGTCCCCGAGATGACCAAGGCCAAGCAGAACGTCGCCGAGCTGGAGGCCTTCTACGACGGCTGGCTGCGCTCCTTGGGTTCGGTGTGCATTGCGGGATCGAGCCACTACGCTCGCCAACTTGACGACCACGCCGTTCTCAAGATGGCTCCGATGCCACGGAGGGCCTGCCGACGCCTGCGCTCGCGGTGCCTGGTCCTCGCCGACGGGCGCGTCGCCGCCTGCGACCAGGACTTCAAGGGCCTGCACACGGTGGGCGATATGAACAAGCAGTCCTTGGCGGAAATCTGGCACGGTGCGGAGCTTCGACGCCTCCGCGACGCCCATCGCTCGGGGGACTACAACGTGACCCCGTTGTGCGCCGCTTGCGACGAATGGCACCGGCCGTGACCGTTTGACTTTCACCGCAAACACGATACGCTTGATGTTCAACCCCGTTGGGCTTGGCAAATTGGTCCCGCGGGTTATTTGGCCTGTGGTGCAATTGGCAGCACGTCTGACTCTGGATCAGAAGGTTCCAGGTTCGATTCCTGGCAGGCCAGGTTTCGGTGTCGTGGGCTGGTTCCAGCGCACGTCACCGGACTCCCTCTCTTTTTTCCTTGCCGCATGACCGACCACTGCACGTGCCTACGATCCTGGTCGAGGGCAACTACATTCTCGGCAACGGGAACAGCGGCAGCATCTTCGAACACAACGTCTACGTCGCGGGGATCGGCATGGTCTTCCAGTACAACCGCTTCGGCCCGCTACTGAGCGGCGCAGGAGGCAACAATCTCAAGGACCGGCCTCGTCGTCCGCTACAACTGGATCGAAGGCGGCAATCGCCAGTTGGACCTTGTCGACGGCGAAGACAGCGTCTTGATTCGCTCCCACGCGGGCTACACAACGACGCATGTGTACGGCAACGTCTTGATCGAGCCGGCGGGCGCGGGCAACAAGCAGATTGTCCACTACGGCGGCGACAGCGGGGCCACGGGCGACTATCGCAACGGCACTCTCTATTTCTATCACAACACCGTCATCTCTACGCGCACGGACAGCACGACGCTTTTCTGCCTTTCGACCAACGCCAACCATTGCGACGCCCGCAACAACATCGTGTACGTGATGACTGCGGGAAATGGCCTGGCCATGCTCGACGGCGACGGCGTGCTGGACCTGAGTCACAACTGCTTCAAGCCCGGCTGCGTGGACAGCTTCGGCGGGCTGAGCGGCCAAATCCACCATGTTAGGACATCAATAGAAACGGCGTCCCCGGGGTTTCGAGACTTCGTGAATCAAGCATACGAGCTCGCGACCGGCTCGGTGTGCATTGATGCGGCCGCTGTGCTTCCGCCCGCCGTCCTTGCCGAGCACGACGTAATCGAGGAATACGTCAAACATCAATCGAGTCGCCCTCGCCTGCCGAGCGGCGCTTCGAGGGACGTGGGTGCGTAACGAAGCAGTCGGGCCGATTGCGATACCCGCCGTTTCGCAGTGGGGAATCGCGATCCTGTGGCTACTGCTTTTGATCGCCGGAACGGCGGCTTCGGGCCGTGCTATGCGGGCGAAGTGCTTGGGCAGATGAAGCCCAAAACCAGGACCGGCCTTCTGCAGCTTCTCCACACATTGCATCGGAACCGGCCTTCTTGCTACCATGCGGCCTCGTTTCAGTTTCGGCTTGTCGGTCTATGGGAGGCGCACGCATGTCACGACGTTGGCTGTTTCTGTTGGCGGCGATCGGGATGATCGGTTCGAGTCAAGCCGTGCTCGCCGTCGGCCCGTTCATCGAGAATCACCACCACCCCTACCAAAGCGGGTCAGAGCTGGGTCCCTTCGAGGTAACCACGTTCACGTACGTGGACATTCCAGGGACTACCAAGAGCGTGACCGTTCCCGCCGGGACGGCAGTCATCCATTGGACCGTCGGCCGCACCAACGCCAACTACGCCCTGATTCGCCCGGTCATCGGGGCGCAGGCGCCGGCGACGCCGCCGATCTACCACCAGGGCGCGGGCACCAACGACGGCAGCCTTTCCGGGTCGTGGTCAACCATCGTTGCGGGTGGGACGTTCGAAGTGAAGCTCCAAGCCGCGTTGTCCTCGGATTTCGCGGGGCTTGGTAATGGGCGTGCAATCTGGACCCACCTCGGGCTGTTAAATTCTCTGTGAAATGGGCGCGCAAACCGGGCCCACCGTAGCGACCCCCTTTTCGGGGGTTTCTGGAACAGCTTGACCTT